>Ga0181527_1004867_pt1 | contig 11369 bp, 14 predicted proteins | sample PEATcosm2014_Bin_30_FD_119762 | JGI IMG/M metagenome (GOLD analysis project Ga0181527, IMG submission 119762) | Peatland microbial communities from MTU Mesocosm Facility, Houghton, MI, USA - PEATcosm2014_Bin06_60_metaG | ecosystem: Environmental > Terrestrial > Soil > Wetlands > Peat | place...
GCGTTTAACATCCATGAGGAGTCCGCAGGTGAGAGTGGACGCCATGTCTCAGGTTTCGCGACAAACCTCAAAGTGGATTGGTATCCTTAATCATCGCCTGTAGTTACCAGCGTGGCGCCTGCCAAGTGACGACCTCGAATTGCCCGCCGCTCCACTTCGGGGAGGTCACAAAGGGGGCGGGCAGCCATCAGGCCTCGGGCTACGCTCGAGTCAACACCTCAAGCGTGTGAAAGAAGCGTTCTGCGTGCGGAGACTTCCGTCTAACTTGGGCTGGAGCGATGAAGGTTAGCAAAGTATATCCATGGGCGGTCTTGTGGTATTCCCCCTTAGTTGTGTCTCTCGATGCCCGCTTAAGAGCAGGAACAAGAACAACTTTGGGAATGGCTTCGATATCTTGGCGCGACGGCAAGGATTTCACGCGGAATCCCCGGCCGTAGTATTTGGCAAGGGCTTCCTTGTCGGCGATGAACCAAGCCTCCATGCTTTGCACCATTAAGTGGGCTCGCTCTTCGGTTGCGGTTTTGGGTTTCTGCCACCTATCCGGTGCCGCGGCAAGATGCGCCCAGACGCCCACCCTCACCGGCCGTTCGGCATCGACCAGGAGTATTATTACCTCGTCTGTGTTCCTCACGAGGGCATCACAGAAATTCTGAAACGCCTTCAGCCGGCCACCCGATGCTATCACCGTTGGGTTTTGTTGCAGGCTGCCGAGATTCTGAAACAAGGTGCGGAAGCCCTCGCGGCACGCAGCCTTGGTACTGCCGGCGTCACCGCCTCCTTCTACGTAAATGCGAACCTTCACCAGCGATTTCCCCCGATCTCTCCAGTCCGCCACAACTGGCCAAGACTATAACGCTCCAGCCACGAAGTAAGGCGTTCCTTCTTCAACCGGGTCATCTTTGTTGCGCCCTCTTCCTTTTCGAAAACGATGACCGAATCGGGCCGGTCGGTGAACTGGTCAACTAGCGCGTCAGAATGGGTTGTCACGATCAACTGCATCCGTTCCGAAGCCTGTGTGAGTAGCTTAGCCAACATGCGGATTGCGTCTGGATGCAGTCCAAGCTCTGGTTCCTCAAGACACACGAGAGGCGGGGGTGATGGATGCAAGAGGATCGTGAGGAGGGCGAGCCATCGCAGCGTTCCGTCGGAAAGTCGGAAGGCAGATATAGTCACCTTGTTTCTCTCTTCAATTCGTGTGTCGACAAGACCGCTTTGCAGCAGGGTGTGGATATCGACGGCGTCGGCATAAAACGCTTTAAGGTACCTCAACAAATCTGGTTTGATATTGGCATCCGAATAGAATCGGTTCAGCATCAGGCCAAGGTTGTGTACGTCTTCATCCAGATAATCGTTCTTTTCTTCGGCCCCGTACAAATCCCGCATCGTCGACCCCGGTCCAAACTCCCAGTTCGAATAAATCCGAAAGGAACGAAACAGGCGGCCGAGGTACGTAATCTCCGGGCAATTCTTGGAATCCTTCCGTTGGGACAGCACCGATTGCTGTGGGTCGCTCTCCTCATCCGACAGTGTCAACCCTGCCCCCTTGGAATAGATCGTCGGGCGCCCCTTCTGGTAGGCGAGAAATGCCTCACTTGGCGAAACTGACGTGACTTTTTCATCGATTATCGCCACTTTCCCTTTCCGTCCCGTAAAGCTCAGTTGATAGCGAACTGACTTCTTCACCCTGCGGAGATTAAAGGTGGCATCGATTGTTGCCGTCGGATTGGGAGTCCCTTTCCACAAACAGTCGGAGATTCCCCCCGCGCCCGCTACCGCCTCGGCGAAATCGTCTGGCAGACCCTTAAGCAGGCCGATGGCTTCGATGAGGTTCGATTTTCCCGAGGCATTGGGGCCGATGAGAATGTTAAGCGGCCCAAGTTCTACGTCTGCCCCATTCTCTCCAAATGAAAAGAGGTTTTGTACCCTAAGACTCTCAATGGCAGGGGTCTTCGGCATCGGTCTTCTCCGTCGCGGGTTTCGGCGATGTGATTATAACCGCTAAATCCGCCTTTGTGTTGGATTGTGCCGCCAGATGGTGGCACGGACAGCGCTTTCCTGTCCGTGGCTACTAACTACCGGCGGCTAGAATATAATATCCATTATGGCGACACTCGAAACGCAAGGCATCTCGCTCCATTATGAAACCTATGGGGACCGCAGCAAATCCCCAGTCCTCCTGCTCGCCGGACTTGGCGGCTCCGGCAAGAGCTGGGGTTCGCAGGTCGAGAAATTCGCGAAGGGCCACTTTGTGGTGGTTCCTGACCATCGGGGCACGGGCCAAACCACGCGGTCGGTGGGCGGCTATACGATCGCCCAGCTCGCGGCGGACATGGCCTCGCTGGTCGAGCATCTCGGACTCGGACCCGTGCACGTCGTCGGCACCTCGACCGGCGGCGCCATCGGGCAGGCGATGGCGCTCGATCACGCCACGGTTGTATGCACGCTCACGATGGCCTCGTCCTTCGCCCGCGCGGACGCCTATCTGCGTCGCGAGTTCGCACTACGCCGGAAGCTGATGGCGGAGGCGGACGCGCATACGATCTATAACTGCTACGCGCTCTTCCTCTTCTCCCCAAAGTTTGCAAGCGATTATCCCGACGGCGTGGCCCAGTGGGTCGAAAGGGCCGCCGCGCTCCCCCCGGAGCGAGAGATCGCGCTGAAGCGCATCGATATGATCATGGCGCATGACGTTTTTGCGCGGCTCGATTCCATCCGCCAGCCCACGTTGGTGGTCTGCGGCGACCGCGACTTCTGTACCCCGCCGCATCTTTCGGAAGAGATCGCGCGTGCCGTCCCTGGCGCCGGGCTGGTGCTCTTCCCGGGCAGCGGCCATTTCATCCACGTTGAGCAGGAAGAGCGGTTCTTCGAAACGGTGCGCACGTTCGTGGACAGGCACTGAGGACATCGGGTTAGCGGTAGCAAGCGCAGCGCTGACCTGTCTTGTAGGACCGCGGCTCTTCGGGCCTGCCAGCGCTTGCGGGTTCAGAGTTGCAGCCGCACAGTATGGCACATTGACATACGCCCACTGCCGGTTAAACTATACCGAGCGACATAAGTGTTTGGGCATCCGGCTGTAGCGGCGGTCTCCGACCGCCGTCGTCGATCGGAGATCGACGCTACAATTTATGTCGCTCTGTATAGAGTGGGATTTGGAAATCATTTCCGGAGCGGAGTCGTGAGTACAAAGCGAACTCACATTGTCATTCCGGAGCAGTTGGTAGCCCGTATTGACATCCTTGTGGGCAAACGAGGACGCAGTAAATTCCTGACCCAAGCCGCTGAAAAAGAGCTCATGCGGTTGCGCCAAATCAAGGCACTTGAATCTGCCGCCGGTTCCTGGAAAGACAAAGATCATCCCGAATTGAAACACGGAGCAGCGAGGTGGGTGGACAAGTTGCGCCGCGAGGACGAAAAGCGCTTTCAGAAAGTGACGGCCCGCTAACGTGGCCACCTACCTCCTCGATACAAGCATAATCATGAAGAAACTGAGCCTCTACCCACTGCCCTGATCCAGGCAGGGCTGACAGCTCACAGCCGACAGCTTACAGCCGTGCACCGTTCGACACTTCCCCCGCCCTAACCCCTAACCCCTAACCCCTAACCCCGACTATCTCTTTGACGCCATGCCTGAACTCGGATATAACACGGGCAACGGAGGGAGTTATGGACAATATGAACAAGGTCATCTTTAAGGTCATGTTCGGCCTGTGCCTTAGCCTTTGCCTGCCGTTCCCGGTACGGGCGCAATTGGTGCAGGACTTCAATCCGCCGCCGACGTCGTGCTGCCTTCCGGGGGCTGCCACCCGTCTGGCGGACGCCCTGCTTGACTGGAATCAATTGGGCCGCTATCACCAGGATGACTTGCGGCTCGAGGCCGCGCTGGCCGTGCCAGGCCGCGTGGTATTTATGGGTGACTCGATAACCGACGGATGGGATTTGGCGAAATACTTTCCCGGAAAGCCTTATGTGGATCGTGGGATCAGCGGGCAAACGACCGTGCAGATGGTCGTGCGCATGCATCCTGATGTCATTCACCTCCAACCGGCGGCATTCATTCTGTTGGCAGGCACCAACGACATTGCCCACAACACCGGCCCGGAGACGCTAGAGATGGTGGAGGACAACATCCGCGCCATGTGCGAACTGGCCGAAAGCCACCACATCAAAATTGTTCTCTGTTTGCTGACTCCCGTCAGCGACTACGGCAAGAGGAAACAGACCGACAACCGGCCGCCTGCGGATATTGTGAATCTCAACCATTGGATGGAGAGTTATGCGCGGGATGTCCACGCGCAGATTGCGGACTACTACACCGCGCTGGTGGACGATAAAGGTATGCTGCGTGAAGGCTATTCCGAAGACGGCCTGCATCCCAACGCGCGAGGATATGAATTGCTGGCGCCCGTCGCGGAGGCCGCCATCGAGGCGGCGCTGAAATAACACTATCCACTTTCATGGTGATGGGCGTTGAAATTCGACTCCTGACTGATCGAGATGCGGAGGCGTACTGGCATTTGCGGCTGGAGGCTCTGGAACGCGAACCGGAGTCGTTCGGAGAATCCGCTGGGGAGCATCTCGCAACCACCTTAGAGTCAGCCGCGGAACGCCTGGCAGCGGCGCCTGACGAAAACTTTGTTCTGGGAGCTTTCCACGAAGGCCAACTGGTGGGCATGGCGGGGTTCTACCGCTATCAAATCGCCAAGGCGCGGCACAAGGGGAGAATCTGGGGCGTCTACGTGCGCCCAAGTTTCCGCGGACAGGGCATCGGGCGGGCATTGCTACTTGCGTTGCTGGAGAGAATTCGAGCCTGCCCGGGCGTCGAGCAAGTATCCTTGACGGTGGTGAGTGGGCAAGAGGCGGCGAGGGCTCTTTATCGCTCGCTCGGTTTTGAATCCTACGGATTGGAGCCTCGCGGCCTGAAAGTTGGGGATCGTTACTTCGACAACGAACACATGGTGCTACTCATTGCCCGCTATAGTACCCATCGCGAGCTTGCACAATGAGGTCTTTCTTCTTCATGGTTACAATTATTTTGTGATACCCGGCTCCGGTGTCAGGCGGGTCAGGCGTATATCCCAGGCTGTATTGACTACGCAGTTCTTCCTGGATTTGGCTGAAAGTATCATCAATCGGGTGCTTCTTGGAAGCCTCGAAAAAGCGTCCGCCCGTTTCCTTGGAAAGTTTTTCGAGGATCTTCTTGCCGTCCGGCCGCGGTTCCTGCGGGCGAGGATACCCACCACCGTGTCGGCCCATGCCGCCGCCCATCCCGCCCATTCCCCCCATTCCACCGCCCATCCCATGGTGGCCATAGCTTCCGCTGCCAGGGCCCTCTTCATCGGCGAAAAGGATGGAATAAACCAAGGTGTCGGCGCGTTGGGCCGCCTCGATGGCGCTCGCCAGGGTTTTCTTGCTACCGCGGTCCACTCCATCGGAGAGGACGATTAGGGCCTTGCGGCCACTTTGCTTTGCCGTTATTTCATTTGACGCCAAGTAAATTGCATCGTAAAGCGCGGTGCCGCCGCCCCCATAACCGCCTCTCCCCCGGCCGCCGGGCCCCCCACGTTGCCCCTGGCCAGAGTCCGATGAGTCAGTGCCATCCTCCTGGGAACGCTGCGGTGTTTGTAAGAGGCCGAGCGCCGCCTGCAACTTTTGTCGGGAAGAGGTGAGGTCCTGGAGGAGTTCCACTTCCCGGTCGAAGTGGAGGATGAAGGCTCGGTCTTTGTCGACGCGCAGCACCTGGTCGAGAAAGGTGGCGCTCGCGTCGCGCTCCTCGCCGAGAACGCGCCGCTGACTCATGCTGGTATCCACCAGCATCCCGAGGGTCAGGGGAAGATCGGTTTCATGCGAGAAATAGCGGATCGTTTGCGGACGGTCCTGGTCCTTCAATTCGAAATCATCCTGCGTCAGGTCCCGGACGATCGCGCCCTTCTTATCCCGCACGGTGGCGAGCACGTTGACCACTTTCACGTGCACGGTTATGGGCGGCCCCTGTGCCTGCGCTCCCGGTGCTTGCTGGCTCCGGAGCGGCCGTTCCGCCACCGCCAGTAAGAGTGGTACCGCTAATAGGATTATACCGAGCCTTCCCCAAAAGTCAGATCGTCGTGCCAAATCATTGGCGCATCGTCTCGCCGCAGGCTTCTCCGAATGTTTTTTCATCATTGAACTTATCCCGCATCTCCGGCCTTGGGGCCCCCGGTGAGTGGATCTGCGTCCCGCAACATCCCCGGCTCCATCCTTGCCCACTTCCTTTGCACAAAACTCGTGGGAGGATTGCTGATTTTGACACACTTTTACTTCCCGTTTAGATGTGAAATTGTGGAGTGGAGGTTGTTTGTTATCCGCAAGGTCCTGCCCGTAGAGGAAAACATCACTGGTCGTAAGGGAAACCATGAGCCTGGGGACATTCCAACTGGACACCGGAGCGCCGCAATGGGCATTGTTTTTCATGGCAAAGGAAGCTATCGTTTCCAGCGCGAACCGTCGACAGGAGGCATGGGATGAAGGAAGAGGCTGCCAAACGACCGCTGCGAATTATTAACGGAGTTGCCCCTATTCGAATTTGTGACAATGGGGGGTGGACGGATACCTGGTTTGCGAAGAAGGGCAAGATCTTCAATATCGGTGTATATCCCTATGTGGAAGTTCAGGTGGAAGTGTTTCACCGCGACGACCAGCCCGAGCATATCGTGGTCTTCGCTGAGAACTACGGCAAGCGTTTTTCGGTAGGCCCGCGGAAGGGTGGGTGGGGCGAGCATCCGTTGCTGGAGGCGGCCATCGAGCGCATGAAGGTTCCCTCGGACCTGGCCCTGAACCTCACAATATTCTCCGAGGCGCCGAGCGGGGCCTCCACCGGCACCTCGGCTGCCGTGGGTGTAGCGCTGGTGGGGGCGCTCGACCGGCTGACGCGGGGGCACCTGACGGCGCACGAGGTCGCCTACACGGCCCAGGCGATTGAGACCCAGATGCTCAAACTCCAGTGCGGCATACAAGACCAGCTATGTTCGGCTTATGGGGCTATCAATTACATCGAGATGTTTGATTACCCGTATGCCATGGTTTCCCCCATTCAGATCCCGAACACCATTTGGTGGGAGCTGGAAAGACGTTTGGTCCTGATCTACCTGGGGAAATCTCACGCCTCATCATCAGTCCATGAAAAGGTCATTCGGGAACTCGAGGGGCTGGGACCGGATTGCCAAAAGCTCCAGGACCTGCGCGCGACACCGGAAAAATCCCGCGACGCCGTATACGCAGGGGACTTTGCCGGGCTCGGGAAGGCCATGATCGAGAACACCGAAGCGCAGGAGCGGCTTCATCCCGACTTGGTGAGCCGAGACGCTCGGCGGGTGGTTGAGATTGCGAAGGCGCACGGCGCTCTGGGGTGGAAGGTGAATGGAGCCGGGGGAGACGGAGGGTCAATTACGATTCTCTCCGGGGCGCTGTCGCAAGTGAAGCGGGCGATGGTCAGAGAGATCGAAGCCGACAACCCCCTGTGCAAGAACATCCCGGTGTACTTAAGCCGAACCGGTCTTCGCACGTGGGAGGGGGGCCCGGGCGAAGTCCAATGATTTGTATTGGAAACTATTGAAGTCTGCCCATAAACTCGCTAAGATGCTGGTGGAGAGGGGATTCTCCGGGCCGCAAAGTTAACGGCGGGACGAGCTCGCGTCTGGCAGCCACCCGAGCCCATGCGGAGGCAGAATGCGTAAATACCTGATCGTGGTGATCGCCACGATATGTCTGGGGATAGGTTTAGCCGCTCCGGTCCGAGCCCAGCATGTCGATTGGCAGGCGCAACGAAAGATGCTGAAGTCACAACAGAAGCTGGAGTGGCACGCGCTAAAGGTTCAACAGCAGAACCGGAGATTGTCCTGGAAGGGGCAGCGGGTTTCCAGCGCTCAACGCGCGCAGGCAAACCACCAAATGCAGCGTGAACGTCGCGACCTGAAAATGCGGCAGAAGGATGCGATGCAGGATGCGAAAGACCGGAACAGGTCTTTAAGGGCTGTACAACACTCCTATGGCCGGTAGGGGCCGTGCGGCTTGGATGGGCCGGGTTGGCATGATTCCGGCCCGGGGAGGTCGCCATGAAATGGCGCGCTCAGGCTCTTGCAATTTGTTTGCTTGCCAGTCTGGCGACATGGGCTCAAGCGGGGCGGAAAGCTGATCGACCGGCTTCGCAGGGTCAGGCGCAAGAGCAGCCGCAGCAACCACCCGAGGACCGCCCCACGCTTGGCCCTAAAACCGGGCCGGCATTAGATACCGGCCCGCTCACGTCCACCACCAATGACCTCAAGAAATTGATGCGGATTCGCACTCTCTACGTTGAGAACATCGATAATTCACTGAGCGAAAAGCTGGTTGAGACGTTGGGAAAGTGGGGACATTTTCGTTTGGTCACGAAGCCAAAAGAAGCAGACGCAACCCTGCGGGGATCGTGCCTGGAATCGCGCCGGCTGAAGCACGTGCACTCCGAAGTTTACATTTCCGATCGCAATGGGGCCTCCGTGTGGCAGGACTCCATCTACAGGCCGTTCAATCCTCCGGGGCTGGATCAAGCCGTCAGTGATACCGCCTCACTGGTGACAGCACACCTGGAGCGGTCCCTGCGCGAGGGCGAACAGCGGTAGATAACCAACATTGGGGGCGTGATTTTCCTCGACTTTTATGGCAGGCGGATGCGAGAGGACCTGTCTCGCCGGGATTCCAGATTCCCACCATGGCCAAATTGATAACATTTCACAGAATCCTTCCGGGATGCGAGGAAGGGAACCCGGAGGCCTGGAAAGCGTTCCTGGCGGACTACACTCCCATGGCGCTCCATCTTCTTGGTGTTTATACGCCATGGGCCCCCGATACCCATTTGGATTACTGGCGTGATGCCCTTCACGCCTTGGGCGCCAATGAGTGCGCGCCGCTGAGGGGCTTTTCGCATCAATCGGAGCGCGAGTTTCTGGTGGGTTTGCGCGCTTTCCTTCAGGATTGGGCCGCCAGCAAACTCGAATCCTCGCAGGATGCCGTGAACCCTCCCGCGCCGACGATCGAAACTCTCGGCGTCTTGCTTGCGGGCCTGCCCCTGCTTCACCAGGAAATTGCATTCCTCACGCTCGCAGGGTATTCCCAAGGCACCCTGGAAAAGGTTCTGCGGACTACTCCCGCCGCAGCGGACGAAGGGTTGGGGCGCCTGAGCTCGAGTTATGCCCCCGTGCTCGAGCGAAAGGCGGACCGCTGCTTATGGCCCTCCGCCTGGACCGGCATCTGCCAATCGGCGCGCGCAAACGGGCAGCAGGATTGCACCCCCCTCCGCCAGCTCATCCGTATTCTCGACGGCCAAGCGAGCTGGTATGACAAGAATCCGGCGGAAGAACACCGCAGCAAGTGCCTCCATTGCCTGGAACTTTGGACGTCGTTACTCGAGGTTGTCGCCTGGGACAGGACACGCCAACGCTGGCCACCGGAGATGACAGCACGCCTGCTGGCAGCCATTCCCCTCAAGCAGGAAGTGCGCAAGTCATCTTTGTTCGCCCGCATGCTGGGCAGGTAGATCGATTTCACCTATGCGTAATTACCGTCAGGAGTTTTCGGACTTTTCGCCCCTGGTATATCTCGACTGTGCCTACCAAGGACCTTTCCCGCGGGTTACGGTGGAGCGAATTCAACGGGCCGTGGAACTCAAATGCCGCCCGGACCGTTTGAAGGCCCCCGAGTATTTCGGCCTGCCGGCCCGCGTCCGCACGCGAATCGCCCGCTTGACCGGCGCTCGAGCGGAGGAGATCGCGATCACCTCCAGCGCCACGCAGGGAATTGGCATCGCCGCAGCGGGCTTGGGCCTGGGCGCGGGCGATGAAGTCGTGGTGGCGAGCTCGAACTTTCCTTCCAACCTTTTTACCTGGCTTCACCTGCGGCGGAAAGGCGTAACGGTCAAGGTCATCCATCCGGCCGAAAGGGAAGTGACCCTCGACCAGGTGGCGGCGGAGTTGACCCCCTGGACGCGCGTCCTCGCGCTCGATTGGGTGAATTACTCCACCGGCTTTCGAATCGACCTCGCCGCGTTCGGCGCGCTCATTCACCACCGGGGCGGGATATTGGTTGTGGACGGCACGCAAGGAGTGGGCGCGAATGATTTGGATTTGCACGCGCTGCCTGTGGACCTGATGGCCTGCGCAGCTTACAAGATGCTTCTGGGCCCGTATGGAACGGGATTCGCCTATGTGGCGCGGGAATTGTTGAGCAAGCTTGACCTGCCCGTCGTCAACTGGTACTCGGTCGAAGGCGCGGAAGACTTCGATTCCCTCCCCACTGAGGAGTTCCGCTTGATTCACGATGCTCGCGTGTTCGATTCCGGCGAAACTGGAAATTTCATCAACCTTCATGCTTTGGAAGCATCCTTGGAATTCGTGGAAGGGGTCACCGTCCCCACCGTGAACGCCCATTGTCGCGGGCTTCTGCATCGCTTGGAGGAAGGACTCCGCGCCCTCGGTTATACTCTCTCGGCGGCGTCGCTGCCCAATCACGAATCGACGATTCTGGGCTTTCATGCCTCGACTCCCGGGTCGACTGCGGTGCTCCATCAAAAGCTCTCGGCGAATCACATTGCGGTGAGTTTGCGCCACGGCATGATTCGAGTTTCGCCGTACCTTTACAATGACGAGGCCGATATCGACCGGATACTCGAAATCGCGCGCCCGGCCTGAAGTACTGCCAATTCGCTGAACTACCCCCATGCGCCTTCGTCCCTACCGTCCCGAAGACCTGCAAACCCTCTACGATATCGATCAGGTTTGTTTTGTTCCGGGGATTTCCTATACAAGGGAAGAACTGAAGGCTTTCATCGGCCACCGTTATTCGCAAACCTGGGTGGCGGAAGAAGGCGGTGCGATCATCGGTTTCCTGATTTCGCAACGTGAGCCGCGCCGAATCCTGCACATCGTCACTATCGATGTTCTGAAAGCATGGCGCAGGCGCAGCGTGGGCTCGCTTCTCATGGAAGCCGCCGAGCAATGGGCTCATAATCACGCTCTGCGCATGATCGGACTTGAAACCGCCCAGGACAATCTTGTGGCTCAGAAGTTTTACTTGGCGCGGGGTTACCGCAAGGTTGATGAGATCGAGAATTATTACGCTGACGGGACCGCCGCGTGGGTGATGGTGAAGGAATTGGCGTGATCTTGGTTACGGAAAGCCCCTTTGGGACTTCCCGCGGCCTGTGAAATCCCGGCCTTACGAACCCGCCGCGAGAAATCCTAGTAACTGCGATTCAGACAGTAAGAAACCAGGCTGGGCGGCCGACCAGCGCTCGGTCTGTCAACAGGTCTATCCGATCCGCCCGCACGGCTCTTGACGGCCTTTCCGACGGCCAGTTGTCCACC
>Ga0181527_1004869_pt1 | contig 11369 bp, 7 predicted proteins | sample PEATcosm2014_Bin_30_FD_119762 | JGI IMG/M metagenome (GOLD analysis project Ga0181527, IMG submission 119762) | Peatland microbial communities from MTU Mesocosm Facility, Houghton, MI, USA - PEATcosm2014_Bin06_60_metaG | ecosystem: Environmental > Terrestrial > Soil > Wetlands > Peat | place...
AGAGCGAGCCGCCTTTCCAACCCACAGGTTCGGCGCGGAAAAGCCCTCCTTTTGCGAATGGGATGAAGCCGCTGGCGCCGCCGCGATCGGGCATAAGATCGGGAAAGAAAAACTCATTCGTTCCGCGGCGGTAGTAGGTGTACGTTCCCGAGAGACGCGTGAGATCGCCGATAATCATACGATCCTTTTCATATTGTTGTTGCCTAACTTTGAATATGCCATATGTGCGCCCTCCACGCGACGGCCGGGCATCAAGCGTCGTATTCTGGCGACTGGGGGCGTCCACGTCAAGCGGGAAATTCCGGAATCGGAGGACACCCATGCGCAACTACGGATGAACTTCGAACACCCAACATCGAACGTCCAACGTCCAAGTGCTCGCGCAACCGGAGCGGCAGATTTGGACGTTGGGCGTTCGGCGTTGGATGCCCTTCGACGTTGCTCAGGGCCGTGAGCCTGTCGAACGGTTGGGCGTTCGTCCGTTCATGGCTGGCCAAACGGACCTACGGTAAGCCGCTCCGAATCCTCGTTCCCGTCAGGCGCGCGAGAGGCGCGCGTGGGCGTATCCTGTTACAGAATACGGCTTGCGTACTTGATGACGGGCAACTTTCCCGAATACACCGCATGATTTGCCATTGACAATGCGACCTTTGGGGCTCAGAATGGGACATTTAACAGCTGAACGCAATGGGACGATGAAATGCCAAGGCTGTTGGGGCACTGAGAACCGAGGGGAAAGGAGAAATCATGACGAAACCATTCTCAATGGCGGCGAGACTGCTTCGCAGCGAGGCTCCGGCTGCCGCCATAGTAATTCGGTTCCTTGCCGGCGGGGTATTCTTCATCGAAGGGATCAAGAAATTCCTCTTTGTCGAGCAGTGGGGCGCGGGGCGATTCACCCGGATCGGTATTCCGTTTCCGGGATTCACGGCCCCGTTCGTGGGAACGGTTGAAATCGTCTGCGGGCTGCTGCTCCTGTTCGGCCTGCTTACGCGATTCGGGGCGATCCTGCTACTCATCAACATCAGCGTGGCCATCGCCACAACCAAGATACCCATCCTTCTAAAGAGCGGCTTTTTTGCGATGGAGGACCCCGCCCGCACAGACTACTCCATGTTCATGAGCCTGCTTTTCCTCCTCATTGTCGGTGGAGGAGGCGGGTCCCTGGACCGGCTGATAACCAAGTCGCAGCGCAGGGTGATGGATTCGATTCTACCACCGGCGTCGCAGGAGTAGCACCGATGGCCGAACCGGCAGAACCTGCGTCCCCTTCCCCAACCTCAGCGGCGCGGAAAGCAACACCAAAGCAGCTCGCCGCGCTTTTTCTTCGGCTGGGCGTAACCGCCTTTGGCGGCCCCGCCGCCCACATCGCCATGATGGAGGACGAAGTCGTAGTGCGGCGAAAGTGGCTGACCCGTCAGCAGTTTCTGGACCTGCTGGGCGCGGCCAATCTCATCCCCGGTCCCACATCCAGCGAGATGGCCATCTACATCGGCCAGAATCAGGCGGGATGGGTCGGGCTTCTGCTTGGCGGTGGTTGCTTCATTCTGCCGGCTGCGCTGCTCGTGGGGGCCATCGCCTGGGCCTACGTTCGCTTCGGCGCGCTGCCGCAGGTCGCCAGCCTCCTTTACGGGATCAAACCGGTGGTGATCGCCATTGTCCTTCAGGCGCTATGGCGGCTGGGCCGCTCGGCCGTCAAGACCCGCTGGCTGGCCGCGCTGGCTATCGCCGCCGCCGTTGCAAATATCATGGGGCTGGAACCTGTGCTGATCTTGGCCTCAGCCGCCGTGCTTGCCCTTGCAGCGCGCTATATCAGAAGGAGTAGGCAGCCTGCGACGATGTCTTTCGCGGTTCTGGCTTCTGTGCCGACGGCGTCCGCGTCAGCAGCAACCAGCCTGGCTGCCACCGGTCAAGCCGTCGGCCTGGGAAAGCTGTTCCTGGTGTTCCTCAAGCTGGGGGCTGTAGTCTTCGGCAGCGGGTACGTCCTGCTGGCGTTTCTGCGAACGGACCTGGTGCAGCGATTGCACTGGCTGACCGAAAGGCAGTTGTTGGATGCGATAGCTGTAGGACAGGTCACGCCCGGCCCTGTTTTCACGACAGCGACTTTCGTCGGCTACATATTGGCCGGCACGAGCGGCGCTGTCGTGGCCACGGTCGGCATCTTTCTTCCGGCCTATCTATTAGTGTCCGTAAGTGGCCCGCTGATCCCTCGCATCCGTCGTTCCCCCACAGCGGCGTGCGTACTCGACTCGATCAATGCCGCCTCACTGGCCCTGATGGCGGTAGTCGGCTGGCAACTGGGACGAGCGGCGATAGTTGACTGGGCGTCTGCATCCGTGGCACTGGCCAGTGCCGTGCTCTTGATTGGGTTCAGGCTGAACTCTGCATGGCTGGTGCTGCTGGGGGCGATAGCGGGCCTATTCATCGGGCGATGAAAGCGGGCCGAAACGAGCGTTTCGGCCCGCTCCCGTTTCGCTAGACCGCCTTCTTCGCAGCAGTGGCCAGGCTTTTGACGGTCGCCTCGGCCTTCGCCAAGGCTACGGCTGGCGAGGCCGAGCGCCGCGACAGTCGTGGGCGCGAGCAGGCGAAGCGCCGGTCTTTGCGACAAGCAGACGATCACCCACCCGATGACCCCGACAGCGCCGCGCGCCAGTCGCGGGCGCGAGTTGGCGCAGCGCCGGCTGTGCGACGAGCGCGTCTTGGCGCGCCCCGTTGGGCCTTCTCGTACGGCATTAGGTCCAGCAGAACGGACGACGTCGCTGTAAAAGTCACACGGTGTCGGCTTGACAAGCGCTGTATCGGGGCGCACAAAGGCTACGACGTAACTTCGATGGCTCGGTACACTTTTCCGCGACCAACTTCGAACACCCAACATCGAACGTCCAACGCCCAAGTGCTCGCGCGGCCCGAGCGGCAGACTTGGACGTTGGGCGTTCGGCGTTGGATGTTGGGCGTTTGTCCGTTCCTGGCTGGCCGTGCAGTAACTACGTTAAACCGCTCAGATCCCCGGTCAGACCACGAGGGCAGGCCGGCCGGCGCGCGCGGCCAGGGCCTTGCTGAGGCGCGCCTCGGTCATGGGGAGCTGGAACAGCCTGGCGCCGGTCGCGTCATGGATGGCGTTGGCGATCAGGCCGCCCATGCAGATGATCGCCGGTTCCCCGCCTCCCTGCGGAGGCTGGTCGTCCGCCGGCACGAGCACCGTCTTGATCTGCGGCACCCAGGGGAAACGAGGCAGTTCGTACGTGTCGAAGTTCCGGTCGCTGATCCGGCCCCCTTTGAAGCGGATTTCCTCGCTCAGCGCATAACCGAGGCCCATGGTGACACCGCCTTCCATCTGCAATCTCGCGCCCTCCGGGTTTATCACCAGGCCCATGTCCTGGACGCAGACCACGCGCTTTACCTGGACGTGCCCGGTCTTCTTGTCCACCTGGACCTCCGCCATGGAGGCCACGTACGTACCCGCGTCGGCGCCGCAGGCGACGCCAAAGCCGCGGCCGCTGGGGGCCTTTGCCGGGGTCCAGCCGAATGCCTCGGCCGCCGCCTTGAGGACTCTCACCATCCTCTGGTCGGTCAGGTTCTGCAATCGGAACGCCACAGGGTCTATGCCCGCTTTGGCCGCCATGGCGTCAATCTGCGACTCCCTGGCAAAGGTGTTGGTGTTGTTGGCCGGCGCGCGCCAGGGGCCGGTGGCGAACGGATGGGCGCTGCCCTCGCCGCTCCATTTGGAATAGGACGCCGTGCGATGGTGCGGGATGCTGTAGAATTGTTGCGCGCCGCGCTCGCCGGCGAAGTAGACGCCGTAGTCCCAGAGCACGATGGCGCCGGACTTGGCCATCCCCGATTTGATCTTAACGACGGCCGCCGGCCTGAACGTGTCGTAGAAGAACTCCTCCGCGCGCGTCCAGGCGACCTGGACGGGCTTCCCGACCAGCTTCGCCAGCCTGGCCGCCTCAACGGCCTGCAGACAGCGGCCCTTGCCCCCGAATCCTCCGCCCAGGAACGGGGCAATGACGCGGACGTTCTCCGCCGGGAGTCCGATGGCCTCGGCCACCTGGCCCTGAAGCGGGAAGGGCGTTTGAGTGGACGCCCAGACTGTCGCCCTGCCCCCCTCGACCTGCGCCACCGCGCTGTGGGGCTCGATGGGGGCATGGGCGACATAGCTGTTCAGGTAGGTTGCCTCGACCGTGACCTCCGCGAGCTTCTGCCCCTCCGCGATGTCGCCCCCGTGGGCCACGACGTCAGGTTCCCCCGCGCCTTTGACCAGATGGTCGAAGATGGTCACATCGTCAACCTCGGCCTTCGGGACGTCGAACTCGGCCTTGATCGCGTCCAGAGCTTTCCCTGCGGCATCCGGGTCCTTGTGAAGGACGGCGATCAGGTCGCCATCCTTGACCACTTGGACGCCTTCCAGGGCTTCGGCAGCAGCGGTGTCAACCTTGGTCGGCTTCGCGTCGTGGGCGGGGGGCCTGAGGAGCCTGGCGTACAGCATGCCGGGCAGGCGGATGTCGGCGGCATACTTGGCCTCTCCAGTGACCTTGGCCCGGGAGTCCCTTCGCAGCATAGGCTTGCCCATCACCTTGAACTCGGATACGGCTTTCAGGACGGCCTTCCCCGACAGGTGCCGCGCGATCGGCTTGCCTCCGGCGAGTTCCGCGTAGGTGACCCGCACGCTCTCCTGAGTCTTGTCGAATACCACGCCGTCCTTGGTCTGCAAGCGCTCCTTCGGCACGCCGAGACGCTCGGCCGCCAGTTCGATCAAGACCACCCTGGCTTCCGCTGCGGCCGCCCGGAGGGCCGGCCCAAGGTAACGGGTGCTCATGGAGCCGAAGGTGCCCATATCCCACGGACAGAGCGCCGTGTCCCCCATGACCATGTCAACCGATTCGACGCTCACGTCCAGTTCATCGGCCAGCATCTGGGCCAGGGAGGTGATGACTCCCTGCCCCATCTCAATCTTGCCTACGAAGCAACTGACCCGGCCGTCCGGCCCGATCCTGAGGTATGCGTTGAAATCGGCCGCCTGCCCCCTCCTGGCCGCTTGCCCCGCCAGGACGGAGGGGATGTCAAGGGAAATCAGGATGATGATCCCGCCGCCCAACCCCTTCAGAAAGGCCCGGCGGCTGACAAGACCCAGAGTGACCGTGTCGCGGAAATCGCGCTCCATGATCTCATCTTCGTTCATCTGGTCACTCCTCCCATCTTCTCACTCGCGGACTGGATCGCCTGGATGATGCGGGCATGTGCGCCGCAGCGGCACAGATTTCCTTCCATGGTCTCGATAATCTCTTCCCGGGAGGGCCGAGCGTTGCTCAGCAGCAGGCTGTACGCATTGAGGATCATGCCGGGCGTACAGTAGCCGCATTGGAGGGCGTCCTGTTCGATGAAGGCTTCCTGCAGCGCGTTCAGCTTCCCGTCCGTGGCCAAGCCCTCAATAGTGATGACCTCTTTTCCGGCGGCGTTTCGCAGCGGGTATTGGCAGGAGCGGACGGCCGTCTTGTTCACGAGGACGGTACAGGCGCCGCAGTAGCCCTCGCCGCATCCGTACTTGGTCCCGGTGAGGGCCAGATCGCCCCGCAAGACCCACAGGAGCATCCTCTCGCCGTCTGTACTGACGGTCACAGGCCTGCCATTGAGCGTGAAAGAGATTTGTTCCATCTCGGTCCCCCTTGTTGACAGGGCCAATCGCAGCCGGGAGACGCCGACACCTCGAACATCAGTTAGCCCATCCGTGAGTCTAATCCGCTCATGGGGTGGAGTCAAGCGAAATTCTCGGAGGGGGCTTGACGACGATGGGTGCCTGCTCAGGGCCGTCTAAGGCTCTCGCAGGTTGCAAGACGGGGAGAAACGGCCTTGACAACGGGTGCTTGGCATGTACAATCTCCACGCTTGGCGGAGAGCCGTCCTCGGAGGGACGAGCGTGAGTTCCGTAGTGCGCATTCATTCAGGAGGCCTCCGAATGTTCCGCCTTGCGAAGTCGAGCGAGCTTCCAGCAGCCCGCAGGGGCGCTGCGAAATTGTGGACCGCGCGGCTTCTTGTGGCGCTGTCAGTGAGCGCGCTTCCCTTCTGCGCGAAGCCCTCCCACGGGGCGACCGTGCCCGCGCATGCCAACCTGGTCCTCATGGTCTGGCAGGAGCAGTTCGACGAATTGGAGAGCCTTGCCAACGAATTCCGGAAGGAGAAGACCGGCTTCTACAGCGGCTGGCCGAAGCTCTGCCTCTTATACGAACGTCTTGATTCGCTCGACAGGAACGTCACGGATGCCGTCTGGCAGGAATATATTGCGAAGATCGAAAAATGGCAGCAGGCCTTCCCAGAATCGCCCACGCCCCGTGTTGTCCTGGGGGACACATACGTCAAGTGGGCGTGGAAAGCGCGCGGCGGCGGGTATGCCTACACCGTGACCGAGGACGGATGGCGCCTGATGCGCGAGCGCCTGGCGAAAGCCCGCACCGTTCTGGAAGACGCCGAAAAACTCCCCGTCCGCGATGCGGAACTGTATCGCGTCATCATGAAAGTGGCGCTGGGCCAGGGCTGGACAAAGGAGGAATTGGACGCAGCGTTCCAGAAGGGTATCGCGCTGGATCCGAACTACCAGGGGCTTTACGAGGCGAAGGCGTATTTCCTTCTCCCGCGATGGTATGGCGAAAAGGGCGAGTGGGAGGCGTTCGTCGCCCAGGCCGCCGACGCCCGCGGGGGCGACGATGGCGACGTTCTCTACATGTCCGTCGCGCGGTCGCAGGCTTGGACCGAGAAGGAAGAGTTCTTCAAGAACACCAGCATATCCTACGAGCGCATGAAGCGCGGTTTTGAAGCCAGCCTGCGCCGCAATCCCACTTATTTCTGGGACATGAACTCATATTGCTACTTCGCCTGCATCGCCGGGGATTCTGAGACGGCAAAGCAGCTTTTCGACAAGATCAAGGACCGATGGGAGGGAGGTGTGTGGAGCAGGCAGGACTTCGACCGATGGAAGGCGTGGGCGAATCAGCCTGTGCAGGAAGCGCCGCGATCCATCCCGCCCCAGAGCGACAAAGCTCAGCCCAGTGGCTGATCGTTTTCCGTGCGAAGCAGGTGGACGGGTAACGTTTTTCACAGCCCTCTCAAACGCTTCCTGTCCCACACTTTTGTGTCCCGATTCTGGAAGCTTTTTTAAAACCTGTAGGTCGGGCGCTCCTGCCCGGGGCGGTATGCAAGCAGGCGCCGGTCAGCCAGGAGTTGGCCGACCTGCACTAAAGGCGTTCCATGGCCCCTGGCAACGCTTAGACGGGGCCAACATGTTCGTGTCCCTGAACGAGGCTGTGGACACGACCACGCCGACGGGAAAGGCGCTGTTAATAGGGGGATTGATAGAAGGGCGTTCGCAACTGAATAAATGGGCGTAAGATGTTGACGGCAGCGGCGGCCGAGCAGTTCGTCCTGCGCCTGCGGGACAGGGAACAGTCCACGGCGACGACCAATCGTTACACCGATGCTCACATCGAATCTCCCCCTGGCTTCCGGCTTGACCTGCTCTCAGTGAAGAGCGTATCCTTTCCGTCGTTCCACTCGGCAGAAGTTGCCTGTGCTGAAGGGTCAAAGGCGCCAGAGGGGACGTATTGACACTCTGGCGCCTGACCAGTACGGCAACTCTGTTGTCCTTGGGGCCAAACGCTCCGACCATGCAGCACACGACGCCTTGCACGAGTTCTACAAGTACGCGGGTTTGCTCAAGAGAGAAATGGGTCTGGACGACCATCAGGTGCGATGCGTGATTGGAGGGGAAACGCTATGGCTTGCCGAGGAGCATGCCTTGCGACGGCTTCTTTGCTTATCGTGGTTTCGCTTTGCGCAGGCATGACCGCATGCACAAGCGAAGATGCCGCGCTCCAGGAATCGGCTGCGCCGGCGCCGCTGGAGCCCCTGGAGCGCGCGCCGACCACGCAGGCCGCGGCGGAGAAGGGCGCGGACGAAGTCATGGAAAGGCCCTCGCTGTCGCCGACCGGACCGATTTCCCTGACGGTCGAAGGCGCGATCGTCCTCTCGCTCGAGAACAACGAGGAACTGCGCGTCCAGCGCGAGACCCCGCAAATCCGCAGCACGGCCGAGGACGTTGAGCGCGCGGCGTTCGACCCGGTCCTGTCGGGGGAGTTCAACATCGGCCGCACCAAATCGCTGAATTTCCCGCTGCAGATAGAACCCGGTCTGCAGCAGACCGACGTGACCTCCTACGCGGGCGGTTTTTCATTGGAAGAGTTGCTGCCGACCGGCACGAAGTTCAGCCTCGACGGGAGCACGAGCTATCAGAACAACTCGCTCTTTCCTTCTAACCTCGCCGGCACGCGCGCCGGCGCCAGCGTAACGCAGTCCCTGCTGCGCGGCGCGGGGGTCGCTGTCAACCTGGTCAACCTGCATCAGGCACGGCTTGACACGCAGATATCGGAGTTCGAGTTTCGCGGCTTCGCCGAGGCGCTCGTCGCCCAAGTGGAGGAGACGTACTGGGACTACGCGCTCGCGATCCGGAAAGTGGAGATTTTCGAGTCATCCGTGAAAGTGGCTGAACAGCAGCTCGACGAGACGAACACGAAGATCCAAGTGGGGAAGCTTCCGGAAACCGAACGCGCAGCGGCCCAGGCGGAGGTGGCAAAACGCCGCGAGGACTTGATCGCCGCGCGGAGCGATCGGGTCAAGACCCGGCTCAAGCTGCTGCGCCTCCTCAACCCCGACGGAGAAAACCCCTGGTCCCGCGAGGTCGCGGTCCTCAACAAGCCGTTCGTGCCGACCGCGCCGCTCGAAGCGGTGGAGAACCACGTGCAGGTGGCGCTCCGGCTACGGCCGGACCTCAACGAAGCCCGGCTCGGCGTCAAGCGCGCTGATCTGGACATCGTCAAGACGAAGAACGGCGTGCTGCCGAAGCTCGATTTCTTCGTCACACTCGGGACGACCGGATATGCGACCGAGTTCGGGAACACCTTCCATAACATTGACGGCAAGAACTACGACATCAGTGCCGGGGCGAAGTTCGAGTACGCGTTGCTGACGCGCGCCGAGCGGTCCCAGGAGCGGCGCGCCGTCTTTTCTGAGCAGCAGGCGCTGCGGGCCGTGGACAATCTGGCCCAACTCGTCGAGGTGGACGTCCGGACCGCCTACGTGGACGTCGAAAAGGCGAAGGAGCAGATCACCGCCACCACAGCGACCCGTGAACTCCGCCAGGAGGCGCTCCGGGCCGAAAGGGAAAAGTTCGACGTCGGCAAATCCACGAGTTTCCTGGTCGCCCAGGCCCAGCGAGACGTCATCGCCAGCCAGATTGACGAGGTGGAGGCTGTAGTCAATCACCTCAAAGCGCTCGTGGAACTATATCGCCTCGAGGGCTCCCTGCTCGAGAGGCGGGGCGTCTCGACGCCCGGGCTCGGAACAGTGGCCCTGCCTCGCAGCCGGTAAACAACGCCTGCCGATCCCCTGGCCGGTCCGACTGCAGGCCATGGAGCCGGGCGGCGGGCAGGACGCGGCGGCAAAGAATAACATGTTCGCAGACATTCCATACGGCATCGCGAATCGCTTCCGGCTGCGGGCGCTCCGTGCGGTCCCCGATCACGTGAGCGCGTACGCGGCGCGCGCGTCTGACGCACGTAACGAGGAACTCCGCCAGACCGCAGCGCTGATGCGCCGGCGTCTGGCGCATGGCGAGACGCTCGACGACCTCCTGCCGGAAGTGTTTGCCATCGTGTGCGAGGCCGCTTCACGCCAGGTGGGCATGCGGCCGTTCGAGGTGCAGGTGCTCGGCGCGGCGGCAATGCACCGGGGCTGGATTGTCGAGATGCAGGCGGGTGAGGGAAAAACGCTCACGGTCACGATGACCGCGTCGCTGAACGCCTTGCTGGGGCGCGGGGTGCACATCGTCACGGTCAATGACTACCTCGCCCGGCGCGATGCGGAGTGGATGGGGCCGATCTACAAAGCTCTTGGCCTGAGCGTCGGCTGCCTCGTCCACGGCCTCAGCGAGGAGGCGCGGATGGACGCCTACCGGGCGGACATCACGTACGGCACCAATAAGGAATTCGCCTTCGACTACCTGCGCGACCGCCTTCGCCTGCACCGGCCCCAAAACGGCCTTGCCGAAGGGGTGTTCGAGTCGCACCGCCTCAGCAGCGCGGCGGGGGCGAGCCGCCTCCAGCGTGAGCACCATTTCGCCGTGCTCGACGAGATTGACAGCATCCTCATTGACGAGGCGCGCGTGCCGCTGATCATCTCGGACCGCGAGGGGGTCGAGTCACCCTACACCCCGGCTTACAGCGCGGCGCGGGAGTTGGCCCTGCAATTGAAGGAGGGCGGAGACTTCATTCTCGAATCGGCGCAGCGCAAGGTCGAACTGACGACACAGGGGATTGCCCTTGCGCGTCAGGCGGCGGCCGCGCGCCTGCCGCCCAATCGCCCGTTCGAGCACCTGGTCGAGCAAGCCCTGCGGGCGGAGCACCTCTTCCTCCGCGATCGGGAGTACCTCGTGGACGAAGGCAAAGTGGCCATCGTGGATGAGTTCACCGGTCGCATCCTCCCCGACCGAACCTGGTCACTTGGCCTCCACCAGGCGATCGAGGTGAAGGAAGGGCTGATCGTCACCGAGGAAAACCGCACGCTGGCGTCGGTCACGTTTCAGCGTTACTTCAGGGGTTACCGCAAGCTCACCGGCATGACCGGAACCGCCGTGGACGCGGCCGCTGAATTCCGCAAGCTCTTCGGGCTTGCCGTGGTCACGATTCCGACCAATCGCCCGCTGCGTCGGAAAGCGCTGCGGACTCGAGTGGTAACCACCTGGGAAGACAAACACGCGGCAATTGTCGCTCGCGTCGCGCAACTGCGCGAGGCGGGGCGTCCCGTCCTGGTCGGTACGCGCTCGGTCCGTCGCAGCGAGGCGTTGAGCCTGGTGCTCACTCAGCAGGGTATTCCGCACAACGTGCTCAACGCGCGGAATCACGAGATCGAGGCGCAGCTCATTGCGCAGGCCGGTTCCCGCGGGAAGGTGACCATTGCCACCAACATGGCCGGCCGAGGCGTGGACATCAAGCTGGAGCCCGGCGTGGCGGCGATGGGGGGGCTGCACGTGCTGGCGACGGAACTCCACGAGGCGCGCCGCATTGACCGCCAGCTTGCCGGTCGCGCCGGGCGACAGGGCGATCCCGGCACATACGAGTTCTACCTGTGTCTTGAAGACGACGTGCTTTCCCGATGGAACAAGTGGCTGGCGACGTGGCTTCTGAACCGGGCCAGGGGCCGCGGCTGTGGCCCTGTTAGTCCGCTGGCTGTCCTGTTATTCCGGGTGGCGCAGCGCTGGATCGAGCACCGCCACCTGCGTATGCGGCTCGAGCTGGTCGAATATGACAAGAAGCTCGAAGAGA
>Ga0181527_1004876_pt1 | contig 11361 bp, 12 predicted proteins | sample PEATcosm2014_Bin_30_FD_119762 | JGI IMG/M metagenome (GOLD analysis project Ga0181527, IMG submission 119762) | Peatland microbial communities from MTU Mesocosm Facility, Houghton, MI, USA - PEATcosm2014_Bin06_60_metaG | ecosystem: Environmental > Terrestrial > Soil > Wetlands > Peat | place...
TTCGATCATACGAAAATCATAGCCACCCATGATATGGATATGGTTCTTGACCTGTGTTCCAGGGCTATAGTCTTGAGAGACGGCGAGGTGGTAGCTGATGGAGCCGCGCGAGATATTCTCAACAACCAGGACCTGCTGGATGCAAGCGGACTGGAAAAACCTCTCCGCCTGCAAGGCTGTCCCATATGCAGTGTTGCCTCCCACCCACCAAGTTGAATGCGGGCACCAGAGGAAAAAATATCATTCGGTCTATGATTCTTTGAGGACGAATCGAATCGGCAGCAGGGCTTTGCAGGCAAGCGGTTTGCCTTCTTTTTTTGCAGGAACGAAAGTGGAGCCCTGAACAGCCTTTACCGCTTCTTCGTCAAAGCCGAAGCCTGCTTTCCTGAGCACTTCGATTTCAACGGGCCGTCCTCGTTCATCTATGGTCACACACAAAAGAACATTTCCTTCTTTTTCGAGTTTTCTTGCAAGAGCGGGGTAAACCGGCAAAACCTTACGAAGGAAACTGGGGCCGTCCGGAGAGCCCAAAGACCTTTCCACGAGGCCAAAACCCCCTGGTTCATTCTTACCCCCTTCTCCTCCCTGGTTCGAGACGTCACCGGCGGCGCCTGTGCCGGCTCCAGCGGCCTGACTTGAACCTTCGGACTGATTTGCGCCGACCTCGGTTTGAGCGAGGTTTAAGTGTTGTGGGGACTTAATTTCTTTCTGCTCTTTCGGATTGGTCAACGCCATTTCAGTTCTCTTGGGGCGTTGGTTCGCCTGGGTATGGCTTTTCCGTTCCGCAGGCAAAACTCTGTCGTGTTCTGTGGTCAAACGGGAGTTGAGTAACTCCTTGTTTGCAGGGGCCGCGACTGTGGCTGACTGCTCTCCTCCACCAGCTTCCAGGCGTTCCTGCGGGCCCGGTCCAGTCTTTTGAGCGAATCCCTGCATAGAAACGAGTTGCACCTCGATCGATTTGTAGCTGCCGGGATGAGGTTTAGGGGAAACCCAGAGGATGCACGCTAGCGCAGCATGCAGAAAAAGCACTGCGGCCAGGCTCGACCATGTTTTTCTATCGGAAGCGACTGGGACCCGGCAGCTCCACGGCTCAAAAACAATGTCTTCCGGAGCATCCGATCTGGAAAGATCTATCTCACAGTCTGCAAAGTCTTCCGGATCACCCGATATGGGAAGATCTATCCCACCGTCCAAAACGTCTTCGGCTATCGAGTTAATTGCAGCCTCCTGTTGGCGCCCTGCCGGTTCTTCCTGGGGAAAGGGTTTAACGCCTGCATTGTCTGAAGTCCGTCAAAACCGCATCGTCAACGCGACGCGGAACGTACGCGGTTCGGCCGGGTGGAACACGTCGCCGCTTACACCCGCAGCAGGTTGGCCTTGCAGCCGATAGGCGTAATAGTAGGTTATATCGTCGGCTTTCGCGTTGAGAAGATTGAAGATGTCTCCTTCAATCGACCACGTTTTGTTTATCCTGTAGCTGAGGTTGTAATAAAGCAGCGTGGTGCCGGGGGAACGCTCACTACCGTCCTGGGTCAGATAGCGGGGACCGAAATACCGCAGCCGCAGGCTGGTAGTCCAACCTTTTACATCATGCACCGTGACGCCCGAGGCAATCACCACATTAGCCGCTTCGGGGACGTAATCACCCCCCACCGGACTGCCTTCGAAATGCGCCTGCGAGGCGGCAAAATCTGCGTCGATCGTCAGCCATTTGGCCGGCGTATAGTAGTTTGCCCATTCCACGCCCTCGCGGAGGCTGTGGTAAGGACTGGGTACGTTCGTACCGATATCCCCGTCGAACACCAGTTCGGATTGGAGTTGCAGCACCCAGAACGTCAATGTGCTTTGCAGGTGTGGAACAGCAAGTGTGCGCACGCCAACCTCCGCACCCTCCGTTTGCGCTATCGGCAAGGCCCGTGCCACCGGCTGGCCCGTTGTCGGATCTTGAGCAGTATTTGCGCCCCGCGCGTCGTCGGTGTGGAAGCCCATGCCGCCGTTCAGGTAGAACTCCGTCTTTGCCCAAGGGCCGAAGATCAAACTCAGCTTGGGCTCAGGGGCGAACCCGAACCGATCTCCGCTGTCGGCGGGGTTGGGGCCATTGGTGAAATAGGTGAAATCGTTCTGGTTGTTGAAATTAATGAAATCTTCGCGAAAGCCAATAACGGTGCGAAACTTTGGAAGCCATTGTATCCTGTTCTCAAAATAGGGGGCAAGGTTCGTTTCCACGACATCGTCTACACGAGTTGTGGACAGCACCTGCCGGTCCTCGGTGTGAAACAGGCCGTCGTGGATCACATCGTTTCGGATGTCGAGTCCAATAGTGCTTTCGGTCGCGATGCCGCACAAATTTCCAAACCATGTCCGGCTTGCTCTCACCCCCTGCACCCATCGGCTGTCCGTTTGCTCGAACTGGTCCCCATGGACGGGATCGACCAGGAAGTAGGTGAAGTCATTCCAGAGGCCCATCTTATAGTAATAGGCGTACGCCAGCACCTTGGTAACCGAATGTTCATCAGCTTGATGCCACTCGCCCTCCAGGGTGTAGCGGTCCGTTAGACCTCCGTCGGTGGGGTTCATTGAACCAAACCGCGAAATGAGGCCTTCGGCGACCGCAAGCGCCGGGACCTGGTTGGTTGCGGTCCATGTTCCGTGATAGCCCATGGCCGTCGCGCTGAAGCCCTGGCTTGCGTCCCCCTGGCTATAGGTCAGTATCCCATTGAATTTTAAGTAATTTTCTGGCACGTCCCAGGGTCCGTCTTCGTGGACAAATTCAAAGGCCCCCAAGAGATTGCCCTGCCCGACTTTGGTCGAATCGGCCAACAGGCCGCGTTCGTAGTTCCAACTGCCGACTTCCAACTTCGCAATGCCTTGTGGAAGGGTCTGAAAGTACTGAATATTTTCCCAACCGGCGGAGCCGAAGTCCCCCACGTTTGCGTAGTACAGCCCTTTTCCGTAGTCAATCTTCTGTATCAGTTCGGGAATAAGGAAATTGAGGTCCGTGTACCCTTCCCCATGAGCGTTCGACGGCAAATTGACGGGAACGCCGTTGACAAAGCTGGCCAGGTCGGTGCCATGGTCGAGATTGAAACCGCGGAGAAAATACTGGTTTGCCTTGCCGTCGCCGCTATGCTGGGTGACGATTACCCCCGGCATGGCTTCGAGCACTTCTCCGGGACGACTGACGGGGCGGTCTTCCAACTGTTGCGCTCCTATCGTGCCCTGGGTCGACGACTCAGCAATGCCCAACATGCTGTCGCTTCGCTCCTCCACCACTATCTCGGGCAATAGGGTTGTCCCCTTTTGAGACTCGCCTGTGTCCGAGGACGAGGCCTGCGCCGCCGGCGGAGCGTCAGTATCGGCCAAACCCGCCAAAGCCGAACAAAAACTCCCGATCAATGCCAAAAGCGCGACGCTTGTCCCCCGTCTGCCTTTTCTCCTCCTCCGGACGGAATTCATTGCATGCTCCCCATCCCCACCCCGGCCTCATCAAAAAAAAGGCCACGAACATCCTCCCCATCTTCAGATGGGCTTTAGGCGTTCGCGGCCGATTAGTTCAGCAGCCGATGTATAAACCAGGCAATTTCTACGTTATTAAGGAGCCACTCGCTCTAAGGCTGGTGCGCGTCACACCTTCATGGTGTGGTCTCCAGCCGATAGATTGCCGAAAAGCCTAGCTCAATTGGCGCTTCATGTCAATAGCGAACATGCCGTCGCCAAACGCAATTTGCGTGGTTCGGACAATGGTCGAAAATCTCGTCAGGCGCCTTCTCGATGGGGACTGACAGTCAATGAGCGTATGGCCCTTACGAATGCTCTATCGCCCTTTCTCGCAGGATATGCCCTTGAGACCTCTGCGCCACTGGAGGGGTGATAGTTGAACGGGATCAAGACCGTTGGATCGGATGACCAATAGAGATCTAAACGGGCATAGGCCGCGGGGGAATGTACGGGCATCATCAGTTCGACGGCCACTGCGGTGTCCCGTTCGTCTGGTTTGGGCAGACGCCAATCCGCATGGCCGCCCAGGCTCAGATTCCTGCAGTACTCCTGCGCCTGCTCGAATGTCACCTCATTTCCATTATCGCCCTTCTGCCACATTAGTTTTCGATTTGTGTCCGTAACCGTACCGTCTCCGTTATCCAAAAACCTTCCCGCTGCGGCAACCGACGGCTTCTCGATATACGAGAGAAGCGGCAGAATGAATGCTATTAACATCAGAGAGAAGCTTAGCTTTTTTCGCATATTGGCACCTCCTTTTCACTTTGAGCCTCATGGAAGAAGCTTGGCGATAAACCAGGCTGCTGCGTAAAGCACGCCGAGGAGGACGACATCAGTCGGGCCGACGGGCAAATCGTATTGATATGCGATCCAGAAACCGAGAAACGCCGACGCGCCGCCGCACAGTGAGGCCAGCATCGTGAACTGGCGCATATTGCGTGCGAACAGGTGCGCAGCCAGCGCAGGTATCAGTAAGAATCCGAACGCGATCAGGGGCCCGACACTGAGCACTGCCATCGAGACGGTCAAGCCGATCAGTAAATAAAGCAGCACGTCCCAGAAAACCACGTTCTTTCGGAGTGTAATTGCCATTGGCCGGTCGAAGGAGATCAGGAGCAACTCCTTGTGAAACAGTCCCAGGGTTGCAAGTACGAGCGTAAGGGTTGCTGCTGTCAGAACGAGATCGAAATCGGAGATGGTGATGACCTCACCTTTTAGCATGTCGAGCCAGCCCAGCTCGCCGTAGGGGTTTTTTGACAGCACCAGGATACTCAACGAGGCTGCCACCACGTATGCAGTGCCGAGCCGGCCTTCGGGCTGGCCGCGCCCGCGCCTCTCCATAAACGCGAGCGCCAGAATGGCAAGCAGCGAAAATGTCATCGAGCCGATAAAGGCGAGCATATGCGCGCTCTCAGAAGGGTGGCCGCTCAGCTTGACTCCGAGCCACAATGGGACAGACAGAGCGATAGCAACCCCGGTCGAAGAAACCTGCGGCAGTGCAACGCCCATGAAAACCAGCCGGCGCATCACTAGAAAGACGCCGACGAGCGGGCAGGAAAAACCGATGAGCACGCTGGTATAGACCGAGTTTCGCAGCAGAAAATCGGGCGAGAGAATATGACTTAACGATGCCATCATCAGCTTATTCCTATTTCGAAAATCTCAGCCATCCGTTCGGGGGTAAGCAGTTCATCCGGAGCGCCCTGGAGCACTTTGCCGTGATGAAGCCAGAGAATTTGCCGGGCATGATGGCGAATCGCTGCAAAATCGTGAGTAACGAGCAGGACCGCGATTTGCCTTTCCATGCGGGTCCTGGAAATAAATTCCAGCACCGTATGTGTCGCCTCGGCGTCCACGCCCGCAGTGGGCTCGTCGAGCACCAGGACGTCGGGGCGCGTGGCCAGGGCGCGTGCGATAAGCACGCGTTGTTTCTGACCGCCGGAGAGTTCCGAAAACTGCTCGCGGGCAAACTCTTGAGCGCCCGCCGCGCGCAGACATTCACGCGTGAAGGCGCGTTCGGCAGACGGGATAAAGTGCCCGGGGCGCACGCGTCCATAGGTGCCCATAAGGGCGACCTCAAATCCGGTCAGCAGATAAATCGGATCGAACTGACCGGCCTGAGGCACGTAACCAAATACGAGCGGTGCGCCAGTGGATGATTGATTAGTGTCGATCCTGCCTGCCAGTGGAGAAAGCAGTCCAAGCAGCGTCTTTATCAGGGTCGATTTGCCGGAACCGTTCGCACCGAGGATTGCAGTGAAACTGTCGCGGGCAATCGAAAGCGAAATCCCGGACAGAACAGGTTGGCCGTTATAGCCAATGCTCAGGTTCTCGAGAATTATGAGCGCATCATTCATATCTCAGTCCAATGGGGTCCCGCCCGGATAAAGCACGGGCGGGATGCGTCTTTTTTCATGTGTCATTTCATCGCATGCGCGGTCTTCCGAGCTTGTTGGGCAGCCAGCAACCCACGAATGATCTCGTCCTCCATCTTGATGTAGGTTTCCGTGTTCGGTATGCCCCCCGGCATTATGGGCAGCGTTACCAGGGTCGCCCCGGTCTGTTCTGCAATCTGCCTGGGCACCTTTTCGGGAAACTGAGGCTCGCGAAGGACGATCGAAACATGCTCGGCTTTCATGGATGCGATCAACTCCTCGATGTGGCGAGGGGTTGGATCGATGCCCGGTTTAAGTTCAATGGTGCCGAAGTAAACCATACCGAAGCGCTCCGCGAAATACGTCCAATGCTCGTGATACGACACGAACTTTACGCCCTTGAGTGGTATGATCTCCTTCTTCCATTCTGCAATCTTGGCGTCGAGTTTGGCCAGGTACGCATCACGGTTGCGCGTGAGTTCCATTTGATGCTGCGGAGCAAACTCCACCAGCGCGTTGTAAATGTTCCCGATCGCCGTTTTCGCCAGGACCGGGTCGAGCATATAGTGCGGGTTGCCGTAAGGATGAACGTCACCCTGGTAGTGATCGGTCGATTTTGGTACATCTTTGGGAACGATGCCCTTCGATGCGTCCACGTACCCGGACTTGCCCAACTGGATGCGAGGGTTCTTGCTGGCTTCCAGCAACGCGGGCAGGAAGGCGTGCTCACAGTCAAACCCCACCAGGACAAGCAGGTCCGCCCTGTTCATAATCGGCACGAAGCTCGGTTTCATCGGGACCCCGTGAGTATCTTCAACACCAGTGGCCAGGCTGTGAACCTCAACCAGGTCCCCGCCGACCTCGCGCGTAAAGTCGGCCAGGTCGGTCAAAGTCGTGACGACCCTGATTTTGGCGGCATGAGCCTGCATTGGTATCCCATATAACAACACACCAGCTAGTGTGACGATCGAGAATAAATGTATGAGTTTCAGTTTCATGTTGAATTCCTTTCCCTCATGCTCAGCGTTGCTGCCACCCATGAGCGTGCGAGCCGATGATCCAGGCCCACTGCAGATAAACGGCATCATCGGGACGCAGGCCGGATACGGCGTTATGGTCGGTATGAGTGTATTGAAGACGCAGTTGATTCCAGTGGCTTGTTGCCCACGTGATATACGGGGAGTATGCTACAGTCTTGTCTGCGTTGTTCCAGGAGTCTTCCATACACTCGAACAGGAACCCTGCCGACCACTCGCGACTCCACTTGTAAGTTAGATACGAATACATTCCATAAGACTCGACGGATTGGCTGAACGGACTGAACGCGGCGCCGCCCGTTGTCGGCATGACATCAAAGCTGCTGTCGCTGCGGAGCACTTCCGTGCCCCAGATGATACTTTTGAACTGATTGTTTTGCAGCGGCTTCCAGCTCAGAGTGAGGTCCACTCCCTCAAGGCTGCGCCCGGTTTGGGAGAGCCTGCTGCCGGGGAATTGAGGAAGCGTGACAGGATCGCCGTTGGGCAGTGCGAGCACGCCTCCGCGGTTAATAGTCTCTGGATTTAACAGGCCTGAAATGCCGGGTTCCAGGGATAAATCGGGTGTCAGGTCAAAAGAGGTGGACCCTCGGCCAAAAAAGCTCAACCCACCGAAGTTACGGAAATTTCCATTACTGTTATCGTTGATATCGTTTGGCGCACTGCCAAAACCATCGCCCACGCCCATAGTCAGGCTGACGTAATGTTCGATCGGCAAAAGGTAGTTTAGCTGCGCCCCATCTGTCCTCGATTCGCCGCCGATGTACTGGTCGAGCACCATCGGGCGGTTTACGAAGGGCAGTTCATGATCGTGGATATACGCCAGCCGGCCGAATTCGCCAAAAAACCGTCCCGCCTTCAACTCCAGATTACAGGGCAGTGAAGTCGTTTGGATTGCGGCCTCTTCGACCCCCAGAGTAGCTTCGCCGGTTATCGGGTCCGCAGAAGCATTGAGCACTGCATAGCCCTTTGCAAACGGATCGACCGACGCCGCTATGTTCAGTTCCACCGAACGCTGGTTCACGTCCCATCCGCCGGGCCGGTCACTGCCCGTAGCATTCGATCCCTTGTTGCGATATGAGAAGATCGTCTCCCCCACGACCCCGATGGCAGGATTGAACTCGCTCGGGAGCTTCTTCTGCTGTGCTTCGAGCACCGAGTTCACCTGGTCCTTCAGTTCCTCGACCTCGTGCTGCACCTTCTCGGTCGAAGCCGCCTGAGCAGTTGGGGCTGTCGAGACTGCAGCTGAAGGCTGGGGCTTTTGCGTTTTTGCCGTCAATTTTTCAATCAACTTTCGCTGTTCGTCGATTGTTTGTTCCTGTTTTTTAACGGTCTTCTGGAGGGCTTTTAACTCCTGGATGGTTTGCTCCTGTTTTTTGAGTGTCTTCTCCAGGTTATCCAGCCGCTCTTCCGTTGTCTGTGCAAACGCACAGGATGAAAACACAAATAGAAAAACGAGTGCAATACTGGTCCGCATGGTCGCTCCTCCTCATGGTCACCTTCTGAAGAAATATTTCCTGCTTTCTTCGTCCAGGAACGTTTCGAGCGGTCTCTTACAAAACTGCCGCGAGCCGGTCTGCGGTGTTGCCGCTCACCTCGCGAGGCGTTGGGATGAGAAAATGCACGCGTCGTTCCCTCGCTTGCTTGCGATCTCGACGCTCCGCGAGAGGTTCCTATAGTATTTTGCAGGAGGTCTTAGGGTCCGGGTATTATGCGGGAGGAGCCCGATTTAAATATGGAGAACAACGAAAAGAGGAAAAGTTTACCGCATTTTCTAAAACGCCGAGAAAAATGCCGGAAACAGGTGGTGAAATTTGAGGGGAATCCTGGAAGGCCAGATTTGAATGGTGGAAGACACAAAGGCAAACGGCGCAATTATCGTGACAGTCTCCATCATCATGGTGATGAAACGCACACCCCAGAATGGAGAAAGAAAAGCAAACGAGGAAAATTAAGGCAAGTTTTCTATTCATTGGTGAGGTTATTTGTCCGCTACGAGTCTATTCGGATCTCGTGGAGAAGAGCCATGACCTATCTCCGCCCCAAAGCTATGGTGAACTAATTGATTGGGATTGTCAACTATGAACAAAAATGGGCAATTGGGTGATGCGTATGCGGCTCTTGTCAACTACGCAGACAGATCTCTCCATGACCTCAGGTCGCACTGTTTTTAGAAGACGTTCGAGCAAATCGCACATCTCGCTATCTGAGTAATTCCCGCCACGGAAAAGAACCAGCCCAGGTCCTTCCGCCAAACTGAGCGCCAAAAGTCGAGGGAAATCCAAGTCTGCTGTGATCACGATTCGACTCTCACGGCGGGCTATTTCCAGCAATTCGCTATCTGAAGCACGATCTTTGCCGATCTGGTATACATGTACACCTTCATGTCCGTACGCTTGGAGCACATGGAGCAGCAGGGGTGATATCGGCATATCGAGAAGAAACTTCATTGCGCAAACTCGAAGATTTGTTCATCGGCGAGGAATGCGGCGTAATTCAGCGCCTCATGAAAATCTTCAGGCTCCAGGTACGGGTACGCTTTCAATATAGACTCTTGTGTCTCACCGGAGGCCAGTAAGCCGAGTAGCCGCGATACGGGAAATCGAAGCCCGCGGATTGTGGGTTTACCCCCGCAAACCTCAGGGTTCACGGTAATGCGCTGGAAGGTCATGCGAGTACCTCCTATCGTTGTCTGTTTTAAAGAATTATAGCACAGACGAGCAAAGTTCATCTTACTTTGCTCCAAGAATCCAGCCTTCGTGTCGGACGCACTCTCGAATCTCTTAAGGTTTACTTCCTGCTTTTACAGTGCTGCTCTGCCCAGTCCGGACAGGTCGCCCGTAGAAAATCATCCATTTCGCTCTTCTGTTGGTGGCCACGTGTGCGTTTCCGCCAGCGCTCAAGCAACGATCCGAATAATTCAACCGGGATGTCTACAGCCCAATTCCGAAATTCAGACTTTGTTTCCTTTTGATAAAGGTAGAGACCTCTAAGAACACCCATGCAATAAAGCTTCTCTTCATTATGCATTCCCAGCTTATGGTATGTGTCAATTTGATTCAAATAAGGCGATAATTCCTCTTCGACCATTTCATACGCCATCTCTTCGGGCGAGGTGTACCCGTCGTGGCTGGGACCGGACCTGTCCCACAGTTCGTGAACATCTATGAGATCCAAGGTGAACAGGATGTCTCGGGCAATTTCGTCAACGTCCACGCTGCGAAGGATCTTTTCCGCTTCTGCAAGGATGGACTTACGAATATCGCCTCCCTTATCCCAAAGTTGCTTCAATATTATAGCAGCTTGTTCATTGGAGAGGCTTGCCAATATATTCTTCATCTACTTCTCCGCATTTGGCCGCCGCTTCAGGGCGCCTGTTCAGGGTAGCCCAAAAAGCCCACCCCCTTTTGTTCATCGCCGTCCAGGTAGACCTGGAGATATTGCCCCTGCGTGCAGGAGGGCACGTCTATGACCCGGGCGATTCCATCCCTTTGAAGCCCCGGGTCGAGCGAGACGAGGGCGTCAGGGCACTGATGGAAAAACTCCTCCCTAAACACTGTGCCGGAGCTGTCGGGATCAATTGCCAGGGGGACGATGTTTGCCTCTACCAGATCGTTGAAAAAATGGGTGCCGAAAGACGGCTCCGGTACGATCCCAACCTCTCTCATGGCTATTTCGGCCAGGACCCTCGTTCGGTTGATATCTTCATAGCTCACTTTGACGCCCATCTTTACGTCGTTGGTTCCCCACCTGCCCGGCCCGAAAAGGGCATAGACCTTGCCTTCAAGCAGGCGATTGATTCTTCTCACTATCTGCCCTACAGCGAGCCGCTCGTCGAATGTCGAGAGCCGGGCATAGGCCCTGGGATCGATGTATACGATATATTCAATATTTTTGACCGCACTGCTGAACAGGACAGTGCTGCAGGTAAAGAGAACTTTTTGGGGGTCGATGTCCTTCGGGACGGCCACTTTTTGCACAAGTCTGCTCAAGGAGAGCGCGCGGCACTGGAGAAGATAGAGTATGCCGCCGTCCCAGGCGAATTCAACTTCTACAGGCCGGCCGTATGCTTTCTCCAATTGATGAAGGATTTTTTTCATAAGTCCTGCTACGGGCGTTTTGGAAAGAAGGTTGTCGAAAGTTATACAGGCGCGGGCAGTGTCGATTTGCTCGTTTTTGAAAAGAGGCGCCGAAAGATGCCCTTCATCATCAACAGAGACAACGTAATAAAGGTCGGGATGCTTGATTGTCCGGAAGAGGTCCATGGCCGGGATCGTCTGGATCGACCTTGATTTCAGGTCGAGAACGTCAAGCAGCTTTTGGGAGTATTTCTTGATTTCTTCGGCGCTCGCTTCAGGGCGAAGGAGGGGATGGCTGAGTGGGACCATCCTGGGGTAGTCAGGCCCGATGCGATCGACGGCGCGCGTGCCCAGACCGAAGACCATCCTCAGCAA
>Ga0181527_1004879_pt1 | contig 11357 bp, 5 predicted proteins | sample PEATcosm2014_Bin_30_FD_119762 | JGI IMG/M metagenome (GOLD analysis project Ga0181527, IMG submission 119762) | Peatland microbial communities from MTU Mesocosm Facility, Houghton, MI, USA - PEATcosm2014_Bin06_60_metaG | ecosystem: Environmental > Terrestrial > Soil > Wetlands > Peat | place...
AATCGGGCCAAGAAACGTCTTTTTAAGAAGGTCAAGGGGTTTGTCGGCGCGCGGCGGCACCTGATACGGACCGCGCAGGAATCCCTGGTCCGCGCCGGCGCTTTCGCCTATCGCGACCGCCGCAACCGCAAGCGCGAGTTCCGCAAGCTGTGGATCATCCGCATCAACGCGGCGGTCCGCGAGCGCGGACTCCGCTACAGCGACTTCATTTGCGGATTGCACCGCGCGGGCGTAGAGTTGGACCGCAAGATCCTGGCCGACATGGCCGTGGCGGACGCGGAGGCGTTCGACCAGGTGGTCGCGGCGGCCCGCGAAGGCCTGGCGGCAGCGGCCCCTTGTGCCGCCTGCGGCTGACGAACGCTACGTCCCCTCCCATGATACTAAAGGATTTCCTCGCGGAACTGGATGCGTTGGCCCGCGAGGCGACCGCTGCGCTGCAGGCCGCGGGTGACCCGGCGGCCATCGAGGCGGCGCGGATCCAGTTTCTCGGCATGAAGAGCGGCCGGCTGCGGGGGGTGCAAAAAGGGTTGGCCGGCATTCCGCCGGCCGATCGCCCGAGTGCCGGCAAGCGGTTCAACGAAGTCAAACACGCGATCGAGGCCGCACTGGAAGCGGCCCAGGCCCGGCTGGCCGGCGCGGCCGGGCCCCACGCCGGCCCCACGCGCTTCGACCCGACCGTTCCCGGACACCGCCCGCGCACGGGCCACGTCCATCCCATCAGTCAAACCATCGAGGACCTGAAGGACATCATGGGCCGGCTCGGGTTCACGGTGGCCTATGGCCCGGAGGTGGAAGACGAGTGGCACAACTTCGAGGCGCTGAACATTCCCCTGGAGCACCCGGCCCGCGATCCACTGGACAACTTCTACCTGGCCACGGCCGCGGCCGGCGCGGGCCACACTAAAGCGATGCTCTTGCGGAGCCAGACCAGCACGGTGCAGATCCGCGTGATGGAACGCGTGCGGCCGCCGGTGCGGATCATCTCGCTGGGCCGTGTCTACCGCCCCGACGACGCCGACGCCACGCACTACCCGATGTTCCACCAGATCGAGGGCCTGCTGGTCGACCGCCGGGTGACGATGGCCGACCTGAAGAGCGTGCTGCGGCTGTTCGCCCGCAGCTTCTTCCAGGACGACGTGCACATCCGCTTCCGGCCCTCGTTCTTCCCGTTCACCGAGCCGAGCGTGGAGGTCGATATGAGCTGGCACGGCCGCTGGATCGAGATGGGCGGGGCGGGGATGGTCGACCCGAACGTCTTCCGCGCCGTCGGCTACGACCCCGAGGAGGTGTCGGGGTTCGCCTTCGGATTGGGCATCGAGCGGATCTGCGCCCGCCGGCACAACGTGACCGATATCCGCGAGTTCTTCAAGAATGATGTCCGTTTCCTGCACCAGTTTTGACCCGTGATCCCCCCGATGCAATCGGGGGGTTTTCGACCTGATCCCAATCCGCACCTCCCATGCTCGTCTCCTGGAACTGGCTGCAAGAGTACGTGCCGCTCTCGATGAGAGTCGAGGAGCTCGAAGAGCGGCTGATGATGGCCGGGCTGAACCACGAGTCGACCCAGCGGGTCGGCCAGGACCTGGCGATCGACCTGGAGGTGACCAGCAACCGGCCCGACTGCCTGGGGCACGTCGGCATCGCCCGGGAGATCGCCGTGCTGTGGGACCTGCCGCTGGCGGTTCCGGCGGCCCAGCCCGCCGAGGGCCGCACGAGCGTGGCGGACCTGGTCCGCGTGCAAATCGACTGCCCGGACCTCTGCCCGCGCTACACGGCCCGCGTGCTCCGCGGCGTGCGGGTCGGGCCGAGCCCGGATTGGCTCGTCCAACGGCTGGCCGCGGTCGGCATTCCCGCCATCAATAACGTCGTCGATGTCTCCAACTACGTGATGATGGAGTGCGGCCAACCGCTGCACACCTTCGACTACGCCAAGCTGCGGGGACCGGAAATCATCGTTCGCCGGCCGGCTCCGGGCGAGACGATCACGGCCATCGACCACAAGACCTACCGGCTCGAGCCGGGCATGTGCGTTATCGCCGATGCCGAAGTGCCGGTGGCCATCGGCGGCGTGATGGGGGGGGCGGAAACGGAGGTCTCCCGGTCCACCCGCGACGTGCTGGTCGAGGCGGCCGAATTCGATCCGGTGTCCATCCGCACGACTGCCCGCGGGCTGGGCCTGCACAGCACCTCGTCCTACCGTTTCGAGCGGCGGGTCGATCCCGCGGGGGTCGATTGGGCCAGCCGGCGGTGCTGCGAGCTGATCCTGGAAACGGCCGGCGGCGAGCTGGCCTGCGGCGCCCTGGACGTCGGCCGCCCGCCCGAAGCCCGGCAGCCCATCGTCCTGCGGCTTGCGCAACTCCCGCGAATCCTCGGCATCCAGATCGAGCCGGAGCGGGTCCGCAAGATACTCCTGGCCCTGGGCAACGTCGAGACGCCGGCCAGCCTGGCCTGCGAGGAAACCCTCACCGTCATCCCGCCCAGTTGGCGGCCGGACCTGACCCGCGAGATCGATTTGGTGGAGGAAGTCGCCCGCATCCACGGCTACGACCGCATCCCCGAGGACGTGAGTGTGCCGATGGCCCCCTCCTCGCGGCTCCGCGAGGACCGCGTGATGGAGAAGATCCGCCAGGTGCTGGTCGCCGCCGGCTTCGACGAGGCGATCACACTGAGCGTGGTCGACGAGGCCGCCGCCCGGGCGATGCGGCCCTGGACCGATGCGGAGCCGTTGCAGAGCCTGACGCCGGTCATCCGCGGGGCCGACCGGCTGCGGACCAGCCTGGTTCCCAGCCTGCTGGCCGCGCGGCGAACCAACGAGGCCCTGGCCAACCCGGAAATCGAGCTCTTCGAGATCGCCAAGGTCTACCTGCCGGCCACCCGCGAACGGGGACCCGGCCTGCCGGACGAGCAGTGGATGTTGGGCCTCACCAGCGGGCGCGACTATGCGGCGGTGCGGGGAGTGGTGGAGGCCGTGGTGGCCGCCTTGAATCGCAGCGCCACGCTCGAGGCCGAGGAGTCCCAGATCGAGCTGCTCGACCCGCAGGCCTCCTGCCGGCTGCGCATTGCCGGCCAGCCGCTGGCCTATGTCGGCCGGGTACGCCCGGAAGCGATCAAGCAGTTCGACCTCCGCGGGCCGACCTGCGTCGCCGAGGTCAGGATCGCGCCGCTGGTGGCCAAGGCCGACCTGGTCCCCGCCTACGATCCCCTCTCGCCCTATCCGGCCGTGTCGCGGGACGTGAACCTCGTGGTCGCTGAGGCCGTCCGCTGGGCGCGGGTGGCCGTCACCGTCCGCCAGAGCGCCGGGCCGGAGCTGGAAGACCTCGCATACCGCGACACCTATCGCGACCCCCAGCGGCTCGGGCCGGATAAGAAGAGCTTGCTGTTCACCCTCACGCTCCGCTCGAAGGAAGGCACGCTGACCAACGCCCAGGCCGATGAAGTCCGCAACCGCATCGTCGCCGCCTGCCGGCAGGAGTTCGCCGCGGAGTTGCGGGCGGGGTGAAGGATAATGGGCGGTGGCATTCAACGGCGGGCAAGCCCGCCCGCTAAACTCTTATTTCCGCCCCTCGCACCTGCTCGATCTCCACCTGTATCCGGCCCTGCTGGCCGATCTCGACGACGGCATAGAAGCCGGCCCGCGCCGGGGCGGAGTTGACCACCACGGTCGGCCCGAGGTGGTCGATTCCGCGGGCTTCATGGATGTGCCCGCAGAGAACCAAGGCCGGGTGTCGCCGCTCGATGAAGCGCCGCAGTGCGAGGCTGCCGGCGTGTTGCAAGAGGTGCGTGCGATCGCGGAGGCCGTGCGGCGGGGCGTGCGAGAGGACCACCTGCCGCGCCGCGGCGTGGATCGAGGCATAGCCGGCCTCGAGCCGCTCGGCCAACTCCTCTTCGGGGAGGTGGTACATGTTCATGTGCTTGCCCCACGGCGGCATGGCCCCCAGGCCGCACAGGCCGACACCGTCGTGAACGATGCCCCGGCCGTGCAGCGAGATGCCCATGACTGCGAGGTCGTGCTCGATTTCGGGCGAGTCGCAGTTGCCGGCCACCGCCCAGACGGGCGGTCCGGCGGCCTGCGCCCGCCGCACCAGTTGCGCGGCGTCCTCGGGCGTGCCGAAGTCCGTCAAATCGCCGCCCAGCAGGATCATGTCGACCGGGGCCGCCGCCACCAGGATCGCCTCCAGCCGGGCCGCATCCCCGTGCAAATCGGTAATCGCAAGCAATCGCATGGCGCAAGGACCCTCCGAGTGCTGGGGCCGGGGAAAGGGGGCCGTTTCCCCTCGCCGGACTAGTTGTAACATCTCGTCAGCCGCCGGGCAACGCGCACACAAACCCGTGCCTGTTGGACAACGCCCCCAGGGAATGGTAGCCTATGAGGCAAGACCGGTAGGTTGGGCTGCGGCATAACGCCCTTCAGCACGACGCCTTCACTGGGTTCTGGGAAGGGGGGATAGCATGAGATGGATTCTGGCCATGGCGCTCGTGTCGGCGGCCGCATGGCCTCAGGGCGGTACGTGCGAAGAGCCGAAAACGGCGCCCGGGTGGACCAAGGTCGATGAGGGCAAGTCCGGCAGCCGCGGCGGGGCCGTGCTGTTGGCGGCCCCGGACCTCAAGCAGATGTTCTTGCTCAGCCCGACCGAGAACTCGGCCACGGTCGCGGCCTTCGACCTGGCCACGCGGACCTGGAGCCAGTTGAGCGCCGCCGGGCCCACGGTCCAGGGCGGTTTGCACCCCTATTACCAGGCGGCCTACGATCCGGCCGGCCAGACGATTTACTGCCTCTCCGGCGGGCCGGTCCTCTACTCGTTCAACGTGACCCAAAAAACCTGGAAGGTCCACCCCCCGGCCGCCGAGCTGGAGGGCCTAAGCTGGCACACGATGGCCTGCGACACGATCGGCCGGCGGCTGGTCGTCGTCGGGGCCGACAAGAAGCCCGACAATCTCGGCTGGTGCCGCACGCTGTTCTACGACATCGCCGCGGGCAAGTGGTCCCGCCTGGAGGTAACCGACGAGAGGGTCGTCCGGGAGCACCGCGAGTTGGTGGCGGCCCGCGAGGAAATGATCGACCTAGTCGGGCGAATTCGCCTGATGTGGTACCAGGATCCGCGGGGGATCGGCAGCGAGGCCGACCGTGAGACGCTTCAGTCGCGGTGCACGGCGCTTGCGCTTCGGGCGCCGCGGTTGCGTAACGGGGACGCTCTCGCAACGGGCCTTCCCGGGTTGGCCGTCACGCTGGCCCGCCAAAAGACGCTCGACGCACTTCGGTGGGCCGACGAACTGGGCCGAGAGGTCGAGGAGGCTGCCGCGGCCCAGTATCCCACGCCCCGGGGCCGGCGCAATTCGCCGCTGGTCTTCGACGAGAAGCACCGCGTCTGCCTGCTCTTCGGCGGGGACCACGAAGACTACCTGATGAATGATACCTGGGTGCTTGACCTGGCCAAGGGAGCGTGGCGGCAGTGTGGGCCAAAGAAGGCCCCCAGCCCGCGGGCCGGCCACGCGCTGTGCAGCCTGCCCGGGACCGGCAAAATTGCAATGTACGAAGGGTACGTGCAGAGCTCCAGCACGGACTACGGCGCCAGCCCGGCGGCGCCGCTGGACCCGCGGCAACTCTGGGTTTATGACATCCACGCGAATCGCTGGGGCCTGGCGGGGAGTTGGTCGCCGCCGGCCACCGAGAACGGCAGCACCCCGGCCCCGTTGGGCTTCTTCGACGGTTATGCCAGCCAGTGGTTCCGCCCGCCGGCGCTGGCCGCCGATGCGCGCGGCCGGCTGGTGCTGGCCGCGCATCCGTACGGCGATTATCCTCCGTGGTCGTGGAAGCCGCCTTGCGAAACGTGGGTATTTGCGCTCGATCCGGCGCGATACCGCCCCAGCCGGCCCCCCTGGCCCTCGTCCCTTTCAGCCCCCAACCAGCGGCTCTATCGCACCGGCCCGTTCCGGGCCGAGTTCTGCGAGACGGACCAGAAGCCGAAGGATACGGGCCTGGATCGGCTGCCGCCGAACCGCTGGGTGCGGCTGCCGGACCCGCCCCGCAACCCCTGCCAGGGCTGCCGCCAGCGAGATTGGAGCACCACGGCCTGGGACTCGGACCGCGACCAGGTCCTGATGTGGGGTGGCGGGCACTGTGTCCGCTCGGCCAGCGTCGTGGCCCATTGGTCGCCCGCCTCCGGCCGGATCGTCGAAGGGTACGATGCCGACGAGCCCTACAGTCACAATGGCGGCGGCGGGTTCGATTCTTCGCTCTTGAACCGGCCCTGGGTCTCGGTGCACAATTATCACCACTACGCCTACGACCCGAACTGTAAGCTGCTGGTCTCCGGCCGCGGCTATCTCTACGATCCCGCGCGGATGGACTGGCTGCGGATCGAGCCCATCCCGTTGCCGTTCGCCTTCAATTGGGGGAGCACCTACGTTGCATCTTCGCCGCACGGGGCCGTCGCCTGGGCCAGGAAGAAGCAGGGCGAGCAGGCCGGCCTGTGGCTGTTTACAGGGGCAAAGCCCGCCGACTGCGTCGGTGGGGTGAGCGATGAGAAGCGCACGGGCCATTGGATTGACCTGGAGCCGAAGGGCAAGCTCTTCCTGCCGTACTGCGACTGCCACGGCATGGTCTACGACTCGAAGCGGGACCGCATGCTCATCGGCGGCGTCGGCGGCAGTTACGGCAAGCAGAGCGACGGCTCGCTGCTGTCCTTCGATTTTCAGAGCCGGGCGATCACGCCGGTTACGCCCGACGGCGCCGAGCTGGCCAAGACCCAAAACGCCCGCGAGATGGTCTACGTCGAACATGCCGACTGGGTGCTCATCGGGGAGCTTTATCCCAGCGGCGAGCGGAAGGCGGGCGAAGGCTACACGCGCGTTTACGACTGCCGCAAGAACAAGATGTTCCTGTTGAAGGCGGGCGACGTGCCCGACGGCTACAGCACCGGCTGGTCCTACGATGCCCGGCGGAAGCTGGTTTACGTTTTCACGTTTCGCGGAGAGGCTTGGGCAATGGCGATTGATCCGGCTAAGGCACAGTTGCAAGAGAAGCCGTAATGGGAGGCAAAATACCAAATCCCAATATCGAAATCCCAAACAAATTCAAAATACAAAGCACGAATGTTCCAAACGAAAGGCCTTGAGTCTTTGGTTTTGGGCGTTAGCCGGGGGCCTTCATTTCGGTCATTTGAGATTTGGCATTTGAATTTGTTTGGGATTTGGGATTTCGATTTTGGGATTTAGTCAATGTGATTGTCCGTCCAACTGAGGAGATTCATCATGACGTGTCGCATGTGTTTGGGAAGCGTGAGCCTCGCACTGGGCCTACTGGCGGCCGGGTTGAGCGGGGGCCCGCGGGCCGCCGCCGCCGAGCCGCAGAACCTGCTCACCGACGGCTCTTTTGAGGAACCCATGCCGCGCGACCAGTTCGGCCATGTGTTCAAACACTGGGGCGGCTGGAAGTACGAGGGCGAGTGCGAGTTCCGCGTGGGGCAGATCGCCCACAGCGGCAAAACCTCCTGCCTGCTGTTCGGCAGCGTGCAGCCCAAGATTCGCATCGCGCAGCCGCTCAAGGGGCTGGAGCCGGGGCGCTACAAGATCACGGCCTGGATCCGCGGGCTGGACATCGGCGAAGGCATCTGGCGCATGAACACCGAGTTTGCCTTCGGCGACAAGTACACGCGATTGAATAAGGCCGGCACCTTCGGCTGGACGCCCGTCAGCTACGTGGCCGACGTGAAGCAGAAGCAAGACATCGGGCCGTCGTTCGGCATGTGGGCGCCGGGCTATTTCTGGATTGACGATGTCTCGATGGTCCGCGTGGGCCAGGACGTTCCGCTCACTCCCGAGCCGGTCGTGGGGGCCGAGGAGCGGCCGATCGCCCCGCCGGGGCCTTTGGGTGCGGGCCAGGTCCGTTGCCCCGACTGCGGCTACAAGAACATGCCCGCCTGGGGCCACTGCTATGCCTGTGGCGCGGAGCTGGGGGCAGTCAAGGTCGCCAAGGGGCCGGACAGCCGGCTGCTGACGGACTTCACGGGCAAGAATCCCTTCGAGAACGGCCGCGTCGTCCCGGGGCATGGTCCCCAGGGCGGCAAGGCCCTGCGGCTGGAAAAGGAATACACCGTCTGGAGCGGGCCGCAGGACTGGTCGGGCTACGACTACCTGAAGGTCGATCTGTGGACCGCCGCCCAACGGCCCGTCAACCTGGGCATCGAGGCCTACGACGCGCAGACCCGCGACTACTGGACCCGCGTGAACAACGAGAGCATCGTGCCGCCGGGGGCCAGCACGCTGGTCATACCGTTGGGGCAGCTTTACGTGGGGGAGAAATCGCGTCCCGGCCGCAACCTGCTGCTGGGCAACATCACGCGCTTCGTGTTCAATATCGGCCCGCAGCCGGCCGGGGCGGTGGAGTTCTCCAACTTCCGCTTGGAGCGGGACGTGGAGACGGCGAAGAAGCAGTTCGACGGGCTGTACGCCTTTTCTTTCGGCCCGGCCACCAGCCCGCTCATGCCCGGCTTCACGCGCATCGACCCCTCGACTATCTACAGCAAGGGGCGGGGCTACGGCCTGAAGGACGCGCGGATCTGGCGGGCCTTCGACGTCTTGCAGCCCGAGCCGCTCTACCAGCACTTCCTGTGCATTGAAGGCGGCGGCCTGGCCGTCGACCTGCCCGACGGCAAGTACCACGTCTTCGTGAACATCGACAACCCGTCCGGCTTCTGGGGCGAGTACCAGGTCTACCGGCAGCGGGCCATCCTGGCCCAGGGGAAGCCGGTAGTCCAGGAATCCATGACCTTCGACTCGCTGAAGAAGAAGTACTTCCGCTTCTGGAAGACCGAGGACAGCCCCGCGGAGAACACCTTCGACAAGTACCAGCGGGCTTATTACCAGGAAAAGGAATTCGACGTCGACGTGAGCGGGGGCCAACTGAACCTGGACTTCCGCGGCGAGAACTTTGGCTGCAGCGTGTCCGCCGTGATCATCTACCCGGCGGCCAAGGCCGCCGAGGGGCGGAAGTTCCTGGACTATGTCGTCCAGAAGCGGCGATTCTACTTCGACAACTATTTCCATCGCGTGCTGCACAAGCCGGCGGGCGAGCCGCTGGCGCCCACGGCCGCGGAGACCCGCCGCGGCTACGTCGTCTTCGCGCGGGACCCGATGCAGGACGTGTATTACAACGACACGCCCCGCCGCGCTGAGATCGACAAGCCGGTGAGCGGCTGCGGCTTCGCGGCAGAGTACGAGCCGCTGACCGTGGAGATTTGCCCCCTGGCCGATCTGGGCAAGGTCCGCGTCGCGGTGAGCGACCTGACCGGCCCCGGCACCATCGCCGCCAAGGACGTGGCGGTGGGCTACGTTTCCTATCGCGTCACCCGGGTGAGCGGCGACGGGGCGGTCTACACGATCACCCCGCGGCTGATCATCCCCGACGCCGCCGTCGAGGCCGGCAAGGGGATCACCCGGCGGTTCTGGCTCACGGTGCACCCACGGGCCGACGCGGCCGCCGGCCTCTACAGCGGCCAGATCACGATCACCCCCGAGCACGGCCAGACAGTCCAGGTGCCGCTGCGGTACCGCGTCTATCCGGGCACGCTCGATGCGGTCGACATCCCGGTCGGCCCGTGGAGCCACACGATCGGAATCCCCTGGGATGGCAGCGACCCGGCGGCGCGGGCCTGGAACGAGACCATGGCCGAGCGGAGCCTACAGAAGCTGCACGAGTATGGTTTCACCAGTTTCTCCGGCCTGCCGGAGGTCCGCTACCAGGGCTTCAAGCAGGGCAAGCCGCAGTTGGATTTCAGCGAAGGCGACCGGCAGATGGAGCGGGCCCGCCGCGCGGGGTTCACCATGCCGGTGGTCACCTATTGCGGTTTTCCCGGCTTGGACCTGTACCGCAAGGACGAGGCGGCGATGCGGGCCGCCGGATTCAGCGACTATAGCAAGTTCGTCAAGGCGATCTTCTCGGCGATCCAAGCGCACGCCCACGAGGCCAACTGGCTGCCGGTCTACTGGAACCTGGGCGACGAGCCGATCGGCGACGACCTCCGCGTGGCCGCGGAGAATGCGGAAGCCTACCGCGCCGCCTTCCGCAAGGGACCGCCCTGGTTCACCGCCGCCACCAGCTTCGAGTCGGCCAAGGAGGACGATCCGCACTGCCGCTTCGCCAAGGCCCTGCACGTGGCCAACCTCAACGGGCACAACGAGCCGACCGTCGAGCTGCTGCACCGGCTGGGGGCGGATTGGGCCTTCTACAACGGCGGCAACCGCTGGACCTACGGCGTCTACCTGTACAAGGCGGCCAAGCAGTTCGACATGAAGTTCCGCCTGAGCTGGCACTGGAACGCCACGGCCGGCGACCCCTACTACGCGCTGGACTGCCGCGAGGACGACTACGCCTGGTGCAACGCGAACCCGGAGGGCAGCTTGATCCCGTCGGTCGAATTCGAGCGCGACATGCGCGGGGGGCTGAACGATTACCGCCACATGCTGACGCTGGCCCGCTTAGCCCGCGAGAAACACGACGCGGCGGGCGAAGCCTTGATCCAGAAGCGGCTGGCGGCCTTCAAGCTCGGCCAGCGCGAGCACGACGAGTTGTTCCCGCTGTCCGACTGGCAGGATTTCCGCTTGCAGATGGCGGAAGCCATCGCGCGGCTCCGCAAGGGAATGTAGCGGCTGGAGAGAAATCCGTGCCAACCGCGTCAGCGGAGCAGCAGGAGGGAACGCAAGGAAACGGGGACGATGCGCGGATCGGGAACGGCAACGTCGTCATCCATTGTTACCAGCAGTCCAAACGGCGCGTTGTAGTGGGTCTTCTCCAAGAATGCGCGAAGCCCCAGCGTGTCGCGGTGCGCGTCGATCTGGCGGCGATACTTGACTTCCACGGGAATACGCTGCTGGCCGATCGTCAGGACGAAGTCCACTTCCGGTTCGGTTGGGCGCTCGGGGAAGTGGGCAACGTCGAGGTGAGGAAGTCCCGTGAAGAACGCCCCCACCACGCTCTCGGCAAGGTGCCCTGCTAAGTCGGCAAGATGTTGCGCGGCGGCCAGCCCCGCGGGGTCCAGAGGGACGACTTCCTCCAGCCAACTTGCCCGCAGCCCAGGATCGATCAGGCACAATTTCGGGTTTCCCTTGGGCCGCTTCAGCCGGAGCTCCAGCGGGCGGACCAGCCGCACGAGCAGGGCCCCGTCGAGAAACTTCAAGTAGCTCAGAATTCGCTGCCAGCCGATATTGGCCTGCAAAACCTCCTTGAGCTCGCTGACGTAGACGGCTTGGCCGGGCGCCTGGCCTGCGTAGCGGCATGCGAGCCGAAAAACCTCCTCCAGTAGCTGCGGGTCGCGGCGGCGGCCGCGCTCTCCCATGCGAAGGTCGTGCTGGATCACGCG
>Ga0181527_1004883_pt1 | contig 11351 bp, 12 predicted proteins | sample PEATcosm2014_Bin_30_FD_119762 | JGI IMG/M metagenome (GOLD analysis project Ga0181527, IMG submission 119762) | Peatland microbial communities from MTU Mesocosm Facility, Houghton, MI, USA - PEATcosm2014_Bin06_60_metaG | ecosystem: Environmental > Terrestrial > Soil > Wetlands > Peat | place...
CCTTGGGCGCCCGAAGAAATCGGCCGCGCGCACCCTGGCGCGCGCTGCCGAGAAGGCTGTTGACAGGGGTCTATGGATGCTTGAGAATGCTCCTGTTGAGCGGCTGAAAGACCCGTTCAACTTGAACGACTTGGGTTGCGCATATGGCGGAATTGGCAGACGCGCTACTTTGAGGTGGTAGTGGAGTAATCCGTGCAGGTTCAAGTCCTGCTATGCGCACCAGCCCTCGGAATGGCAATAAAATCAGGCTTTTCTGGCCCATTCTGCCCTCCCTAATCACGTTGGCATAATCCTTTGGCATCACAGATTCAAGGACATTCACCGTTGTTCGTTGGTGCTCAGAGCCGTCGAAACGCAGCAAATGGACCCACCCAATCACGGCGCCCAACGAAGAAACCCTGGCGCGTGCGGGGCCGGTTGATTTGCCAGCGCGGGGCGTGGTGCCGGAAAATCTTACGCCCCCAGCTTGACTTGAGACGCACGAGAACGAGCTGACCCTACCGTTGAGACCCCCAGGGAAGCTGAAAAGACGCGTATTTCAACTGGATTCAACGGCGCACGATGAGGTTTTCCGGCGCTGAATCGGCCCACTGAAACGCGCACTAGGGCCCCATTGACCAGCGTTTTGAGTCCGACCTCGGCGGCCGTCGATAGGTGAAACTGCTCGTCAGCCGTGCCCTCCGGGTCAAGGCTGCGGAACTCTGGCTGAAGTTGGGGGAAAGGCGGAGGAGGCGTTGAGGGAATTGGGGAAGCTGGGGTCGAATCGAGGAGTGGGGGGTTGACGTGCCGCTGGGCGTCCTGTACAAAGGACTCTCAGCGATGAGCCTGATCACGACGAGAACGGCCGCTGAGATCCTCGGTGTTACTCCGGTGCGAGTGCGACAACTCATCCAGCACGGTCAACTTGCGTCGGAGAAACAAGGGCGTGACCACCTGTTGGTTGAGGAGGAAGTTCAGCGGTTTAATCGGCAGGGCCGGCGGCAGCGTGGCCGACCAAGAGGTAGTTCTTCAAAATAATTGTTGCGTGTGCGATAGAATTTGCTATGTTGCCGCTGTGAACTGAGAAATGCAGTATGCCGGAACCGTCAACGGATATTAAGTACCCTGAGCGTTACGTCCAAACGACTCTTTTTGGGCAAGGTGAGGCTCCGGAGATGGGCCCTAAAGGACGGGGAGCAGAGTTCAACGGGAAATCTGTGTTTAGCGACCCTGCTTTTGCTCAGAACAAAACCCTTCCCATCCACCGGTGGGTGCCGTGGATTGCGGGGTTCTCACAAGACTTCGTTCAAGATGCGCTGAAACGGCATCTGAACGGCAAGGGGACTGTTCTGGATCCATTTAGCGGGGTCGGAACGACGCTTGTTGAGTCCGTTCTGATTGGGCACGACGCTGTTGGGTTTGAAATCAACCCGTATGCGGCGCTTGCGTGCGAGGTGAAGCTGCGGTGCTATAGAAGCGACCCGGAGGCGATAAGACGCCATGCGGCTTGCTTTCGGGAGTTTTTCGAGAGTGCGACGGGCTCCGGTCGTGAGCCGCGGAGCAGGACTCCCGACGGGTTCAAGACGAGGGGGGAGTTCTATAGCCCGAGGGTCTTGAGGCAGGTCTTGATCGTTCAGGACTTCATTGAAACGGTCGAGGATGGAGGGATACGGGATCTTTTCCGGATCGCCTTTGCGTCAACGATGGTGAGCTACTCGAATTACTCCTATGAGCCGAGCTTGGGGCAGAGAAAATCTGCTGGAAGGGAGGGTATCGAGGACTTCCCTGTCGGGCGCGTGATTGAGGCTAAGCTCTCAGACATGGCGCAGGACATCACCTGGATGCGGAAACGGTTGGTCGGCAGGATGCCTAAGTCCAAGGTCATAAATCGGTCCTTTTTTGAATGCAGGAGGCACCTCGAACGCGGGTCCGTGGACCTACTAATCACATCGCCTCCATACCTTAACAACTACCACTACAACCGAAACACGCGGCCGCATCTATACTGGCTTGGTTTTGTCCAGAAGCCGAAGGACCTGGAGCCTCTTGAGCGAGATAATTTCGGTAAGTATTGGCAGACTGTTCGTGAGGAAAAATGCGTTAAGTTGCTTCCTGGAGTCGCGGTCCCGGAGATTGTCGAGACGGTTGGCTTGTTGAGGACGAAGACCCCTGAGAAGGGGATTTACGGAGGAAACGGCTGGGCGAACTACGCGGCTTCGTACTTTAACGACTGCTACCGGTTTTCTCAGTGCGCCAAATATGTGCTCAGGAAGGGCGGAACGGCTTTGGTCGTCATCGGCAACAGCATTCTTCAGGGCGTGCTGATGCCGACAGACCGCTTTCTTGTGAAGATCGCGGAGTCAATCGGACTCGAGGCTGTCGAGATTCACATCCCGAGAGCGACCCGCGTCGGGAACAGCATCATCCAGTCCGGGGTGCGGGTCGAAAAGGCGCAGGACTCACACACTTTGTATGAGGCTGTCGTCGAGTTACGGAAGCGATAGGCTGCGCTTGTGGGATTCGATTTTTGCTAAGATGTTCTCGAGTTTCGGCGATTCACCCCTGCACTTGGCAGCCCAACCCCTGCCAGGGTGAAGCACGTCCCACTCCGAGCGAGCCTGGTCAAACCTACCTTCTCCCGGGGTGTGGTTGCCGAAGCCGTCAACGAGGGTGTTCCACATTGGCTGATACTTACGGATGAGCTGGGCTTCGACGCTGGTGATCAGGTCAGCTTCAATTCCCTCCAGGACAACGAAGCGAGTTCTGAAATCGCGAGTGTTGAGGTTTGAGGCTGCCCGAATTGAGCCGGCGTGCTCTCGTAACCTCCCGATGACGGACTTGCTGGAGTCGCCTGACGCTGCCCTGCCCTTGCGCCATCCTGCTGGCACTGCCTTGCCGATGTAAATGGGAATGGCGCACTGCTTGGAGTTCAGCCTCCCTAAGTGTTCATAGTGCTCTAACGCGCCGGTGTAGTAAATGGCGTACACGCCGAGGCCGGCTATCGAAACCTGTGGGGGCATGTCATGAACTGGGGTCTGCTCGAAGAAGGCGATGGCCTCCTTAACTACGCCCTCCAACAGACTGGACTTAAACGTTTGGCTGGCCATCGGTTCGTCCTTCAGAGACAACTGACCGGTTCATGTTTGAAATGCTGGCATTCGGCCAAGTATATAGGTGGGATAAGCAGGTGTGAAAAGCAGTAAATAATGTATTGTGTGCGATAGGTTTATGTGTGGGAGGCGCGGCGAGATTTCAATATATTAACTGACCACCCTGGAGTTCAGAGCTAAGAAGAGGAATCCATTGCGAACAATCGATTCCCCTTTCTCAGACCCCAACCCTAATCACCCCTCTTCTCCCGTTCAAAAGATGTCGCCAATCGAGCCCTCCCCTTTGCCGAGTTCCTCAGGCTCGTGATCTGCTCCGCCATCAACTTGCAGAGCGGCACAGACTCGGTCAATACCCCGGCAATGGTCAGGCCAGCCGGTTCACTCTGGCCGTCCGCTCCGATCTCGAACGCAGCATAAAGGGCCTGGACAAACGCATTCTCGATTTCACTGCCGGTCAGCCCTTCAGTCACCTTGGCCAGTTGAACCCAGGTCAGGTCTTTGAATCTCGACTATCGTTATCAAGTTACATTTCAAAGATGGCTGGTCGTTCACCTTCATGGTTCACTTTCAGGGCTCGTCCTCACGGTTCACCTTCACGATGATGCCGCCAGGTTGAATTTACCCCGCCCCGTGCTGCAAACCGCTTGACCAGTTGAGACTCCCGCTGAGTTGTTCACTGGGTATTCACAGCATATTCTCCGGCCTCGCTCCATCCTCACAATGACCACGGCCGCCGCCTTCATCCACCTGCACCTCCGACCTGTGGCTGGTCAAGAGAACCGGTGCCGCGAAGAGCAGACAGCAGGAGAAGTCCGGAAGGAGCCAGCGGTGGATGCCATTGAGGGCATAGGGGCAAGGCCGATGGCTGTTTCGTTTTGAACTTGACCCCGCTAGCTTTCGGGCAGACGATCGCGGTGATGAATAAGTTATGTCGGGTTTCGGCAAGCCTAAGAGCCGCAATCCGCGGTTGTAACGGCCACCGGTTTAGCGGTTAGCTAACGCACTGTTTTGAGGATGTCAAATGGCCGAAGGACCGTTATTACCGCCTGAGCACGACTCCAGCCTTCACCAGGTCGCAGGCAAGAATCACAAGCCCGGGCCAAGCAAAGGAGACGGCCAGGATGATTGCCTCAACCGTTGTCCCTTATCCACGGACGCTCCGCAATTGATTCCTTGGCTTCCGAAGGCTGGCATGGACATCGTCGAGGCTAGCTTGGTTTGGATTTTGTGGATTGTGGGAAGTGACATTCAAGCGTCAGGGCATAAGTGCATCGGATATAGTTTAAATTGTTTGGCTGTCCTGATGTTTTTCCTTTTGTCGGCACAAGTCGCGTTTGGCAAATGGCAAAAGCTGCAGCTCACATGGGGGGTATTTGGGGCGTTTTCCTTAATTCCAATTGCAGTTTATACATGGTTAATTGTGGGTGTATTATCGGAGCCGAAGCCACATTTTACACTGGCTCTTAATATTTCCAAATCGATCGACTCCAAATTAGACACATTAGAGTTCACAAATAATGCTTTTGCACTAAAGAAGAAGACCCTTACAGAATTTGATGTTCGGGGCTTCTTGATGGTTCCGCTGGATTCAAACTCAATGTCGGCCACATTGAGGTTCGTGGTCGAGAACAACTCTGGCATAGCTGCTCCAACGATGGACGCGGCATTCGAGATAGCGAATAAGCTGACATTTTCCGTTGATCCTTTATGGCAAATGGCCCAGTCATTTGACGGGAATAGGAGGACAATCAGCTTCGAGAAGAACACGCCCACCCTAGATAGGAATGGCAATATGATGCCAGGCATCACGTTCGAGCACATTGCCGATAAGGCCCACGGAATCATCCTCGCACATTTGAGGGGCGTCGGTGCGACCCCATCTGACCTCGCTTTCCAGATAGCGTTTACAACATTCCCAATTGCAAAGCCTTACTTAACGGTGGCCAACGTCGTAACCAATGGCGGAACCCCGATGTTCGACTTTTCAACAAGTCTAATTGAACACGCGACAATCAATACTAGGTAACAGCAGACCAGATGTGGCGCCGTGTGCAGCTGACCAGGTCAACACCCTAAATGAGACTGTAAAGCACCTAAATTCAAGGATAGGCCCCTCTTTCTGTGATTTTGCCCTTTCTCAAGCCCTCAACCCCCAAGGTGAAGTTTGAGCCCAGCCCGGCCATTTCACTGAGGTGGTCGAGGCCGTTCAAACGCCAGGGACAGGGCAAGGCGGAGCAAGTGCAGGCCACCGGAACTAAGGCTGATGTCTTTAAGGACAGGGCTGACGGCTGGATGGAGGGCGGCGGTGGGGCCCCTGTAGATTTCTCTTGCAAACCCCTGGCAGGAGGTCTAAAACGATGAGCGTTGCATAAAGTCTGTGGTTGCCGGGGACTCTATTGTCCGTCCCGGTGGGGCTTGGGGACCTGCCGGACTTGATATGGACATGCTGCTTCTCGACAGAATGGAAATATATATGAAAACGGCAACGTCCATGAAAACGATACGGGCACCAGCAAGGATTCTTTCCGCCCTCATTCTGCTCACAACCATTGTTCCAGCGGCTTGGGGTGGACCATTTACCAACGGTGGTTTTGAACTGCCAACCCTTCCCGCCAACACGTGGTTTTGGTTGTCACCGGGAGTTACGAGTCCACCGGGAGTCACGAATCTGATTGGCTGGACTGTCGGGGGCTCAAGCACCGGGACGATCCTGGTCAATGGAATCCCTCCTCCTGGTATTGGGCTTAATCCGCTGGAAGGGGATCAACAAGTTATATTTGACGTTGATAACCTGCCCACAGGAGGAACCATAGCACAGACGTTCGACACCGAGGTCGGCCGCACTTACGCTGTCTCCTTTAACGTCGGGAAAGAGGAGGAGGCACCGGGAACTATGGAGCTGACCGCAACCGTTACCTCCAGCGATGGTTCTGTACTGGGGACTTTAGCTGCACCCCAAGCATCTTTGGGCTGGGGACCGACGAATACGCTGGTCTTTACGGCGACGACCCTCTCATCAACGCTGACCTTTATGGACACGTCAACGACAACCATCAATACCGACGTTGGACTCGACAATGTATCTGTTCAGGCCCTGGGCCCGTTCACCAACGGCTTGATTGCCTATTACCCCTTCAACGGGAACGCCAACGATGAAAGCGGAAATGGTAATAATGGCGTCGTCAGCGGAGCCACACTGACTCAAGACCAGTTTGGACGATCAGGGATGGCCTATGCCTTTAACGGCATTAACAGTTTTATCACCTCCAATATTCCCAACATCCCCACAGGTGCCACCCCAAGGAGCATTTCGCTGTGGGCCGCGGCGAACCCGATTCCTAGTATTGGACAGTGTTTGGCGTGCTGGGGAGCGGGCCAATACGGTCAGGCTTTTTCGATAGAAGACAATGGCTCTCCTTTAACGTGGTGGGGAGGTTTATTCGGTCCACCCCCCGCCGATGACCTCAATTCCGGAGTAATTGTGGATACGAACTGGCACCACCTGGTGTTTGTTTATGACGGCACTAATGCTTCAATAGCCGTCGATGGCGCTCAGAAGGCGACAGCGTCCAGATCACCTAACACTGCCTTTTCTGCTTTCATCGTAGGTGTAGGCATGGGGCCGGGAGGACTGTCAGGGTTTTTCAGCGGATCGATCGATGACGTTCGCATATACAACCGTGCCCTTTCCACAAACGAAGTGGCGCAATTGTATGCCATTGAGTCAGTGCCTCCACAGAGCTTTCTAACCAACGGTCTGCTCGCGTACTACCCGCTCACCACTGACGGAACAGACCAGAGCGGCCACGGCTTGAACCTAACCCTCAGCAATGTTGTGTTCTCCACCGTTGGCTCTGCCGAGGACATGCGCCCAGCCGCCTCTTTTGATGGAGAGTTATCCTATGCCATCGTCAATCAGGCACTAATCGCTGACCAGACAAACTGGACGTGGGCTGCCTGGCTGTACAGCCCGCAGGGTGCCACTGAGACCTCGAACGAGCAATGGATCTACATGGAGGGGCTGCAATCAGGCCCTTGCTTCGGCATAATCATAAATGATATAAACGAACCAGGCACGTTGGGCATAGCCGCCTGGAATGTGAGTTCTTCCGGTAACTGGATGCATGTTTATGTGCCCAACGTCCTCACCAACGGATGGAATCACCTGGTCTTTACGCTTGCCAACGGCAACGTAGGGAGCGAGACACTGAGCATCTTTTTCAATGGAGTACTCACCAATAGCTCCGTGTTCCAGAGCGTTGTTCCCCAGGGCACATCACCTATTGGCGTGATTGGCAACGGGTGGCTTCATAGCTGGCTGACGGCTCCTTGGAAGGGAAGCATGGCGGATCTGCGATTTTACAACCGTGCCTTGTCGTCAAACGAGGTCGCACAGTTGTATGCCATTGAGTCAGTGCCGCCACCGGGCTTTCAAACCAATGGTCTGGTTGCGTATTTTCCGTTCAACGGAAACGCCAACGACGCCAGCGGAAACGGGCACAACGGGATCGTGAGCGGAACGCTTCTCACAACGAATCGCTTTGGGAACGCCAACTCCGCGTATTACTTCAATGGCTCATCCGCCTACATTACAGTTCCCTTGAGCAGTAGCGTGTTCAGCAACGATTTCACGGCGTCCGTCTGGTTCAATACGTTCGATCTCGCAAACGCATGGCCGACGCTGCTCGATGAACAAGGCAATTCACCGTTCCGCCTGTTTACATCCGGAGATTCCTGCGGTTGCAGCAGTCCCGACCACCTTTTCTCCTACGCCACCTATCCCGGGCCTTCATTTAACTGGTGGGTGTCGCTTACCAACCAGACGACGCCAATCGGAACATACTGCCAAGCGGTTGTCACAAAGGCAGGGGGAACAGTTACCATGTACTTTAATTCTCAAGCGGTCGCAAGCAACACGGTTGCCTCGCCAACCACAATAACGGGCTCTTACTTAACCGTGGGGACGTTAGATCCGGCGGTTTTTGGGCCAGCGTCGGGAGGCTATTTTCACGGCATCATTGACGACATTCGCATTTACAACCGTGCCCTCTCCGATTCAGAAGTTCAGGCTTTGTACGCCATTGAGTCAACACCGCCTTCGCCGCCCCCTTGCGTTGCTTACGCTGCCACTGCCAACGTAATCGTCACGAATGGTTTTGTCATTGGCGCTACGATTACCGATGGCGGTTGCGGTTACACGAATACGCCAGTCGTGAGAATCATTGGTGGTGGCGGCAGTGGAGCAGAGGCCGTAGCCGTGGTGACGAATGGAATCGTGATTGCGGTCAACGTCGTGAATGCGGGATCCGGCTACGTCAACACGCCAGTTATAGCTATCGCACCACCATTCATTCCACAGCCCACAATGGGAATTGCGGGGCTGTCCCTGCTAACTTTCACCAATGTTGCTGTGGGAACCAACTACCAGCTTCAGTCTTTTCTTGGCGGCACTCTGTTCAACGTGGGCGCAGCTTTCAGCGCCACCAACTCGACCTTCACGCAGTTGGTCTCAGGAACGGTTAGCCCCAATGGGTATCGTCTGGCAGTCACCCCAGTACCGCAGCAGGCTTATGCTACGGCAATAGTCGACCTTGGCTTCGTAATAGGAGACACGAATCTCATCGGTGGGTCAGGATACACCACGAACCCTGCCGTGACCATACTTAACGATGGGGTTGGGAGCAACGCCACAGCAATCGCTTATGTGAGCGGGGGTAGCGTCACGAACATCATGATTACCGATGCCGGAATTGGCTACACCAACGGGGCCACTATCATCATCGCGCCACCTCCGGCAAATGCTCTTTCGCCTACTGTAACGCAGGTGATGGAACTCAGTTTTGCAGGCCTTTCACCCTACGACAACTACCAACTACAATATAGCCCAGCCGTTAATGGGTCTTGGACCGATTTCGCCACGCCATTCACCTGCACATCGAGCACAACCACGCAGTATGTCAACGTCAGCGGTCGCATTGGTTTCCTTCGTGTGAAATATGTGCCGTGATGCCGGGGATTAACCGCAAACAACAGGCACAATTCGTATGAACGACAAGATCCCGATCGCTAAAGCTGTTCCCATTCGTGATGCAGGTCATGATGAGGTGTGGCTTCAAAACCAGATCGCCGAGACCCCTTCCGCATTAGAGCTAGGTGACCTGGAGGTAGTGTCCAAGGAGAGAGCACAGGCAACCGGGGGGCGACTGGATTGTCACCGGGCGGATCAAAACCAGCCACCTGCGGGCGGAATCGGTCGAGCCACCCTGCTTGCGTAAGTGATTTTGCCAAAGTTGTGAATTCTTTTCCAAGCCAATCCCTAACAGCAACTTGCGGGGATTGGCTTGGAAAAGAGTTCACAGCTTACGTCGAAAGGGTGGCTGGATCGATTCCGCCCATCCCTGGCTGGTTTTGAGTGCCCCCTGACACCCCGGCACTAGGCGGCGATGCCGCCCTCGCGCCGCGGCGTCGCTCGGGCGCCAAGGCCGGGCGCGGCGTCGATGGCGTCACCCCCTGCTAAAATCCGTGCCATCCGTGAAATCCGTGGTAAAAACCGGGGCATGAAACACCAAAGGCTCACCGGCGAAATCCTGGAAGCTGACCACGGGTTACACGGATTTCACGGATAGAGCGGGACGGTCTGGCGCGCCGGGGGGCAGAGCCCGGGTTGGCGGCCCATCATCAACCCACGCTCTGGGCACGGAGCAATTGCCGGGCCCATCACCCCTGCGCCGCCGAGAAGGACACCCGCGCCAGAACGGTTCACGCCTCGTCGGTCTGAGGCGCAGCCTCGCAAAAACTTATCATCCGTCACAATGTCCAGTTCGGCGATGGCGGTGAAGGGATTGCCATTGACCTCGGACCTGGCCACAATTTTGAGATAGCGCGCTTTGGCGGGCGCCGGGAAGTTCACGGTTTGAAGTTCGGCGGTGCCGGGCCGGTTGGCGTTGGCGGCGGCTGGATGGCGGAGGTGGAGAGGAGGGCTTGGTCGTGGCGGAGATTATCCGCAGAATAGGGGTTGACGCGTGGATGTTAATCTGTTAAAAGAAGGCAAACGGCTGAAACATGAGCGTCACCAGGAACCGGTCAACCCCTAATCAAGGAGGGCTAATCGAGGGCAGGCGCGCCACGAAAGCCGGCAACAAAACAAACAGAGGAAACACAATGAAACTGAGGAGCAACATCATTGCCGGCGCCGCGGCGCTCGCGTTCCTGGCCATTACCGCTGGCAGCATTGAAGGGCAAGTGAGGACCATTGTTGCCTTCACGGGGACCGCCCTGGTGCAGGGCAGCTCCACCAAAAATGGCGCTGTCACTCAGTATGCAGCACCGGCCAAACAGGCCCTTGCCACAAAAGACATCCTCCAACATCTAGCGATAGATGAAAACGCGGCCGGAAAATACAAGTCAACCACTTTTCCCTCTGGCGCACAACTGGTGGCAATAATTAGCGATACTGCAGGTAACAAAGGAACTTTTCAGGTTTTGGACAAGAACAACAACCTCCTTGTGGATGTCTCAAACATCCTATCCATAAGCTATGGAACCTATGGGCACTCCGTTACCAGCGGTGCGCAGAATGACGACACCGGCCTGAGCGCTCCCTCTAGAACGGTCTCGAATGTTCTCACAATCTGCTATGACGACAGCGGTATAACTGGAGGTGTCGGATTCCGGTTTTACATGACGGGCATGATAACCCGCACGACGACAGACACCACACCCAGCGGTAAAACACGAGTTTATACGGAAACGCAATCAGGGACGATGTCAACCGCAGCGGGAGAAGGTGATTATCAAGGCCAGCCTTTTGTTTTCACCGGCAGCCTAACCCTTAGCGGACAGGGCACGTTTAGGTTGCCCTGACCGGTCAACGATTGAAGGGCGTTCCGGCTCGGCACGGATGGATTCCCGTCGAACCCATGGTTGACCGGTCGCCGTCGGCCAGCTTCCCTGCTGGATGAACGAGAGGGCTCAAGGCTCGATAGGGGATGGCGGTGAGGGCTTGGTCATGGGGGGAGATTATCTGCAAGTTCGGAGTCGACGCCACTTCCCGGATTGGCTAAAAGAGGGCGAACAGCCAAAGAAAAGCATAGTATGATGAAATCCACCCTCCTCATATTCGCGGCTAGCGCTCTCTCTCTAGCCCTGAAACAAGCGCATTGGGGTCCGAAACTGGGCGCGGGCCGATTTTTCGCCGAACGGTAACTGACAAAGAGGCCTTGGACCCGCCTCACACTTACCAAACCCACTGCAAATCCCCTC
>Ga0181527_1004884_pt1 | contig 11350 bp, 13 predicted proteins | sample PEATcosm2014_Bin_30_FD_119762 | JGI IMG/M metagenome (GOLD analysis project Ga0181527, IMG submission 119762) | Peatland microbial communities from MTU Mesocosm Facility, Houghton, MI, USA - PEATcosm2014_Bin06_60_metaG | ecosystem: Environmental > Terrestrial > Soil > Wetlands > Peat | place...
ATGCCGCGTCTCCGCCGCTCATCAATTTCCGCCTTTCAGCACGGTGACCGCGCGGCGGTTCTGCGACCAGCAGGAGATGTCGTCGCAGACCGCGACCGGACGCTCCTTGCCGAAGCTCGTCGTATGGATGCGCGAGGCGGCGACGCCATGCGAGGCGAGATAATTCTTGGTCACTTCGGCGCGGCGGGCGCCCAAGGCGAAGTTATATTCGCGCGTGCCGCGCTCGTCGGCATGGCCTTCGACGGTGAAGGCGTAGCGCGGATAGCGGTTCAGCCACTCCGCCTGTTTGTCGAGCGTCGCCTGGGCGGTCGAGGTGAGGTCGGTGGAGTCCGTTTCGAAGAACACGCGGTCGCCGACATTAACCACGAAGTCCTGCGCGCTGCCGGGGGTGTTGGCCCCGCCGCGTCCATAGCCGGCCGCGCCAAATTGATTGGCGCCGCCGGCTGCTTCGTCGGCCGCGTTCTTGGCGCAGCCGGCGATGGCTAGCGCCGCCGTCAACGCGACGGCGAGCTTGGCGGCGCGAAGGCCTTGGGCAAACTGCATGATTCTACTCCCATGGTGGATAAGCAAGGAAACCTGACGCCAGTCCTAATCATGCATGGTTAAGCGAAGGTTTTGGAAAGCTTGATTCAAGGTCAATGAAGCCTGTTGCATTTATGCAACTGCGTTCATGCTTAATGAGAACTTTCCTGGTTAACGGGAGATGAACGGCGTGCCGACGTACCATCGCGCGGCCTCCTCGCGATCAGCCCATGAGACAATCGGAGGAACGCGTCGCGAGGCGGGTTCCTCAAATTTCGCTGGTCGAGAGACTCTCATTTTGGATTGCTTAACGAGCGATACCGGGACACGGATGGCCCGCGGACATTTTGTCGCCGCTGGACCTTGGGCTTCATCATTGTTAGCTTCGCGTTAAGTTTGGGCGCGGGGAGTTGGGGCCTGATGGGCGATAGAGCGACGTTACCGGTTGTTGGCCCGCGCGCCTGCGCGATCACTTGCTGCGCCCTCATGCTCGGCGGCTGCCTCGACACCGCGGTCGATCTTGGCGCGCGGCAGGCGAGCGCGCAGCAGTCCGCGCGCCGCGTCGTGGCTCGGCCGGGCGTCAGCCCGCACGGCGCGAGCCTCGCCTTCGCCAGCATGGAGGGGCCGCCAGACGCCGTGGGCGCGCGCTTCATGCAGCGCTTCGCGCAAACGGCGCAAGCGCGCGACGTGGCTCTCGTTCCCCCGGACGCGGCGCAATACCGTCTGCGCGCCTATCTGACCGCCTCGCCCGCGCAAGGCGCGACGCGTCTCGCCTATGTGCTCGATGTGTTCGACCGCGAGGGCCGGCGCGTGCAGCGTCTGACCGACGAGGCTGGCGTGAGGCCGGACGCCGATCCCTGGGAGGCCGTCGACGAAAGAGCGCTCGCGCTCTTCGCCGATCGGGGCGCCGAGGAGGTGGCCGCCTATCTCTCCAATACGCCCGAGGCGATCGCCGCGGCCGGCGGAGAGGCTGGCGTATCGGTGGCGGCCGCGCAGCATGCGCCGACAGTGGAATCTCCGCGCCCGAGCGGGGTGGCGCAGTTGCGCTAGCTTGGCCGCCCGCAGCCTTCGTTCGGCGTCGCCGCGCATTTCAGCGACACAATGCCGCATGGCGCATTTCACCCGTCGACGCGCATCTCACCATTAATTGCGACAAATAATCGCAGCCGCTCACGCTTGTGCGCGATGGCAACCGCATTGCATTGCTCCGTGCGTCAACTGGCGCGATCGAGGATCGGCGCCTCGTGACGCAGGCGATGGCGCCCGTCACGCTGTTCTAAGGAGTGTCATAGAATGATGAGACCCGATCAGTATTACGCGATCCTTTCGATCATGAGATATGGCTCGCTGGTTCTTGCGATGCTTTTCGCCGGCAAGATTGTCGCGTACGCCGCTGGACTGCATCATTAATGGATAACGACGCGTCCGCGGCCCCATCCTCGCTCGCGCGACGGAGCAATTCGAGGGGCCGCCGCGACGCTCGACGCGATCGGACGCAGTTCCCTTCCTCGCGGAGGCCGGCAAACTCAGCGGGCATCGCATGGCGGCGGCGAGCCTAATCTCGCCCCCGGCGCGCGCCGCGCAAGCTTCTCAGATTGACGCCGGCGAGACGCAACGCGCCGACGAGCGCGCCGCCATAGGCGATAGCGCCGACGCCTCCCAGCGCTAGCAGAGCGACGAGATTGGCGAGCGCGCCAAAGCGCGCGCCAAACTCCAGCGCCGGCCCTTTTCCCATTAGCGCCACGACGGCCAGGATCAGCGAGGCGAGGCCGCTCGCCGCCAGCACCTTGCCGAACCGAGCGTCGAAACGCAGCAAATCGCGCGACATCGCGATTCCGACCAGCGCCCCGAGATTGATCCACAGGCCCACCGAGGTCGCCGTCGCCAAGCCGACCGCGCCCAGCGGCGTGAACAACGCGACTTTCAGCGCGACATTGATCGCCAAGGCCGTGAGCGCGATCGTCATGGGCGTTTTGGTGTCGCCGCGCGCCTGAAAGCTCGCGCGCGCCGACGCCACCAGCACCAGCGCCAGCAGGCCGCCGCCATAGGCGGACAAAACGTCGGCGGAGGCGTAAGTGTCCACCAGCGTGAACTTGCCATGCATGAACAGGCCGCCGACAATAAGTTCGGGAATTGTCATGAATGCGACAACAAAGGGCGCCGCCGCCGCGATGGTGAGCGCCATGGCGCGGTTTTGAGCGTCCACCGCTCCGGCGCCGTCGTTCGCCGCGAGAAGTCGGCTCATCTCCGGCAGCAACACCGTGCCCGCCGCGACTCCGATCAATCCGTTGGGCAGTTGATACAGCCGCTCGGCATAGGAAATCGCCGAAACGCCGCCGTCCGGCAACATCGAGGAGAGGATCGTATCGGCGAAGACGGCGATCGATCCGCTCGCCGAGCCGATCACCGCGGGGCCAAGCCGCGCGAAAAACTCCTTGACCCGCGCCCACCGCACGCGCGCGAGACGCTCCAAAAGTCCGAGGCGATGGGCGGAGCGCATCAACAGCCCGAGTTGCAGCGCGCCCGAGACCACAAAGCCCCAACTCGCCGCGACGCCGACATATCCCGCGTTATTCGCCTTGGGAAAGAAAAAGGCGAAGGCCATCGCGGCGATGACGCAAACATTCATCAGCACCGGCGCGAAGGCGGCCAGAGCGAAATGCCCGTGCGTGTTGAGCGTGCCCTGGTGCAGGGTGAACAGCACCATGAACATCAGATAAGGAAAAGTTATGCGCGTCAGCGTGACCGCCAGCGCGAATTTGTCGGGGCGATCGCCAAGGCCCGGCGCCATCAACGACACGAATTGCGGCGTGAAAACCCAGGCCAGGAGCAAAAGCGCGAGCTGCGAGACGAGCAGCAGCGTGAACACCTGCGAGGCGAAATTCTTGGCCGAATCCGCGCCCTCCTGTTCGAGCGCCTGCGAGTAGCACGGAATATAAGCGGCGTTGAAGGCGCCTTCGCCAAAAATGCTGCGAAAGCTGTTTGGCAGGCGCTGCGCGATGAAAAAGGCGTCGGAGACTTCCCCCGCCCCCATCACGGCCGATTGCACCGCCGTCGTCAAAAAGCCGGCGACCCGCGAAAGCAGGGTGAAGCCGCCGACCGAGAGCAGATTGCGAATCATCGCCGCGCTTCTAACAAGCTCGCGTTAACCCTTTGTTGGAGGTTCCCCGCCGATCCGCTCGGCGACGAGATAAAGCGGGCGTCCCTTCACCTCGGCGAAAATCCGCGCGATATATTCGCCGATGACGCCGAGCGACAGCAGTTGCACGCCGGAGAAAAAGGCGATCGACACCATCAGCGAGGCGTAGCCCGGCAGGTCGACGCCGTAAATCATGGTCTTTATGAAAAACCACGCCGCCATCATCAAGGCCACCCCGGAAATGGCCAGCCCGACATAGGTCCAGACCTTTAGCGGGATCGACGAGAAGGACATCAGCCCGTCGAGCGCGAAGCTCACCAGCCGCGCGAAATTGAAGTTCGACACGCCGAAGGCGCGGCGCTCCACGACGAAGGGCACGCCAATCGTCTTGAAGCCAATCCAGGCGAACAGGCCCTTGTTGAAGCGCGCGCGCTCGCGCATTCTGAGCAGCGCGTCGACCGCCAGGCGGTCGAGCAGACGGAAATCGCCGGCCCCCTCCGGCAGCGCCACATCGCCGAAATGGTCGATGAGGCGATAGAACAGCCGCGTGAACATTGTCCGCAGTTTCGGGTCGGTGGCGCGGTCGACGCGCCGTCCATAGACGTTTTGATAGCCCTCGCGCCATTTCTCGACGAATCGCGTGATGACCTCCGGCGGATGCTGGAGATCGGCGTCCATGACGACGACGGCCTTGCCCCGCGCCGCGTCGAGCCCGGCGGCGATGGCGATCTCCTTGCCGAAATTGCGCGAAAAGGACAGAGCGGAAAAGCGCGGGTCGGCGGCGTTAAGCTCGCGCAGCACTTGCAGAGTCTCGTCGCGCGAGCCGTCGTCGATCAAGACGACCTCGAAGGAGAGGCCGAGGTCCGCCAAAACGGGCGCGAGCCGCGCCGCCAGCGGGCGCAGATTGCGCGCCTCGTTGAACACCGGCACGACGACGGAAAGCTCTGGAGTGGCTTGGTGTGAATCGCTCATGACCCGTTCCACCATGAATTTGCGGCAAAGTGTAGGGGGCGGGGATTTCCTTGTCCCACCTGGGAGAGGACGACCCCGCCTTTTCCCGCCGCCCTCTCTCTTGTGTTTTGTCCCTAGGTGCGTTTGAACTGGCCCCGCCCCGCCGATTCGCTTCACTGGACATAAAGCACATGCGCCTCTCCCGCTATTTCCTCCCCATTCTGCGCGAAACGCCCAAGGAGGCCGAGATCGTCTCGCATCGGCTGATGCTGCGGGCCGGGCTCATTCGCCAGGAGACCGCCGGCATTTACGCCTGGCTGCCGCTGGGGCTGCGCGTGCTCAACAAGATCAACGCCATCATCCGCGAGGAGCAGACCCGCGCCGGCGCGATCGAAGTGCTGATGCCGACGATCCAGCCCGCCGATCTGTGGCGCGAATCAGGGCGTTACGACGCCTATGGCAAGGAGATGCTGCGCATCGTCGATCGGCACGACCGGGAGATGCTCTATGGCCCGACCAATGAGGAAATGATCACCGAGATCGTCCGCGCTTATGTGCGGTCCTACAAGGACTTGCCGCTTAACCTGTTCCATATCCAGTGGAAATTCCGCGACGAGGTGCGCCCGCGCTTCGGCGTCATGCGCTCGCGCGAATTTTTGATGAAGGACGCTTATTCCTTCGATCTCAACGCGGAGGCCGGCCGCCATTCCTATAACAAGATGTTTGTCGCCTATTTGCGCACCTTCGCGCGGATGGGGCTGACCGCGATCCCGATGGCGGCGGAATCGGGGCCGATCGGCGGCAATCTCAGCCACGAATTCATCATTCTGGCCGAGACCGGCGAGAGCGAAGTGTTCTGCCACAAGGAATTTCTGCGATTTGAACCGCCCCCGGCGAATATCGACTTCGACGACGCGGCCGCGCTCGAAGCCATCGTCGGCAAATGGACCGGCCTTTACGCCGCCACCAGCGAGATGCACGACGAGAAGGCTTACGACGCCGTGCCGGAAGAATCGCGCGTCGCCGCGCGCGGGATCGAGGTCGGCCATATTTTCTACTTCGGAACCAAATATTCCGATCCGATGCGCGCGGTGGTGAGCGGCCCCGACGGCAAGGAGATTGTTTTGTCGATGGGTTCCTACGGCATTGGCCCGTCGCGTCTGGCGGCGGCGATCATCGAGGCCGGCCACGACGAGAATGGCATTATCTGGCCGGAACAGGTCGCGCCCTTCCATGTCGGCATAGCCGATCTCAAGGCGGGCGATCCCGCGACCGGCAAGCTCTGCGCCGAACTCGAACAGCAGTTCGAAAACGCCGGGCTCGACGTGTTGCTCGACGATCGCGATGAGCGGCCGGGCGCGAAATTCGCCACGCTCGATCTGATCGGCCTGCCCTGGCAGGTGGTGGTCGGCCCAAAGGGGCTGGCCGAAGGCAAGGTCGAGGTGAAGCGGCGGCGCGGCGGCGCGCGCGAACAATTGTCGCCGCAAGACGCCGTTTCGCATATCGTCGCCGCCGTCAAGGCGGCGCGCGGGTGATCCGGGGCGCGACGCGGCAAGGGAGTTTGAGATGAGCCAATCCTCGATGGGGCCCGTCGGCGACACGCGAATGTTCGCTCCCTTCGAATGGATCGTCGCTGCCCGTTACCTGCGCGCGCGCCGATTGGACGGCGGCGTTTCCGTTATCGCGCTGTTTTCCTTTTTGGGGATCGCGCTCGGCGTCGCCACGCTGATCGTGGTGATGTCGGTGATGAACGGTTTTCATCACGAACTGATGGACAAAATCCTCGGCGTCAACGGTCACGCCTTCGTGCAGGCGCTGGAGACGCCGTTCAGCGATTGGGAGGATGTCGCCGCGAAGATGACCAAGGTCAAAGGCGTCAAGGCCGCCGTGCCGATGGTCGAGGGCGCGGCTGGAATCTCCTCGCAATTTGGTCAAGCGGGCGTGCTCGCGCGCGGCGTGCGCGAGCAGGATCTCGCGAACCTCCCCGGCGTCGCCGGCAATCTGCGCGAGGGGAGCTTCCTGGGCTTCGACCAGGCTGGCGGCGTCGCCATCGGGCAACGTCTCGCCGACACGCTCGGGGTGCGCGTCGGCGACAAGGTGAGTCTCCTGATCGCAAAAGGCGCCCAGACGGCCTTCGGCGTCACGCCGCGCATAAAGAGCTATCCGGTCGTCGCGATCTTCCAGATCGGCATGTCGGAATTCGACAATCTCTTCGTCTATATGCCGCTGGCGGAAGCGCAGGCGTTTTTCAACCGGGAGAACGAGGTCACGGTGATCGAGGCCTTCGTCGACGATCCCGAGCAGATGGACGCTTTTCGCATCGACATGGACAAAGCCATCTCGCGTCCGTTGATGATCACCGACTGGCGCCAGCGCAACAAGACATTTTTCGACACGTTGCAGGTCGAAAAAAATATCCTCTTCCTGATACTGACGCTGATCGTCATCGTCGCCGCCTTCAACATCATCTCGGGCCTCACCATGCTGGTGAAGGACAAGACGCGCGATATCGCGATCTTGCGCACCATGGGCGCGACGCGAGGCGCGATTTTGCGCATTTTTCTTATCATCGGAACATTGATCGGCTCAGCGGGCGCGTTGCTTGGCTTCTTGCTGGGACTGGCGCTGGCCAAGAATCTCGACGCGATCCGGGTGTTGCTCAATCAATTGCTGCACACCAACATCTTTCCGGCGGAACTTTACTTTCTGTCGCGGCTGCCCTCGATCGTCGAGCCGCGCGAGGTGGCCGTGGTCGTCGGCATGACGCTGACGCTGGCCATTCTGGCGTCGATCTATCCGGCCTGGAAAGCCGCCTCGCTCGACCCCATTCAAGCCCTGCGGAGCGAGTGACGCATGAGCGATCCCGTGCTCGAACTTGTCGGCGTTTCGCGCCATTACCGCGAAGGCGACGCGCGGCTCGACATTCTCGTCGAGGTTGATTTCTCGCTGGTTCCCGGCCAGACCGTGGCGCTCATCGCGCCCTCGGGCGCGGGCAAATCAACGCTGCTGCATATCGCCGGCCTGTTGGAGCGCCCCGACGCCGGCGAGGTCAAGATCAACAACGCGCCGACCTCGACGATGAGCGACGACGCGCGCACGAAGCTGCGGCGCAATTCGATCGGCTTCGTCTATCAGTTCCACCATTTGCTGCCGGAGTTCACCGCGCTGGAGAATGTGGCGCTGCCGCAGACGATCAATGGCCTCGACGGCTCCGAGGCGAAACGACGGGCGCGGGAGCTGCTGGATTATCTGCGCTTGGGGCCGCGCGCCTTGCATCGACCGGGCGAGCTCTCCGGCGGCGAGCAGCAACGCGTCGCCATCGCGCGAGCGGTGGCCAACGCGCCGGCGCTGCTGCTCGCGGACGAGCCCACGGGCAATCTCGATCCGCGCACGGCGGAGCATGTGTTCGCGACGCTTATGACGCTGGCGCGCGCCAGCGGCCTCGCGGCCCTGATCGCGACGCATAATCTCGAACTCGCGAATCAAATGGACCGCCGCGTGACCTTACGCGACGGCCATATTGTCGAGATGGATTGAACGGCGCCGATCACGCCTTGGGCGCCTCGCCCTTCTTCTTGTCCAGGAAGGCGTGCTTGTAATACAGGCCGAAGGCGATAACGCCGACCACGGCGCCGACGAGCGCGAGCTTCAAGTTATTGTTCGCCGTTTCGCCGACCGCGAAGGGAAAGCGCGAGACATATTCCTTCGTGCCATCGTCGCTACGGGCCTTCACAAGACCGATGAAATTGCCGTTCTTGGCGAAGTTATACTCGAAATTCAACGTGCCGGTTTTATATTTCTTGGGAGCGACGTAAATCTCGGTGTTGGCTTCCTGGTTCTCGTTGTCGTCCGTTTGCCCGACATTGCGCAGGATGCGGATCTCCAGCGCCATATCGCGCAGCTCGTCCTGCTGGGCGTCGAGCACGATGATGGTCGGGCCGACATCGGGGATATCGTCGCAGAACTGCTCGCGCGACTTGAGCGGCTGATAACCGGTGAAGGTCATCGTGTCCGGCCCGATCTTCATGATGCACTGACCTTGATCGATGCTCACGCCGCCGTGGGCGTAGGCCTCGCTCGTCACGCCGAACGTCGCCAACACCGCGACGACGAGAAATCTCATGTTCATTGTCGAACTCCCCATTCTTTCTTTTCGTTCGTTCGTCGCGACCGTTGTTGTTCGGCACCGCGGGCGGCTCGTTTCGTTGATCCCGCGCCCCCGGCCCTTGTCGCTCTTTCGACGAGCATGCCGTTAAAGCCGCCGCCTTAGCTAGCTCCCTCGGACGCGTCTTGGTGTATCATATATCAATTCTTTTCGGCTTGTCCCGTGACGAACCGCCACATTTTGGGAGCCGGAAAAATTGCTGCGCTCGCGAAGAAACAACATGTTCGCCCGGCGCGAGGCGGGTTCCCTTCGCGCCAAAAAGCGATTATTCGCCGTCAGGGAGATCCTCGTCGCCTTGCGCCAGGAACAGCAACAGGATTCCCACCGCGCCGACAAAGCGGAAGGCCGGCTCCTGCATGTTCCAGCCGTCCGAACGCCACATCTGGAACCATTCCCCGCCGATGATCGTGAATCCCACGAAATACAGCGACAGCGCGACGACGAGCCCCAATATCGCGACGCCCTTCGCCTCGTTGAAGGCGCGCCCCTCCTCTTTTCGCGCCCGCGCCAACCGGGATGCGCCGACGAGACACAGCGCGCCGGCGCAAAGCTCCGTCGCGATGATGAAGGCGTAGGCCAGATGGTGCGCCGCTCCATTGTGAATCGCGCGCCAGACCAGGGGCGATCCGGGCGGAATGGTGTCCATCGACAAAATATGCCTCACCGCCGCGAAATTGGTCTCGTAATCGAAAATATTGTCGAGACCGATCAGCAACGCCAGCAGGCCCACACTGCCGGCAAGGAAAATTTTCGCGCCGCGAAGAATCATGGCCTTTGGCTCCCGTCGTGGTTTTTTGGCGACTATCGCAAAAGTTCCTATATCGGCGCGCCAATGTCGAGCGCGCGAGACTCGCCGTTGGCGCGCCCGGCCAAAGCGCCTATTTGTTCCGCCAGCGGATAAGGAGTGGACATGATCACACTTTATTATTGGCCTACGCCCAATGGGCACAAAATAACGATCTTTCTGGAGGAGGCGAGCGTCCCCTATCGTATTTCTCCGGTGAACATCGGCGAGGGCGAGCAGTTTCGTCCGGAGTTTTTGGCGATTTCGCCCAATAATCGGATGCCGGCGATCGTCGACGACGCGCCGCGGGATGGCGGCGAGCCGCTGTCGGTCTTCGAATCCGGCGCGATACTTCTTTACTTGGCGGAAAAGACTGGAAAATTCTTGCCCCAGGATATGCGCGGCCGCATCCGCGCGCTGGAGTGGCTGTTCTGGCAGGTGGGCGGGTTGGGGCCAATGGCCGGCCAGAACCACCATTTCGGACGCTACGCGCCGCAGAAGATTCCTTACGCCATAGACCGCTATGTCAACGAGACCAATAGGCTCTATGGCGTTCTCGACCGCCGGCTGGCGCGGGAGCCTTTTCTGGCCGGCGAATATTCGATCGCCGACATGGCCGCCTATCCCTGGATCGTTCCCTATGAGGCGCAGGGCCAAAATCTTAAGGATTTTCCTAATATCGAACGCTGGTTCGAAGCGATCGGCGCCCGTCCGGCGGTGCGGCGCGCCTATGCCGCCGGCGCGCATTTGCAGCGCGAGCGCAGCGGCTTTACGGACGAAGAACGCCGGATTCTGTTCGGCCAGACGGCGGCCACCGTCGCGCCGAAGGGATGAGCGCGACCTTTGCCGGCTCCGCCCCCGTCAGTAGCAGCTGATGAATTCGCGGTAGACCCAGCCGATGGGCCGCCCGTCGGGAGCGCCGATATAGGCCCAAGGCTTACCGTTGGGGTCGGAGCCGTCGCGCAGGAATTGAGCGATGCGACCATTTGGGATCGTCCCGATGATCTTCATATTTACGTCGCGGACATTGAGCGGCGTGCCGGTGGGGTCGGTCACCTCGCAGCGGTCGCCAGCCTGCGCCGGCGCCGCGCCGAGCGCCAACGCGAATATCGCGGCGCCAATCCAGAGAGTGTTTTTGTTAATCGACATACTATCCCCCGCTTGGGATAACTTAATGTTTCATTGTTCAATCGATGTGGCGCCGCCATCGTCAGTTGTAGCTAATGAGTTCGCGATAGACCCAGCCAACGGGGTGTCCGTCGAGAGTCGCCACAAAGGCCCATGGTCTGCCGCCCTCATCGGCGCCATCTTGCAACACTTCCACGACGCAGCCGTTGCCAATTATTCCGGTGGCGTTCTCGCGCGCGCCGCAGACATTGAGCGGAGCGAATGTCGAGGCTTCATCGCGGAGAATAATTTTGTCGGTCGGCATGGCGTCCTCCATTCGAGGGGTTGGAATGACTTATGATTTAATCTACGCGCCGCCGCCGCGGCGTGCGTTGGCGCACATGGCGGACCGACGCGAGCGATACCGCCTTCGCGATCTCGCCCGCGCATGCGGGGTCGCGACGCTCGCCGCCATGGCCACGCCGACGCGAGCAGGAGAGCCGCCGCCGGGCTTCGCTCGTCTTTCGGATATCGCGCCGGGCGTCGCTCAAGAGATGCGCTAGGTGTTTAGTCCCGGCATTTGGTGGAGTGGATCGAGTGTGAATCTGTCAGGCTCTTTTGTCCAGAGCTTGCAGATGAATTCGTATGGGGTGAGGCCTTTGAGGGTCTTGAGGCGGCGAGC
>Ga0181527_1004889_pt1 | contig 11343 bp, 10 predicted proteins | sample PEATcosm2014_Bin_30_FD_119762 | JGI IMG/M metagenome (GOLD analysis project Ga0181527, IMG submission 119762) | Peatland microbial communities from MTU Mesocosm Facility, Houghton, MI, USA - PEATcosm2014_Bin06_60_metaG | ecosystem: Environmental > Terrestrial > Soil > Wetlands > Peat | place...
CCCACTTCATGGGTCTCGATCTTGGCGATGTTATGGGCCACGTCGTAAACCAGCTCCATCCCCAGGTCCCGGGGGCCGATCTTCAAGACCTGCTCGAAGGACTGCCGCACCCAGTGGGTGATCATCTGCCGGTTGGCAAAGGCAAAATTGGCGGCCGCCGCCATGGCCGCCAGATAGTTCCCGGCCTCCGCCGAGTTCAAGGGGGCGCAACATAGCTGCCGGTCCGGCAGCTCGATCCCGTATTTGGCTGCGGCCCTGAGCATCACCTTGATGTAGTCATCGCACACCTGATGGCCCAGCCCCCGGGAACCGGTGTGCACGATGGCGGTCACCTGATCCTTAAAGAGCCCCAGGGCCGCGGCCAGCTTCTCATCAAAGATCTCCAGGACGTAGCCCACTTCGATGAAGTGGTTGCCGGAACCCAGGGTACCCAACTGGTCCTTGCCGCGATCCATGGCAAACTGGGAGACGCGCTCGGGGTCGGCCCCCTCAATACAGCCCTGGGCCTCGATGTGGTCCAGGTCGGCTGCTGCGCCGTAGCCATTTTTCACGGCCCAGCCGGCCCCCTGGCGCATCACCTCTTTCAAGGCGGGCAGGGCCAGCTTCAGTTCTTTGCGCCGGGAGCCCACCCCCGAGGGGATATTGGCAAACAGGACGTTGACCAGCTCCTCGATGCAGCACTCCACCTGGGACCGCTGCAGGTTGGTGCGCAGCAGCCGCACTCCGCAGTTGATGTCGTAGCCCACTCCGCCGGGGGAAACCACCCCTTCCTCCAGCGAGAAGGCGGCCACCCCGCCGATGGGAAAACCATAGCCCCAATGGATGTCCGGCATGGCCAGGGAGGGGCCTTCGATTCCCGGCAGGGTGGCGACGTTGGCCACCTGTTGCAGGCTCTGGTCCTCCCTGATCTTGGAGATCATCGCCTCGGAGGCGAAGACCAGGCCCCGGGTGCGCATCTTGCCCTCCCGGGGAATCTCCCAGCGGTACTCGTCCACCTGCCGCAGCTTGACCTGGTTCATATCAGTTACCAGTTACCAGTTACCAGTTACCAGTTATCAGTTATCAGTTATCAGTTATCAGTTACCAGTTATCAGTTATCAGTTATCAGAGTTTTGATTTTACTGGCAACTGGGAACTGGCTACTGACTACTACAAATCCAAGATCACCGTGGCCTGCCAGCCATCCCCCCAGGGCCTGATCTCCAGATGATGATAGGTGGCGGCCTTGACCGCGGATTTCTCCGGATGCCGCTCGGGATCGAAGGCCTCTCCCCAGGCGGTGGCTTTAAGGCGCCGCTCGCTCAAGGAAGTGAGGTGGAATTCCCGTCCCAAAAACCCTTCCACGTCAAAAAGATAAAGCAGGTGGTTGAGCCAGTCAACCAGCAGGGCTTCCCGGTCCGGCGATTCCAGCTCAACTGTCCGTCTTTCCCGGCGCCTTAAGTAACGGCGGTCGGTCATGGTGGCCGTCAAGGCGCCGGCTGCATTTTCAAAGAGCTCCGCAAGGCTCTGCCCCCGGATGCGCCAGGCCAGGTCGGCGGTATGCGGCAGTTGCCGGTATTTGGCGGCCTGGCGTTGGGCAACTACCCCCGGTTTCATTCTTAAAAAGTAAGAATTTTACCAGGAAAATTCAATCCCGGCCGCAAACTTATCTCATTCCCGCGAGGGTCTGCAAAAGCTGTTTTTACGTTCCCCCTTTTCCAAGAAAGGATTTAGGGGGATTATCGAAAGATTATTCCTAATACCCTCCGTAGGAGCGTCTCACGCGCCGGTAAATATCTGCGGGATCATATTATATGGTGCGTAAGACGCACCCTACGGGTCTGCTTTTCGGGCCCCTTTAAGCAAGGGGGTAATATCGCTCACCGCCGCAGCCAATTCCTGTCATCCCGGGCCGCCGCCTGCCCCCAGGCAAAGGCCTGCAAATTGGCCTCCAGGAACTTGGGGTTGGTGCGGGTGCGGATCACCGCCAGGATCTGGGGAGGGGCGAACGGCAGGCGCCCCAACGCCGCCAGGGCCCCCAACAGGACCATGTTCACCGTCAGGGGGCTGCCCGCCTGCCGGGCGCCGGCCCCGGCGTCGAAGGCCAGCAGGCTCCCCACCTGCGCCGCCATGAGGTCCAGCATCCGAGATACCTGCGGATATGGCGCCTGGCCGATGGCCACCGGATAGGGGACAATGGCCGCGGTGTTGGCGATCACCAGGGTGCCGGGGTGGCAACGGTCCAGGGCCCGAAAGGTCTCCAGGGCCTCAAAACCCAAGATGATGTCGGCTTCCCCCGGGGAAATGAGGGGGCTCTGCAACTCCCCCAGGACCACGGTGGAGACCACGATGCCACCCCGCTGGGCCATGCCGTGGGTCTCGCTCACCAGGGGATCGAGCCCCGCGGCCAGAGCCGCTTCCCCCAGGATCCGGCTGGCCAGCAGGGTCCCCTGGCCGCCCACCCCGGTGAGGAAGATGCGCAGATTTTCGGTTTTCGGTTTTCGGTTTTCGGTTGTACTCATAACTTATTTAAACGACCACCGACAAAAATTTGAAATTTGCACCTTCCCAACAAAATCCGGCCGAAAAATACCTATCTCCTACTTGAGTGCTTTTGAAATTATGAATTTTCAATTCAATAACATCGAATTCTTCCATCAGCACTTCTATGGCTCTCTCTTCCTTGCACAGGCGGGACGCCTGTGCCACCCTTCTCTTTCTTACACGGGTTGGGAGGGGGTTTGGGGGAGGGCAGGGATTTTTTGTAAGTGTCCCCGGCCCTCCCCCCACATTGACCTCACCCCTTCTTCACCGGCCGGATGCACTCGCACCACTGGACGCAGAAGGCGCAGCCGCTGCAGAGGTCTTCGTCGATGAGCATCTGGTTGCCCTTACCTCCGGGTTTCAGGTACATGGCCGGACAGCCGAAGTAGTCCAGGCAATCCCGGCATTCGCCGCACTCGCCGGTCACCTGGAAGCGGGCCTTCCTTTTCTTCCCGGTAATCCGGGATTCGTAGAGATAACATGGGGCCTGGGAGATGAGCACCCGCACTCCCGTAGCGCCCAGGGCCTCCTTGGTGGCCGCCAGGGCCTCTTTATATTTAAAGGGGTTAACCACCCGGATGGCCTCCACCCCCAGACCCCGCACCACCCCGGCGATATCTATGGGCTTCCCCGGATAGCCGGGGGGAGTCAGGGTCACCCCGGGGTGGGGCTGGGAGCCGGTCATGGCGGTGGTGCCGTTGTCCAGGATGACCAGCAGGAAATCGTGCCCCTGGTGCACCGCGTTGGCCAGCCCTGGCAGCCCGGAATGGAAGAAAGTGGAATCCCCGATGAAGGCCACCACCTTCTGGCCGGTGGCCCGGGAGATGCCGGCGGCGGTGTTGATGCTGGAGCCCATGCAAATGAGAAAGTCGGCCATGGACAGGGGAGGCAAGAGCCCCAGGGTGTAGCAGCCGATGTCCGTGGGAAAGACCCCTTCCATCCCCAGGTCCCGGAGGGCGATCTTCACCGCGTAGTACATGGCCCGGTGGGGACAGCCGGGACAGAGGTTGGGGGGGCGGTCCGGCAAGGCCCGGCCCCATAACTGCTCCGGGACGGTGATGGCCGGGGGCCGATAATCGACCCCGAAGACGCGGGCGATCATCTCCCGCACCAGGCCGGGGTGGTATTCGTAGAGCCGGGAGAAGAGGCCCGGGGCCTTGCCGCGGATGGCCAGCGTCAGCCCCCGGCCCTGGGCCACGGCCTTGACCGCCTCTTCCAGGTACGGCTCCAGTTCCTCCACCACTAAAACCTTTTCCAGGCCCTGAAGGAAATCGCCGATAAGCTCCTCGGGCAGGGGGTGGGTGAATCCCAGTTCCAGGATTTTGATCTCCGCGGCCAGCCCCAGTTCCCGGACGGCATCGGCCACGTAGACCCGGCTCACCCCGCTGGTGATGATCCCCCAGCGGCCCTGGCCGCGGACCCGGTTAAAGGGGCTCTTCTCCGCCAGGGCCAGGGCCCGGGACAGGGCCTCCAGAAGCCGGGCGTGGGCCAGGCGGGCCACTGCCGGCACCATCACCAGGCGAAAAGGGTCCTTGAGAAAGCGGCCCGGCCCCGGCCGGGAGGCGAGTTCCCCCAGGGTCACCGGCCCCCGGGTGTGGTTCACCCGGGTGGTGGTGCGCAGCAGCAGCGGCAGGTTAAGTTCCTCCGAGAGGGAGAAGGCCGCCCTGGCCATCACCAACGCCTCCCGGGGACTGTCCGGCTCCAGCATGGGGAGCCCCGCCATTTTGGCGTAATAGCGGTTATCCTGCTCATTCTGGCTGGAAAACAGGGAGGGGTCGTCGGCGCTGACGATGACCATACCGCCCTTGACTCCCGTGTAGGCCAGGGTCATGAGGGTGTCGGCGGCCACGTTCAGGCCCACGTGCTTCATGGCGGTGAGCGCCCGCCAGCCCGAAGCCGCGGCCCCGGCGGCCACCTCCAGGGCCACCTTCTCGTTCACCGAGTATTCAAAGGCCAGGTCCGTCTGCCGGGAGATTTCATAGCTGCGGTCGCCGATTTCCGAGGCCGGGGTGCCGGGGTAGGTGGTGACCAGGGCTACCCCGGCCTCCAGGGCCCCCCGCAGGATGGCCTCATTCCCCAAAAACAGGCGCCGTTCTCCCGGATTTCCCCGCAATATCTCTGGCATGATGTCTTCTTAAGAGAAATTATTATCCAAACTTAATAAGTTAACACGCTTTGGGAGATTTTTGCCAATAAAAAACCTGGGGCTCCCCGGCTCCCGATGACCTATGCCTGAAATGCTGGAGGACCTGAGGTATTGACGCAGACCGACTCAGGGGCCAAGTTACCGGGATTCATTGGGAACGCTGGTCAGGGCGGCGGGCCTCGCCCGCCCTCGGCGCGGGTAGGGGAGGAGATTTTCTAGGGCGGCCTGTGGCCGCCCATTATCGGGGCTAATGCCTGCATACCCGGACCGAGGTCGAAAGATACCAGGCCGCGCCTCCGGAGTCTTCCTCACGAGGGGTGATGCTGGCCCGGCGGCTGACCGCGGTTTGCGCCGTCGGCTAACAAAACAAGCTCACATTGCCGCGCCCGGGGTTCCGGGCCGCGAAGGAAGGGGGGCTAGATTACCAGCAGGGGGGAAAAGAATTCTTTGCCGTTGCGGATCGCCTTGATGGCGGTATGGAGGGCCGTATCCGCGTCTTCCTTGAGGAGATAGCCGCTGACTCCGGCAGCCACGGCCTGGCGCAGATACTCCTTGCTGCGGTGCATGCTGAGAATCATGACCTTGACCCGAGGATAAAGATGCTTAATCCTTTTGGTCGCCTCCAGGCCCCGGAGCCGGGGCATGGTGATATCGACAATAACCAGGTCCGGGTGGATGGTTTCCAGAATCTCCAGGAGTTCCATGCCATCGCCGGCTTCCCCCACGACTTTCAGGTTGCCGTCTTCCTCGATGATCTTCCTGATACCCTGGCGCACCAGAGCATGGTCATCAGCCAGGATGATTTTATAAAAATGATATCCATTCATTGCCAGTATTCCCAGATATCTTCAAGGTCTTGCAGCCCCTTGCCATTGCTCACGGAGGTTGGGGCCTGGTAAAGGCAATGCGCGCGGCAGGGATAGTCACGAGCACGTCCGGTTAAGGGGCTCTTTGGAAATTGCATGACTGGCGGTTAGCTTTGAGAAGGCGTCACACAGGTGAGGTGGCCAGCACCAGGATTCCTCCCCACTCCCCTAAGGGGTCTTGCGGGCATCCTTGCCACCCGGAATAAGGCGCATTATCTATCTAATTTAATCTCCAACCTATTTCAACATATGTTAGGGTTTCGTTAACCATCTTTTTTGAAAAAGTCAATCCCGGATAAAAACATTTTTCCTTCCTGGACCCATCTTTATCCATTTAGTTTGTGGACCTGAGCTTTCGGTTAGCCGAACCAGGCGGCCATGGGCCTCCCTGTACATAAAGGGACCCGAGACGGCCGGCGGTTCCCAGAAGCGCAGCCCAACATCTTGGTGCGCCTCATTTCTTCCTGCCACCCATCCACCAGGGGAGGTCCGAAGGGGTCATCCTGGCCCGGAGCTGCGCCATTTCCGCCTTCAGTCCGGCCACTTCGGCCTTAAGCGGCGCCATCTCCGCCTGTAGGAGCGGCAAGGCAGCCTGAAGCCGCGCCACCTCTCCTTTGAGGCTGGCCATCTCGGTCTTCAGTTGAACCCCCTCCCTGCTAATTTCCGGCCCCAGCCTCTTGACCCTGGCCGCCTCCGCCTGCAATCCCGCCAGCGCGGCTTCCAGCAGCTCCAGGCGCTCTTCCACCCTGGCTGTCCGGTTGGCCGCCCCCGGTCCCGGCAACATGGTGTCCAGGGGATTCTCCGCCACCGGCGCATCCAGGGGATTTTCCCCGATGGTGCTGCGTTTGGCCATCACTTAACTCCCTTCCTGGCTGATGATCTCCCGGGCCAAGGCCCGATAATCGGCCGCCCCGGCGCTCTTGGGATCATATTGGGTTATGGGGCGGCCGAAGGAGGGACATTCGGCCAGGCGGATATTCTCCCGGATGACGGTATGGTAGACCAGGCGGCCGGACCGCTCCCGCAGTTGCTCCACCACCTCCCGGGCATGGCGGGTGCGGGCGTCCACCCGGCAGGCCAGGATACCGGAGATTTTGAGCTTGGGGTTGAGGCGCTCCCGGACCAGTTCCACCGTTTGCAGGAGCTGGGCCAGGCCGCTCAGGGCCATGACATGGGCCTCCACCGGCACCAGCAGCTCTTGCGCCGCAGTGAGGGCGCTGATGGTCAGGATCCCCAGGGTGGGGGGGCAGTCTATGAGAAGGTAGTCCCAGCGGTCCGGCGGCAGGCGCTGGAGGTTGCGCCGCAGAATGGTTTCCGCCCCCACTTCCCCGGCCAGAATCTTCTCCGCCCCCACCAGCCACGAAGACGACGGGATCAGGTCCACCCCCGGAGCCCCGGCCTCCCGGACGAAATCCGCGGGGTCGCCGTTATCGGTGAAGATGCCCAGCACCTCTTTGCCGGTGTTCTTGATGCCAAACCAGTCGGTGCTGGAGTGTTGCGGGTCCAGATCCATCACCAGGACGCGGCGTTGCTGTTCGCTCAGGGCCGCGGCCAGATTGACGCTGGTGGTGGTCTTGCCGCTGCCGCCCTTCTGGTTGGCGATGGCGAAAATCCTCATCGGCTCATTCCCCTCCCTTTAAAAACCCGATAAAACAACGCTCGCCCGGGACCCCGGCCAAAACCCAGGCCTCCGGCCCGGGCCGCTGGCGGAACCCGCGGGTGAGTCGAGCTGCTGGACCCGGCCTGCACCTGGGCCTGCCGGTATGGATTTTTCCCTATTTACCATGCCACAGGAGGAAGGCGATGTCAATCTCGGCCGGGGTGAGCATCCCCGGGCTGCGGCTGAACGGCATAAACCCGCAATTATCCGGCCTCCTCTCCTCGCAAAGGCGCCGCGAGGACTGAGCAAGATTTTAAACCTTTGGCCGGCAATTCCCCGTTCATTCCGGTCAACTGCCTTCGGTTCGCACCTGCCAGAGAAAAGACCGGCGCCGAGGCCCAACTGCAGCACCGGACCAGACCTGCTATTCTTCCGGGCAGGTTAATAAACAATAAGAAGCTTTTCAAAACCGGTTTTTCCGGTGACCCTGAGCGACGCGACCTGCAGGGGCCATTGTGACCCTGAGGTTATCTTGGTTTGCTCAAAATGACGTTTCTCAGAAAGAGAGGTTTGGAATAGCTGCCAGATTTTTCGCGGCGCGAAAATGATCTTTAATGAGGTCTCAGGTCACTAACTGTTTTGGGTTTCACCATGGGGCGGCATTTGGCAAATCCCTCCGCTAAGTGCCGCCTTGCTGCATGGGTTTGTTCCACCTCGCAGTCCTCATCGAGCCCTGGAAGTCGCTAACCACTCAAAGAATCTCATCTCTCAAAAAGTAAAAAATTAAATTAGAAGCGAATAAAATTCTTGACTATGATAAATAATAAATCTAATAATTAAATTCACCAATAGAGACGTCTGAAAAAAGAGCCCCAAGATGTCATGCTGTGGGAGCGAAGCGGCCGAAGGATCTTTGGAATACCAGATGCTTCGCTGAGCTCAGGATGACCGCCCGGCCTTTTGCAGAGGTCTTAACTAACTTGAGAAGAAAGAGAGGGTCCCATGGCCAGCGAAGTGTTAAGGTTAACGTCGCAGATTGTGATAGCCCACGCCTCCATGAGCGAACTGACTCCCCAAGAGTTGGTGGAGGAAATTAAAGAGGTCTACCAAGTCCTGGCTGCCGTGGAAGGCGGCGCCGTTATCCCGGAGGCCCCGGTGCCGGAAAAGGGCAAAGAGGCCGGCCTGGTGAAGAAGCCGCCGGTGCCCCTGAAGGAGATTGTCACGGAGAAACACGTAGTCTGCCTGGAGTGCGGGAAAAAGATGCGCACCCTGAAGGCCCACATCCGCAAGGCCCACAAGTTGCAGCCCAAAGAATATTTCCAGAAATACAGCTTGGATCCCAAGAAATTTCCTCTGGTATGCAAGGAATATTCTAAGCAGCGCAGCCGGATGGCCAAACAACGGGGGTTTGGTGAGCGGGGCACCCATCATAAGGCGGCCAAGCCCAAATAATCGCGGAAACCGGCTAAGTTAGTTTCATTTCCCCGGTATCCTTCCATAAATCGTGGTATTTTCCTCAGGGGCGGACCTGCGTGTCCGCCCTCTTTATGGGGCTCCCATAAAACTTCTGCAAGATTCCTTTGGGAATTGGATTTAGCGGCCCGGCCAGGGGTAAGGCGCCGCTCGCCAGTGGCGGCCGGCGCCGGCTCTCAGCCGGGGGCGACATTTTTCATTTTAGAGGGCGGGAGAGGTTTTATCCACCCACACCCTCCCCCGGCGCCTGTTAGCCTAAATTACCTGTCCTTGATTGACCAGAAATGTGAGCCTAAACAAAAACCCCTTGAGATCTCAAGGGGTTTTTTAATTTCATGGCTCCCCGGGACCTGGGGGGTGTTCCCATAGGCATAGAATAAGAATTTTCCATCTGAAATTTTTGGTACGGGTCCCCTAAGCCAGGGAGTATTTCCATTTTTTCCGGGACTTAAATTTTGAAAAAATTTCCGTGGGGAGCCTGCAAGTTAGGGAAGGGCAGGAGTCCCACCGGGGGTTTGCTTTTTCCCGGGGCCGCGAATCCTACAGGCAGAGGCGGAGGCCGGGTTACACGGAAAAGGCCCTTATACACCTGACCTGCCCCCCATGGCTAATTTTTTGTTTGACATTAAAACAAATGATTGATACTAACATTTTAAACGTCTGTTTAATTTCTTGGAGGTTCCATTTACGGACATCCCCGCAGAAATCTCTACCAGCGCCGCAACCCGTCAACGTCTTTTTGAAGCCGCGGGTGAAGTCTTTGCTAAACGAGGGTTTCGCAACTCCACCATCCGCGAAATCTGCGGTCGGGCCAGGGCCAACCTCGCGGCCGTGAACTATCACTTCGGCGATAAAAAACGTCTTTATGTGGCGGTCATGGAATACGCGCATGCCCGCGCCAGAGAGAAATACCCCCTGGTCTCCGACGAGGGTGCGGATATCCCCCCGGCGCAACGTCTTCACGCCTTTATTCACCATCTTATGTTCAGCCTCCTCGCTAAGGGGGCGCCGTCCTGGCTCGGCCAGTTGATGGCCCAGGAAATGATCGAACCCACAGCCGCCCTGGATGCCCTGGTGGAAAAGACGATTCGCCCGATGTCAGAGAAGTTGGCGGCCATCGTGGGAGAACTGCTGGGAGCCGGGATGACCGCTGAGCAAATTCACCTCTGCCAGCTAAGCATCATCGGTCAATGCCTGCATCACCGTAACGCCCGCCCGGTAATCCAACGGCTTTTTCCCCAGCAGCAGTACCGACCGGAAGATATTGAAGCCCTGGCTGACCACATCACCCGGTTTTCCTTAGGCGCCCTGAGAGGACTGGCGAAGGGGGAGGATGATGGTATGGACCTGCCTCTGGGCGAGGAATGCCAACCATGACCGGAATCTTGCGAGTTGCCTTCAAATTGTTAGTCAATGACCGGGGCAAGTTTGCCGGACTGATCGTAGGAATCACCTTCGCAGTGTTTCTTATGGTCCAACTGACCTCCGTATTTTCCGGCATCTTGAATAAGGCCTCGGCTACCATCATCAACGTGGGCGCCAGCGTCTGGGTCATGGACCCGGCCGTCAATAATCCGCTCAACAGCATCCAGTTGCCTGATTACATCTTGGACACGGTGCGCAGTATCGACGGCGTCAAATACGCGGTGCCGTTATATTCCGGGGCAGCTCTCGTCAAGCTCCATGACGGCGTTTATCAGCCGGTGACCGTTATCGGACTGGACGACGCCAGCCTGGTGGGCCGCCCCGAACTGATCGCCGGGAAAATTGAAGACATCTTTGCCGATAATGGATTTATCGTGGTAAAAGACGAAGAATTTTCCAAATTAGAAAACCCTGAGCCCGGCACAACTTTTGAGATCAATGACCACCGGGGAGTCATCGTCGGGATCGCCAGAGTGACCAGCAGCACCCTGTACGGCATCCCGACCCTGTACACGACCTTCACCCGGGCTATTCAGTATATCCCTTCCACGCGTTTCACCATTGCTTATATCTTAATTGAACCGAAAAATAATAAAGACATCCCTTATATCAAGAATCAGGTGGCCAAGGCCGGCTATTTGGCGCTGACCAATACCGAATTCCAGCAACTGATCTCCAACTATTACAAATACCAAACCGGCATCGGCACCAACATCCTTATCATGACCCTGATCAGTTTCCTGGTAGGTCTATCCATTTGTGGCCAAACCTTCTATACCTTCGTTTTGGAAAATCTGGATAAATTTGGCGCCCTGAAAGCCATCGGCGCCAAGGGTTACGAACTCGTCTACATGATCCTCTTTCAAACCTTGTTCACCGGATTCACCGGGTACGGCCTGGGGGTTGGCCTCTGTTCCCTTCTGGTCGCAGTGGCCAAAAGTAAGGTGCCGAATTACGCCTCGGATATCACCTACTTCAATCTCGGCCTGGCCTTCATCATGGTGCTTGTCATCTCCGGGGTTTCAAGTTTCATCGCGGTGAGAAAAGTGATCAAAATAGAGCCGTTCGATATTTTCAGAGGTTAAGCATGGCCGAGGTAGCAGTGCAAGCCGTCGAACTGGTGAAATGGTTCGGAGCCGAGGAAATCAGGACCTACGCGGTGCGAGACGTCAGTTTTGAGGCTAATTTTGGCGAAATGCTCTATATCACCGGCCCCTCGGGCAGCGGCAAGACCACCCTGTTGAGCATGATCTCGGGGATTCTGAGACCTAATGCCGGCACGGTGGTGGTGGAGGGTAAAGAAATCTGGA
>Ga0181527_1004895_pt1 | contig 11325 bp, 8 predicted proteins | sample PEATcosm2014_Bin_30_FD_119762 | JGI IMG/M metagenome (GOLD analysis project Ga0181527, IMG submission 119762) | Peatland microbial communities from MTU Mesocosm Facility, Houghton, MI, USA - PEATcosm2014_Bin06_60_metaG | ecosystem: Environmental > Terrestrial > Soil > Wetlands > Peat | place...
AGAGGTGGAAGGAGCCGGTGCGCTCGAAGCCGAGGCGCAACTGATGGGTGAGGCGGGAGCGGTCGCCGAAGAGCATTGCGTTGAGCATTCCGGCGTCGTCGGGGGTGAGGCGGAGCCGCGGCGGAAGGCGGCGGTTCGCGGTGGAGAGGGCGTAGTCGAGGAGGCGGGCGGCGGCCCAGCTCTGCGCGGCGAAGATGCGGCATTCGGCGCTCGCAGGCAGGCCTGCGAGCGGGGAGTGCGTGGGAACGGTTGCGGACGCGGCACCGGGCAGGACGTTTGCCAGGGGATGGAGCTTGGCGGCGGGGACATTGGCGGTGGCGGCAATTCCCTGGTCGAGGAGATAGTCTGCGAACTGCCATGCGCCGGGGTCGCGGTAGCGCTCGGGCGCGCGCAGGCGAAGGGTGGCTTTGACGAGTTCGCCGCAGTGGAGCTGGGGCTGGGATTGGGATTGGGATTGGGACTGAGACTGGATTTGGGGCTTTGGGGAGTTGTCGGCGAGTAGTGTGGCGCGGATGCCGCCGGCGATGGGAACCATACGGGAGGTATCTGGCGTGACATTTTCGATGGCGGTGAGGTCGAGGTCGAGGGAGGTGGAGGGAGTTCCGTGCTCGTCCCACTGGTCGGGATCGAAGTCGCCGTCGGGATTGTCGAGGCTGCCAGAGCTGTTGGCGTGACTGGGCAAGGTCCGGATGCGGACGATGCGGCCCTGGACGGTGCGGCTGAGGCCGTCGGCGTAGGCGAGCAGCGCAGTCTGCGGCGATTGAGCGGGCTGTATCTGCGCGGCCCACAGGCCGGCGGCGACCCATAGGGCGACTACAGGGAGGACGGCGAAGCGGAGGCTTCGGCGTAGGGCGAGGAGGGTGAGTGCAACGAGTGCGATTGCGGCCAGCAGGAGAAGAATAGTGGGTCGCGTGGTTGGCGGCGGGATTTTGCCGAGGGACTCGCCGAGGGCGAAGCAGAGTGCGGCTGCAAGCAGCGGTGCCCGGCGCAGACGAAGGGGTTCGACGCGCGGGAACCGGGGCCAGAAGCGGCGCTCGAACTCGTCTTCTGTTTCGGGTCTGGAACCGAACGTGGAACCGCTAGAGAATTGCCGCAACAGGTCACCTTTCTTTCCTCACAACTTTGTCACATTGGGGCGAGCAGTGGCGCAATTTTTTTAGCGTGTGAGTATGGCGACGGTTTCGATGTGGGTGGTCTGGGGGAAGAGGTCGAAGAGGTGCAGCTTGGCGAGGGTGTAGCCCGAGGCGGTGAGAGTTTTGAGATCGGTGGGCAGGGTTTCGGGCGAGCAGGAGACATAGACCAGCGTGGGCGCGGCGATGCGAGCAAGCAGCGTGCAGACCTCAGGGCCTGCTCCGGAACGAGGTGGATCGAGGACAACGAGGTCGGGACGCTCGTGCTCGAGGACGGCGGCGCGGAGGAAGTCGAGCATGGTGGCTTTGACGGCGCGGAGGTTTGTGAGTTTGGTTGCGGCGAGAGCGCTGATGGCGGACTCGGCGATCTCGACGGCAGTGACCTGGGCGAACTGCGTGGCGAGCGCGCGGGAGAAGAGGCCGACTCCGGCGTAAAGGTCGAAGGCGATACCGGTCCCGCGTATAAGTGGCTCCGATGATCCGGATTGCAGTGTGGTTTTCCTTGAGAGAAAACCACGCGAAGTGTCGTCTCCCTGTTGGCTGTCACCGCGAGATCGGTCGAGTCCGCCGGTGCGGTTCGCCGCGACGAGTGCAAGAAGTTCAGGCAGCAGGAAGCGGTTGACCTGGAAGAAGGCCCCGCGCGGCACCCAGCAGGTTGTCGGTTGCGGGTTGCGGGTTGCAGGTTGCGAATGGGAAGCTGGGACTTGGCTCGCTGGTAAAGGCAGAGGGATGGAGTAATTGAGGCCGGGGCTGCCCCAAGTCGGACCTGGACGAGGCTGCTCGGCGCGGCGGCTGCGCTGCCTGGAGTGCGCGGGAAGCAGAGAGATTCCTGCTCCCGCGAGTTCGGTGATGCGGGTGCGGAGGGCTTCGCAGAGGACGGTGAAGTTGGCAGCGAGTTTTTTGGGGAGGGTCTTGGCGGCGGTGCGTAGGTAGAAGGTGAATTGGAGGCTAGACTCGTCGGCGGAGGTGAAGAGTTCGAGCTGGTCTGGGATATGGTGGGGATTACGGAGCCAGATAGCGGATTGCTGGTTGAGCAGCGCGAGGAAGGCGTCGGTGGCGCGCCAGAGGATTGGTGCGGCGATGGGACACTCGCGGATGGGGAGAAAGAAGGTACCGGATGGTATGGAGACCGAGTTGAGTGTTTCGACGCCTTCAAGACCCACGGCTGAGAAACTAGACCGTTCGGTATTCTCGGGGAAGGCTATGGGGCGTCCGGCTCCGTGGTCGGTCAGACTGCGGATGTAGCCTGCGCGCAACTGGCCGTCGACCTCGGCGAGGGTGAGGCGGATGCGATTGCGGTAGGCCAGCGGCGGCGATGGGTGGATCTGAAGTTCGGGCAGCGCGATGCCGGTTGCTTCGAGCAGCCCACGAAGCTGAGCGGCTTTATTGCTGAGTTGTGCCGCGTAGGTGAGATGCTGGAGCTGGCATCCGCCGCATGGGCCGAAGTGCGGGCATGGGGGAATCGAGGTTCGGGGTTCGGGGTTCAAGGTTCGAGGTTCCGGCATCTCAGGCCTGTTCCTCGTGGGGCATGTAGAAGAGGCTGAGGCGCGGCAGCGAGTGGGCTTCGAGCAGGCGCTTCTGGAGGAACTGCTGCTGCACCTGCCTGATCTGGACGGCCTGCATCCGCCCGCGATAGGGGGCAAGCTCGCGCGCGGCCTGTTCGCGCAGCGCAACAAGTTGGGCCTCCGGTGTCGAGGTGAGAAGCGCGGCAAAGAGCTTCTCTTCGAGGACGGTGAGGGTGCGGTCGAGGTCTTCGAGGTCCAAGGTTCGAGGTTCGAGGTTCGAGGCCGTTTCTTCCAGGACGGCGAGTTCGCCAAGGCGCTTGGCGGCTTCATTGGCGGCGGTGCTGGCGGGCGGCGCGAGATTGGTGGCGGCTTGCGTGAGAAGCAATGCGTTGCGTTCGAGGTAGCAACGGACGCGGGCAGTCTCGAAGCCAGATTCGCGCGTTTCGGCGGGTTGGGTGGGCGCGGTGCCGATGGCCGCCTCCTTCGACCGCTCGACTGCTTCGAGGACGGCCTGCGCGCACCAGGCGAGACTGTTGACCGAGCGTTGGCGGCGCGTGCTGCGGAGAGACTGGGCGTCGTGCTTATCGAAAGCCGCGTCGATGCCACGCAGGACGGCTTTGAGCGGCACGCCCGCCTCGCGCCATGTCTCGATCAGCGCCCAGTCGAGCGTGGAGAGCATGAGCAGCGAGCCGCGGCGCTGCTGAAAACGGGTCTCGATTTCGGTGAAGTAGTTGAAGTAGTTCATAAAGACGGTTGGTAGTTGCTGTTTGTTGGTTGCTGGAAAAGGCGGGGAGTATGCGGCACTGCTGATGATTGGCAACCTCCCGCATGCGTGACATTCGTCACTGCTCTGTCTCGCGAACCACCTTAGCTTCAATTCGGAGGACTACAACATTGACTTTACCCGAGAGTCACCCGCAATGGCTTCTTTGGGCACCTCTGGCAGCGGCAGCCGCCCACATCTTTGAGGAGTTCGTTTGGCCAGGCGGATTCATGAGCTGGTATCGGCGGTATAGGGAACCATCAGTCTCCAGCATCACGCCACGCTTTCTGGTCATCGTCAATGTGATTCTTCTCTCTGTCTGCGTCAATGCTGCCCTTGCTACCAGTACGTCCTTCGGCGTTGCCTATTGGATCGCAGTCTCGGCTATCTTAGCCTCCAATGGCCTATGGCATCTTTGGGCGGCAGTCAGAGGCAGCAGTTACTCTCCGGGAATGGTCACTGGGGTGGTCTTATATCTCCCGCTTGTGATCTATGGCTGCGTTCACTTTCTTAAATCCGGTTCTGTACCGATTGGAAGCGCCGTCGTCGCATTACTGATTGGCGGATCGTATCCATTCTGGTCTGCATTTTTTCACGCCCGGGGCAGAAGCGGCGCCTGAGGCGCGGCGTCTGTCGTTGGCACATTCGCAATCTTGCGGCGGTTGTGAACTTTTTCTCGCTCCGAAGAAGCTACCCACCTGGCAGTGAGTCGCAACAAGTAGTGTCACGGCATAGAGTGCCCTAGGTCTCTTTACTCTGGGGCTTCAGGTGTCGGGGGCGGTTATGGTGGTCCTGGTTGCGCTCGTAGATGAGGCGGAGGCCGGTGAGGGTGAGCAACTCGTCGACCTGGCGGATGTATTTGGAGCCGCTGGCGATGAGGCGGGCGAGGCCTCCGGTGGCGATGGTGCGGGTGTCCGTGCCGAGCTCGGCGATCATGCGTTCGAGGATGCCGTCGACCAGCCCGATGTAGCCGTAGTAGAGGCCGATCTGCAGGTTGTCCACGGTGCCGGTGCCGATGACCTTGGCGGGCTTGCGAATGTCGACGCGGGGCAGGCGGGCGGCGCGGGTGAAGAGCGCGTCGGCGGAGATGCCGAGCCCCGGGGCGATGGCTCCGCCGAGGAACTCGCCCTTGGCGGAGATCGCGTCGAAGGTGGTCGCGGTGCCGAAGTCCACGACGATGACGGGCGGATGGGCTGAGTCTTTGGCAGGGAGCGGGTCTTTGAAGTTAGCCGGGTCTTTGAAGAACTCGTAGGCGGCGACGCAGTTGACGATGCGGTCGGCGCCGACCTCGGCGGGATTGTCGGTGAGGACGGGCAGGCCGGTGCGGGTGCCGGGCTCGACGAAAATCGGCTTGACGTGGCAGTAAATTTCGGCGGCACGGCGGAGGGTAGAGTCGAGCGGCGGGACCACCGAGGAGATGACAATGCCGGTGACCTGCGCGATCTCCATCGAGCGAAGAGCGAAGAGGTCGCGGAAGAGGATGCCAAGCTCGTCGATGGTGGGGTTGCGATGCGTAGCGATGCGCCAGTCGGCGAGCAGCGCGGCGGGAGCCTGCGGCGTGGCCAGGCGGTAGAGACCGAGAACCGTGTTAGTGTTGCCTACATCGATGGCGAGGAGCATGGGGAAGTTGTCAGTTGCAGGTTGCGAGTTGCAGTTTGAAAACGCGCGGTCAAGGTTCGCGGAGGCCGCCGGAGAGAACAGTGTGGAGCTGGCCGTCGTCTCCATTGACGAGGAGAAAGCCGCTGCGGTCGAGGCCTGCGGTAATGCCAGTATAGCCGCCGGGATCGTCGTTGCGCTCCTCGACACGGACGCGCTTTCCGGAGATCCAGGAGCTGAATGGGGTGAGGTTCGAGGTTCGAGGTTCGAGATTCGAGGTGAGTCGGCGAATCTCTTGGTCGAGGGCGAGGAGGATTGCGGCGGTGAGTGGCTCGCGGCGCAATGGCTGCGACAGGTCGGGCAGCTCTCGACGCAGCGAGGTCGCACCTGCATCAATCTCTGGCGGAAAGCTGGTGTGGTTGACGTTGATCCCAATGCCGATGACGGCGTAGCGAAGGGTGACGGGCTGCGTGGGCGTTGCGGGGTTGGATGCGGTCTCGATGAGGATACCGCCGCACTTGCGGGCGTTGAGGAGGAGGTCGTTGGGCCAACGGATGTCGATCTGGTCGCGACGGCGGAATCCCGCGACGGACGAGATGGCCGACTGCACGGCGATGGCGGTGGTGAGCGAGAGGCTGAGGGCGTGCTGCATTGCGACCGGCGGTGCGATGAGCGCGGTCATGTAGAGGCCGGCTGGCTCCAGTGGAGTGCCCGCTGCGGAGTACCACGCGTGGCTGCCGCGGCCCCGACCTGTGGTCTGCGCGTCGGCGATCCAGACGCCGTGGCGCGCGCCGGCCTTCGTTGCCTCAAGCGCGAGGTCGTTGGTCGAAGCGACCGAGTGGAAGTGCATCAGATGGCCAGCGAATTCAGTGTTGGCTATGGCTTGCTCCACTGCGCGAAGGTCGAAGGGATCTGTCGGCATGAGAGGTCGGCTCAGAGGAGGTTAGCGGTGATCTTCATGCTGAGGTCGACGGCGGTGGCGGAGTGGGTGAGCGCGCCGACGGAGATGAAGTCGACGCCGGTCTTCGCGTAGTCGCGGACGGTCTTGAGGTTCACGCTGCCGGAGGTCTCGATGGTGGCCTTGGGAAGCGCTTTGCGCACCTGCTTCACCGCCTTCTTCACCTCTTTGGGGGTCATGTTGTCGAGCAGGATGGACTCCGCGCCGCCGGCGATTGCCTGCTCTAGTTCGGCTGGAGTGCGAACCTCGACCTGAACGATCTGGCCGGGTTTGCGTCCGGCGAGGGCGCGAGCGAGCACCGCAGGCAGCCCGCCGCCCAACGTGATGTGGTTGTTCTTGATCAGGATTCCGTCCTGCAGATCGAGCCGGTGGTTGGTGCCGCCGCCGCAACTGACGGCGTACTTATCCAGCGCGCGCAGGCCGGGGATAGTCTTGCGCGTGTCCAGAATCTTGGTCTGGATGCGGGAGGGCGACTTCGCCTTGGCCGCCTCTGCGACGTACTCATTGGTCAGCGTGGCGATGCCGCTCATGCGCTGCATGAGGTTGAGGATGACGCGCTCGGTGGAGAGAATGCTGGCGGCGTTGGCGCGGATGACGGCGATGGCCTGACCTTTTTTGACGCGGACGCCGTCGAATATCTCCGGGTGGCTGACGACCTCGAAGCGGCCGACTGGCTTGGTGGAGAGCTTGCCGTAGAGGCTGAGGAAGGCCGAGATGCAGCCGATGCCGGCGACGACGCAACTCTGCTTGGCGACGATGGTGCCGGTGGCGCGCAGACCGGGGTCGATGGTGAGGTCAGTGGTGATGTCCTGCGCGGCCTTGTCCTCGATGAGAGCGGCTTCCAGCAGTGCAGTGATGCGGCGGGATTTCCAGTCCATGATGTCTTCGATTCTACGTCGGAGTGGCCGGTTGCAGGTTGTTGGTTGTTAGTTGTTGGGTGGCAGCGCGTCGAGGGCGGCTTTGGTTTTGTCGTGGAGGGTGCGGGTTTCGACGGCTTGCTTGCGCAGGCCTTCGACGATGTGGGCGGGGGCCTTGGCCATGAAGGAATCGTTGCCGAGTTGGCGTTCGGCGGCGGCGAGGCCTTTTTCGTATTTGGCGAGGTCTTTGGCGAGGCGCTCACGTTCGGCGGGCACGTCGATCTGGCGTTCATAGAGGACGGCGACGTCGAAGCTCGACGTGCTACGCGCGTTGTTACCGGTGAGGGATTCGGCGGCGGAGTCGACGGAGCTGACGCGGCAGAGCCTGGCGAGCATGTCGGTGTTGGATTGCGCGAGCGCAACAATCTCTGGCGTCGCGTGCAAGCGAATGCGTGCTGCTTCCTTGTCGGGAACGCTAAGTTCCTTGCGTAGCGCGCGGACAGTGGCGATGAGTTCCTGAATCGTCTGCATGGCACTGACCGACGAGGAATCGGATGGGTAGTCGGAGGCTTGCGGGTAGCGGGTGAGGGCGATGGATTTGGCGGGGGTGGCGTTGTTGTAGAGCGCGTGCCAGATCTCTTCGGTGAGGAAGGGCATGAAGGGCGAGAGAAGGCGCAGCGCCGACTCGAAGACGTGGACGAATGTGGTGAGGGCTGCGGAGGTTGCGGCCTTCTCGTCGGGTTCATCGAAGTTGAGGCGAAGCTTGACGAGTTCGAGGTACCAATCACAGAACTCACCCCAGAAGAATTGGTAGATCGCGCTGGCTGCCTCGTCGAAGCGATAGTCGTTGAGAGCACGATCTACCTCGGCAGAGACGGAGCTGAGGCGGGAGAATATCCAGCGGGTCTCTAGCGGTGTGGCTTCGGGGTTCGAGGTTGAAAAGGAACTAGCGGTATGGACGGGGCCAGCACCTTCGGGGTCCTTCGAATCCCCTTCGACTCGCTGCGCTCGCTCAGGGTCGCTCAGGATGACACCCTCTGAGGGATTAGGGAGGGTGACTTCGATGCCGGTTTCGCGGGCGCGGTCGAGGTTCATGAAGAGGAAGCGGGCGGCGTTCCAGATCTTGTTGGCGAAGGCACGGTTGCCCTCGGTGCGGGCTTCGCTGAATGCGATGTCGGTGCCGGGCGAGGCCATGCTGGCCAGGGTGAAGCGGACGGCGTCGGTGCCGAAGCGCTCGATGATCTCGATGGGGTCGATGACGTTGCCCTTGGTCTTGGACATCTTCTGGCGATCGGCATCGCGGACGAGCGCGTGGATGTAGACCTCTTTGAAGGGAACGGCTTCAGCGAGCTTGCGCGTGCTGCCGTCGGGCATGGGGACGTCGAGCATGAAGTGGGTGCCGAGCATGATCATGCGCGCAACCCAGAAGAAGAGGATGTCGAAGCCGGTGACCAGAAGCGAGGTGGGGTAGAAGGCGGCAAGGTCAGGGGTAAGGTTGTTGGTTGCTGGTTGCTGGTTGTTGGTTGAAGTCGTGCCGGGCCAGCCGAAGACGGTGAATGGAAGCAGCCCGGAGGAGAACCAGGTGTCGAGGACATCGGTCTCCTGCGCGATCTGCGTGGAGCCGCAGAAGGCGCAGGCGGTGGGCGTCTCGCGGGCGACGGTGATGGCGCGGCAGGCGGCGCAGTGCCAGGCCGGGATGCGATGGCCCCACCACAGTTGGCGAGAGATGCACCAGTCGTGGATGTTGGTCATCCACTCGAAGTAGGTCTTCGAGTACATCTCGGGTGTGAAATGGATGTGGCCTTCGCGCACGGCTGCGATGGCCTTCGAAGCGATGGAATCCGCCGCGATGGAGTCGCCGCGACCGTTGGGCGACTTGTTTACGGCGAGGAACCACTGCATCGAAAGACGCGGTTCGATGACGGCGCCTGAGCGCTGGGAAATTGCGATGGCGAGGTTGTGGTCCTTGATGTCAGCGAGCAGGCCGAGCGCGTCCAGGTCGGCGACGATGCGCTTGCGGGCGGCGAAGCGGTCGAGGCCGTGGTAGGGCGAGCCGGACAGGTCGATGTGGGCCGTCGTGTCGAAGATGGTGAGTGAGGGGAGTGCGTGGCGCTGGCCGATGGCGAAGTCGTTGGGGTCGTGCGCGGGCGTGACCTTGACCGCGCCGGTGCCGAACTCGGGCTGCGCCCACTCGTCGGCCAGGATGGGGATTTCGCGGTTGGGGCTGCCATCGACGGCGCTCAGTGGCAGCGAGATGACCTTGCCGATGAAGGCGGTGTAGCGTGCGTCGGCAGGGTTCACCGCTACGGCGGTGTCGCCAAGCATGGTCTCGGGCCGCGTGGTGGCAACAACGATGGAGCCGGTGCCGTCGGCAAACGGGTAGCGGATGTGGTAGAGCTTGTCGACGCGGTCTTCGTGCGTGACCTCGAGGTCGGAGACGGCGGTCTGCTGGATGGGGTCCCAGTTGACGATGTAGCTGCCGCGATAGATCAGCCCTTGCTCATACAGCCGGACGAAGGCTTCCTTGACCGCGACGTTGAGGTGGTCGTCCATGGTGAAGTACTCGCGCGACCAATCGACGGATGCGCCGAGGCGGCGCATCTGGTCGGTGATGGCGGAGCCGTACTGGCGCTTCCACTCCCAGACACGGGCTGTAAACGCATCCCGGCCCAACTGCTGCCAGGATGAGCCTTCCGTGGCTATCTGGCGCTCTACCATAATCTGCGTGGCGATGCCAGCGTGATCGGTACCGGGAACCCACAGCGAGGTTTGGCCGCTCATGCGGTGCCAGCGGGTGAGGATGTCCATCTCCGTCTGGTTGAGCATGTGACCCATGTGCAGGCGTCCGGTGACGTTGGGCGGAGGCAGCAGTTGAGTAAAGCGCTTTGAATCCCGCCTCTCGGAATCAAGTTGTGGGGCACCCGCTTCTTCACCTGTCTTTGGTGTCGGCACGTCAAACAGCTGCTCGCGCACCCAGTACTCGGCCCAGCGCTGCTCGATGAGGTGGGGGTCGTAGGCCTTGGGAAGATTGCTGGCAGAGGCTCCTGTGGCTGGCTGAGCGGGCGATTCCGGCAGCGATTGGGCGGGCGGTTTTGGCGTCTCTTTGCGATTCATGGGGATACGTCAAGGGTAGCACCGGCGGATGCCCCTGGTCGCGCATGGAATCCATGTCGCAGGTCAATCGCATGAAGGCCATGCGAGGCCGCGAGGAGATGCTGTGCTTTCAACCGCCTGTTGCGATATAGGGATAGACCTTCTGACGCATCTCTTCCGCCAGCTGCGCGTGACAATTCATGTTTATGAAGACAAGGAATTTGCCGCCAACCCAGCGTGCGCATTCCTCGAAGATTGGCCTTGCCAATCGTCAAGCGATGAGCTTACTATCCGATTCGATCCCGTAATAAATGCTCAATCACGCACTGCTGGACTGTAAGAACAGGTTGTAGCCGGATATGGCCCGAATCGCTCGGACAATTCCCGGACAGGTAAGTATGAGTTCAAAATCACCCTTATCCACAGGTGAGGGGTTTGAATAGCAGCGCGCTTTGGAGTGACGAAACAATGATTTGGTACGCCTACTGCATTGCAGAACGTAACGCATTTCCTGAGCTTTGCCGTCATCGCCGACCGATGCCACTCGTTGGAGTCTCCGGTCTCTTTGGCAACCAGACCTTTCTCTTTCCTGCAAGTGACCTCGCCGTCATCGTCTCCGAACACACGCCGGAAGACGCGGCCCGGATGGACCAGAACGCAGCCAAGGACCACGCCCGCGTGATTGCGGACTGCTTTAAGCTCTCCACCGTGCTTCCCTTCCGCTTTGGCACCACCTTTGCGGACGACGACGCGTTGCGCCGGTCGGTTCGCTCCAACCAGAGGCACTTCACGGCCAATGTGGAGCGGCTGCGCGGCAAGGCGGAGATGCACCTGAAGGTGCTGATGGACGACACCTGTCCGGGCAACGCCGAGCGCAACATGACGGTCGGCCAGCAGTATCTGACCAGCCTGCGTGAGAGCGCGGCCCGGCAGCGGGAGCGCCAGTCGCGGGCCCGCGCCCTGTCGGTGCAAATGCATCGCATGTTCCTGCCGCTCGCCGAGGAGATCACCTGCAAGCGGACGGATTCGGGCAAGATGCTGCTGGACATCGCCCACCTGATTGACAACAAGACAGTGGAGCGCTACCAGAACAAGTACTCGTCGGCGACGCTGGAGATGAAGGAGTGCCGGATGCAGTTGTCCGGCCCCTGGCCACCGTACCACTTTGTGCAGCGCCACTCGGCGTCGCCGTTGCACAACGCATAACGCAGTGACCCCAGGTCTCAGAATCGAGACTGGGGAGCGCCCGCATCCGAGTTGCAGCAGAGGCACAGACAATTCATCGTTTTCCATTGAGGAGGCCGCCCTGTGCGGCTTCCTTTGCGTTCTGCCCTCTCCGCGTTGCCGATGCGGGTGGAAGCGCTCTCGTTTATAAGAGAAGGATGAGATATCTCGAAGGCAAGGTTGTTCTGATTACCGGGGC
>Ga0181527_1004896_pt1 | contig 11324 bp, 6 predicted proteins | sample PEATcosm2014_Bin_30_FD_119762 | JGI IMG/M metagenome (GOLD analysis project Ga0181527, IMG submission 119762) | Peatland microbial communities from MTU Mesocosm Facility, Houghton, MI, USA - PEATcosm2014_Bin06_60_metaG | ecosystem: Environmental > Terrestrial > Soil > Wetlands > Peat | place...
AAGCCTCGTAGTCTGGCAAGGTATGAGGCTGGCTATCGCGGGAGCAATTCTGGGCATCGGCGCGGCCTTCGGACTCACCCGCCTGATTGCCAGCTTCCTGTTTGGTGTCAAGTCATGGGACCCTATCGTCTTTTGCACGGTGCCGGTGATTTTGACCGCCGTGGCCCTGCTCGCAGTCTGGTTTCCCGCAACCCGAGCCTCCAGGCTCGACCCCATGCAGGCCTTGCGTTCCGAATAAAGCTCTATCGAGGAGAAACGAATATGAATACGCTGCTTCAAGACATTCGCTACGCGCTTCGTCAGTTGCGCAAGTCGCCGGCCTTCACGCTTACTGTGATCGTCACGCTGGCGCTGGGCATCGGCGCGAACTCCGCGGTCTTCACGCTCTTCGATCAGGTATTGCTGCGCATGCTGCCCGTCGAGCGGCCTAAAGAGCTGGTGCGCTTCGAGTGGAGCGGCGGCTTCTCCGGTTCCATGAGCAGCTTCGGCGGCGACACCGACAACTATTTCTCTTATCCCATGTACAAGGATCTGCGCGACCAGAACCAGGTCTTTGCCGGGATGCTCGCTGCTGATCGCACAGGTGTCGGCGTCAGTTGGCGCAACCAGGCCGAAAACAAGGGCGCCGAAGTAGTCACAGGCAATTATTTCCAATTGCTTGGACTGAAGCCCACTGTGGGCCGTCTTCTGACCCCGCAGGACGACACCGTCAAGAACGCCAACCCTGTCGTTGTACTCAGCTACGACTATTGGAAGACGCGCTTCGGCGCATCGCGCGATGCCGTTGGCCAGACGGTTCTCATCAACGGACATTCGTTCACGATCATCGGCGTCGCTCCGGAGAACTTCGACTCCGCTATTGGCGGTTACAAGCCCGGCGTCTTCATTCCCATCAGCATGGTCGAGATCGCCATGCCGTGGATGGCGCCGCGCGACGATCTGAACAACCACCAATCAATCTGGCTCACGCTCGTGGCGCGATTGAAGCCGGGCGTATCCAACTCACAGGCCGAGGCAAGCCTGGGACCGCTGTGGCACTCGCTGCGTGCGTATGAGTTGACTCTCTACAAAGCGCGGTCCGAACGTTTCAAGAAAAACTTCCTCGACAATTCGCATCTCAATGTACTGGACGACTCGATCGGCTTTTCCCCTGGCCGCATGGAGTTGAAAACACCGCTTGTCATCCTCATGAGCATGGCCGGCCTGCTGGTAGCCATGTGCGCCATCAACGTGGCCACGCTGCTGCTGCTGCGCGCCGCTGGCCGGGCGCGGGAAATGTCGATGCGCTACGCTCTCGGCGCGCAGCGCGGCCGCATCGTTTCGCAATTGCTTGTCGAAGGCGGATTGCTCGGCATCGCCGGCGCGGCGGCGGGGCTTGCGCTTGCGCCGCTGGTCGCCACCACTCTCGTACGCCTGATGACCAGCGCCGATCCCGGCAGTGAGCCATACTCTGCTTCCGTCGACGCGCGTGTGCTGCTGTTCACGCTTGCGATATCAGTTGTGGTGAGCCTGCTATTCAGCATTGCGCCGGTCTTTCACTTCCTGCGGCCCGACCTGACCAACGCGCTGCGCCAGAATGCCGGCACCGCATCGAAGGGTTCGCAGCGCTTCCGCAAGCTGGCGGTGGGCGCGCAGATCGCGCTCAGCGTCATCTTGCTCGGCGGCGCGGGCCTCTTCGTACGCACTCTCGACAATCTCCGCCATCAGCAGGTAGGCTTCGACACCGCTCATCTCATCACTTTCTCGCTTGATCCCACCAACTCCGGCTACGGCGAAGACCGCACGCCGCAGATTGTCACCAATTCTCTTGAAGCGCTACGCCGCATTCCCGGTGTTGTCACTGTCGCCGCAACCACCGACCCCGAGCTTTCCGGCGATACGAACCTTTCCAACTTCTCTGTGCAGGGGTATAAACCCTCGGAAGAAGAGAACATGAACTTCGAGGAGCCGTGGATCACTCCTGGCTACTTTGCAACACTGCGGCAACCGCTTCTGGTGGGCAGAGAGTTCAGCGCTGCCGATGCGCAAGGGCAACCCAAGGTGGCAATCGTTAATCTTTCCCTCGCCAAGCGTTTTTTCGGCTCGCCGCAGAATGCGCTAGGCCGCGCCATCGCCGAGAGTGGCGGTAGCGACGGGAAATTCGACACAACCATCGTCGGTGTCGTCGGCGACATCAAACATGCCAATCTGCGCACTGAGATGGGTCCCGCTGTCTACCGGCCCTATACGCAGCAAAAGCATCCAGGCGGAGTCGTGGTCTACACGCGCACCACGCAAGCGCCCCGGACAGTTGAAGCCGCGATTCGCCAGGCCATTCATCAACTGGACTCTACGCTGGTCGTCGATAGCCTGCGTACCATGGAGCAGCAAGTGGACCGCAGCTCTTCCGATGAACGCGCGCTCGCCTTTCTCGCCATCGGCTTCTCCGCGCTGGCGATGCTGCTGGCTGCCGTCGGCCTCTATGGAGTGCTGGCCTACTCCACCGAGCAGCGCACGCGCGAGATCGGCGTGCGTCTGGCGCTGGGCGCGCAACGGTCGAACGTCGTGGTGCTGATCGTTCGCGAGATGGCCATCATCGCGGCCATCGCCACGGCGATTGCGCTGCCTTCCATCGTTGCCTTGGCCCGCCTCTTCCGCAGCCAGTTGTACGGCGTCACCAACTTCGATCCACTTACATTGTCGGTAACAGTTACTCTCACAGTTACGATGGCAGCTCTGGCTGCCGCGCTGCCCGCCCGCCGCGCCGCAACCATTGAACCCATGCAGGCGCTACGTTCTGAGTAGGAAAGGATATGAGTAATGCTAACGATCTTGCAAAACCTCCGCTACGCACTGCGCCAGTTACGCAAGTCGCCGGTGTTCACTCTGACCGCGGTTCTCACGCTGGCCCTCGGCATCGGCGCCAACACCGCTATCTTCACGGCGGTTTACGCCACGCTGCTCGCGCCCATGCCCTATCCCGAGCCCGACCAGCTCGTCATGGTCTGGTCCAAGATTCAGGGCTTCCACAACGGCATTGCTGCGCAGGACTTCGTTGACTGGAAGAACCAGAGCAAGTCCTTTCAGGATCTGAATGCATTCACCGGTGGCAGTTTTAATCTCGCCACCAAGGATCAGCCGGAGTATGTCGAGGGGCAGTTCACCACGCCCGGCTTCTACAAGATGATGGGCGTCAGGTTTCTGTACGGGCGCGACTTTCTCCCCGAGGAAGGCGTAGCAGGGAGGGATCGAGTCGTGGTCCTGATCAACAAGCTATGGAAGCGCCTGGGCTCCGACCCGAAGATTATCGGCAAGCAAATCCAGATCGATGGAGCACCCTATACCGTGGTCGGAGTGATGGCTCCGGGCCAACCTGATCGTCTCGATCAGAATCTGATTGTGCCGCTGGTCTTTAAGCCGGAGCAGTTGAATCACGACTTCCATTGGCTTTTGGCCATGGGACGCCTCAAGCCCAATGTGAGCATCAATCAAGCGCAGGCCGACATGGATACGGTCACCGCCAACATCGCCCAGGCCTTTCCCAAAAGCAACAAGGGATGGGGCGTATTTGTCGAGCCGCTGAAGAATGACTTTCTGCCGAAAGAGCGAATCCAGACCCTGTGGATGCTGCTCGGTGCGGTGGGCTTTGTGCTCTTGATCGCCTGCGTGAACATAGCCAACCTGCTGCTCTCCAAGGGAACCACGCGCCAGAAGGAAGTGGCCGTGCGCACCTCTCTCGGCGCTTCGCGCGCCAACATCTTCGCCCAGTTCCTGACGGAGAGCCTCGTTCTTGCGCTGATCGGCGGCTTTCTCGGAGTTGGCGTGGGCGCGCTCTGTTTGCGCGGCCTCATCGCCATCATGCCTCCCGGAACGCTTCCATCCGAAGCTGACCTCAGCCTGAATCTGCCTATCCTGTTGTTCTCGCTCGCCGCTTCCACCTTGGCAGGCTTGCTCTTCGGCTGCCTTCCCGCGTGGTACGCCACGCGCGTCGATCCCGGCGAAGCGCTCAAGGAGGGTGGGCGCTCCGCATCCGGCTCCGGCCGTCATCGCCTGCGCAAGGTATTGGTCATCGGCGAGTTCGCGCTGGCGCTTTCGCTGCTCACCGGCGCGGGCCTGGCCATCCACAGCTTCTGGAACCTGACCCGCGTCGATCTCGGGTTGAACACCAACCATGTGCTTACCTTCTTCCTGCCCGTGCCCGATGCGCGCCCCAAGGATCCCGCACAGATCGCCGCCTACTACCAGCGAATGATCGAGAGCATCAAGTCGGTCCCCGGCGTCCTCGATGTGTCAACAGGCACTGGCTTGCCGCTCTACGGCATGGGATTTGGAATGCCCTTTACAATCGCCGGCCAGCCCGACTTCGCCGACCCCTCGCAGCGGCCCGCCGCGGGCTTCGGAATGGTCACGCCCGAATACTTCAAGACCTATGGCATTCAGGTCATCCGCGGCCGGTCGTTTACTGACCAGGACAACGCCGCCAGCGTGCGCGTGGCCATGGTCAACGAGAACTTCGCGCAAAAGTACTTCAAGGACAAGGACCCTCTTCAACAGCGGCTCATGGTCGAAGAACTGATTCCCGGCGTCACCAAGCTGGGCGCGCCCATCTCCTGGCAGATCGTGGGAGTCTATCACAATGTGCGCAGCCGCGGCCTCCGCCAGGATAATCCTGAGATCGCCATTCCCTTTTGGCAAATCCCCTGGCCCAGCGCCACCATCGGTGTGCGCACCGCGGGCGATCCCGCCCTTATGACCAAGAGCATCGCGGCGGCGGTGCACGCTGTCGACCCGCAGATCGCACTGGCTCAGTCCAGGACGATGGATGAAATCAAGAGCAACATCCTCTCCGGCGACCGCTTCACCATGGTGCTCTACTTCAGCTTTGCCGTGCTGGCGCTGCTGCTTGCCGCAGTTGGCATCTATGGCGTCATGGCCTTTACCGTGGCCCAGCGCGAACACGAAATTGGACTGCGCATGGCCCTGGGAGCCAGCCGGAACAACGTCGTCAATCTGATCCTGAAAGAAGCCTTGATACTCGCGCTTCTCGGTCTCGGCCTGGGTTTGATCGGCGCCTTTTTTGTGGGCCGCGCCATGCACAGCACACTCTACGGCATAGCTTCCATTGACTATGCCGCCGTCTCCATCGTCGCTCTCGTCCTGCTGAGTGTAGCTTTGCTGGCCAGTTGGCTGCCTGCCCGCCGCGCCTCCGCCGTCCAACCCATGCAGGCACTGAGAGACGAATAGCAGAAAGGAACTGAATCATGCTATCGATTTTTCATGATCTTCGCTACGCGCTGCGCCGGTTGCGCAAGTCGCCGGGATTTACCTTCACTGCCGTGGCTGTACTGGCGCTTGGGCTGGGCGCGAACATCGCCGTCTTCACGGTGCTGAATGGAATTCTGCTGCGTCCTCTGCCCTATGCGCAGCCCGATCGCATCGTCGAAATCAAAGGCTCCGGCTCCGAATCGTTTTACATGATGAGCTACGCCAATATGCTCCAGTTGCGCGACGCGGTGGGCGCGAGGATGCGGATCGGCGCGGTCATGAATCGCTCCATGGCCAGCATCGTTGGCCCCGGAGGCCGCTTCCAGGCAATGAAGGTTGAAGTCACCGCCGGCTTGCCTGCCATGCTCGGCGCGCAGCCCATCCTCGGCCGTTCCTTCCGTGACGAGGAGAACGATCCGGGCCGCAATCGCGTGGTGCTTATCGGCGAGGAGGTGTGGCGCAAGTTCTATGCCTCCAATCCTCAAATCGCAGGCAAGACGCTCACCATCAAAGGTCAGGCCTATACCATTCTCGGCGTCATGCCCAAGGGCTTTTCGTTTCCCTTTCACGAAGATATGCAAATTTGGTCGCCCGCCGCAATCGATCCCGCCAGCCGCTCTTCAATGAGCGGCGATAAGGCGGGGTGGGGAGAGCTTTATGCGCGCCTGCCCAACGGCATGACGGTTGCTCAACTCACCGATCAACTCACCCGTACGCAGGCAATTGTCTCCAAAGAATCCACCGATGGCCCCTCCATTCCTCCCCGCATCGCGGTCACGGAATACCAACAGTCGCTAAACCAGCAGGTCCGCAAGCCGCTGACGCTGCTCTATGCAGTGGTTCTCGGCATCTGGCTGCTGGCCTGCCTCAACGTCACCAGCCTCATGCTGGCGCGCGCTATTTCGCGCACGCGTGAGCTAGCGGTGCGCGCCGCGCTGGGGGCCAGCCGCGCTCGTCTGCTGCAACAAACCATCGTCGAGAGCCTTATGCTCAGCAGCATTGGCAGCGTCTTCGGATTGCTGCTTGGCCAATCCGCCATCAAACTGCTTTGGCATCAAATCGACCGCAACCTGCCGCTCTCCAATACGATTCATCTCGACTGGCGGGTCGCTGTCTGTCTGGCGGCGCTCACGCTCTTTACCGCAATCCTTGTCGGCGTCTTCCCCGCGTTGCGCGCCACGCGCCGCGATGTGCAGGGCAGCCTGCACGGCGTCACGGCGACCGCATCCGCCAGCCAGAATCGCACCCGCGAAGCGCTGGTGGTGGCGCAGCTTGCACTTACTCTCGTGTTTCTCGTCGGCGCGGGGCTCTTCTTGCGCACCATTCAAGCACTGCGCCAGGTGCCGCTCGGCTTCGCGCAGCAGAACGTGCTCACCGGAGGCATCATCATCAATGGCGGATCGCATCAGTTGGAGGACGACGAGGGCAAGCCGCTGGATCCCAACATCGTGCGCACCGCTTATCTGCCGCTGCTCGACCGGTTGCACGCGATTCCGGGCGTGAAAGTGGCCGCGCTCAGCTCGGTACTGCCCTTACGGCGCGAAATGATTGTCTCCATCATCACCGACCTCGACCACAAGGACGCGCCGAACGGTATAAAGCCACACGCCGACGGACGCCTTGCATCGCCCGGGCTTGTCGATGTGCTGGGGATTCCCATGATCCGCGGCCGCTTCTTTACCGACGACGACACACCTTCGTCCCCACCCGTCGTCGTCATTAACCAGGCCTTCGCCAACACGTACCTGCCCAACCAGGACCCGATCGGCCACTCCGCCTCCATGGGCAAGAAGGGCCGCTTCAGCGATATGCGCATCGTCGGCGTCATCGGCGATGTGAAGCAGTCGAATGTCACCGATTCCACCAAGCCTGAGATCTACTTCTGCCTCGCGCAGACCGAGCCGGGAACGCCGCTCTACGGACTCGCGACAGCCTTCATTCAGGTAGCCATTCGCGGCGCTGTTCCCGCCGATAGCCTGCGAGCGCAGTTCGACAAGGCGCTGCATGAAGTTGCGCCCGACGCCACCACCACCAACGTAAAGACGATTCATGAAGCGGTCGAAGACTCCTTCGGTAGCCAGACTTTGATTGCGCATTTGTTGGAGAGCTTTGCCGGCCTCGCGCTGCTGATTGCCTCGGTCGGACTCTATGGCCTGCTCTCCTTCGCGGTTGCGCAACGCACCCGCGAGATCGGCTTGCGCATCGCGCTGGGCGCGCCGCAGGGCAACATTCTCTCGCTCATATTGCGCCGCGCGCTGCTGCTTGTGGGTGCCGGCCTCACCATCGGCGGCGCGCTCGCCTGGTTTGCCGCCATGGTTGCGCGCAGCTACATCTTCGGCGTGCAGGCCCACGACGCCCTCACCTTTACCGCGGTGGTTGTTGTTCTGGCCGCTGCTTCTCTGATTGCGGCCTGGCTGCCCGCACGCCGCGCAGCTTCCATTGATCCTAATCTTGCATTGAGATCGGAGTAACACCATGATCGAACTGAAAAACGTAGAACGCAGTTACCAGACCGGACCCACTGAAACCTGGGTGCTGCGCCGCATTGGACTCACCATCAAAGAGGGCGAGTTCGTCACCGTGATGGGTCCGTCAGGCGCGGGAAAGTCGTCGCTGCTGAACATTCTCGCGCTGCTCGACGACGGCTGGAAGGGCGAGTACTGGTTCGGCGAAACCGCCGCGCACAAGCTCAATCGCAAGCAGCGCGCCGATCTCGCCCGCCAGCGCATCGGCATGGTCTTCCAGAGCTATCACCTGCTGGACGACTTGACCGTCGCCGAGAACATCGACCTGCCGCTCTCCTACAAGAATCTGCCCGCCAATGAGCGCCAAGGGATGGTGGCCGACATTCTCGACCGCTTCCAGATTGTCGCCAAGAAGGACTTGTTCCCTTCGCAGCTCTCCGGCGGGCAACAGCAACTGGTGGGCATCGCGCGCGCCGTGGTTCACGCTCCCGCGCTGCTGCTGGCCGACGAGCCAACCGGCAACCTGCACTCCACGCAGGCGCGCGAGATCATGAATCTCTTTTGCGAACTCAACCGCGCGGGCACGACGATTGTGCAGGTAACGCATTCGGATGAGAACGCGCGCTACGGCAAACGCATCATCGAACTGCGCGACGGATGGCTCACGCGCGATGAACTGCTGCAGGCAAGAACAACGGAGGCAGGCGCAAAGTGAATCAGTTCAAGTCCAATTCGGCTGGCGGCATGAAGGCCGCTGTTGCCATTCTTCTCTTACAGGCGAACCTGGCGTTGGTTACTGTATCGGCTGCCGCTCAGCAGCCGGCCCAACCCGCGTCCGGAGACCCGTCCCAGGCTCAAGCGCAGAATCCGGGGCCGGATCAGCAGTCTCAGACAACGACGCCGCCCACACAAACTGTGCCGGAGGCTCCTGTGCCCGCGGCGAATGGCGCCACCACAGCGCCTGTCTCGTTGGCGCAAGAGATGAAGCGGGAGCAGCCGCAGTTGTTTGCACCGCCGCGACCGTTTCATGTGCCAATGCCCCACTCGCGCAACCCACTTGCGCCGTATATGCCCAGCACCGCGCCTGAACTGGACCTCAGCAACTCACCGCGGCTGCAGAACCTCATTCGCAATGGCAAGATCTATCTTTCGCTGCGGGACGCGATCGCAGTGGCCATCGAGAACAACCTCGATCTGGCCTATTTCCGCTATAACTTCCCCATCGCTCAAACCGATATTCTGCGCACCAAAGCGGGCAGCTCCGCCAACGGCGTAAACACCGCCATCGTCCAGGGCACCCAGGGCGGGTTTGCCGCTTCCACCGGCGGCGGTGGCGGCTCATCCGGATCCGGATTCTCCGCCGGTAATGGCGGCATCGTCACCTCGACCCTCGGCGCCGGCACCAGCGTTTCATCGTTCGATCCCTATCTAACCTTTAAGGGCTACGTCGATCACACCGTCACCCAGGAGGCCAACGAGTTCTCGTATGGCGTGGCGGTTCTGAAGACCAACACGATTAAGGTCCAGTCATCCTTTACCCAGTCGTTCCCCATCGGCACGGGCGTCGAGGTCGATTATGTCGGCGAGCGTGTCGCCAGCAACAGCCCTTACAGCAGCATCAACCCCGAACTGTATTCCAATTTTGCGCTGACAATCTCCCAGCCCATTCTGGCCGGCTTCGGAGTCGCCACCAACGAGCGCTTTATCCGCATTGCCAAACGCAACTCCCAGATCACCGACCTTGCCTTCAAGGCACAGGTCATCGCCACCGTGACTCAGGTCGAGAATATCTACTGGGATCTGGTGAATGCCTACGAGAGCGAGCAGATCAGCGAGCGCTCTCTCGGCTTTGCCAACAAGAATCTCTCCGACGATCGGAAGCAGCTCGAATTCCAGGCCATACCCGCGATGCAGGTCATGACGGATCAGTCCGCTGTGGCGACCGCCGAAGGCAACCTCACGGTGGCGCGCGCCAGCCTTCGGCTGAACGAGCTGCTGATGAAGAACGCGCTCACCAAGATCGACGATCCCACGATCGACGAGATGCCGGTCATTCCGCTCGACCTGCATGGAGAGCCCAACCCCAATGCCGGCAGATCCATCGACGAACTCATCTCCGAAGCCGAGAAGAAGCGGCCCGAAGTTGCCATCTACCAGATGCAGGCCGAAGTGCAGAAGCAGGCCCTGAAGGACATCAACAGCGAGCTCTTGCCGACTCTCAACATGTATGGCTACTACGCCGGCGCAGGCACCGCCGGTCCAGTGAACCCAAACTGCTCCCTCCAATCCGAATGCGTATCCGATCTACCCACAGGCTTCGCCAGCATGTTCGCGAACACATTCAATTACTCGTCCCCGGAATACCAGGTCGGGATGACGCTATCCATTAATCTGCGCAACCGCCAGGCCAAGGCCGATCAATTCCGCGCCGTGTTGCAGTACCGCCAGAGCCAGATATCCTCCGAGCAGCAGCAGAAGGGCATTCGCCTTGATGTTCGCAACACGAAGTTTGCTCTTGAACAGGCTCAAGCCCACGTTGAAGCAGCCCAGAAAGCGCGCGACCTTGCCCAGAAGACCTTCGACATCACCAAACAGGAACGGTTGCTCGGCGCCAAATCCGGCCTCGATACCCTGAACGCGGAAAGCGCGCTGGCCCAAGCCGAGTTAGCATGGGACACCGCACAAACGGCCTACGAGAAGGCGAAAGTAGATATCGACCGCGCCACCGGCGAGACGCTTGAGCGGACAGGGGTCTCCATTGACGACGCGAAATTGGGCGTCGTCACTCGCTAGCCGTAGAATCACGGAGAGGGACCATGCTCGCCCCAGCACAAACCGTTTTGCATCGCGCCGCCGAGCCGATCGTTGCAGCCGCTAGGTTCACCGGCGAAGGCTGCGGCATGGGTCGCCGGCGCGCGGCCGGGTCGCTGCTGGGAGAGTACGGAATCTCGATTGCCGACGCCAAAGCCAGCGTCATGGAGGCAGATCATCACGAGTAAGCAAGAGCCAATTCGCGTTCTGGTTGCCGACGATCAACCGCATATCCTGGAGGCCGTCGAACTGCTGCTTGTGCCGCAGGGTTTCGCCGTGGACTGCGTGCGCTCGCCTCAGCTCCTGCTGGAAGCGCTGGGCGAACGCGACTACGATGTGCTGCTGATCGACCTCAACTATACCCGCGACACCACCTCCGGCCAGGAGGGCCTGGACCTGCTCGCCCGCATCCGTGAGTTCGACGCGCGGCTGCCGGTCATCGTGATGACCGCCTGGGGCAACATCAATCTGGCCGTCGAAAGCATCAAGCGCGGTGCGCGCGACTTCATCCAGAAGCCGTGGGAGAACGAGCGGCTGCTCTCGCTGATCCGCGTCCACGCCGAGCTGCACCAGGCTCTGCGCCGCGCCCGTCAGTTGGAGATGGAAAATCGCCTGCTGCGCGCCGAAGGGATGCCGGAGTTCGTCGCCGGCGCGCCCTCCATGCAGCCAGTCCTGGAATTGATCGCTCAGGTCGGCCCCTCCGACGCCAACGTTCTCATCACCGGCGAGCACGGCACAGGCAAAGAGATTGTCGCCAAACTGCTGCACGCCGCCTCGCAGCGGTCGCGCATGGCGCTGGTCGCG
>Ga0181527_1004897_pt1 | contig 11323 bp, 12 predicted proteins | sample PEATcosm2014_Bin_30_FD_119762 | JGI IMG/M metagenome (GOLD analysis project Ga0181527, IMG submission 119762) | Peatland microbial communities from MTU Mesocosm Facility, Houghton, MI, USA - PEATcosm2014_Bin06_60_metaG | ecosystem: Environmental > Terrestrial > Soil > Wetlands > Peat | place...
AGCATGCCGGATAGCTGGGCCATCAAGCAGCTTTTCCCCATCATGCCGATTCACCGGCTGGAGGAAGAGCCGACGCGCCCCGCCGTGCTGGGCGACATCACCTGCGATTCGGACGGCAAAGTGGACGCGTTCATCGACCGCCGCGACGTGAAGCGCACACTATTGCTGCACACCTTCAACGGCGGCGATTATTACCTGGGGGCGTTCCTGCTGGGCGCTTACCAGGAAATACTGGGCGACCTGCACAACCTGTTCGGCGACACCAACGCCGTGCACGTCCGGCTGGGGCCCGCGGGCGACGTGATGCTGGATTCGGTGATCAAGGGCGACACCGTGCGCGAGGTGCTGAACTACGTGCAGTTCTCCTCGGATTCGCTGGTGGCGAAGCTTCGCCGGGACGTGGAAACGGCCTTGCGCGAGAGCCGGCTCACTTACGAAGAAAGCGGCGCGCTGCTCAAGTTCTACGAAGAAGGGCTGCACGGGTACACGTACCTAGAAGACGTGCACGAGCAGTAGGGATCCCCCGAGAATCGACTCGCAGCACCGGCGTGGCTCGGACTCTCAGTCCGCCGCGCCACGCGGCCGGAGATGAACGCCTGGCCGCGATTTTTTTCCGACAGCGGTAACATGCGTCTCGCCGGAATCGTCTTGGTAAGTGGAGGGACAAACATGACGAAGAGATCGCTACTTTTGCTTGGAGTGCTGGCTATGTCCATTCTGTCCATCGCGAGCGCCAAGTCCTACAGCATCACCTTTACCAGCCCGACCATGGTGGGCAGCAGCCAACTGGCGGCGGGCGACTATACGTTGAAAGTGGACGGATCCAACGCCGTTTTCACCAACGTGAACAGTAACAAGAGTGTCACGGCGCCCGTCAAGATCGAGAACGGCGCTCAGAAGTACGACGTGACATCGGTTGAGACCACCACGAATGGCGCCGCCCAGCACATTAACGACATCCAGTTGGGCGGATCCACCACCAAGCTCGATTTCAACTAACTCCAGAGGTAGGGCAGGCCATCGTTTTTTGTGACCTGCCAGCGCCCCACCTTCCGCCCGCATAATCTGCTATGCTCAACAACACGCCTATGTCACGAAAGACAATCCTCATTGTTGTGCTTTTTCTGCTCGTTCCGCTGCTTGTCATAGCGCAGGAGCGGGTGGACTTGAACGCCATCCACAAGATCAAGGTCGCCGAACTCGGCGGCGGTGGAGGCTTCGGCGGATTCGGCGGCGGCGGTGGACGGGGTACTTCCAGGGTCATGGACATCATGTACAACCTGACCGACCGCTACGGCCCGCGTCTGACCAATTCCCCGCAATTCCGCGCCGCGGGCCAATGGGCCGCCGGCCAACTCAAAGAGTGGGGCCTCAGCAACGTCCAGTTGGAGAAGTGGTCCTCGGACATGCCGGGTTGGGAATGCACGTACTTCGCCGGGAGCATGGTCGAGCCTACGTATCAGGCGTTGATCGGCGTACCGGTGGCCTGGACCGGCGGGACGAATGGCGCGGTGACGGGCGAAGCCATAGTGGCCCAGATCCAGACCCCGGCGGACATGGACAAATTCCATGGGAAGTTGAAGGGCAAGATTGTGCTGACGTCTCCGGCGCTGGAGCTGCCCTTTCCCACCACCCCATTAGCGCACCGGTACACGGAGGCCGAGCTGGCGGAACTGGTTCCGGAGATCATTCCCACCGGTGCCGGCGGGCGCGGCGGCCGTGGCGGGCGCGGCGTCCTGGCGGCCGGCCAGCCGCAGATGACCGTGGAAGAGCGGCAGGCTTTCCAGAGCCGTCTGCGCACCTTTATGAAGGATGAAGGGGTGCTGTTGACGCTGACGGCCACGGCCAGGGGTGAAAGCGGCACGCTGTTCGGCGGCGGCGCGCAGACCTCGACCCGTAACCCCAACGGGACCACCACGCGCGTCCCTCTGGAGACTCTCGAATCGAGCCCGCCCCAGGTATCCCTCACGGCGGAGCACTATAACCGCATCGCGCGGCTCCTGGAGCACAATGTCCCGGTCAAGCTCCAGTTCGACATCAAGACGCAGTTCGATGCCAACACGGATTCCTTCAACGTGATCGCGGAAATCCCCGGCGCCGCCAAGAAGGACGAGCTGGTGATGGTCGGCGGGCACTTCGATTCCTGGCACTACGGCACGGGCGCCACCGACAACGGGGCCGGCAGCGCGGTTTCCATGGAGGTGATGCGCATCCTCAAGAGCCTCGACCTCAAGATGGACCGCACCGTCCGCATGGCCCTTTGGAGCGGTGAAGAAGAGGGTCTCCTAGGTTCGCGCGCTTATGTGAAGGAGCACTTCGCCGATCCCGCGGTGATGAAGACGACTGCCGAACACGGTCGCTTGTCCGGTTACTTCAACATCGACAACGGCACCGGGCGCATCCGCGGCGTCTACCTGCAAGGGAACGAGATGATGCGGCCCATCTTCGAAGCCTGGTTCGCGGCGCTCAAGGACATGACCGAGGGCGTCGTCACGATTCGCAACACCGGCGGCACGGACCACCAGTCGTTCGACGCCGTGGGGTTGCCGGGCTTCCAGTTCATCCAGGACCCCATGGACTACGAGACCCGCTCCCACCACTCGAACATGGATACGTACGACCGCATCCAGCAGGCCGACATGGAGCAGATGGCGGTGATCGAGGCGGCGTTTGTATACGACGCGGCCACGCGCCCCGACAAGCTGCCGCGCAAGGAGCTGCCGGCGCCGCAGCCGGCGGGCGGCCGCGGCGGTCGCGGCGGCAACTGAGGCACGACATAGCGCCGACGGCGGAACGCCCGATGCGGGTCAATGCACATTTCGATGGCAAGGCCATCGTCCCCGATGAGCCACTCGATCTGCCGCCCAATCAAGCCTTGATCGTGCAGATCGAGTCGGTGGGAGCGCGTGAGATAGCGGACGAGTCGGCCTTAGCTTGGCTCGCCGCCAATGCGGTTGAGAACGACGCTCTGCCCGCGGATCTGGCCGATCGACACGACCATTACCTCTACGGCCGCCCCACGGAGGACAGGCAGCGGTAGAGCGCCGGGACAAGCCCGCTGCTTAGGCCGCGACTCTGCTTCCCGATCCCGAAAGCAAAACCGCTACACCGTAGCGGTCGCTGTACGTAGAATCAACAGGTTAGCGGGGAATTTCCGCTACGCCGTAGCGGTTTTGCGCGGCGGAGGCGGATTGTCCATCCACAGCCAAGCCGCCAACCCCAGGCGATGGTTGCTCTCGTCATGCGGCGACCGTGAAAGGCAGTCACATAGATAGAGTGGGCCGAGGATGGAAAGGTTCTCACGAAATTGGGGGGGCGGAAAAACGGGGGGCAGTGAGCGGACAATCCGCACGGTCTCGACGCCGGCGCGCACCACTTGCCCCACCAGGCGGACGATGTACTGGGGGGCGTCCTCGCGGTTGGGGTCGGATTTGATGCCGCTGCGTTCGCGCTCGACCGTTATCCGACGAGGGGAAGGAGTTTCGCCGGAATCTCATCCATGATGAAATCGGGCAGCGTCTCGATGAACCGCGCTTTGCGGGCTTGTAGATCGAGAACGCGCGGCTGGTTGCACAGAACCGCGCCTTGGGTCTCGGTGCCGGCGCCGCTCAAGGAGACGGCGAACCCGGCGTGGCGGGCGAAGTTGCCGCCTTGCGTGATCGGACACACGAGCGGAGTTCCGAGTACATTGAAAGCTCTTGGAGAGACGATTACCACATATCGCGCGCCACCCTGCTCGCGGCCCTGGATCGGGTTCAGATCGACGTGAAAGACGTCGCCACGCTCCACGGGATTCAAGCCTCACGGCCGATGGCGGGCGCATCGATCCACGCGCGGTCTTCCGCCGACAGAGGGGCGCTGGCATCGCACTGCGCCATGAGCTCGGCCAGGCTGTAGCGGAGCCTGCGGGGGCCAAGCTGGCTGGTGGCCACTGGGACCCCTGAAAGCTTCTCAAACCAAGCTTCAAGGGTCAGGCCCTGCGCGGCTGCTATGGCTTTGAGTGCCGCCACCTGGTCGTCGGGGAGTTGTATCACGGTCATGGCCAAATTCCTTTGCTGTCTCTTTTCAGGGTAACGGATATAGGGCCAATTGTCACGATTGTCACGCGGCGGGCACCAAGGCTGGCAAGCGGCGGACCAATTCGGCTACCCAGGAAAGACCGGCGGCTGAGCAGGTGCTATACCAGCATCTCGTCCACGGCCTCGCGCGAGAGATTGGGGTTGAGCGAAACCTGGCAGAGCGCGAAGAACTTGCCGAAGGCTTCCTGAAATGGCCGGTTGTGCTGGTGCGCCTCCGCGATCTTGTGCGCCAGGCCGCGGGCGAGATCGGGGACGCGCTGGCCGAACTCCTCGACGGCCTGCTCGAATTCGCGGATCTCGGGCTCGGTGTGGGAGTAGAAGCGGAACAGCAGGTCGGCCAGGTCGCGCGCGTTGGAGAGTTCGGCTTGCATTACCTGGTTCCGGTTCTGGTAGAGGACGGCGCGGCGGGTGTCTTCGAAAATGGTGTTGCCGAGGGGGTAGCCGCGGCGGATCTTGCGGTCGATCTCGCGGTCCAGGTCGTCGTGCGAGTCCTTGGATTCCCAGTAGCCGCGCGGCAGGCTGTTGGCGTCGAAGACCGTGCCGTCGGGCCGTATGCGGTGGCCGCCGGCCTTGGCGCCCCACTCGGCCACGAAGCGCCAGCCGTGAAGGCGCGCGGAATCCGCCAGCAGGTTCTCGAACGGCCGGCGAAGGCCGAGTTCGTTCTCCACGCCCTGGCCGCGCAGCGCCGCCAGCTAGCGCTGATATTCGCGGATGAGCGGATGGGCGGGCGAAATCTGGGCGGATGGCCGCGGCATGTTCAATGGAGTGTCGATTGTAGCGCGAAGCGGTAAGACACGTGAGAATTGTGAGCCTGGCGGCGCACTTTGTTTTGAGCCCGAAGGGCGAAAGATAATAGCCCACGGCGCAAGCCGTCGGGAACGGAACGCGCGATTGCCGTAGCCCTGGACAGGGGCGTAAGATTATGGCGCACACGTTCGCTTGTCTGCTCGTGCACGTCATCTTCTCCACCAAGGACCGTGCGCCCGACTTGTCGCCCGATTTGGCTAACCGGCTTTTCCCGTACATGGGCGGCATTGTCCGGGAATGCAAAGGCACGGCTTTGATCATCAACGGCCCGCCAGACCACGTCCACCTGCTGCTGTCGATTCCCGCAACCGCATCCGTAGCCGACATGCTGAGAGTGCTGAAAGCCAATTCCTCGCGCTGGGTGCACGAGCAGTTTCCAGGACGAAAGGGCTTCGGCTGGCAAGGCGGATACGGCGCTTTTACCGTGAGCGGCTCCCGGTCGGACGACGTGAGGCGCTACATCGCGTCGCAGGAAGCGCACCATCGCAAGGTGTCCTTCCAGGAGGAGTTTCTCACGCTGCTGAGAAAGCACGGGCTGGAATACGATGTGAGAGATGTTTGGGGATAAGCGCTCTTACGCCCCTGTCCGGGGCTTTGCCAAAGGCGCATTCCGTTCCCCATGGCTTGCGCCATGGGCTATTATCTTTCGCCCTTCGGGCTCACGGCGCCATGGCTTGCGCCATGGGCTATTATCTATCGCCCTTCGGGCTCACTATCCAACCGTCAGCGAGCTGGATCACGCGGTGTCCATAGGCGGCGTTCGTCTCTGAGTGAGTCACTTGCACGATGGTGGTCCCCTCGTCGTTGAGCTTCTTGAATAGCTGCATGATCTCCTTGCCTTGGCTGGAGTGCAGATTGCCCGTCGGCTCGTCCGCCAAGATCAGCTTGGGGTTGGCGATCACCGCCCGCGCCACGGCCACAAGCTGCTGCTGGCCGCCCGAAAGCTGGCTCGGAAACAGGTCGCGCTTGCCCACGATGCGGAAGCGGTCGAGCGTGTCGCACACGGCCGCGGCGCGCTCGGAACTTTTCACGTTCCGATAGGAGAGCGGTATGTCCAGGTTCTCGTAAACCGTCAGGCTGTCGATCAGGTGGTAGCTCTGGAACACGAAGCCGATGTACTTCTTGTTCAGCTCGGCGCGCTCCCGCGGCTTCATCCGGTGCACCTGGTGGTCCACAAACTCGAACTCGCCGGTCCAGGCGCCGTCCAGCATTCCCAGAATGCTCAGGAGCGTCGATTTCCCCGCGCCCGAGGGGCCCATGATGGTGACGAACTCGCCCTCTTTGATTTCCAGGTTGATGCGGCGCAGCACGTAGCTCCGGCCGAAGCCGCTCTCATAGAATTTCTCGACATTGCGAAGTGTAATCATGATCCTTCCTATTCGTGCCGCAGCGCCGTCACGGGGTCGAGCGCCAGGGCGCGGCGCGAGGGCAGGTAGCTGGCCGCCAGCGCCACCACTCCCAACAATACCGGGATGGCCGCGAACGTGTAAGCGTCCGCCGGATTCACGCCGTAGAGCATTGACGCCATCAGCCGGGTGAGCGCGAAAGCCGCCGCCAGACCTAGCGCGATTCCATACGCCGCCAGGCGCGCCCCGTGGCCTACTACCAACTTGAGCACGTCGCCCGGCTGCGCGCCCAGGGCCACTCGAATCCCAATCTCGTGCGTCCGCTCGCTCACGTCGCAGGAGATCACGCCGTAGATTCCCACGGCCGCCAGCAAAAAAGCGATCTCCGCAAAAACGGCGAGAAGCGCGGTGTTGAATCGCGCCCCGGCGATCGCGCGGTCCACCACGTCTTCCATGGAACGCATTTCGGCCACCGGCTGATTCGGGTCGAGTTGGTGCACTTCGCGTTCCACGGCGGAGGCGAGCGAAAGCGGCGGGGCGCCCTTTGGGCCCGCCGTCCGCACCACCATGGTCATGGCTGCGACGGGCGCTTGTGCGTAGGGGCTGTAGATGGTGGGCCAGTCCTGGCCTTCGATCCGCTCCGGCTTGACGTCCGCCACCACGCCGACGATCTCGGCCACGCGCCCGTTGAGGGCATCCACCACCAGGCGCCCTCCAATGGGATTTCCGGCGGGCCAAAAACGCCGCGCCAGCGTCTGGTTCACCACGATCACGGGCGGCGCCTGGCTGGTGTCGGAGTCCGCCAACCCGCGCCCCGCAAGCAGTGGAATCCCCATGGTGCGGAAATATGCGGAAGTCGCCGATCGCAGCAGAGCCACGGGCCGCTGCTCGGGCGGCGGGGCCGGGCGCCCATCCACGGCGAAGGTCGAGCCGCCTCCCAGCCCGGTCAGAGGCAGCCCATTCACTGCGCCCACGGCACGAACTCCCGGGAGCGTCGCGACGCGGTCCGCCACCTGCTGGAAGAAGGCGATGCGCCGGTCCGGCGCGGCATTCCGGCCGCCCGCCAGCGGCACCCGCAGGGTCAGCAGCCCCGAGGGCTGGAACCCCGGATCGGCCGATCGCAGTCTCGCGAAGCTGCGCATCAGCAGCCCCGCGCCGATCAGCACCACCACTGCCAGCGCCACTTCCGCAACCACCAGCGCATGGCGCACCATTCGTCCGGAGCGCCCCGTGGTGCCGCCGCGGCCGACCTCCATCAACGCCGCGTTGAGATTGGCGCCCGATAACTGGATGGCCGGCGCGATGCCGAATAGAATGCCCGTGGCCAGCGATACGGCCAGCGCGAACAGAAACAACCGGGCGTCGATTCTGGCTTCCGCCAGCCGCGGAATACTGGCCGGCCCGAGCCGCGCTACCAGCACCACCATGCCGCGCGCCAGCGCCACGCCCAGCGCTCCGCCCGCCAGCGCCAGCAGCACGCTCTCGGAAAGCAGTTGCGCCACAATGCGGCCGCGGCCCGCGCCCAGCGCGGTGCGGATGGCGATCTCCTTTTGCCGCGCGGCGCCTCGCGCCAGCAGCAGGTTGGCCACATTCACGCAGGCCATGGCCAGCAGAAACCCGACCGCCGCCAGCAATACCAGCAGCGCCGGCCGCACGTTGCCCACCAGTTGCTCCCGAAGCGGAATCAGCGATGGGCGCCAGCCTTGGTCCCGCGCCGGATTGGCCTGCTCCAGGCGGCTCCCGATCATGTCCATTTCGGTTCGAGCCCGGTCGAGCCCGACTCCCGGTTTCAGCCGCGCAATCACGATCAGGAAGTGACTCCCCACGGTGCGAGCGTCTTGGGGGTCGAGCCCCAACGGGATCCAGACATCCACAGCGGGATCCAACACCGAAAAACCGGCCGGGAGCACGCCCACTACGGTGTAGCTGCGATCGCGCAGGCGGATGGCCTTCCCCGCAATGGAACGGTCCCCGCCGAAGCGCCGCTGCCACAGCGAGTGGCTGAGCAGCGCGTAATCCGCGCGGCCGGGCTGGTCTTCCTCGGATGAGAACGCGCGCCCCACCACCGGCTGCACTCCCAGCAGCGGAAACAGGCTTGAGGAAACGCGCTCCGCGCGCAGTTCTTCCGGCTCGATGTAGCCGTTGGGTCCCCCATTCAGGTTGACATGGACGTCCTCAACGGCGGCCAGCGCCTCCAGCGCGCGGCTCTGGCTCCGCCACTCCAGAAAATCGTTGGGTGAGACGAACATCTCTTTGAGGTTCTGTGCGGGGTTGCTTTCCCAAATTACCAGCAGGCGTTGCGGATCGCGAAACGGCAGGGGCTTCAGCAGCACCGCATCCACCACGCTGAAGATGGCGCTGGTTGCGCCCATGCCGAGCGCCAGGGCCGCCAGGGCGACGGCACTGAATCCCGGAGCCTTCCATAGCAGACGCGCCCCGTGGCGCAGATCCCGGGCAAGCGACTTCATGGCCTGTCAGGTTAGCAGATCGCGGCCCCGTACGCAGTACTAACCCTTGGCCGGCTCCACGCTCTCCTCGACTATCCGCCCGTCGAACAGATGGATGGTCCGGTCGGCGAACTCCGAGTAGCGCGGATCGTGGGTCACCATGCAGATGGTCGCCCCGCCCTGGTGCAGCTCGCGCAGCAGGTTCATGACCGCTTCGCCATTGGCCGAATCCAGGTTTCCGGTGGGCTCGTCCGCCAGCAGGATCAAGGGATCGCCGCTGAGGGCGCGCGCCACGGCCACGCGCTGCTGCTGGCCGCCGGAAAGCTGCGACGGGTAATGCTTCATACGGTGCGACATCCCCACGCGCTCCAGCGCCTCTTGCACGCGCTGCTTGCGCTCGGCCGACGGCATGCCGCGGTAGGTCAGCGGCAGCTCCACGTTTTCATAAACGGTGAGGTCGCCGATGAGGTTGAAGGCCTGAAAAATAAAGCCGATCTCGCGGTTGCGGATGCGCGCCCGCTCGGAGAGCTTCAGCCCCGTCACCGGCTTGCCATTCAGGTAGTAGGTACCGTCGGTGGGCGTGTCCAATAACCCCAGGATGGCGAGCAGCGTCGATTTGCCGCAGCCGGAAGGCCCGGCGATCGACAGGTACTCTCCTTTCGCGACATCGATGTGGACGCCCGACAGCGCGTGCGTTTCCACCTCGTCGGTCACAAAAACCTTGCTCACCTTCTCCAGTCGAATCAGCGGTTGCGAGCCGTTATCCATCGTCATTTACCCCTTCTACGAAAACCGCGAGAGCTTAGTTCAAACGAATCCGGTCGTAATTATCGTACTGTGACATGTCGGAGAGAATCACCTGGTCGCCCACCTTCAGGCCATCCTTGATCTCGATGGTATTGACGGAGCTGCGGCCAAGCTGCACCTTCACTTTGTCGGCATACTTGCCGTCCGGTTCGAGCTTGAAGAGCTGCACGGTGCTGTCCTGCTGCCCGAATACCGGCCGCCCCACATACACCACGTCGTCGAGCTTGGCCAGTTGAATGGTGCCGTCCACACTCAGATCCGGACGGGCGCCGGATGGAAGCGTGCCCTTCAGAGCCACATCCACCGTCACCGTGCCGTTCAAAATGGAGGGATCGATGCGCGATACACGGCCCTCGATGAGCCCGTTCGACCCGCCTCCGGCCAGCCGTGTGTCGATGACGGCGGGCTGCCCATAGGCGATATCCTTGACTTGTGTTTCGGCGATTTTCAGCTCGGCCTTCAGTTTGGAGGGCTGCGCCACTTTCCCCAGCGGCGTGCCGGCCGTGACCTTCTGGCCCACCTCGACCGGCGTGGGAAGTTGTTGCAGCATGCCGTCGAAACCGGCCCGCACCTTCAACTGGTCCACCTGGCTCTTCTTCAGGTTGTACTGCCCGCGAAGCTGCTCCACTTTCACTTGCTGGGCCGCCAGTTGCGCCTCTTCCGCGTTGCCGTTGATGGCCAGGCGCTGCCGCTCGATTTCGACCCGGCCACCCAGTTGCTCCGCCTTCACCGACGAAATCTTGGCATCCACTTCGGAGAACAGGCCCTCTTTGGCCAGCGCCTGGTCGCGGTCCGCCTGGAGCTTGGAGGTGTTGAAGTCCGCTCCCACCTGCGCCGCCGTGGACTGCATATCGAGCTTGGCCTTCTCCAGCGTGACCTTCAGGTTGGCGTAATCCGCCTCGGCGACTTTGAGGCTGTATTCGGCGTCCAGCAACTGCGTCTCGAGTTCCGGGCTGGTCAGAATCATCACCACCGAATCGGCTTTGACGGGCGTGCCGGGGTAGATCAGAATGCGCTGCACCCGGCCGTCGGTGGTGGCGGGGATGAGCATGGTCTCCTCGGGCACCAGCGTGCCCAGGCCGCGCACCTCGAGCACGATGGGGCCGCGCTTCACCGTGTCGATCCAGACGGTGGACCGGTCGATGCCGGGGGGCGCGGGCTTCAAGCGCGAGAGGCCGATGGTAATCGCGGGAATGGCCGCCACCACCACCACTCCAATCAGGATCCGGCGGATCAGTCTCTTCCTGGCAGCGTCTTTGCGCGGTATGTCCATTTCGATGTCCGGGGATGATGGGGCACGGCGCCTGCCAATCCCCGCCTGACTTAACATTATGACGTTTCACAAGATAAAAGGGATAGCGGCCGGAGGCGACTGTCCGGTAATGGGATACCCTGTGCCGCCGTGGGACGCGGGGAGCGCCGCCAGGGCAGTGATCCAGGAAGCAGAACATCTGGAGCTCTCCGGGCGAGACAGCCTGCGCGTCTTGGCCGTGCTGGAGAACCCGCCCAAGCCGAACGCGAGACTGCTGGCCGCGGCGAAGTCGCTGCCAAAGCGGAAATGAACATTGGGGCCTAGTAGGCGGAGCCGATCGGCAAACGGCGTCTCTTGCGATCGACGATGCCGACCACAAAACGATTCTCGGCTACTATAGCCTGACTCTAGCCTCGATTGCCTATGCCCGCACGCCGGAAGGTCATGACGTGCCGGCATTCCGGTTGGCACGCCTGGCGGTGGATCTCAAAGCACAAAGGCAAGGGCTTGGTGGGCAGCTACTGCTCGCGGCGGGTAAGAGATGTCTACTGGCGTCCGCGGAAGTGGGAGGCGTGGCGATGCTCA
>Ga0181527_1004899_pt1 | contig 11321 bp, 8 predicted proteins | sample PEATcosm2014_Bin_30_FD_119762 | JGI IMG/M metagenome (GOLD analysis project Ga0181527, IMG submission 119762) | Peatland microbial communities from MTU Mesocosm Facility, Houghton, MI, USA - PEATcosm2014_Bin06_60_metaG | ecosystem: Environmental > Terrestrial > Soil > Wetlands > Peat | place...
CGCGGAGCGCCTGGGCGTCGGCCGGGCCGTCCGAGAAACCGAAACCCTCCAGTCCCGTCGTGTGGAAGTGTGAGAGCAGGTTCTGCCGGGCCGTCTCCAGCGCGAAGGCCCAGCTCGGCCGCCGCGTGACCATCATCTGCTCGTCCAACTGCCGCGGCAGCGGCGCGGCGTCTTCGGCCAGCAGGCACTCCGCCGGGGCGATGCGGGCCAATTGGTCCGGCAGGGCGGCGGCCGGGCAACTGCTGGCCATGAACTGCCCCGTCGAGATGTCCACCCACGCCAGGCCGGCCGGCTCCCCGGGGGCTACCGCCGCCAGGTAGTTGCTGCGGCGGGGATCCAGCAGGGCCTCGTCCGTCACCGTGCCGGGGCTGACGATCCGCGTCACCTCCCGCCGCACCAGCCCCTTGGCCAGCTTGGGGTCCTCGACCTGCTCGCACACCGCGGCCCGCAGTCCCGCGGCAATCATCTTGCCCAGGTAGCTATCCAACTGGTGGTAGGGGAAGCCGGCCATGGGGATAGCGTTCTCCCCCTTGTCGCGGCTGGTCAGGGCCAGGCCCAGCAGCCGGGCGGCCGTCTTGGCGTCGTCGTAGAACAGCTCGTAGAAGTCGCCCATGCGAAACAGCAGAAGCGCCTCGGGGCATGCCCCCTTGGCTTCCTGGTACTGTCGCATCACGGGCGTGCTGCACATGACCCCATTGTAGACCGCACACGCCGTGTGCGGAATCCGGCACACCGACCATGCCGACCATGCTACGCATGGTGCCCGATGGTGTCCGATGGTGCCCGGTGCCGGCTACAAATGGCTACTCGCCGACGTAGGGCAACAGGGCCATGTAGCGGGCGTACTTGATGGCGCGGCTCACCGCGTGCTGGCTGACCGCCGTGCAACCGCTCTTGCGGCGGCTGATGATTTTGCCCTGGCGGTTGATGAGCTTCTTCAACAGGTCGAGGTTCTTGTAATCCACATACATCGGGCGGGGTCGCTGGCCCTCGACAAACAGGGGGTCCTTCTTCTTGCCCCGCACCTTGGTCTTCGTGCGGCGCTTGCTGACGCGGTTGACCTGGAGTTTTCGTGCCATAGAGGATTCGAGGTTCGGGTGGGGTGGTTCGTCGTGCGATCCTACCGGCAGGCGGAGCCAGATCCGGGCAAACCGTCAAGTGTATCAGAAATCGGCCGCGTGGCAAGCCCTCGGGGGCGATTGGGAAAGGACTCCCCTCTCCCTCCGCGAGAGGCACCCGCGACCCGGGCACCGTGCGCGACCATGCCGCGCATGGTGCCCGGGTCGCGCGCGGTGCCCGGGTACCCGGGGGTGAGGGCTCCTTGCGCCCAATTGCCCGCTCCCCACGCCCAGCGACGGCGTCTGAAGTCCAGGTATAGGCGAATGACCGCCGCGCCCTGGCCGGAGGTCCGCGATTGGGCTCATCGCAAGGCCGGCATGGTTGGCTAGTAGTCGTACCACACGCCGACGCCGAGTAACTGTTCGCTGTTGGCGAAGAACTCGGTCTGGTCACTCATGCCGTTGAAGTAATACAGGCCGGTGCGGAACAAGCGGCCGGTCTGGCCGCGCCACTGCCAGCCCGCTTCGGCAGTGAAATTACCGCCGCAATTGTTTTCCTGCCGTAGATGCCCGTTGACGGCCAGGAACGGCGCGCCTTGCCAGCCCGTGGGCCGTGCCGGAGTGTACTCGGCGCCGAACTGGAACTCCCACGCTCTGGCGCCGCCCCCAAGGGCAAAGCCCCAGCCGGCTTCGGCGTACAACCGCCAGTCGGGGGTTGGCCGGTAGCCGCCGCCGACCACCAAGGCGGTACGGGAATAATGGACCCGGTCCACGTCGGGATGCTCGTACAGGAATTGGTCGCCGAAATGTGAGCTGAGATGATAGCCGGCGAATTTCCATTCCCAAGCGCCTTGGCGTGCGGTCAACGGCACGCCGAAGCGGAAATCGGTCGCGACCAGGTCGATGTTGTCGGTCAGCGTAAGGCGTGGAAAGGCAGCACCTTCGATATCCACCTGCCAGCCCTGCGGGTTGATTGGGTCGGAGGTGCCGTAGCGGATCAGGCCCATGTGTCCCCCCAGCGCCACGTCCCAAAGCGGGCCGAGGTTCTTATCGTGCACGAATTCGCTGGCGAAGCGTGATTCGCGGCCACCCGCCAAATAGGGTTTATAGAGTAGTCCCTCGGCCGTTTGCCATGTCCACGGCTCTCCGCAAATTCCGGCGTAGGGGTCGGGCGAGGGGGCTGCCGGCTGGGAGGCCGGCAACGCGGGGGGATTCTGAAGCGGCACGGGCACGACCTCCGCGCCCGGCGGCGCCGCGCCGCCGAAGAGCGGCACCGGCATCGCCTCGGATTGTGCCTGGGCGCGGGCGGGCCACGGCCCGATTGCGGCCGCCGCCAGCAAAAGCGAGACGCAGTATGTGCTTCGCGCAACCATGAGAACGAAGACCGCCAATCGGGCCAGAAAAAAGTCGCGCTAGCTAGACGCCGTCACCCTCCGGTCCCTTTTCCGGTCGAGAAGATAGATATTCTGCGGTATCTGAGAAGAATGTAGCTACATTGAGGGTGCGGCCCTCCTCACAATCGTCGCAATCGCCGCGTTTGCTGAAGATAATCCCAGCAAACTCTGTCAATGTCGCAGACCGGGAGAAGCGAATGATCCAGGCCCTTTGGGCACAGAAAGGGCACGTCGCAAGGCCGGCATGGACGGCCAGAGTTGTCGCATCCTCGGCCGCCCGGCCCGCAGCCCGTCCGCTAAGGTCGGCCGAAGAATAACTTGCGCAATTCCGTACTCGTCACGCTCCACGTGGCGGACCTCCTCACGTGGGGCGTGAGGATTACTTCGCCCACGGCGGGCAAGCCCGCCCGCTAAACTCTTCCTCTTTAGTCACGCCGCCCGGCTTCGCCGCCGCCAGGCGAAGGCCAGCAAGCCGGTCGCAGCAGCGCCGAGCAAGGCGAACGTGGACGGCTCGGGGACCGCGCCGCCGCCGCCACCGCCGCCGCCGCCGCCGGCCCCAGCGAAGAAGAACTGCGACGGGGAGGAAACGCCGGTGTTGTCCTCAAAAAAGTTGCCTTGCAAGGTGCCCGGCGTGAAATGGCCGGAGCTGTCGATGACATAGATGCCGCCCACTCCAGCGCTCGCGCCGCCGCCGGCCACGGTCTGGATCAAGCCGGAGTTGGTGATCTGGCCGGTACTGGCGCCCAGGACGATCAAGCCGCCGCCGCCTGGGGCGCCCTCGCCTCCGTAGCCGGCCCCATTCTCGGACCCGAGCCAATGAAGATAAAATGGGCCGCCCACGCTGCCGCTAGTGCCGGACCAGCCGCTGTTCGGGCCCAAGCCGCCGGCCCCGCCCTGGCCTGCGCCGGTCAACCGGGTGCCGCCGGCGCCGCCGCCGCCGCCACCGCCACCGCCGTAGGTGTTGCCGTTGGCGTCCACCATGGCGTTCGAGCCGTTGGCGCCGTTTCCGCCCAGCGTGTTCCCCCCATTTCCGCCATCCCCGCCGGGGTCCGTCCCGGTCTTGCCGACGTGGCCGAGGCCGCCGAGGCCGCCGGCGCCGCCATTTCCGGCCGCCGTCCCAGCGCCACCGTTTTGGGCACCGTTTTGGCCTGCGCCACCTGCGCCGCCCGCACCCAGATTGGCGCCGCCACCGCCACCGCCGCCGCCGCCGCCGAGGCCGCTAACCGTGCTGGGGCCGCCCTGGCCGCCCGCGCCGCCGCCGTACAGGGTCAGCTTGAGGCCTCCGAGTCCCCCGAGGCCGCCGCCGATCGCGCCGGCCCCAGATGTCCCGCCCAGTCCGCCCACACCGGTGCCGTATGCGAGGGTCGTGCCGGGCGCGCCGCCGACCCCGCCCAACGCGCCGTTGGCGAGGATCGAGCCGGTGGTGGTAATCTGAAATTGGGAGCCGTTGGTGAAGATGGCCAGGGCTCCACCGGCTCCTCCTCCGCCGCCTCCTCCTCCTCCGCTATCCACCGCACCGATCTGACCGGTGCCGCCGGGGGTACCGGATACGTCGATCTGCCCGGCGATGTTCACGTTGCCCGCCGACAGCAACGTCAGCGGCCTGGAGCCGATCGCGGTCACGACGCAGCCCGTGCCGACGTTAATGCTGTTGAAGTCCCAGACCATCGTCTGCAGATTGGCGCCCCCGTAGGACATCGTGATCGCTGTGCCCGGGTACGACTGCGTGTTTCCACCGATCGTGTACGTTCCCGTATCGGTGTTGAAGACGGCGTCCTCCAAGGGGCTCAGATTCAGGGGGCCGTCGCTCCCGGAAATGGCGAACGGGAGCGTTGCCGCGCCCGCTGGGGCTGCCACCAGCAGCACCGCCAATGCCGCTGCGAGAAGCGTCTTCCCGCAGCCAAAAGTCGTCCGCAAACCACTCATCAGTCACCTCCTTTGGGCCCATGCCCAAAATACCGCAAACCCGAAGCTGCCGAACTGGCCGTTCACTGGTTGTTCCGGCAATTGCCCGAGGGCGCGTCTGCCCTCCAGTGGAAAAGGCATCCCCGCTGGCGCACGCACAACGGGAGCGGCCAAGAGTGCGCAAACCGACAGAATGCACCCGCAAGGAGAGAATTCGCCCTACGGGCGCAGCGGTCTTCGGTTAGAACGGGACGCTGCCTCCACTTTGGGGTGGCTGCATCCGCAGTGACTACGGAGCCTCACGAACCGCATCGGAGCTTAGGGAAGATATTCTAACTCATTCATGCGAAAAAAGCAAGGACCCGGCCGCCTGGAATTCACCGAGTGGCGCTATTGTCGTTAGTGCATACAGGGTAATCATTTACGGCAATTGACGGCTCGCGGAACTTTCGCAGGTCCACGCGATTTGTACGTATTCTGAGGTAAGTTTTGTGCGACCGCATCCTCTACGTCAAACCTCCGGTTGGGACTTCCAGCGGCGGGGTGCCTGGCGGCGTCCTGCGCAGTTCGACTCTGGACGAAGAACCACGTCGCCGTGGCCGGAAATCCGCGCTCGGGCTCGCTGCAAGGCCGGCATGGATGGCTGGAGTTGTCGTATCTTCTGCCACCGAGGACGGGACTATGAACGGCCTGCAACCGGAACACTGATTGGCGCTAATCAGCGCTGATAAGCGTTCCCACGCCTTCAATTGGGGGGCTGTTATGCCGGAGCATAACCTACACGTCCGTACTCGTCACGCTCCGCGTGACGGACGTCCTCACGCGGAGAGGTTGTGAATTTTTCAAAGCCGGGTATTAAAAACAGGCATGTTTGGATGTCGGAACCCAGGGTCTTGAAACGAAACAGGGGTGGTTTTTCATACCCATTCCAAAAAATTCACAGCCTCGGAGCGTGAGGAGTACTTCCCCAACGGCGGGCAAGCCCGCCCGCTAAACTCTCCCTTCCGCCTTCATTGCGGTCGCCGCGCGGGCGACGGTCTCGATGGCAATGGCCGCGACTGCGGAACCGTAGTCCAGGTCGATGTTGACCATCGTGTCGTGGCTGTCGTGGTAGCCCTGCCGGCTGATGTCGTAGTTCTCCATGAAGAGCACCACCGGCACGCCGGCGTCGGAAAAAATCTGGCCGTCGGTGTTGTAGAGCGAACTCCGCGGGTCGAAATGCAGGCGGACCTCGCCGTGCAAGGGCAGGTGCGGGGCGATCGCCGGCAGGCTGGCCCCGTCCGGACTCCGCCGTCCCCGCGGCAGCCCGCGGCGGCTCGGCTTGCGATTCCAAACCGCCGTCGAGGCATTCCAACACTCGTTTGCCGCCTGGGCCTGCTCGGCCAGCCACAGCGATTGGTGGCCGGTGCCGGGCGACATCTGAAAAATGTCGCGGTCCCGGTCGCTGTTGTGGGCGACCATGTCCAGCACGTAGACGCCGTCCACCCGCGTCCGCGAAAGGTCCTTCCAACGATTGCGGCCATTGGCCAGGCGGATCCGCAGCCGGCCCTCGACCAGCCGCTGGCAGAGGTGCCGGGCGCCCATGCAGTCGGCCGGAAACTCCTCGCCGGTGAGGTGTACCAGCCAGATGTCGCACCGCAGGCGGCCCTGCCGGGCCAGATCGAGGAAGATCGGCGCAGCCAGCAGCAAGGTCGCCGTGGCGGAGTGGTTGTCGTCGGCGCCGGCGGCGGCCAGCCGTGGCCCGTTGCGTGACTTGGGATAGCCGAACACGTCCTCCATGTAGGCCGTATCGTAATGGTCGGCCATGATCACGGCCCGGCGGCGGTCCCGCCCGGGAATGACTACGACCAGGTCGCGCTCGCAGGTTCGACCGTCCTGGTTCCCCTGCCAGCCGCCGGACCAGGCGAAGGGGAAGTCGGTCTGCCAGCGGAAGGGCATCTCGCCGACCATCGCGCGGCCGGTCATCCCCGCGGCGGCCACCGCACGGCGATGCTCGGCCAATAAGAAATCGCCCAAGGCCTCCAGGTCGCGATGATGGTGTGCCAGCCGGGCCTGGGTGTCCGAGTCCTGGACGCAGTCGGCGTTGTCCTTGTTGCGGTAACGCCCGGCGGCCAACAGGGCGATGGTCTTCCAGTAGGCCGTCTCGAAGGACCGCCGGGCGGTGCGGGGGAAGGTGAGGGAGGGCGCCATGGTCATGGCAAGCGTGGGCATGGCACCCATCGTCTCGATCAAACCGCGGATCTCGCCGGCGAGCTGCTCCGCCGCTTGCGGATCGTGCGTGCGGCCCGGCAGCGATGCCAGCCAGGCGTCCAGCGATGCGTCCTTGGGCAGGGTGAGCAACTGCCGGGCCAAGCCGCGGGGCAAAGGCCGCCGACCGCGGAGCTCCCACGCGCAGAGCAGCTTGCGGACGTTGAGCATCGTCTGCCGGTAATGCTGCTCGTGATTGGCTGTGAACAGGCGGATGGCCTCCTGGTGGGGCCGCCGGGCCCGGAGCCGCGGCCAAAGCTCCAGCCCTCGCTGCTGCCGGGGGCGCTCGCAGTCGCAGGCTTCAAAACTTCCCAACGGGGCGTCGGGCAGCACGGCCGGCTCACCCGTCCGCGGATCGAGGTAGGCCACCAGCGGCCGATGCCAGTACACTTCGTGATGTCCCACCCGCATCGGCGGATACGTCATCCGGTAGCCGAACAGGCCGCCTTGGGCCAAGCGGGCGGCGGCACGGGCCAGGTCCGCCGGCGTCGCCCGCGGACCGTCCAGCAGCAAGCGGAACTGGTCGGTCCAGATTTGCGAGTTGCGGGCCATGGGCTTGCCGTACAAGCCGACGTCCTCGGCGCTGGGGCTCATCAGCACGTGGGTCAGCTTGTCCTCGCCGGCCTCGACGGCCAGCACGTCCTGGTGCCGGTGCATCCGCTCCCAGCGGTGGGTGCGGCGGAAAGTGCCGCGCAAGGGGCCGTAGTCTGCGTCGGGCGGCGGTCCGCCGGGGGTGGCCTCGTGCAGCCAGCCCGATTGCGGAATCCGGATGCCCCAGGGCGCCTCGTGCCGGTGCAGCGAGTGCAAGAGCGGAATCTGCAGGGCCGTGGGCAGATCTTTGCGGAGTTGGAAATACGGCGGGGTTCCGAAGAACACCAGGCTGCCGGGGAAGGGGAGCAGATGCAGTCTGCCGTCCAGGTAGCCCCGCTGGACGCCCTGCGGCAAGCGGTCGAAGGGGCAGAACGTGAGCAGCCAGCGGACGCCGCGGAGCGAGTCGCCGGGGTTCCAGCGATAGGGGGCGGTCCAGCGCGGCAGCGGGCCTCCTGGCCACGCGGGCGAGAGTGCCCGGCGGCGATCGGCGAAAACCCGAAAACCGGCGCGGCCCAGGTCGGCCAGTCCGTCCGCCGCCAAGCCGTAGGCGGCGGCCAGCAGCCGGCGGACGAAGCCTTCGGACCACGCGTGCGGCAGTTCCTGTCGCGGCCCGCGGAAAAAACCGCGCCAGAAGCCGTGGCCGGGACCGTGCTGGCTGGCCCCGAACAGCGTCCAGCGGACGTGCCCCCGGTCGTCCTGCGTCCGCGACAGGGCCAGCGGCAACAGCAGCACATAGCGCTCCTGCGCCGGCGCGCCGCGCGCGGCCAGCCGCTCGGGCCAATACGGATTGCCGCGGAGCTTGCCGCGGGAGATCCCGTGCGCCGGCTCGCCGTGGCCCAGGTGTACGAGCACGTGCAGCAGCTCCCGCGCCAACAGCGCCAAGCCGGGCCCCAGCTCCAGGGCCGCTTCGTACTCGCTCACGTGCCAGCCCCACGGGTCGGCCGGATCCAGCACGAGCGGATCGACCCCGCCATAGGGCTTCTCGGCGGGCCGCGGCGGCGGCATGAACTCGGAATACGCCGGGATCGGGCACCGCCCCTCGCTGCGGTACCAGGACGCCCCGGCCAGCAATCGCTTCCAACCTACACTCAAGGCAGCACGAAGATTTCGTTCCCTGCGCGGGTCGATAACGCCTGGAAGGTCGTGAAATCGAGATCGTAGCTCAGCGGACGCCCCGAGCCGTCGGCCCACAGGAACAGCGCCACTTTCGGATGGTAGCTCCAGAAGTGACAACAGTGAAAATCCGGCTGGTCGGGTGTGCCCTCGGCCCGGCCGGGGCCAAGGGCCTGTTCCGTGCTGCAGAGGTTGTCGCCCCAGCCCGTGTAGTCTGCTCCCTGCCCGCAATAGGGCCAGCCGTACCACAGGTCGGTGAGGTTGCCGCGCTCACCCATGATGATCGTGTGCGAGGCCCCGTCCGTGATATCGGAAAGGCTGACGCTGCCGGTGCCGGAGAACAGGATGCCGTCGTTCTTGGTCGACGTCGTGCCCATCACGCCCAAGTAGTTGGTGCAACCGTGGTAGCCGACCCCCGCAAAAGCGTGCCAGATCTTGCCCGCATTCGGGTCGTCCGGGCACTTGTCGACCTTCTGCACCTGGTTGCCGGGGTCCATGGTTGCAGGCAGGGCATTGGCCGCCTGAAAGCAGTCGCCCGGGTAGCTGTAGTTCATGAACTGGTAGATGTCGCTGGCTTCCAGGTAGGGCAAGAGGCGGGACTGGAAGCCCCACCATTGGTTTGGCACGTTGCCGATGGGGAAGGATCCATAGTCGGCGTGGTAGGCGAGCAAGGCAGTCCCATACTGTTTGAGGTTATTCTGGCAGACGTGCCGCCGTCCCGCCTCCCGCGCGGCTTGCACGGCCGGCAACAGCAGCCCCACCAGGGTACCGATAATGGCGACGACTACCAACAGCTCCACCAGCGTGAAACCCGGCTTTACGGAGGTCCGTCGGGGCATGGCTGCACCCATGAGCCCTAGATACTAGATAGAAGAGTTACGTGGTCCTGGGAAATGCAAATCCACCTCCACGAGACAGTCTCCCCCGAGTCGCCCGATGCCCTAGGGCTCCAGTGTGAAGTCGCACTGATACGTGCCGTCATCCGTTACGTCGGCGGAAAGCGTCCATTCCATTTTCGGTGTTGCGCCTGGCGCCGCTGCCTTGGATGCCGGCGGCGTCTTGTCGCCCCGAGATTCCAACAGCGTCCGCTTGGCAACGGCCCGCCGCACGATCACCCGATGCGGGCCGGCCGTCGGGCCGTCGTGGCGATCGAACTGGTAGCGGCCGTCGCTCAGCGCCGTCGTGGCCCCCGGGCCCGGGGTGCCCTCGACCGGCGCGAACGTGATCGAGCCCGTGAGCGCCTCGCCATTGGAGAGCGAGACAACGCCGTGCACGGGCAGCCGCAGAGCGCCCCCCTTGCCGCAACCGTCCAGCAGCACGCCGAGCCCCAGCAGAACCCCGACCAGCGCGGTTCGCCTGCGGCTCCAAAACACTGCCGCTCCGCTTGCAGCCCTGTCCCACATTTTCCCGATCCGACTGAAGTCGATGCAAAGATACTCTTTCAGCCATATTACCGGGGCACTACCTTCGCGTCAATCGCCCGAGGGGGCTCGAGGGGGGCCGGAGGGCTGACGGGCCGCGGCGGCACGTGTTACCGCACCCCCTGAGCTGGCGGGCTTGCTTCGGCGGTGGCGGCGCGGTAAAACCGGGTGCGGCCTGCCGCCAAAAGGCAATGGAGTTCAGGATGTCCCCCTCCGGCGAGAATCCCCCTGCCGTTGTGGTGACCGGTTCCTCCACGGGCATCGGGGCCGCCTGTGTCCGCGAGTTGGATCGGCGTGGTTTTCGGGTCTTCGCCGGGGTGCGGGCCACGGCGGACGCCGACCGCCTGCGAGCCGCATCCTCGCCGCGGCTGGTCCCCCTGCCGTTGGACGTGACCTTGCCCGACAGCATCGCTGCGGCCGCCCGCGCAATCCGCGAGTCGGTCGGCGCTGCGGGGTTGGCCGGGCTGGTGAATAACGCCGGCATCGCGGTGGCCGGCCCGCTGGAAATCCTCCCCATCGAGCAAATCTGCGAAGAGTTCGCGGTCAACGTTTTCGGTGTGATCGGCGTGACACAGGCCATGTTGCCGCTGCTGCGGCAGGGCCGCGGCCGGATCGTCAACATCGGCTCCTTGAACGGCCGCATCGCCTGCCCCTACCTGGGCGCGTACTCCGCCTCAAAGCACGCCCTGGAGGCCCTCAGCGACGCCTTGCGGATCGAGCTGCGAAGCTGGGGCATCCACGTGGCAGTCGTCCAGCCGGGCAACACCGCCACGCCGCTCTGGGACAAGTCCTTCGCGGCAGCCGAGGCCCTCGCCACCCATGCCTCTGCCGGAGCTATCGATCTTTACAAGGCGGATCTCGATGCCTTCCGCGCGGCTTGCACACACTTGGCGGTCACGGCCGGAACCGTGGATCGAACCGTCCGGGCCATCGTCCACGCCCTGACGGCCCGCCGGCCCCGCGTCCGATATCCCATCGGACCGAAGGTGCACCTGCTCTTGCGGGCCTATAAGTGGCTGCCTAGCCGGCTCTGGGATCGCATTCTGCAGCGGGCACTGGGGCTGCCGGATTGAGGGGATGAGGGGATAAGGGAATTAGGGAGTGAGGGGAAAAGGGCGGACGGGCAATCGCAAATTGCAACCGGAGAAAGGGGACTCCCATGTGTTGGTTCTATCTCGTGCTGGCAATCCTTGCCGAGACGGTGGGTACCACCTTCATGAAGCTCTCGCAAGGCCTGACCAAGTTGGTCCCATCCCTCCTGCTATTCCTCTTCTACGCCCTAAGCTTTGCCCTGGTCACGCTGGCCATCAAACGGATCGAGGTCAGTGTGGCCTACGCGATTTGGTCCGGGGCGGGCACGGCCCTGATCGCCATGATCGGCATCTTCGGCTTTCAGGAATCGGTGTCCGCCCTGAAGATCGTGTCCCTGGTGCTCATTATCCTGGGCGTGGCCGGGCTGAACATGGGCGGCGGTGTCCCCTAGGAGAGGGGGATGGGGCGTTGCTCGCGGCCTGTTCGGACAGCCGCCGGCACCCCGGCTGTCTGTGGCGTCCATCATGCGTCGGGTCCCAAGATGCCCAACTGGCGGCATA
>Ga0181527_1004905_pt1 | contig 11316 bp, 9 predicted proteins | sample PEATcosm2014_Bin_30_FD_119762 | JGI IMG/M metagenome (GOLD analysis project Ga0181527, IMG submission 119762) | Peatland microbial communities from MTU Mesocosm Facility, Houghton, MI, USA - PEATcosm2014_Bin06_60_metaG | ecosystem: Environmental > Terrestrial > Soil > Wetlands > Peat | place...
CGCTGGTGGTGACGGGCGTGCCGCCGGAACTCGCGGCGCCGCTCGTCGGCGGCCTGGAAGCCGCCGGGGTCGCCTGCGTGCCGTTGGCGGTGGCCGGCGAGCCGACCATCGAGATGGTCCGCCACGGCGCCCAACACGCGCGCGCGGAGCACTGCGAACTGGTCGTCGCCATGGGCGGCGGCAGCGCCATCGATACCGGCAAGGCGCTGGCTGCCATGCTGGCCAACCCCGGCGACCCGCTCGACTACCTCGAAGTGATCGGCCGCAGCCAGCCGCTCAAGCACGCTTCGGCGCCGTTCATCGCCATCCCCACCACCGCGGGCACGGGTTCGGAGGTCACCCGCAATGCCGTGCTGGCTTCCCCCCAGCACCGCGTCAAGGCCAGTCTGCGCGGCAGTTCCATGCTGCCCAAGCTGGCGGTGGTCGACCCCGAATTGACACTCGGCCTGCCGCGCACGGTCACCGCGTCCACCGGCCTGGATGCCCTGACGCAGTTGATCGAGCCGTACGTCGGGGTGCGGGCCAATCCCATGACCGACCTGTTCTGCGTCGAGGGTATCCGCCGCGCCGCCGGCGCCCTGCCGCGCGTCTGGGAAGACGGCGGCGACCGCCCAGCCCGCACGGATATGGCTTGGGCCAGCCTGCTGGGCGGACTGGCGCTGGCCAACGCGGGGCTGGGCGCGGTGCACGGCTTTGCGGCGCCGGTTGGCGGCATGTTCCCGGCTCCGCACGGCGCGGCCTGCGCGGCGCTGCTGCCGCACGCGATGGAAGTCAACATTCAGGCCCTGCGCGCGCGTGCGCCGGCCAGCCGGGCGCTGGGGCGCTACGACGAAGTGGCGCGCCTGCTCACCGGCCGTTCGCAAGCCACCGCCGAGGACGGCGTCCGTTGGACCTCGGAAATCTGTAAAAGGCTGGAGATTCCGCCGCTGCGCGCCTATGGCGTGGCTGAGTCCGATATCCCCGACCTGGTGGAGAAAGCCGCGCAAGCCAGCAGCATGAAGGGGAATCCGATTGTGCTGACGCCGGAGGAACTGCGGCAGATTGTCGACGGGGCGATTTAGGATTATGCGAAGACTCTCCATTCCCATTGGGCTGGCGCTGCTGGTCTTTCAGGCCCGGCCGGCCAACAACTTTGCGCTGACCATCGACAACATCATGCGCGGTTCGGCGCTGGTGGGGTATGAGCCGTCGCAGGTGCGCTGGTCGGGCGATAGCGAGCGCATCTACTTTCAATGGAAGCAGGCCACCGACAAGGAAGACGCGCCGCTCGACACGTACGTCGTCAACCGCGACGGCTCCGGCCTGCGCAAGCTCTCCGACGAGGAAGCCCGGCTGGCGCCTCCGGGCGTCGGCGGCGGGCGGGGCGGAGGCGGGGAAGCCGACACCAGCAAAGACAAGCGGCTCACGGTCTACGCGCGCGATGGCGACATTTTCATCTCCGATAACACCACCGGGAAGGGCCGGCAAATCACCAAGACCACCGACGTGGAAGCGAACCCTCACTTTCTGCCGGACGGCAAGCGGATCTACTTCACCCGATCCAACAACCTGTATGTGATGTCGCTGGATACGGGCCTGCTGGTCGAGATGACCGACATCCGCGCCGCGGCGCCTGCCACGGGGGCGGGTGGCGGACGCGGCGGCCGGGGAGCAGTGGCGGCGGAGGCAACCACCGGCGAGCAGCGCGGCACCGACAGCCAGGAGTACCTCAAGAAGGAGCAGAAGGAGTTGCTGGAGGCCGTTCGCGAGCGCGCCGCCCTGCGCGAAGAGCAGGACAAGAAGCGGCAGGCGGACAATCCGCGCAAGCCGTTTACGTTGCAGGCACGGCAGTCGGTGGCGGGCCTCCAGTTGACGCCCGATGAGAAGTACGCTATCGCCACCGTCACCGAGACCGGCAGCGCCAGGAACACGGTGGTGCCGAACTATGTCACCGAATCGGGGTACACGGAAGACATCTCCGGGCGGTCCAATGTCGGGGACACCCAGTCCACCACGCGGCTGGCCGCCATCGGCGTCGAAACCGGCGAAGTGAAGTGGGTGGACCACGGACAGAAGGGCACCGTTCAGCTTGGGCTGCCGGTCTGGTCCGAAGACGGGACCAAGGCCGTGATCGCCGGCCGGGCCGCCGACAACAAAGACCGCTGGATCTTCGCCTTGGACCCCGCCACGGGGAAGACGCGGGTGCTCGCCAATCAGCACGATGACGCCTGGGTGGATGGCCCCGGCGCCAACACCATCGGCTGGATGAAGAACGATCGCGAGGTCTACTTTCAATCCGAGAAGACCGGCTACTCGCAGCTCTACGCGGTGGCTTGGGATGGCGGCGAGCCGCGCGCGCTCACCTCCGGCAATTGGGAGGTGTCGAGCGTTCGCCAATCCAAAGACAAGTCGCATTTCTACCTCACCGCCAGCAAGGACTCGCCCTACGAGCAGCATCTCTACGAAATGGACGGCGACGGCGGCCCGCTCACCCGCCTCACGAAGGAGCCGGGCAAGCACGCCGCCACCGTTTCTCCCGACGGGCGTTGGATCGCCGACATCTACTCCTACACCAACAAACCGCCGGAGCTATACGTCCAGGAAAACCGGCCGTTGGCGGAGGCGAAGAAGCTGACCACCTCGCCCGCCCCCGAGTTCTTTCAGTATCCGTGGCTGGATGTCCCCATCGTGACCTTCACGGCGCGGGATGGGGTCCAGGTGCCGGCGCGCCTGTTCAAACCCGCCGGCTTCAAGAAGGGCGGACCGGCGGTGGTGTTCGTTCACGGCGCCGGCTATTTGCAGGACGTGGACCGCGAGTGGTCGTCGTACTTCCACGAGTACATGTTCGATCACATCCTGATGGAGCGCGGCTTCATGGTGATGGACGTGGATTACCGGGGTTCGGCGGGATACGGTCGAGATTGGCGGACCGCCGTCTACCAACACATGGGCGGCAAGGATCTGGACGACATTGTGGATGCGGCCCACTACCTGGTATCGCAGCACGGTATCAACCCCAAAAAGATCGGCCTGTACGGCGGCAGCTACGGTGGATTCATCACCCTGATGGCCATGTTTACCCAGCCGGACGTTTTCGCGGCCGGCGCCGCCCTGCGCCCGGTCTCGGACTGGGCGCTCTACAATCAGGGGTACACCGCCGATATCCTAAACCTCCCGCAAACCGATCCGGAAGCCTACCGCAAGTCTTCGCCCATCTATTTCGCGCAGGGTTTGAAGGGCGCGCTGCTGATCTGCCACGGCATGGTGGATACCAACGTCGAGTTCCAGGACACCGTGCGGCTGGTCCAGAAGCTCATAGAGCTGCGCAAGGAGAACTGGCAACTGGCGGTCTACCCGGTGGAGAACCACAGTTTCGTGGAACCGGCCAGTTGGGCCGACGAGTATAAGCGCATCCTGGCGCTGTTCGAGAAGAACCTGAAATAGATTCGGATCCCTTATTGGATGTTCACGGTCACCGAATTGGCGGCCTTCCCATCCACCGTCAAGGCAATCGCGACTTCTCCGCGGCCGGCCAGCGAACGCGGCAGAGGGCCGAGGTTCACTTGGTCCAGTCCCACGTACTGACTCTGAGCGACCGGCCCCGTAACACTTACGGATACGCCGCCGATAGTGGCAACCGCCTGCTGTTTGAAGCCGCGCATCCCGGTGCCATAGAGCGACACGAAGAGTTGGTCGGAGGCGGAGCCGAGGTCCAGGGGAGCCGCCACACAACTTCCCGCCGCAGCCCCGCATTGGAACACCGGCTCGGATGTCTGCGACCCATCGCTCTTGACGAGCACCGCCGTCGCCGCGGCCACCCCCTTTCCATCCGCATTCGCCGAGAACAATCCTGGAGCGACCGTATCGACCATTACAGTGCCCACGGCAACATTCGACACCGTGATGGTCGCTTGTCCGATGGCCGTTGCCGCCGGCACCACGAAGTTGATTTGGGTCGAGACAGTCGCTAGAACTTGCGCGCTGCGTACCGCGCCCGTGCTGTCCGTTACAGTGACCGTACCGCCGGCGAGTCCGCTTCCGAACGCCGAGACAATGGATGCGGGAGCCACCGAAACACCGGAGTAGCTCGCAGCCGAAACCGTGGTCAGGGCCGGCGCGTAACGTGCCACGCGAAAACTGACGTGGTAGTAAGGGGTATTGGGATTGTCGGGCGCGCGGTAGTACGCCGGATCCCGGTTCGACACCCGCCCGTGGCCGGGATCGCCTGCGTCGCTGTTATACCAGGTACCGCCGCGCATCACCCGGTACGGTAGGCCGTCCGGCATGGGTGAGGCGGCTGCCTCGGTGGGGCCGGGCGGATTCATGTAGGGACTCACGCTGTAGTAGGGGTTTTCGTACCAGTCGTTGACCCACTGCCAGTTATTGCCGGACATGTCGTAGAGTCCCCAGGCATTGGACCCGTCCGCGGTCTGATAGGTCTGCTGGCTGCCGGGCCATCCGAATTCCGCCTTGGTGTGCAGTTGCCCGTTGTAGAAGCCCACCGGCGTGGTCCAGGGATAGGGGCCGGTCGCATACGGGGTATTGGATTCCGGCCAATTGGCCTTCGTAGTATCCGCATCGTTGCCCCAGGGATAGATGTAGTAAGGATTGTACTGGCCGCCCCGCCCGGCATATTCCCACTCCGCCTCGGTCGGCAAGCGGTAGCCGTTCTTGGTGAAATCCACCTGCCAGGTAGTAAGGTCGTAACAAGGCTGGAGTCCCTGTTGCTGGCTGAGCCAGTTGGTGTAAGCCGCGGCGCCGAACCACGTGACTCCCACGGGGTGATTGGCTCGAAAGTCAACCACCGTGAACGAGGAGCCGTCCCACCCGATGCTGCTGTAGTTCAGAACCTGATATGTGTCCATGTATAAATCGGCGCCGCCCTTGGCGTAAACCAACCCGTTCCGCACCTCGATCAGCCCTTGCGAATAGGCCGAGTTGAGGAACTGAACGTACTGGGTGTTGGTGACGTCGTACGTGCCGATGACCAACGAGGAGATCCAAACCGTGTGGACGGGCACTTCGTCGCTGGGATGCTCGGGATCGACGAAGCCGTAGTGGTCCCCCATCTGGAATTGGCCGGCCGGCAGCAGCGTGAATTGCGGGTACTGAGCCTGCGCGGCCATGGCAATTAGAACACCGAGAATCAGTCTCACTGGATGTTCACCGTGACGGCGTTGGACGTCCGGCCGTCCACCTGCAGCACCACGCTGCTATTGCCCTTGCCAGCCAGGGTGCTGGGTAGCGGTCCCACGTTTACCTGATCGAGGCCCACGAACTGCGATTGGGCGGAAGCGCTGAGAACAGGAACCGCGAGGCCGCCGATTGTGACGGTGACAGCCGAAAGCGAACTAAGGCCCCGGATGCCGGTGCCGTACAGCGACAGGTAAACCTGGTCGGTCGAGACGCCCAGGTCGATGGGCACGGCCACGCACTGCCCGGTTGCGCCGCAACTGTAAACCGGCACGCTGCTCTGCTGGCCGCTGGCGCTGACGCGCAGGCCGGTGATGGCGCCCACACCCTGACCATTCGCGTTCACCGAAAACAATCCTGGCGCCACGGATTCTACTGCCACCTTTGCCCAGACGCTGCTGCCGGAGGCTTGGCGGATGGTCAAAGTTGCAGGACCCGGAGCGGCCCCGTTGGGAACCAGCAGGTTGATCTGCGTAGGGGAAGCGTAGAACAGTGGGCAGGATTGGGTCAGGCTCGCACTGTCGGTGATCTGGACGCTGACCCCCGCCAACGTAGTGGGGAGCGGCGTAGTTTGAGCGGTTGCCGTGCTGTTCGCCAGGCCGCTCCCGAATACGGTCATGATGGCGCCGGAAGCCACCGATCCCGCCTGCATGCCGGCTCCGTTCACAACCGCAAAGGCATACTTCTCGATCATGCCCTTGGGTGTCAGGTCCTGGCCCGCCAGACCGGCATAATCCGGCGCGTACTTGCGAACCTTGAACACGGCATTCATGTACTCACCCGCTTTGTTGGGGTCGGAGTCCGGTGCTTTCCCCTGGGTAAGCACCCCTGTGTTCATATCTTCTACCGGATTCACGTACTTCCAGACGATCTGCCCGGCTGAAGTCACCTCCTCCAACACCCCGAAGACGCCCCAACAGATCAGGGTATTCCCGTTGGGCATGCGCTCCGTGCCACCGATATCCGTCTCGTAGTACTGCTCTGAGCCCGTGCCGAAGTAAGTCCAAGCAAGCTGCTGCGGTCCGTACGCCGCGCCCGTGGCAAGAGCGGGATAATTGCCGCTCGCGTCGACCGGCGGGACAAATTCATCCGCCGAAGAGTAGAGGCCGGCGGGACGGTTGACACCGTCGTTAAAGAACAGGATATTGCCGGCGTCGGGGAGCCCCGATACAATCCACTGGGCGTCATGTTGCTGGAAATTCATTTCGTTGGCGGCAGTGCCCGCGGAATACATCTGCGGGTTCCCCCAACGGTAAAGGAGGTCGCCACCCTTGCCGTACTTTCCGCCCGTATGACCGGCGGCCTGGGCCGTGGTGGTGGAGTGATCGATTACCCAGATTTCGCTGTTGCCCCGGACGCTGAGCATGATCTGGTCGGTCGCTGGATTGTAGTCGATCGAGTTCATGTGGTTCCAGAACTCGGGGATTTGGTGAGGGTAGGAAGCGTTCGGGCTTACGAGTTCGGGATGAGCGGCGGGGTTGCCGTAGTTGTTCTTCGTGGCGTCGTAGTTCTGGACCAGGTGGTCCCAGACGTGCCACTCCCAAACGATGTTGCCGCCCGTGGGGTAGGTCGGCTGAATCTCGATGATCGCGTCAGGCGCGATATTCCCATCCCCTCCCGGCTGCAAAATACTGGGCATGAATCCCGCGGCCAGCATGTCGGCGGGAGTCTTGGTTTCGACCATCAGGGCGATCACGTTGCCGTTCGGAAGTTGCTTGAAGTCGTGATGCATGAGGTTCGTGGGCGTCGCATACGTGAACGTCCACACCACATTTCCCTGCCAGTCGTACTCCCGGAGCTGCCCGCCCTCACCGCCGCCGATATCGGGCCCTTCATTTGATATCGAATCCGCGCGAAGAAGATGGCCGTTCGGCAGAAGATAGGCCATGAGTCCCGGCGGGTAGTTGCCGCTGTACCAGGAGTGGATCATCTGGCCGTTGTTGTCGATCAGGTACGTGTACCCGCTATGCAGCGGGGGCATCAGGACGTAGCCCGCAGAGGTTTTCGCCGCATTGTTCACGAACAGTCCGAGCGTCTGGTTCTGGCCTTCGAGGGTCGGCATGGAGACGAGCAGAACTGCAAGCGCACATACGCCGGATCGCATCATGAGGGTATCGCCTTCCGTCCCAACCTCATATATCGACGGAATTCGGTGGCGCCGGGTTTACATCCGGGCTTGGATTCTCGCGCCTTTCACATCCGGCCCCGCATCCATTGCAAAACAATTGCCTTGCGCGCGGGTCCGGAACATTTTAAGATAACGGTGTAGCTTTACTCCGATTTCAGTGCGGGAGGCAGCATGATTTATTCGCGTTCGGCCGAATACGCGATTCGCGCGTTTGTCCACTTGGCGCAGGTGCCCGAGGGCAAGTACGCCATGGTGAAGAATATCGCTGAGCAGGAACAGATTCCGGCTCACTTCCTGGCGAAGATCTTGCAGCAGCTTGCTCGCAAAGGTCTGCTTCGCTCCAGCAAGGGTCCCACCGGCGGCTTCGCCATGCGCGTGGACCCCGCCGAGGTTCGCTTGCTCGACATTGTCGAGGCGTTGGATGGCCTGGCGCCCTTCCAGCAGTGCGCCAGCGGTCTGGCCGAGTGCAACGACGATATGCCGTGCTCGATGCACGATAGCTGGGTTGGCCTCCGTTCACGTATCATGGATTACTTGGGGAAGAATACCATTGCCGACCTGGTCAAGGCGCTAGAACTGAAGAAGAAGTCTCTGGCGATGGCCACCAAGCGCAAGGCCAGGCGCGTGGCTTCCGCAAAACGGGCCTGAAGCCCGCCAACTCTAGGTAATCCGGAGGCAACATGGGACAATCCGTCCTGGTCCCCATGGTGGTCGAACAGACCTCCAGGGGAGAACGCGCGTACGATATCTATTCCCGGCTGTTGAAAGAGAACATCATCTTTCTGGGCACCCCGATTGACGACCAGGTGGCCAACCTGATCATCGCCCAATTGCTCTTTCTGGAAGCCGAAGATCCGGAGAAGGACATCTCCATCTACATCAACTCTCCGGGAGGCTCCATTACGGCGGGCCTGGCGATCCTGGACACCATGGCGTTCATCCGGCCGGACATCGTGACCATCTGCGTGGGCCAGGCGGCTTCCATGGCCGCCGTGCTGCTGGCCAAGGGCGCCAAGGGAAAGCGCTTCAGCCTGCCGAATTCCCGCATCATGATTCACCAGCCTTCCATGCAGGGCTTGGCGGGGCAGGCGGCCGACATCGATATTTACGCCCGCGAAATCCTGCGCATGCGCGAGATTCTCAACGTCATGCTGGCCGAGGCCACCGGCCAGCCGGTGGAGCGCGTCGCCAAGGACGTGGATCGGGATTACATCCTCGAGCCCGAACAGGCCGTGGAGTACGGCATGATCGACCGCGTGATCACCAGCCGCGACATGGCGCCCGTGCCTATTAAAGGCGTTTGACGCCACCACCGTCCAGGCTTGCCGCTAGCGCATCCGGACGAGCCGCTTCGCCAGGTACGGAAATAACTCCAGAACTCCATGCAGCACCAGGCCGGTGACGCCCTGGTATGGATTGAAACGGTCGATTTCGGCGTAGGCCAACCCACTCCGGCCCAGCACCACGTGAAGACTGAAACGCGTCCCGTTGCGATACGAGCGGTATTCCGTCAACACGCCGCCTACTTCGCCGGCATGCAGAATCCCGAGAGGTCCCTGGGCGAACAGCGAGCGATTTTCCAGCTCCTTGCGGGCCTGATGCGGCGAGGCGAATCGAAAGGTCATCCCCGCCCCGGCGCTCTGAATCGAGATGGGATCCGGAGGAATCCCAAAGGTGGCCAGGGCATCCTCGGTCCGTTTCTGGAGTTCGGTTTTTCGACGCATGGCCGGCCTCAGGCCAGCCCGACCAGCTTCCGGTACCGCTGGTAGGCCCGATCCCACTCGCCGCTCGGGTGCGGCTCGACCGTGGTGAGCGGGAACGAGCTCCGCACCACGGCGCGCACTTCATCCAGGTTGGCCAGCTCGCCGGCGCCCATGGCCTGCATCAGGATGTTGCCGATGGCCGTGGCTTCGCTTGGTCCGGCCACCACGCGGCGTCCGGTGCAATCGGCCACGAACTGGTTGAGCAGGGCGTTGCGCGATCCGCCGCCCACAATGTGGATCACCTCGATCTTCCGTTTACCCAGCGTTTCCAGGCTCTCCATCACGTAGCGGTACCGCAGCGCCAGGCTCTCCAGGATGGTGCGCGCGAACTCGCCGTGGGTTTGCGGCGGCTGCTGGCCGCTCTTGCGGCAATGGCCGGCGATCTTGCGCGGCATCTCGCCCGGTTCCAGAAACGCATCGGGGTCGATGGTGGCGGTGAACGGCTTCGCCGCCGCGGCCATCCCGGCAAGCTGCTCGTAGCTCGATTCCGCGCCTTCCTCCATCCACGCGCGGCGGCACTCCTGCAACAGCCAGAGGCCCGCAATGTTTTTCAGCAGCCGGATCTTCCCCGCCACCCCCACTTCGTTGGTGAAATTCAGCGCCAGCGATTCCGCGTCGATCACCGGCGCATCCAGCTCCAGCCCCATCAACGACCACGTGCCCGAGCTGACATAGCACCAGTTGTCGCCGCCTGCCGCGGGGACCGCCGCCACGGCCGCCGCCGTATCGTGGCCGGCGGTGGCGTACACCGGAGTGTAGGGCGGTTCCAGCATCTTGCCCAGCAGCGTCGCCGGCGGAACAATCTCGCCTAGAATCTCGCCCGGCAGCCCCAGGCGCTTCAGCATTTCCATGGACCAGTTCGTCGCGCGCGGGTCGAAGAATTGCGTGGTGCTGGCGATGGTGGCTTCCGATTTGGCCACGCCCGTGAGCCAGTAGTTGAACAGGTCCGGCATGTTGAGCAGCCGGCGCGCGACGCCCAACGCCGGCGAGCCCGCCAGCTTCTGCGCGTATAACTGGTACAACGTATTCAACTGCATGAACTGGATGCCGGTATAGCCGAACACCTGGTCGCGCGGCACGGTTTCAAAGAGTTTCTCCATCATGCCGTTAGTGCGCGCATCGCGATAGTGGCGCGGGTTATCGATCAGTGCGCCGTCGCTGCCCAGCAGGCCGTAATCCACGCCCCAGGTGTCGATGCCGATGCCGTCGAGCGAGAGCTTGCGCTCCCGCACGGCCACCCCGATGCCGTGCTGGATCTCGTGCCACAGCCGTAGCGTGTCCCAATAGAGCGCGCCCAGCACGCGCACCGGCGTATTGGGGAAGCGATGCAGTTCCTCGACGGCCAGCTTGCCGCCGGAGAGGCTGCCCAGGAGAGCACGGCCGCTCTCGGCGCCAAAATCGAAGGCCAGGTAATGACTCATGAAACTGTAAGTATAATCCGCTCGTCAGCCCCGCAGGGGCGCCAGAAAGTAGCCCAGCGCGCGAGCGCTGGGACGCGGTCTATCCTGGAACAAGGCGGCCCGGCTCGACTTGACAAAACTACGGGTAGGCCGTACATTGTGGAGGAAGACGAATTCGAGTGGAGCGCCGCCAAAGCCGAAAGCAACCTGGTAAAGCACGGCATTAGCTTCGAGGCGGCGCGTTGTGTGTTCGACGATGTGTTTGCCTTTGAGCGGTGTGATTTCGACAGTGCGTCAGGCGAGATCCGATACGTCATCACGGGAATGGTCAACGACATTATTCTGACGGTGGTTTATACGGAGCGAGGCGATCGCACACGCATCGTCTCAGCAAGAAGAGCAACGAAGCATGAGCAAGACGAGTACTATCGTAGCCAAACGGCGGAGTGACGGAAAGCTGGTTCAGGTATTGTCCGACGGCTCCACCAGGCCGCTTCGAGACAAGACGGATTGGGCGCGCCTGCGGGCTATGACCGACGAGGAGGTTACGGCCGCGGCCATGAGCGATCCGGACGCGCGGCCCATGACACCCGAGCAGCTCCGGGCTGCCCGCCGCGTTTCGCGGACCAAAACCCTGCGCCGGGCCCTGGCCCTGACACAGGAAGAATTTTCGGTGCGGTATCACATCCCGCTCGGCACCCTGCGCGACTGGGAACAGGGACGCTGTCAGCCCGACCAGCCGGCCCGCGCGTATCTAGCCGTGATTGCCCACGACCCCGAAGGCGTGAAACGCGCTCTAGCCGCGAAGCATCTGTAATCCAGGGCGCCGTCCGCGCGGAGGAAGCATGTTAGC
>Ga0181527_1004909_pt1 | contig 11312 bp, 10 predicted proteins | sample PEATcosm2014_Bin_30_FD_119762 | JGI IMG/M metagenome (GOLD analysis project Ga0181527, IMG submission 119762) | Peatland microbial communities from MTU Mesocosm Facility, Houghton, MI, USA - PEATcosm2014_Bin06_60_metaG | ecosystem: Environmental > Terrestrial > Soil > Wetlands > Peat | place...
ACGCACCGCCCAGAGGTGATAGGTCGTCGCCCAAGATTCCGCTACAGGCCGACCGCCGACCAAATGTCTTCGTCATTCTCAAGCTCGGTGAACCCACACCTGTCGCATCTGGTTCCCCTAATCGTCGCTGTCTTGCCCCCACTCCCGACTTGGCGCTGGTACTCCAGGAGCTGGCCGGCATGACACCTTTCGCAGATCAACTTCGACAGGCAAGCTCGTTCGCGTATTAATGTCAGTCGTAGAGCAAAGGTTTAGGGGATTCCGCGTGCAGGACGCGGGCGCCAAAGATCTTGAAGCGGATAGCCTTGAGTTCGCCGAACGCACAGCTGGAGGAGTGCATCTTCTGCAGGATGCTGTCCAGAAAGGCGCCCTCACACATCGTCTACGAAGACGCGAAGTATTTCGCGTTCCTCGACGCCTTCCCCTTCTCTAGGGGCCACACGCTCGTCTGCCCTCGAGAGCACGGCGAGACCATCTGGGACATGAAGGAGACTGACATCGCTGGGCTCTTTCAGACTGCCTCAAGGGTCTCTAAGGCAATCGTTGCCGCCGTAGGCGCCGACGGGTTCCGGTTCGTACAGAACAACGGGGAGGCTGCAAACCAAGTGGTCGCCCACGTGCACGTCCATGTGATTCCAATCAAGCTGGAAGACAGGGAGAGGTTCACAGGTAGGAAGCATTTCTCACCCGAGGAGATGCAGGCGACCGCCGAAGCCATCAGAACTGAAATGGAGCGTAGCTGAAATCCAGCGTCAGCTAACGAAGATTGAGATGGAAGTGATGGCTGACGATGTGTCGTTACCAGTGATTAGGTATACGGTGTAGACGCCGGCGCCGTAGCTCTGGATGAAATCGCGCAGGGAGAAGGTCACGGCGACCAGGTTGGGAGCGAGCGTCCATGTGTCGGCGTAGACGGTCACCCCTTGCTCGAAGGTCTGACATGTGAAGACGCATGGCGGGAGGACGCCTCCCACCAGCGATCCCGGTCCGTATTCATGCGGGCCGCTGTTGAGTTGCGTTGCTGTTTCGGGTGAAGGAGTGCGATCGTAGGTGACGTAGACGGCGTTGGCTGAGAGCCCTGCTTCCAGAGGAGTGCCTGTCATCGTGACGTAGTAGGAACTGGAGACCGAGAAGTTAAGGTCGATGTAATAGTTCTCGAAATCCTCGACGAAGTAGACCCTCGTGCTGTTAAACGCTACTCCGATGGAGACCCGGTTGTGCAGGCTCGACAGGATATTGTATCTGTGCCCGTTGTTGCAGCACTGGGAGTCGTCGTACATCATCGTATACTCGAGGGACTTCAGCGCGCCCTCGACAGACGCCGTGGAGGTGAAGTACGGGAGTCCAGTGTAGCTGTAGGCTATGTTCTCCTCGACCGCGCCCCTCCCTCCGAGAAGCGTGTACCGCATGTACGGCTTGAAGCCCTGAGTGTCGTTGTGGCTGAAGTAGCCGTATCGGAGCATCGAGTCAGCGTGTTGCTGGGCGACATTGATGTCGCTCAACGTGACTGCCCCCAGACTGTAGTTTGCCCGGTCGTTGTTGATGAGGCCTAGAGCGTAGGTCGAAAGGACATCGTGGTCCGATGGATAGGAGATGTTTGCAGCCCCGTTCTGGATCAGCGGCGAGTAGATGGTGTAGTTGAGGCTCTCTGTTGAATTGATTCCTGTTGCCCCGGTAAGAGACGACGCCAGTCGGGAGATCAGGTCCGAACCTTCCTTCACGAGCGCGGGCACTTGAGGCAACACCAAGACCCAGGCCGCGATGAGGACCAGCGCCACGAGGAGGAGGGCCACAGTCCCGTGGGACTTGGGCACAGGCTCCGCCGCCGGCCCCTCGCTGGGAATCGACCTCCGGCCGCTTTCGTCGATCTTCATCTGTAGGATCGTCTAGTCCCCCAGATATTTCAGTCCCACAGAACGGGAATCTGGACTCGTGTTCAAGAACAAGGGTCCAACCAGACAGCCAACTCCTTGGCCACCTTCTCCTACTCCGGACGGGTCAGCCCAGGCTTCTCGCTCCGTGGCCTCATCAACCATCAGGTCGTGCCTGGTCAACGGAAACCTATCATGGTCGCAGGGACCGACGCGCTTGCGAGCGAAATGGTCGCGGCCTCAGTGGGCCACGGCCATTGCCTGCTCTTTCGGATGTATCTGGAGCTCTACGCGCTGAGGTCTTCCTGTTGGCGCTCACTCAGGACGCCTGCAGGAATTTCTGGGAAGCTCTCTTCCATCCTCTGTTCCGCAACCGCGGCAGCCTCCTCCATCACCTTCTGCGCGTCCTCGTTCGCTGCGCCGAAGTTGAGAGAGAGCCCACCTGTGGTGCTGGCGTCGACGAGGACACTGCTGAGCAGCCCGGAGATCTCTCCGATTTCCCTGTCTGCTTCTGGAAGCGCGGTCCTTAGGCCGTCCTTCATGCTCCTGATAACCGAGACGGCGGGGGCGAGCGTTGTGGCGATTTCGCCCAAGTCAGTGATTGTTCCGAGTCTTAGTGAAATCTGCTCCAGCGCGAGCTGGGCTTGTGTCACCATCTTGCCCATCTTCCTGACTTCGGTCAGCTCGTTGGCGTAGACCGCGGCGTGCTGCGTGTCATGCTTCGCAAGTGCCGTGACTACGCCCTTGAAGATGGTGGAATCGCGTTGCTTAATCCTGTCAACCGCGCTGTCGAGCTGCGAGATCAGAACCCTAATCTGTCTGTTGGCCTGCTCAATCTGTGATTTCAACGGCGTCGGGGTGCGCAATGTGTCGCGGAACCTGTCCATCAGGCCCGGACCCTGGTCCTTCCTCTCCCACTTGTCTGCGAAACCCATGCTGGGTTGAGTGTGGGCCCGCGGTTTCTATATCCCTCGGGCTCTAATCCAGATGCCAGTTTGAACAAAATTAGTTGACGTGGGGAAAAAGGCGTGCTCAAATGGTGGGGGGGTCTAGGCTCGAAGTCAGCTCCGAGACCATCCTCAGACTGAAATAGAGTCTCCGCGAACAAGCTGAGGCATTGATTCTTCAGGGCGGTCTGGCCTACCTGACATCCGAGGAAATGGGGGAGGCAGATCGGGAGGCCATCAATGGATTCGGAATCGATGTTCTCTCGCTGATGGAGAACGCAGGGACGGCGGTCGCCACTCTCGCTAGACTTCTCCTAGATCGCAGTGTAGTCGGAAGGAGGGTAGGTGTGCTTGTGGGGAAGGGTAACAACGGAGGAGACGGTCTCGTGGCTGCGAGGCACTTGCACAACTGGGGAGCCGATGTCAGGATAATGCTGAGCGATAGGGAGGCAATCGGCCAGGTCCCTTCAAGGCAGTTGACCGCCATCGAGAAGGCCGGCGTGCCAGTCTATGGCACGGGAGGGTCTCTCGCAGGTTTCGACCTAATGGTTGATTCCTTGTTGGGGTACAACTCGAAGGGGGACCCACGTGAACCGGTGCGCGGTATGATACTGAATGCTAACGCCTCTGGAGCTCCTATCCTTGCAGTCGACATCCCGTCCGGCCTCGAAACGACGGCTGGAGTGCCCAACGACCCGTGTGTGGTAGCAAGGGCCACGCTCACTCTTGGATTCCCGAAAACTGGTTTTCTCAACCCGAGATGCAGACGGTACGTAGGCCAACTCTACCTCGGGGACGTCTCTTTGCCGCTCGAGATCTACAAGAAACATTCTCAGAGCGCGACGCTCTTCGAGAAGGAATTAGTCGTCAAGATCTGGTGATGTTCGCGGGGATATCCGCATCGCGAGCTCTACGCTCCGTCAACAATCCTGATGTACGCTTAAAACCCGCGTCGGGGACGAGTGGGCGAATTGATGAGGAAGGAGCCCATCCGGGACGAGATGAAATGCCCGAAATGTGGTAGGCTGGAATTGAGAGAGACCGGGGAAGGGGTGAAGTGCAAAATCTGCGGCTACACGCTCTCGCCAGGTGAGGGAGACAAGTTCAGGCTTTTCCAGCTCCTGAAAGAAGAAGCGAAGAGGAACAAGTAGAGGACACCTCGTAGCAGACCCTCCAAATCTCGATCGGCGTGACGAAGACCAAGACACTCCGGACACGGCGGACGAGTTTCGGCAATCGTTTAACTGGGCGAGCGGAATCGGTGGCCGGAGCATGTCAGTAAAGGTCAGCCCGATTTCGCGCTTTGTGTCACTGCTGATAATCGTGATTGGAATCTTCACCCTGCTCGTCGGATGGGCGACGGGGATTCTGGAAGACAGCATAGCGGGAATCGCGTTCATCATCCTTGGAATCGTCCTCTATAGACTGCTGTACAGGTTCGATGGGAAGGTCCAACAGCCAGTGAGAGACAGGTCTCAAAATAGGGAATCCAATCCTGCTGGACTCCTAGACATTCCTTTCTGTCACTCAGAGGCCGTAGTCGAGGCGAGCCCTCACTGGAGAAAGCAAGTGGTTCTCGACGTCGCTCTTGACGGCTGAGGCCTTCCTTCTCTTCGCGAGGCCATACCCTCCTCCCCCCGCTGTCCTGATTTCCACCTCGTCCCCGGCCCTCAGGACGAGCGTTGACTTGCTCGAAACTTTGGTCGACCTTCCGCCTCTGGTCAGTATGACCTCCGTTCCCTTTCCCGGACGTCCACCGAACAGTCCCCAAGGCCGGTGCCTCTCCCTGTCGGCGAGGACAGTGAAGGTCGTCCGGTCGGCTAGTGCCATGTAGGAGCGGACCAGGCCTGAGCCCCCCCTGTGCTCGCCAGCGCCCGAGCTGTCGGGTCTGAATTCGTACCTCGTCATCCTGATTGGGAGAGAGCGCTCCAGCTCTTCTATCGGAGTGTTCATCGTGTTGGTCATGTTGCATTGGATTCCGTCGATGCCGTCCATCGTCGCCCTGCCCCCCAGCCCGACCCCTATCGTCTCGTAGAAGGCCCACTGGAGCCCCCGAAACTTCCCGCCGACCATGATATTGTTCATCGACCCGCCCGACGCGGCAGGAACGGCGAGAGGGGCGGCCCCGGCGAGGGCCCTGAAGAGGACGTCAGCATTCCTTTGGCTCGTCTCGACGTTTCCACCTCCGACTGGATGAGGACGCTCTGGGTTGAGCAGGCATCCGCTGGGCGCTGTGACCTTGACAGCCGCGAACGCCCCGTGGTTGGCAGGGATGTCGTCTCCTAACAGACACCTCAGGACGAAGTAGGCCCCCGAAAGCGTTACCCCGAAGACGGCATTCAACGGATAGTCGACCTGCCGGTGCGTGCCCGCATAGTCGACCTCGACGCCCGTTGTGGAGACCTTGACCGACGCCTTGAGCTTGAGCTCGGCTCCGTCCAGCCCTTCCAGGAAGTCGGATGCCGTGTAGGCGCCTGGAGTCAGTCGAGAGATTCTCTTCTTCGTCATGGATTCGGAGTGCCTGAAGGCCTCGGCCGCGGCAAGCTCGAAGCTCATGACTCCGTACTTTGAAATCAGGTCGCCGACCCGCCTGGTGCCCGTGACATTCGCCGCCACCTGCGCCCTGACATCGCCCCTCCTTTCCTGCGGAGTCCTCGAGGCCGAGGAGAGCCTCTCGACGGTCCGTTCGAGAATCTCAGACTTCTTCATCAGGTAAGCCGGTTCCAGGACGAACCCTTCGTCGAAGAGGCTCCTGGCGTCCATCGAGATGCTGCCAGGAACCTTCCCTCCCACATCGGAATGGTGGGCCTTGTTGACCACGAAGGCGGCGAGCTCACCTCCGTGGTAGACGGGAGCCATTACGGTGACGTCGTTCAGGTGGGTGCCGGTGACGTAGGGGTCGTTGGAGACGACCATCGAGCCGTCGTCGAGGTCGAGCGCGTCCCGCCTGCAGGCTTCGATCATGTTGTTCAGCCCCCAGGGGAGCGAGCCGAGGTGGACCGGGATGTGCTCGGCTTGGGCAAGGAGCCTGCCCCTCCTGTCGAAGATCGCGGCTGAATGGTCCATGCGCTCCTTGATGTTTGGAGAATAGGCCGCGTTGCGGAGAGCCAACCCCATCTCCTCGCTGGCGTAGAGGAGAGAGTTGCTAATCAGCTGCAGCGTCACCGGGTCGGTCGTCATCTTTCCAGCCTCGTCCCGAACTCCTCAGCCCGCCAGGTCCAGGATGGATTGACCACGAGTGTGGAATCGTATTCCTCGATAATGCAGGGGCCACGCCCACTGTCGCCTTGAAACATTCCCTCTCTCGTGAAGACGTCAACCTCTTGCGTCGTGCCGCCGACCCACGCCTTCCTCGTCGTGGGTTGACTTGGCCGACTGACCCGTTTCTGCCTCAGCCCTGCCGGTTCCGGCCCGACGACCCGAGCCCTGACCCCGATGTTGACTATCTGCACGGGATCGGGAGACGAGTATCCATAGAGGGCCTTGTGTCGCATGTCGAACCCCCTTCTGACCCCGCCTTCCCCGCCGTATGGCAAGAGTAACTCGTGGGACTGACCGAGGTACCTCGCCTCCATGAACCGCTCAGTCCTGTACCGCCTGAAGCCCTCACGTTCCATCTCCCTCTGCGCCTCGTCCTCGAGCTCGTCGAAGCGTCGCTTCAGAGCCTTGGGCGAGTCCATCACAGGCGCCGAAAACGACCTGGTCAGGTCCCCCACGATCAGGCCGTAGGCCGAGAATAGCCCGGCGTGAAGGGGTACGATGATCTCCCCGATTCCCATTTCATCCGCGAGGTCACACGAGTGTATGGGCCCGGCGCCCCCGAACGCCACCATGGTGAACTCCCTGGGGTCTCGCCCGCGTTCGACGCTCACAATCGAAATGGCTTTCGCCATGCCGTCGTTCACGAGCCTGATCACCCCCTTCGCGAGTTCGGCCACGGCAGACTCTCCCCCTGCCGACAGCTTCCTGAGCGATCGTGTCGCAAGTCTCACGTCTATGGGCATTTCGCCCCCGAGGAGATGACGCGGGTTGAGCCTGCCCGTGGCCACGTTCGCATCCGTGACGGTCGGCTCTTTTCCCCCGCGCCCGTAGCAGGCGGGACCAGGGTCTGACCCCGCGCTTTCGGGTCCGACCTGGAGCTGGCCTGCCTCGTCAAGCCAGGCGACGGTTCCGCCGCCGGCGCTGACCTCGGCGATGTCGATGAACGAACCCCTGACAGCGTAGCCGCTTCCCCGGATCGACCTTCCGCTGTGGGTCCTGCCTGCTGCCTCGAATTCCCGGGTTATGTCCGGGTCACCGTCCACGACCGTTCCTGCCTTTGCGGTCGTCCCGCCCATGTCGAAGGTCAGGACCTTTCTCAACCCTAACTGCCGGGCCAGCTTGCTGGAGGCGACCACCCCGGCGGCCGGTCCTGATTCAATCGTCATGACCGGGCGAGCTGAAGCTGTTGCAACCGTGCTCACTCCTCCGTCTGAGTTCATCACGTAGACAGGAGCCCTGACTTTCATCCTACGGAGCGAAGCCTGAAGGCCAGAAAGGTAACTCGCCGTCATTGGTGCAAGGACGGCGTTGACGACGGTGGTGCTAGTCCGCTCGAATTCCCTGTATTCCCTGTCGACTTCGCTCGAGATGCTGATGTGGCCGCGGAACCCTTCGTAACGAAGGACCTCACGCATGAGGCGTTCGTGCTCGGGATTGACGTACGAATTGAGGAAGCTGACGGCTACCGAATCGAATCCACCTTCGATGATTCGCTTGGCGACCGACCCCGCGTCGCCATGGGTCAGGTCCTCGAGGACCGACCCGTCGGCCCCGACCCTGCACCTCACAGTGAACCTGTGCCTGCGTTCCACAAGAGGTGGCGGTCGTCTGGTCCCGAGGTCGTAGAGCTCGGGGCGCCGCTGCCTCCCTATCTCCAGGACGTCCCTGAACCCATCGTTGGTGACGAGTGCTGCTCGCGCCAAGCCGAAATGGGTCAGGAGAGCGTTTGTGGCCATCGTGGTGGCATGAGTGAAGAGCGAGATTTCGTCGGGCTCAGTCGCGAGTTCTTTGAGACCACTCTCGATGGCCAGGGACGGGTTCCGAGAAGTCGGGAGCTTGCGGACCTCGAGAGTTCCCGTGGCGCCATCGAAGGTTATGATGTCGGTGAAGGTACCTCCTATGTCCACACCGACGGAGACATGCCCTCCCGGCCGGGGCTTCGCAACATGGGAGCCGACTCCCGCCCGCGTAGGAGCGTCTCGACGAGAAGGGAGGTTCAACAGTTGGCGCAGCAGCAAAGATCTCCCGAGCGTAATTAACGATTGTCTGTTTATACGACCACCTCGAAACGGGTTCAGGGCAGAAAGTGCTCGACGAGTACAAGGGGATTCCGCGGGAGGCCAAGCTCCTGGTCTACCTCAGCTTCCCTCCTGGCCTGGCCGTAGGTTTCATCTACACGGACCTGTCCTACTTCCTGCCAAAGGTTCAGGGGCTCCTTCCATTCTGGACTGGAGTCACAATCACCACCATGGGCGTGACCGTTGCGGCGACATGCATCCCGCTCGGGATTCTGGCAGACAGGTACGGAAGGAGGAAGATGCTGATTCTTGGGAATCTTTGCGCCGGCATAAGTCTCCTCGGCTTCGCGCTCATGAAGAGCCTGCCGCTAATCCTGCTGACCGCAGTCGTTGAGGGTTTGGGAGAAGCTTCGTTCGCCGTGTCGTTCAACGCGCTGCTCGCCGACAGGGCGGGAGACGAAAAGAGGACAGCGTCTTTCTCACTGGGAGCTCTTCTGAGCTGGATTTCCGGAGCGATTGGCGCCTTCGCGATTTCTTCGGTGGTTCTCATCGAGAAGTTAGGCCTGAGCATCAGTCAGGCCCACGTCGCCCTGTACATAGTGGTAGCCCTCCTCAGCCTGTCGATTACGCCTTTGATCCTGAGGGTCCATGAGACCAAGAGACCGGCCCTCGGACAGCGCAGACCGATCCTACCGCGCAAATCCAGCAAAGTCATCATGAGGTACACTGTATACAGCTTAGCAATCGCGCTGGGCGCAGGCCTCTTCGTGCCTCTGATGGCTTATTGGTTCTCGGCGGCATATGGAATTCCTGACACTGTGAGCGGGCCGCTCCTCGGTGTGTCGAGCATCCTGACCGCGTTTGCTGTGCTCCTGGCGCCCCGCCTCGCCAAGAGGCTGGGGCACGTCAGGGCAATAGTTGCGACGCAGGCGTTGTCTACTTTCTTCATGGTCGCGGTCCCGTTGTCGCCGACCTTCGCGATTGCAGTCTCGCTCTACACGGTAAGGGTCTTCCTGATGAACCTCTCGAACCCCCTGGGGCAATCACTCCTGATGGGGCTGGTCTCGCCCGATGAGAGGGGCATGGCTTCTGGTGTAACCGCTGCTCTATGGAGGCTGCCGAACTCGCTCAGCACCACCGTAGGCTATGTTCTGATTGGGGACCACCTCCTGGCCCTGCCCTTCTACATAGCCACAGTGTTCTACGTCTTCTCTATCACAGCATTCTGGTTCATGTTCAAGGATGCGAGGCTGCCCGAGGAGGCCGTCTCGCCTGCTCAGGTCCTGACCCAGTCGTCGAGCTTCGATGGCTCGGAAGAGATGCGCTGAAGGTCCGACACGCGCACACCAACAAGCCTGAAGGCCCGCCCCGTCGCCTCGAATTCGTCAAGGAGCGCTCCGACGATCTCGCGGAGGGCCTCTTCGCTGTCCGTGTGGCTGACGAGAGTCTTTTCCCGAGTGTGAGTCTCGAAGCCCTGGAACCTGATTTTGATGCCTGCGACCCTGTAGGCGAGCCTCGCAGCCTTCACCCGCCGCACGAGCTCCGAAGCAGCGTCTGCAGCCTCACGTTTCACCGTCGGAAAATCACTGATGTCGTCCTTGAAGGTCCTCTCGACGCTGAGGGACTTCGGCATCTCCTGCTGCCTCACCTCAACACTCTCCTCTCCGTGCATCACCCCCCAGAGCCAGACCCCGTTCTTGCCGAACCAGGAAAGGAGTTGCTTCCCTTCGAGCTTCTGGAGCTCCCCTATCGTCTGGATGCCCTTCCCCTTCAGGAACTCCTGCGTCTTGGGCCCTATTCCCGGCACCACGCCGACCGCAAAAGGGGCAAGGTAGCCTGCAACGTCATCGAATGGGACGACTGTGAGGCCATCTGGTTTGTTCCTGTCCGAAGCAATCTTCGCCGCCGACTTGTTGGGAGCCACTCCGACCGAACATGTGAGACCGTGCCCTTCCTTGACTGCCCTCTTGACCTCCAGGGCGACTTGCTTCGCCGAATCCGCGTCTGGTGCCTTGCTCGAGACATCCAGGAAGACCTCATCGATGCTCGCCTGCTCGAACCTGTCGGCAAAGGCCTTCAGAGTCACCATGACCTCCTCTGACACGCGCTCATAGAGACCCCAGTTGGGCCGCAGGTAAGTCGCACTCGGGCAGAGCCTGTATGCCTGGGAGATCGGCATCCCGGACCTCAGACCGAACTTCCTCGCTTCGTACGAGCACGCTACTACGACACCTCTCCCCCTTCCCCCCTCAGGGTCGGCGCCTACGACCACAGGCAGTCCCAGAAGCTTCGGGTCTTCCCGGACCTCGGCCGAAACGTAGAACGCGTCCAAGTCGACGTGGAGGATGGACCTGCGCTCGTTCGGCATGGGCTAGCTACACCCCGAAAAGGGTCCGTTGCTCGCCACCCTGAGCATTCCAGTCGAGCTCCATCAGGCCGAGCAGCCTGCGAAACTCGTTGCTCGATTCCGGGCTGAACCCGGCGAAGTGGTTGTTGAAGAAGACGTAACCAGATTCGAACTTCCCAGATGTCTCCTGGACGATGGAGGCCCAGCGTCTCACGTCCTCGGACCGGTCCTTCTGGATGCCATTGAACTTGGTCAGCTCCCTGTCGCCGACCATCCTGAGGTAGATGAAGTCAGCAGTCACTTCTGGCGGGGTCTCCAGGTACTGGTTGAGGGACCAGACCATGGCGATGTTGCTCCGCTTCAGGAAGGCGTAGACCTCAGGAGTGAACCAAGACCTGTGTCTGAACTCGATCGCGTGTCTGAACTCTGGGCTCAGCTTGGAGACGAATTCCTTCAGGACCTCCATGTGCGATTCGAGCTTGATCGAAGGAGGGAGCTGGATTGCGATTGGGCCGAGCTTCTCTTTGAGCTTGCTTACAGTGCTGTAGAAGTGGAGCAGGGTCGAGTCTGAATCCTTCAGCTTGTTGTCGTGCGTGATCTTCTTCGGGAGCTTGGGGGAGAAGAGGAAACCCGCCGGAGTGCTGCTCCTCCATTGGTCAATCATCGAGGCGTTTGGAATCCGGTAGAAGCTGGAATCAACCTCGACGCAGTCGAAGACCTTTGAGTAGAACTTGAGGTAGTCCTTGGCTGCCATGTCCCTGGGGTAGAAGGACCCCAGCCAGTCTTTGTAAGACCAGCCGCTGCACCCGACCCTCAGCCTGTCCAGGTCCAACGAGTAGGAAGCCGGCCTCAAGGCCGATAAACGTTG
>Ga0181527_1004910_pt1 | contig 11310 bp, 10 predicted proteins | sample PEATcosm2014_Bin_30_FD_119762 | JGI IMG/M metagenome (GOLD analysis project Ga0181527, IMG submission 119762) | Peatland microbial communities from MTU Mesocosm Facility, Houghton, MI, USA - PEATcosm2014_Bin06_60_metaG | ecosystem: Environmental > Terrestrial > Soil > Wetlands > Peat | place...
GGATCGCATAACTGTACTTGATATCGGTATTCACGTACCGGTACGAATCCTCGCAATAGGCGAGTGTCTCCATCAGCCGGGGAAGTCTAATTGCCGGTGCGGTCTCAAAACTCCAGCAGCGCGGAGCGGTGCAGGTCGAACCCCAGAGGAATAAACATGGGCCAAAGATGGAGAGCCCTTTTTTCAGGAGCGTAATGGTAAGAGTACGCATCCGGATCGCGTTCTCTTCATCCGCAGGTTCGACAATCAGGATCGAACCATCGGGAGCGAGCCGTTCAGAGAGCTGTGTGACAATATCAGCTTGGACATCGGTAGTAGGATCAACGAGCTCATTGAGGACATTGGAGAAGATTAACAGGTCGAACGTATCCGGAAGTGCAACGCGGTCAATAGTCCTGATGTCAGTTTTGACGGGAGGCTTGACGGAAACCCTGCCCCCAGGGGGGACACATGCATTGCGCAGATAGGTGAACGCCTCGATATGTTCTTCGGATCTCTCCAGAGACCAGACGGTCGCGCGCGCGTCATCAAGCCGTGAGTAGAAATCTGCAATGGCAAGCGGGACAACCCCGGGCCCGGTTCCGATGTCAAGGATATTCATACTTTTTTTTAGCAGCCCATCGCGTGCGAGCATCATGAGCAGGTACTCTGTCTGCATAAAATAGACAGGGAAGTGGTAGGCGAGATATCCGAGTACACTATAACCTTTGGTGTACTGTAATGACCGTTTCTGTGCGGGTTTCCAATAATCGTCTTTCTGGGCCACAATTGCCCGGCGGAGCCTTTCGATGATGACCGGATGATTCCATTCTCTTCCTACCTTTTTTGTAATGTACTGTTCAATACTCTGCGCAAGGACGTGAGGGATGCTTCTTTCAGTAAAAAATGCATCCTGCCGTTTACTCTCCTCCTGGTTCAGAAGGTATGGCTGTGCCGGGGGAATCCGGGAAATCTCAAAATCCCCTTCGATTTTTTTTGCCATGAGTTGCCGGTTACTTGGTGATGAGCGATATTATAGGCGTTTTGCTAGGGCCGTTATTTTAGTGAGCTATTACAAAAACTTGTAGCAGAAAGGACTAGAGGTGCGCCACCCCATTATAACGTCTGCAATGCCTACAAAACTCAACGCCCTCGCACGCGTATCCCATCATCCGCCTCCCACGGACTACAAGGCTCTCGCAGGAAAAAAAACGCCTCCGTATTAGCTACATAGAGGTACTATGCGAGGTTATTTACCATTATACTTCATCTCTCGTGAGTTTAGCGATCTAGATTGAGCATTCATGCGCATTCAAATTTGCGGACTTAGTCGTACAGATGTTGCTAAGGGCGCGGTGCTGCTCCTTAAAATCTGGACACACGGATGCCAGTTTAGCCCAGAACCTCTTCGAGTGGTTGAATTCGAATAGGCGGGTTAACTCATGAATCATGACATAATCCGCCAGTGCGTCTGGTAGCGCGATCAATTGCCACGTGAAGATTAAATCGCCGTCCTTTGTACAGTAGCCCCATCGCTTTGTATTTTTGACGGACACGTTCCCTAAGCTAAGACCAAACCGCGTTGCGTAAACGGGTAATTTGCTTGTTAGAAGCTCTGAGGTTGCTTTTCTCATCCATTCTTTCAATAACGAGAGCGGCTCTTTCGTTCCGTTCACGTGTATAATGATTTTATCGTTCTTTATCTCGATCTCGTTTCCCTCTTTGCTGGGTGAGACTGTAATTATCGCAAGATACCGCCCCTTATGCATGATAGAACCGGCATCAAAAACACACCGTCTGCTCGATAATTCATCGTATTTTCGTTCGATCCACGCCTGCTTCTTCTTCAGCACGCTCTGTGCATCTACTCGAGCATCTGGGGGAATAACGACTTCCAGCTGAAGATCCTGCGTAAATCTGAGGTGAACATACTTGGAACTCTTGCCAAGTTTCACATGGTAAGGAACCTCTATATCTCCCACTTTCACAGTCTCCACAGTACTCACCTACAGATTGTATCTGACGATGAAATTCATCAATTCTTCGCTCAACGAGTTAAGCTGTTTCATATCAAGGTCGCCTGCAAACTTCTGGAAGCACGTGTCAAACAGCATTTGCTCTACCTCCGTCCCCATCTTTACACGATTAATATCTAAATGCGGCGAACAAGGAATCTCGTCACTTTAAACTTCACTCTTCACGATAACCGCCTTCCTAGATCTCAAGCACAGAAATCGCAAGCTTTTCTGCGTCGTGCGCGCACATTACCTGCTGCAACACTTCAATGATCTGGCGAAGGGGGCGGATCAGCAGCCTGTTCCGCGTCGAGGCGCCTACGCGGCCCTATTAGAACCGATGTGGCAAACGCAGCGAGGGTCTGGACAGCTGTTCTTTTAGCTCGAGCGCAAACGTTCGCAAATATGACCCTTCAAGCCGTTCAGCCCTGGCGAGGCAGTAGCTGCAGGCCGCCCCGTGTATTACCACATACCTTAGTTTAGCGTCTAGCCGGGCTCGTTCAACGCTTTCTATTAGCTCTTCCAGCGGTATTGTGTGAATGTAGGTAGCCGAGCTTGTAGATAGCCTTTTTCTTGTCGCCTGCGTCAGTCTGGGGATGGATTGCTTGCACAAAAGGTGTATTGTGTAAAAGGAAATAATCCCGCGGCAAGAACGTGCTGAAAGTGAAACAGAAGAAAATGGACATGGATGAAAAAGTAACAGCGAAAATCATCGACAGCTTCATAAAGAAATTTGTCGAGAGTGATCAGAGAACGATTGAAAAATAGGGTATAAAATCACGCGATGCGGACTAGGATTGCGCGAGACCTTTGACGGAAAGATATATCGACCGTTGAACCCGTTCAAATGAACCCAAGCAGGAAGAAAGGAGGCGAGCGAAAAGTGATAATGCCTAAATCCATGAGGTTTGTCAAAAGTTGTGGCAGCTACAAGACTGGCGACGACTTGAAACTCGATAGCGCGGACGCGGCGACATTCGTTGCAGCAGGGTACGCTGTATATCGTGAAGATGATCGTGAAGGTGAATGACTGCAGATACGGGCGTCTTTTGAGGAATTGGAGGGCGTCAAAGCTTCTTTTTGCCTTATTCTTCTTCTAAGTAATTGAGAAACCGATTAACAGCAACTTTTAAGCTGTTCGTAAATGCCATATCATTAGACTTTCGAACGAACGACCTTTGCTCACTATTCTGAGCCGCTCGTATGGGGGGCAGTTCGTCGAAACGATGAACGCGCTAAGGTAATGAGTATGACATTTACGGAGATTATGATCCTAGACGTCGATTGTGCTCACGCCGACGAGTCTTTGCGCTCAAGGAATGATGTAAGAGTCTCGTATATTTTGTCTAACACACCACCCGAAGAATGGAAGGATTACTTCGAAGAACAAGCCTCTGCAAGTGCCAACCAAAGATTGTCGGCCATACAGTCCGCTATGAATGCCCGAAAGACAAAGTGGCGATACAAAGGGACGGAGCATGCTGGAAGATAGTGGCAAGCTTGGCCGAAGATGCAAACCGATACTATCTCGAGAACGAATTGAGGCGAGAGCAAGATCGACAAAAAAAAGAACGTCAAGAAGAACAACAACCAAGAGAATTTGAGATAGAATGGGATCGCTATATGGGCCGAGACTGAGTTCCCACGGTATCAAAGAGCTATATGATGAGACGCCGCCATTGTGGGTTTGTTTCTCAAAATAGGTAATTTCGTTAGGCACGTCTGACGCTTCTACTATCTTTTCTGCTAAAGCGAGTTCTGTCTGGAGAAATAATCGTTTGCGACGTGCTTAGTTACAAACCAAAGCATAACAATGAAGAGCATAGCTTTTTATCGCGTGCAACGAAATTGATTCCAACAATCGCTGCGTGCGTGATCGTGATGCTCCGAGGATCGCGCAAGGAGAATGGCCGATGATCAGCAAGGAAGTGATGCTCAAGGACCGCAGGATGATCGTCGATCTAAACTGTCCAATGGCGCGGTTCCCGGATAACCCCGTGCTTACGGCCAAGGAAGTGAACCAGGTGTGGCAGGAACCGGGCCTCCAGGTCACGACCGTCCACAACGCCGGCATCGCGCTGCAAGGTGGCGACACGGTCATGCTGTTCCGGTCTCATCTTCGTTGCGGCTTGAGCGTGCTCGGGGTCGCCCGCAGCAGCAACGGCGTCGACGGCTGGCGTGTCGAGCCGCGCCCGGCCATGGCGCCGGCCGCCGAGGGGGACGTCTTCGCCCCCGGCACCGATGCCAGGGCCCTCATCGAGAACGAGTCGGGCGGCGTCGAGGATCCGCGGATCACCCAGATCGGCGACACCTACTACATCACCTACAGTGCCTATCACGCGACGGTGAAGAACCGCGTGCGAGTCTCGCTGGCCTCGACCCGCGATTTCTCGCACTTCATACGCCACGGCCCGGTGCTCGAGCGAGACATGCGGAACGTGGTAATTTTCCCTGAGCCCATCAGCGGCCGCTACGCGGGCCTGTTCCGACCCAATGACACCACGGCCGGCGAGGTCGGGGGCATTTACACGCAAATCAAACTCGGCTGGACGAGCTCGGTCGAGTCCAATTGGTGGGAGATCCAGCCGGAGCCCATCATGATGACCGGTGCGGGCCCAAGCGCCTTCTCGGACAAGATCGGTCCTGGCGCTCCGCCCTTTAGAACCACCAAGGGCTGGCTCAGCGTGTTCCACGGGGTGCGCACCACCATGGGCGGCAATCCCTACGTGCTCGGCGTGGCGCTACACGAGCTGGAGGACCCGGCGCGGGTCAAGATGTCGAGCATCCCCATACTGTTCCCGTCTAGGGCTGACTGCCGCGTCGAGGAGGGCGCCTACACTCATGTGCCGCAGGTCGTGTTCACCTGCGGAGCGGTGCGCCGCGACGATGGCAGCATCGTCATCTACTACGGCGGCAATGATACGGTCATGAACGTGGGCGTGACCCACGAGGACGTCCTCATCGCGCTCTGCGAGAGCTACGGCCAAGACCCGGTGACCGGGCATCTCAAGTACAACATTCGCGGCCACCGAAGCTGAGGAGCTCGAAACCAGCGGCCGCCGGGGAAGCAAGAGGTAGACCGTTCAGTGCCTGCGACCGGTTTCGCCGTTGTGAAGCGTTCCGAAAAGAAAAGAGCAATGTTGTGGGCAAAAAAATCAATCTTGTTGCGGCGGCCGCTATCGCGAGCTCGAAATTGTTGCTCGCCGCGGTGAATGACAGCGTGGCCGTCTTCGCATAGTTGATCCTGACTCGCCAGCAGACATAGAAAGTGAGGAAGATTATGCTTTTTCAGCAAAATATATACTTATTTCCAGTTCTTTCGCTATAATATCTTTGATGGCTGCACCAAATGCTTTGAAATGTTCCGTTTGCATGTGGGACTCTAATACTCCTTTGTTTTCCCATTGCTCAAACATCATTAGAACATCCTTATCTTCAGTGCTGGCAAATAACTCGTAACTGATACACCCTAATTCTGAACGGGTGGGTCCAATTACATCCTGAGATCTTGAAACAATTTTATCCCTATCACCCGGTTTGGCTGTTATAGTGGCTTTTACTATGATCATACCCTATCTTCCTTAACTTTACTTTATGAAATTGAATCATACGATTTATAACAATTTCTTGATATTATTATAACTTGATGATAAATTTAGACTTTATATAATTATTACACTGATTTGATTAAAATGCAATATTAATAAAAATATTATGCAGTTTAATGTTAACAATAAATGGAGATGAAATAATGAAAGCAGCTCAAATAAAAAATTATGGTGATGTTAAAGCTATCGAAATCAATCAAGATGCTGAAAAACCATCATTACAATCAACACAGGTTCTGGTTGAAGTCTATGCCGCAAGTCTCAATAGAATCGACTCAACAATCATAAATGGATATGTTCAGGAAATGGTGCCTTTATCTTTTCCTTTCACAGTAGGAGGAGATTTTTCTGGTGTTATTTCTGATTTGGGAGAAGAATTAACTGAATTTAGAGTAGGTGATGAGGTATACGGTAATGCTGGAGCTTTACTCGGTGGATCAGGATCAATTGCAGAATTTGTAGCTTCTGATAGTGCAAAAATGTCTTTTAAACCAAAAACTGTTGATTTCACGCAATCCGCATCGCTTCCATTGGTGGGGGCAAGTGCAGTGCAAAGCATTGAAGAGGAAATAAAAGTCAAAGAAGGACAAAAGATACTGATTCAAGGAGGGGCAGGTGGAATCGGTTCAATTGCTATTCAAATTGCAAAAATGCACGGTGCCTATGTGGCGACAACAGTTGGAACGGACAGTGTGGATTTTGCAAAAAACCTGGGAGCTGATGAAGTCATAGATTACAAGGTGCAAGATGTAACTGATGTGTTACGTGACTACGATGCAGTGTTTGACACTGCTGGAGGAGATAGAGTAAATGAACTCTTCAAAATAATTAAAGAAGGAGGAACACTTGTTTCCGTGGTGGCTGGAATAGACCAAGACTTGGCAAATAAACAGGGAGTAACAGCTATTAGTCAAATGACTGCAGTAAGCACTGAACAACTCCAAAAGCTTGCGGGATACGTTGACAGTGGAAAAGTAAAAGTGCAGATTGAGAAGGCTTTCCCGTTCTTACAAGTCAAAGAGGCATTTACCTATTTCGAAACACAACATCCGAAAGGAAAAGTTGTGTTGGAAATAAAATAGCCACATCATCACTTAGAAAATTAGAAATCCGTTCCTGAGCGCAGCATCAATTTCTAACTCCACGTCAACTTGGGCTAAAATATGTGATGAGCGCCCTCCTTCATCTCAAAACTATCTTCCTTTTTTTTCAACATTGTATAAGGGGCCTGCCCTCCCTGCACAGCTTTATTCAGGTCCACTCGTGGCCTTTTTCACACCTGTGCTTCCCTTCGTGTTTTGGGTCTTCGTGCGTGCAGACCATCTCAGCACCACACACAGGGCACGAGACAGTGCACTTTATGATTTCGTCCTTATCGTCTTCTGTCATTGTTTCACCTCTTGTTGAGTGAGTTCTAACTAAAGTGCAGCAGAGTATAAAAGTAGTGTATTGAATAAGCCAGCTCACCATATATAGCTCAAGCCTCAGTTCGGCTGAGGACTGCAAGAACAGAGGATACCCATATCGCTTCTAGGCACCTAGGTTACAAATTACTATGTTATGGAGGGGGGTTTAGATGAGCGTCGAAGAAAACAACGATTGATGAAAACGTTGGATGACGCGTGAAACAACGAGGACTGGGACACGTTCAACAAACGGCACGCTGAACAGATAGCGGTATACTGGCCAGGCCAGCCGGAGCCGACGAGAGGACCGCATTCGCACCAAGAGCAGGCCGACGCTTACGCTGAAAGCATAGCCTATTAATGCCCCTATTCCAAGAACGCCGTTTACGACGAACAGCCACCTGATCGCTATCTCCAGTCTGCCCCGCACAAAAAGGGAAGCTGCGAAGAGTGTGGCTAGGCTATATAGAAGTGCCCCAAGATCTCGAGGACCCAAAAGATCGAATTCGGGTTTGACAAATAATGCGAATCGACATCGAGATTAGAAAGAAAAAGGCGGACAATTATGGATTTTTTGAAACTTACAAGAGATCGATATTCTGTTAGAAACTATAGCAATAAGAGAGTTGAACGGGAAACTTGATAAAATTCTGGAAGCAGGGAATTATGCCCCTACTGCTACCAACGCTCAACCTCAGAGAATTTATGTAATTCAGAGTGAACAAGCACGAGCAAAAGTAGAAAAATTGCTCGATTTCATTATAATGCCCTTTGTTTTATTTTGGTTTGTTATACGAAGAGGAAAGTTGGTTCAGACCGAATAATGGATTCGGATCTATAGATGCAACGATTGTTGGGACGCATATGGTGCTGGAGGCGACGGAACGGGGATTAAGCTCTGTGTAGGTGGCAGCATCTCATTCGGGTATAGCAAAGAACTTGATTTAGCAAGTCATATTGTACCTGTAGCACTCATCCCTACTGGATATCCCTCAGACAAAGCTAAACCCAATGTTAGGCATTACATTCGAAAAGATATATCAGAAACAGTAGAGTATCTATGAAGATTGAGAATCTGGAAAACTTGACTAAAAACTTCAAGCAGAATCGCACACACAATCTGGATAAAAAATATCGGTGACAGACAATGCTTTACCGGACGATGAAAAAGGCCGCGCCTGACCTGTCTATCCTCGGGTTCGGGTGCATGCGGCTCCCTCTGAACGAAAGCGGGCAGATTGATGAGGATGAAGCAACGGGGATGATCCGGTACGCAATCGACCAAGGTGTGAACTATATCGATACTGCGTACCCCTATCACAACGGTGAAAGCGAACCAGTCGTCGGACGTGCGCTCGCCGAGGGGTACCGCGAAAAGGTGCACCTCGCGACCAAGCTCCCCAGCTGGCTGATAAAATCCCGGGAGGAAATGGACAAGTATCTCGATGAGCAGCTCGCGCGGCTCAGAACCGATTCCATCGATTTTTATCTCTTACACGGGCTCAACGAGCCGTTCTGGGAAAACCTCTCGGCTCTCGGCGTCACGGACTTTCTGGACGATGCTATCGCGGACGAGCGAATCCGATATGCCGGATTCTCATTCCACGACAACACGAAGGTTTTCAAAGAGATCGTGAAAAGTTACGACTGGACATTTGCCCAAATCCAGTACAATTTCATGGACGAGCACTACCAGGCAGGGACGAACGGGCTGAAATACGCAGCGAAGAAAGGGCTCGGCATCGTGGTCATGGAGCCCATCCGGGGCGGTCTGCTTGCCAGGGACCTTGCTGGTATCTCAGAGATCTGGAAGAAGGCAGACGTCCAACATACCCCCGCAGAATGGGCGCTCCGCTGGGTCTGGAACCATCCGGAAGTGACCGTCGTCCTCTCCGGCATGTCGGCACCCGAGCAAGTCCGGCAGAACGTCGAATGCGCAAAAAACGGGTTACCGAACTCCTTGAAGAAGGCAGAACTCACCCTGTTCAAGAGCGTAAAAGAAGAGTTGGAGAAGCGGATCATAATCCCCTGCACCGGATGCAAGTACTGCGAGCCGTGTCCGCATGGCGTGAGCATCCCAGAGTGCTTTGAATATTATAACCGGGGGCACATGTACGACGACGAAGAACAGACCCGACAGATCTATTTGGCGTTCCTTGGTGGGTTCTTTGGCGGCAATCCAAGTTACGCTTCTTTCTGCCAGGAGTGCGGGGAGTGCGAAGAGAAATGTCCCCAGAGTCTCCCGATCCGCGATAACCTAAAGAACGTTGTGGAATATTTTGGGAAATAATATGACTTCGGGCGCGACATCTTTGTGATAAAATCGAAGCGCGAGATTTCAAACAAAGACCGGTATTAAGCACAATCGTACTTTTTCTTCACGATGCGACTCGTGCACAATTTCTTTTCACGCAGCTAGACATGTGCAAGAAAATCTAAACGGCTGTCCAGTTGTAGTTCAGGCGTCTAGGAACAGACTGATGTCTCGCCAATATCGCATACGTACTGTGAACATCTTCCGGGCGGGGGATGCTTGTAGTGCTCCTAATCAACGCCAGTCATCCTATGCGCCAAGACATATTTGCGGTTGGTAGTGTCCCATCCGATAACGTCTCCAAATTGTTCGGCGAACTTGCCGACCACGTCCCGATGGTCATCTTATGCCCCTCCTTGCCGAGTTCGGTCAGGGGGGCAGACACAACTTGCCGTTCTAGCAGCACATTCAGCAGTCCTTAGTAGTCTCATTCCTGACCGTGAACTCACGGCTCACTCAGCCGCGCGTGCAGCGGATGCTTGTAAAACCGCCAATCGACCCCAGAAACGCCGTGTGTGAGTAGGCGTCTGTATAGTAGAACGTCTTCTAGATAAGCAGTTGCTTTCCAGGCTAGCATCGGAGCCGCAGAGGATTTCAGGGAAAAGAGATCCTTTAGACATCATATCCTGTGGCCGAATTGTACTGCTCTCTTATGCTCTTCGCAGTATCGCCGGGCACTCTCTCCTCCAGCAGGTCTAGAAACATCCCGGCAGCCTCTGGGGAGATGCACAGCAAGCACTCCGAGCCGTCCCGGATGCGGTCGGCCAGATACTTGAGGTCCTCTGTTGAGAGCCTCTTCAGCCGGTCCTGTAAATCCTCATCGTCGGCTGCAAAATGCATGGAGACTGGTGGCAGGATGGAGCGATAATGGGTGGGTATACTCGCCTCCGGCGCAAGCTTCCTTAAGATCTCTAAATCCTTCTCATTGAGCTTTCTCACGTGCGTCCTCCAGAAAGGGAGTTACCATTCTCGTAGTAATATCTTGCCACGCCCTATGGGCCGATCGCAGTTCCTTTGCTGCCTACGCCAAGATTTCGATGCATAAAGACTGGAATCCATCGCTGCCCCCAAACCTATGATGAGCGGCAGTGATGGATAAACATCAAGTCAAGAAAGTACACCCCTATTTCTAGCCCAAAAAATTTAACCTGCGATCTTCGCGCCTATTATCTTCACCTCTTTTGCCGGCCGGTCCATAGCGCCAGTCTTCACTTTGCTTATCCTCTCAACCACATCAGTCCCCTCAACAACCTTGCCGAAAACCGGATGCGCTTTGTCTAGGTAGTTGTTGTTTATCAGGTTGATAAAGAACTGGCTGCCGCCCGTGTTCGGACCGGCATTGGCCATGGCAATGGTCCCCCGATCGTTGCGGTTGTGATCCGTGAACTCATCCTTGATAGCGTAACCCGGTCCACCCCGGCCAGTGCCTGTGGGGTCCCCGCCCTGGATCATGAAGGAGTCGATGATCCGGTGGAAGATGGTGCCGTCGTAGAATCCCTTCTCCACCAGCTTTCGGAAGTTGCCCGCGGTAATGGGCATATCATCGTAAAGCTCCACGGTGATGTCCCCCATGCTGGTGTTCAATAATACCTTGGTCCTGCCTGCCTGCGAAGTGCTTTCTGCCATGTCCTCATCCCTCAATCATGTATCCTAAATTCTCCATTTCTGGTCGATGAGTCGTTATTCGGATTAGCGATATAAAAAACCAAGGGATGACGCCGCCAGTATATCCTCACTTCCTGCAGATCTTGATCCTTGAGCCTTAGACAAACTGCCGTCGCATTAATGCGTTAATGGCTAGCACTAACTGTAAGCGCATTAGGTAAATTTCGTGCTCTAACTGTTAATGGCTTGAAAACGATGCGTATCGCGAGTGTACGCGTAATAAGCGCAAATCCACCGAGGTGTATATCGATGCACCGACGGCATAAGCGAGGGTTTATCTCAAAGTGCGGGCGTGCAACACATACACCAAGGTAGTTTTGATA
>Ga0181527_1004913_pt1 | contig 11307 bp, 8 predicted proteins | sample PEATcosm2014_Bin_30_FD_119762 | JGI IMG/M metagenome (GOLD analysis project Ga0181527, IMG submission 119762) | Peatland microbial communities from MTU Mesocosm Facility, Houghton, MI, USA - PEATcosm2014_Bin06_60_metaG | ecosystem: Environmental > Terrestrial > Soil > Wetlands > Peat | place...
ACTCCACTCGCTGATCCCGCAAACTCTCCCGCCTCCAAGACATCCAAACACCCCCAAGGCAAAATCATCACCTGTAAAGGATGTCCTGATAACAACCTGTAAAGAATGTCATGAGACTGAACAAAAAGGCCGCGGAAGGATGGGGCATCCGCACATTCTTTCTATTTCAATTGTGTGCCGGCTGAAGGGTATTTCATTTACGAGCGGAGATGAGAGTTTTGGATGTTTCCCAGGTTATTGCTGCAAAAGCGAGGTGGGGGTTTGGGTTGTGAACAAAGGCGGCAAGTTAGCGCCGCTTCGCGGGGTTAGCAAGTTAGCGGGTTGGCGGATTTTGTGGTGATGCGGGATGTTTTTCCCTAATCCCTAATCCCTGATCCCTAATCCCTGATCCCTATTCCCTCGTTTTACTCTCTGCCCTTCTTGCGGATTTCGATGGTGAGGCGCTTGATCTTCTGGTTGAGGGTTGAGAGCGGGATGCGGAACTGCTCGGCGGCTTCGGTCTGGTTGCCGTTGCAGCGCTCGAGTTTTTCGACGATGATGCGGCGTTCGATGTCTTCGAGGATGTCGAAGAGCGAGGCGTTGGGGTTGTGTTGGAGCAGGGCGTCCTGGAAGCTGCGGCCGGTGATGTGGCCGGGGAGCAGATCGGAGCCGATGACGGGCCCCGAGGAGAGCACGACGCCGCGCTCGATGGCGTTTTCCAGTTCGCGCACATTGCCCGGCCACTCGTAATCGACCAGTGCGCGCAGCGCGTCGGCGGAGAGCTTGCGCGGGGACAGGTCGTTCTCTTTGGCGTAGAAGTCGAGAAAGTGCTGGGTGAGCAGGGGAATGTCTTCGCGGCGGGCGCGCAGGGGCGGCAGGTCGACGGTGATGACGTTGAGGCGGTAAAAGAGGTCTTCGCGGAAGCGGCCCTCGCGCACCTCCGTGCGCAGATCGATGTTGGTGGCGGCGATGATGCGCACGTCCACCTGGATCTCCTGGATGCCGCCCAGGTGCATGAAGCGGCGGTCCTGGAGCACGCGCAGAATCTTGGCCTGGGTGTCGGTGCCCATGGTGGCGATCTCGTCCAGGAAGATGGTGCCGCCGTTGGCCACCTCGAAGAGGCCTTTCTTGGCCGCGATGGCCGAGGTGAACGCGCCCTTGACGTGGCCGAAGAGCGTGGATTCAAGCAGCTCGGAGGGCATGGCGCCGGTATTGATGGGGACAAAAGGCTTATCGCGGCGAGGCGAGTTGGCGTGGATGGCCTTGGCGATCAGCTCCTTGCCCGTCCCGCTCTCGCCCTGAATCAGCACCGTGGACCGGCTGGGCGCCACCTGGGCTACCAGGTCGAAGACCTTCAGCATGGATTCGCTCTTGCCCACGATGTTGGCGAAGCTGTAGCGCTCTTTGAGGGCGCGCTTGAGCTGCAGGTTCTCTTCTTCCGCGCGATGGCGGGCGACGGCGGAGCGGATGTCGGCCAGCAGCTTCTCGTTGTCCCAGGGTTTCTGGATGAAGTTTTCAGCGCCGGCGCGCACGGACTCGACGATGTTGTCCACGGTGCCATAGGCGGTGATCATGATGACCGGCAGATCGGGCTGGCGTTCCTTGATTTGCGGCAGCAGCTCCAGGCCGCTCTGGCCGGGCAGGGCGAGATCGAGGAGCACCAAGTCGAGGCTTTCGAGGTCCAGAATGCGCAGCCCCTCTTCGCCGTCGGCGGCCACTCTCACCGCATATCCTTCCAGCGAGAGCAGTACTTCGAGCGACTCACGGATGCCGGCCTCGTCGTCGATCACAAGAATACGCGCGGCGAAGCCGGTGCCGGCGGAGTTGCCGTTTGCGGCAGACGCGGAGACGGGCAGATTCAAAGGCTGTTCAACTACAGGCATGTACTGACTTCCTCAACAGCGGAAACTCGAGATGAAAGGTGGTGCCGGAGCCGACGGAGCTCTCGACATGAATTTTGCCGGCGTGCTCCTGGATGATGCCGTAGGAGACGGAAAGGCCCAACCCGATGCCCCTGTGGTCACCGGGCCTGGGCGCGGTCTTGGTGGTGAAGAAGGGATCGTAGATGCGCTTAAGGTGCTCGGGAGCGATGCCGCTGCCGGAGTCGGCCACCAGCGCGGCGACGTGGTTCAAGTGCCCGTTCACCATCGTGGCCACGCGCAGGCGGCCGCCGCCGGACATGGCTTCCTTGGCGTTCAACAGCAGATTGAGAAAGACCTGCTGCAGCTTGCCGGGGTTTCCGTGGATGAGGGGCAGTTCCTCGGCCAAGTCGAGATCGACGTCGATCTGCGCGGTCTTGAACTGGTGCTCGAGCAGGGAGAGCGTGTCGCGAATGACCTGATTCAGGTTGGTTTCGCGGAACGCGGTGGTGGAGGTGCGGGAGAAGTTGAGCAGGCCATTGGCGATCTCTGAGGCGCGGAAGCTCTGTTGGGTGATTTTGTCCAGCACCGGGGTCAGGCGCTCATCTCCCTTCAGTTGCTTTGCGAGCATCTGCGCGTAGGAGGAGATGACCGCCAGCGGGGTGTTGATCTCATGCGCCACGCCCGCCGCCAGCAGGCCGATGGAGCTGAGCTTGTCAGCCTGTGTGAGCTGGGTTTCAAGCGAGACGCGCTCGGTGATGTCGTCGACCAGAATAATACGGCCCACGGAAACGAAATCACGGGACAGCAATGGCGCGATGGCGATGTTCACGATGCGCTGTTCGCCGGCGCGGGTGGTGAGCGGAAACTTGTAGAGGTGATGCACGCCCGGGTCGTTGCGGAAGCTGTCCGTAGCGTCGATGAACTCAGGCGGGAAAACGCTATGGAGCGGTTGGCCGATGGCCTCGGCGCGGCTGAGGGCGTACATGGCCTCCATCTGCGCATTCCAGCTTTCGATGCGGTCGTCCAGAGCCAGGGCCAGGATGCCCACGTTGATGGACTCGACGATATTTTCGTTGAACTCCTTGAGGCGCTCGAACTCGCCGATCTTGGCTTCAAGGCGCGCGTAAAGGCTGGCATTCTGCAGGGCGATGCCGATATAGCTGGCCAGGGATTCGAGCAGCTCGACGTCTTCGCTGGAGAGGAAGTCGCCGCCAATGGTGCGGCCCAGGCCGATGACAGCGATGGTGCGCATGGCGGCCTGCCCAAAGGGAGTGGCTTCGCTGGCCTGCATCTGGCCCGCGGCCACGCGGCAGGGGAGATAGTAGTTGAGATCGAGCAGGGCGGCGGCGCGCTGCTCGTCGCGGGGCAGGTGCAGGGCAGCCTGAGCGTTTTCAAGGAAGATGTGGGAGTGGGCATTGGCCTGATCGAAGTCCAGGAAGCCCAGGGCGAGGCGATCCTGGGCGTTACGCGCCTCGGCGGGCAGTCCGTGCGCAGCGGCCAGGCGCAGGCGGCCGGAATCATCGGCCAGAAAAACCGCCACACGCGCCACCAGCAGGGTGCGCGGCAGCCGCTCGACGATGGATTCGAGCAGAGCCTGGAGATCGGTCTCCAAGCTGAGTCCGCGGCCGAATTCGACCAACGCCTTGCGGTAGTCGTAGCGATGGCGGTCAAAGGCCCGGTCGACCCAACCCTGGATTATGCGCTTTAGGGGGTCGAAGAGCGCGGCCACCAGCACGATAGCGATGCCCTCGCCCCAGTCCCGTACCGACTCGGGCAGGCGATGGTGGGCCAACCCAGCGGCCGCCGCGATGATGCCGAAGTAGGCTCCAAGGATCAGACCAGTAGCCAGCGTGTAGGCCACGCCGCGCTTGAAGATCAGGTCGGTGTCCATCAGCCGGTAGCGGACGATGGCCCAACTGAAGGTAAGGGGCAGAAAGACGATGGAGAAGCCTGCAATATTGGTGAGCAGGCTGGGCATGTGCAGGTCGAAGAGAAATGGAATGGCGTAAAAGAGCGTAAAGGGGACGATGGCCAGCAGCGTGCCGCGGGTGAGCCACTTCAACTGCTGGCGCAGAAGGGGCGTGTCGGCGCTGCTGTAACTGCGCAGGAAGAGAGCGGCTGCCAGTATGTAAAAGACGGCGTCGTAGGCAGTGCCGGTCTGGTCGAGCCGGTGCAGCAGCAGCCCGGTGGCCTGGCGCGTCTCAATGGCCCAGAGCCAGAGGCCGAGGAGTCCTGCGCCGGGTGCGTAGACCAGCGGCAACAGCCAGCCTCGGCGGAGGTTCTTGAGCCGCTCTTCTGGAAAACTGAGCGCAAAATGCAGGAAGAGCGCCGGCTGCAGCGACTCAGCCAGCACATTGCACCAGAAAACGGTCCAGTCCAGTGTGCCGAACCTGCCGGTGTACTTGAGCGCGTAGAGAGCGAACGAGACCAGGCAGAACAGGTAGAAGTGAGTGGCGCGGGGAGCTGTCCAGCGGCGGAAGAGAACGTAGATCCCGATGGCCAGGTAGATGAGGCCGATGACGCGCAGCCCCATTGCCAGGCTCCGGTCCAGCGGCTCGGGAATGACGACCACAGGCGTGTCCAGCGGAATGCCGCCGCGGGTGATTGCGTAGCTGGCCTTGCCGTAAATCTGAGTGCGGTAGAGAACACGCTCCAGATCGGCAACCCGCGTGATGGGGGCGTAGTTGGCTTTGGGGAGCAGGCCTTTCGCCTCGATGTCTGTGCTCTGAGGGGGGGCCTCCGGCAGCGGCTTCACTCCGGTGAGCAGGTTCTCCGTCTGCATGTCTGTGCGCTGGGCGGGATTGTCGGGCAGCACCTGGGCTCCGGTGAGCAGGTCATGCGCCTGAATGCCGGCGCGCTGGCCGGGACTGTCGGGCAGCACCCTGTCGGCTTCCAGCCCACCCGCTGCCTCGCGCCACCAAACCCCATCGACGGGCTGTTGGAACTGGTGCTCCTCAACAAGATTCAACGCCGCCAACAGGAATAGGCCGACTGTGGCCACAGCCAGCAGAGCCACCTGCAAACGGTTGAAAAGACTTGTTTCCATAGGGAGCACCCTACAACATAATTCCCTTGCACGTCGGTTGCCATGTGGGCGAAATGCGCAGGTTGCCGCGGAATTTATCGGCAATCGATTGAGAATACGCGAGATAGTGACTCCAGGTTCCGTGAAACGTCAACTGGCATTCGAGCACTTTTCGTGGAAAATGCAGAAAATGGTAGGTAGTCTACACCGAAAAGAATCGATCTATGGAAATCAGTAGTCTTCTCGGGTGAGGAGAGGTTACATCGGGATTCCCGATGAAATCCAAGGGTTGAAACGTTGATTTTTGAGAGGTCTGGTGGCGCGGGCAGAGCGGGATTTGCGCCGTCAGAGCTGGCCATAGGTGGCCTTGGGGCCGTGCTTGCGGAGGTAATGGTGATCGGTAACGTAAACGGGTATTCCGGAGTCGGAAGCTCCCAGGAGCACACTGCGGAAGGCGAGGCGGGCGATGTACTCGAGGACGTCGGCATGCTCGACGGCCTCCGCGGCGGTTTTGCCCCAGACAAAGGGGGCGTGGCCGGCTACCAGGACGCCGGGAACGGCGATGGGGTCCAGGCCTTCGGAGCGGAAGCGGCGGACGATGACCGCGCCGGTGGAGCGGACGTAGGCCTCGGCGACCTCTTCGGCGGAGAGGGGTTCAGTGACCGGAACCGGGCCATGAAAGTAGTCGGCGTGGGTGGTGCCGAGGCAGGGAATGGGGCGGCCTGCCTGCGCCCAGGAGGTAGCGAACTCGGAGTGGGTGTGGACGACGGCGCCGATCTGGGGGAATTCGCGGTAAAGGGTTGTGTGTGTATCGAGATCGCTTGAGGGGCGCAGGGAGCCTTCGACGATCAACCCGTCAAGGTTGGTGACGACCAGGTCGGCGGCGGTGAGCGAGGCGTAGCCGACGCCGCTGGGTTTGATGACGACAAGGGGCTCGGCGCCGGAGCGGTCGATTCCACTGGCGTTGCCGAAGGTGTGGGGAGCGAGGCCACGGCGGGCGATCTCCTGGTTGGCGTGGAGGACTTCCTGGCGGAGATGGGCAAGCAGCATGGGGTTACCTTGGGGGTCCGGTCGATGGAGAGCGTTTACTAAAGTAAGTTTACAGTTGCCGGTTCTCCGTTGTCAGTTGGTCTTCAAATCAGAATGATCTGCATTGCGGTTTCCGGAACGAAAGATGTGGCCGATCAGGGCTGGTTCGGCGGAGCCGGAGGCGCAGACGGATTGTTGCGCTGATCCATCTGCATTTGCTGCGGAGTGCGGGGCGGGCCGCCGGGATCGTTAGGGCCGTGGCGGCCAAGCCTCCTGGCGCCATTATCGTCGGCCGGTTCGTCGTTGGGGTCGGGCTCTTCTTCGTTGGCGTGGGGGGCGGGCTGAGCGGGATTGGCGGCGGTCTGCGTGTTCGCGCCGCCGCGGGCGGTGAGCACGATCTGCCGTGGTGTTCCCTCGCCCTGGTCCCCGATCATGAGTACGTTGTAGCCGGAGCCTTCAAGGAGTTGGGAGAGTACGTCGCGCGCCCGTCCTGGGCCGTATGCGCCAAAGATGCGTTGGTCGGCTCCCAAACCCTCGACTTTTGCGCCAGTGGCGGCGGAGACATCATTCAAAATCTGCTTCAGGCTGGAGTTTGCGGCGTTGATGAGGAGGCCATGGCTGTCCCAGGTGACGGAGGCATCGGCCGGCTTGTCGTTGGCAGGCCAGTGAGGAGGTTCGGGCGTGGGAGGCGTTACAGGCACGGGAGCCGCTTGAACCGGCGGGGTGAGCAAATGGGCTGTGCCGGGATGCTTGTGCGGGTGAACCGGCTTGTGCGCCGGAGCGGGTGCGGCGGGCTTCGAAGGGGTCTGTGCCGCGGGCGTCGAAGTGGTGGTTGGTGAAGGCTTTGAAGCTGCGGGTGAGGCGGGCGTCTGGGCGCCTAATGGGGCTGCAAAAAGGGCTGTGATTGCGGCCAGAACCACAAGAGGAGTGTGGACGCACGGGGATAGCGATTTCCGCGAGGTCTGGCTACGCGCGGGCTGGGATTCGAGCGGGATCGATGTGCGCATGGAAATCGGCTCCCCGGCCCGGTACCGGCGCGGGGCAGCGGCAATCTGTTGCCGCTCTACTGTACTAGACTAACAGTGGCCCGCGGACGCTCAAAAAGAGTTTCTCCGGGCAGAGAGGATATGCCAGGGATGCGCCTCTGCTGGAAGTTTTTAGCCGCCGCTGCCTTGCTGGCTTTGCCGGTAGCGAGCCGGGCCGCGAGTTGCACCACGCAGGCGGAGTTGTTGCCCCAGGATCGCGATGCGCTGGTGGCGGCCGGGGGACGGCTGTCGGAGGCCGTGGCGCAGGGGGATTATTCCACGCTGCTGGCCGCATTGCTGCCCGCGGAGAAGGCGGAGTGGGCCGGGATTCGCGGGGCAGTGGAGCAGGCCGCGCCGTTGGTGAAAGGCGGGCAGGTCGAACTGCGGAATGTGTATCTGCTGGACGCGACCAGTCTTTCGGCGGCCACTGATATGCAGTTTTTCTGCTCCAATGCGAGCGGCTCGCTGACCGTGACCATCACCATGCGGGCGCTGCCGCCGGGCCGCTACGCGGTGGTGCTGGCCGATGCGGCGGGGGCTCCGCTGGGCGGGCAATGGGGACTGATTCTGGCCTGGGACGGCGGTGAGAGCGGGGTTGGGGCTGGATGGAGACTGGCCGGGCTGACCGTGAGGCAAGGCATCTTCAACGGGCATGACGGCGTTTGGTACTGGGCGCGGGCCCGTGAGCTGGCCAAGGCGGACCAGCCGTGGAGCGCGTGGTACTGCTATGAGGCGGCCCGGTATCTGCAGGTGCCGGTGGATTTTCTCTCCTCGACGAATCTGGAAAAATTGGCGGCAGAGCAGGCGCAGATCAAAGGCTCGGCTCAGGGCGGCTCGCCGCAGGATGCTTTTCCATATACGCTTCAGGACGGCCCGCGCTCCTGGAAGATCGACGCGGTGCGCCTGGACGCAACTCTGCGCCAGCCCGATTTGGGCGTTGCGTATGAATCGACGGGAGTGACCGATCCTGCCGCGGTGCACACTGAGGCGGTTACCGTGATGAGCGCGCTGCTCAAGGCGCAGCCGGGGCTGAGGGAGAACTTTCACGGGCTGTGGGCGTACGCCGTCAAGGATGGCAAGCGGACTCCGGTGATGGAGTTGCCGATGGCGCAGATACCGTAAAGGCAGGGACTAGGGACTAGGGACTGAGGGACTAGCGGAAAGGCGGACGATATGCCAATTTCCATTGCGCTTTTGCTTTGCCTTCCGATTGGATTCCTATTTTATTTCGAAGCGCGCTGGCTGATTCGTTACGCCTTGGGTCGTTTCGAACAGAGGGAACGCAGGGCCGCACGTTTTTTGGGAGTCTTCGGTGCGTCGTTGATTCCTTTGATTTACTGCTGCGGACTTATCGAAGACGCATTTCCAGGAAGGCTCGGAGAGACAATGGCGATTGGGCTCTTAGCGGTTGCTACCTGGGGACTTGTCGGTTCGATATTTGTAACCCTGAATGAAAGGAAGTAGAAGGCATTGGCGGCAATGATCGATCTGCGTTCGGATACGGTGACGCGGCCTTCTCTGGCGATGCGCGCGGCCATGGCGGCGGCCGAGGTGGGAGACGACGTTTACGGCGAGGATCCCACGGTGAACCTGCTGGAGCGCCGCGCGGCGGAGGTCTTCGGCCGCGAGGCGGCGCTGTTTGTGCCCACGGGCACCATGGGCAACCAGATCGCCATTCGCCTGCACACCCAGCCGGGCCAGGAGGTGGTCGCCGAGTCGCGGGCGCACATCCTGGACTGGGAGATGGCCACCACGGCGGTCTTTTCCGGCTGCCTGGTGCGCGCTGTCCAAGCCGAGCGGGGCATTCTGACCTGGAAGCACATCGAGCCGGTCCTCAGCGGGCGTAGTCCGTTTCGCGCTGCCACCGGGCTGATCGAGATTGAGAATACCGCCAATCTTGCCGGTGGAACGGTGACGCCGCTGCCGGTGATGGAGGAGATCTGGGCCGGGGCGAAAGAGCGGAAGCTGCCCGTGCATCTGGATGGAGCGCGCATCTTCAACGCGGCCACGGCGCTGGGCGTTGATGTGAAGACGCTGACGCGCGGATTCGGTACGGTGATGTTCTGTTTGTCGAAGGGACTGGGCGCGCCGGTGGGGTCGATGTTGGTTGGTTCGGCGGAGCTGATGGAGCGGGCGCGGATTTATCGCAAAGCACTGGGAGGCGGAATGCGCCAGGCCGGCGTGCTGGCGGCGGCGGGACTGATCGCGCTGGAGAAGGGGCCGGCGCGGTTGCACGAGGACCACGCCAATGCGCGGCTGCTGGCCGAGGCGCTCTCCAACATCGAGAGTGTAACCATCGACCTCGATGCGGTCGAGACCAACATCGTCGTCTTCCGGCTGACGGGTGGGCTGAGCGCGACGGATGTGGTGGCGCGGCTCAAGGCGCGCGGCATCCTGGCCAGCGCCTTTGGGGCGGATGCGATTCGGTTGGTGACGCACCTCGACGTGGATCGCGCTGCTTGTGTGGCAGCCTCGCAGGCAATAACCGAAGAGATTGAAGCGGCTTGAATCCGGTTCAGAAAGAACGGTAACGCATTTTGAGGTTCGCGGTATCCCACCCTTTTCACAAAGGACGTGAAAAGGATGGGGCACCCGAATTCGTACTATCCCACCCTAGCCGCAAGAACAAGAACGCGGTGCCCAGGGGGCACCCCGGTGGGGCACCCCGCACCTGGACGAGGACCGCGCTGCTTGTGTGGCAGCCTCGCAGGCGCTGGCCGAAGTAATTGAGGCGGCGTGAGCGCGGTTCCGGAGGAACGGTATCGCATTTTGAGGTTCGCGGTATCCCACCCTAGCCGGAAAAACAAAGACCCGGTGCCCCGACCCATAGGGTTCCCCGGCGCCCAGGTGGGGCACCCCGAATGGGTACATATCCCGTATGGGTACATAAACTGCGTAGAGCCGGTGAGCTTTCACTGACAAACTTCAGGCTGTTTCGAGAATTGCGTTGCGTTCCTGAAAATCCGCAAAAACGAATCCATCCCTATCGACGACCTCTCCGGCTTCCAGATTCACTGGAGCCGCAAACATCGGTCCGTCATAGGCGCAGGTATGAAACTCGCCGCGCTCTCCACAAGGGTCGATCTCCGGCGGCAGATCGTTGAGCAATGCGGCATCGAACTCGCGGCCGGCAAAAGAGCCCGGCAACTGTTTGGTATCCACGCAAACCACCTTTGCGCGCAGGCCGCCGGCAATCATCTCGCGAGCCAGCGCAGCGGTTGGAATCTCCCATAAGGGAAACAAAGGTTCCAGCCCGGTTGGCTCCAGTTGCTTTTCGCGATAGGCGCGGACGTCGGGCAAGAACAGATCGCCAAAGGCTACCGCGTCGATATGTTCACGGATGGCGCGATTGCAGACCTCGGTCATCAATTGCTCGTAAATTTCGTTCGAGCAGGGCCAGGGCAGAGGCACAATCCATAGCGGCAATCGAGCTGCTTCTGCCTGCGCTTCCAGCACGGAGCGGCGAGTGCCGTGCATGGCTACGCGCTGGAACTCGGCGTTCAGGGTGGTCAGCAAACCCATCAATTCAATGCCGGGTTGCCGGCGCAGGACGTGCAGTGCCCAGGCACTATCCTTGCCGCTGCTCCAGGACAATAAAACGCGCTTCATCCGATCATTGTAATTGTCTCTGAAGCGCCCGCCGCGGCGGGGCTGCCGGCGGCTCAAGAGCGAGTTTCCCGTTAAATGCGCAACTATTCCCGCCATTCAGAGTTGATATGATCAACAAGCCGGAAAAACGCAGTATTCCGGCCACTCTCAACCCCTGAAGGAGTAAATTTCCCGTGAAGAAGATTGCGCTGGCATTATTGCTCGCTCTCACCCTTTTGCCTGCCGCCTCGTATGCGGAGGTTGTGATTCGCGTAGGTCCACCGCCTCCCGTTGTTGAAGAACGCGGTGTGCCTCCGGAACGCGGATTCGTATGGATCGGCGGCTATCATCGCTACGAAGCCGACCACTACGTATGGACCCCCGGCCGCTGGGAGCGTCCGCCCCATCCCGGCGCCCGTTGGGTCGCGCACAGGTGGGTCCACCGCCATGGGCAATATGTGCTGATCGAAGGGCACTGGCGGTAGATTGCACTTCCAACAAAGAGAGCGGGGCGCAGACCCCGCTCTCTTTATGTTTGCAGATCAATTCTGAATTAAGGAATCTCTGAACAAGTTTGGTGTAAGGCCAACATTCCCTCAGGGGCTATTGGTTCCTGCATCAATAATGTCCTTGCGCCGTCCCTACGGGACTCCGTAACGAACTTGTGGAATCCCTATTCCCCACGCTGAAGCGCGGGGCTAACCAAGTCGCCGCGGCGACCGCCTCCGGCGCGTTTGCAGTCCTCAATAAAGCCCACGTTTATGGCGCGTTTGTGCGGACATTACTTATGCAGTCCTCA
>Ga0181527_1004914_pt1 | contig 11306 bp, 15 predicted proteins | sample PEATcosm2014_Bin_30_FD_119762 | JGI IMG/M metagenome (GOLD analysis project Ga0181527, IMG submission 119762) | Peatland microbial communities from MTU Mesocosm Facility, Houghton, MI, USA - PEATcosm2014_Bin06_60_metaG | ecosystem: Environmental > Terrestrial > Soil > Wetlands > Peat | place...
ACTAGTGTGAAGGGAGCAGCCTGTAACATTTTGGCATTTTTTATTAAACCGGCAATGACCTGGCTGAGGGAAGCGCCAATGCCGACCGCCGTGCTGATGGCTCCGAGGGAAACATTAAAGCGGCCGGAGCCCTGCGTCAGGTCAGCGATCACGAGAACCGAGACAACGCCGAATATTCCCGCCCCCACCCCATCCAAAATCTGGATTGCCACCAGTGCGATGGTGTTGGAAGTCAACGTGTAGAGAACTGCGCGAACCTGCAGAACTCCGAAGGCGACAAGCAGCAGCGGCTTTCGACCCCGCGAGCCGGCTTTCCGCCCCGTCCAGGAAGCGAGTCGATGTGTTTGTGGGGAGGAAATGCTGTGTCGATGGGCCTCCGCTGATCTCGTTTCAAATTTGTAATCCGTATCGAGCCGCTTTTCATGCCATTCGTAGATATCCCATTTTGCCTGGAACCAATCAGCCCAATCCCAACCGTGTGTGCGACCACGCTGTCGCCAGCGCTCGTGCGCACGTTGGGCAATTTGCTCGTGGAGGCTCACATTTTCGTCCACACCGAGAATTGGTAGAGTTGGTCTCGGCGTTGCCCTCTTCCAGATAGAAAGGAGGTGCGGCATTTTGCGTTTTCGGTCAAAAGGCGAAGCAGTCGCAACCAGAGCCCCAAAATCCGGCGTAGCGATTTCGGGCTGCCTCCGCAGCGGGCAGAAGTTGATGCCATGTATGAGCGCACTCGTGTCGACGACACGCGGCGTTGTGTTGATGCTGTTCCATTGGCACGCCAGTGCGCGCCGTCTGCCGCACACTTACCTTGGATTGACCGGCGCTACGCTGGGCGCCAAGGTTGAAACAGCGAGCAGCTATGCCAGCGCCATTTGGACCGTGGGAAATGGCTTGAACTCGCCCGCAGGCGCTGGATCCTTCAAGACCAACCGGTTGGCACAATCACTAACTTGCCGGCAGATTTTTCGGCAAATGGAGCATTGTTTTGGAGACAATTAGTGTGGCGGCACTATGCGCAACTTGAACGACCAGCACCAAATTCAGTTCCTTCGACTTTTCGCGGAACACGAACCGGCTCTGCGCACTTACATTCGATCAATGCTGCCTTCGCGTGGTGACGCCTTGGAAGTCATGCAGGAAGTGGCGGTGGTGCTGTGGCAGAAGTTCGCGGAATTTGACGGCTCGCGGGACTTTCGGAAGTGGGCTTTTGGCGTCGCGCGTTATGAAGTGCTGGCCTACCTGCGCGACCTGGCGCGCGACCGCCACGTGTTTGACGAGGCGCTCGTCCATCGGCTGGCTGACGACGCGGCGGCGGCCGAGCCGAGGCATAATGCGCAACGCGAGGCGCTGGAGGCGTGCTTGCAAAAGCTGAAGCAGGCGCAGCGCGAACTTGTGCTCCATGCCTACGCCAAAGGCACCCGCATGGATGAACTTGCGGCTCGGCGCGGTCAGACAGCGATGTCCCTCTACAAGGCGCTGCATCGGATTCGGCAGGCGCTGCTGGAGTGTGTGCGGCGGCAACTCTCGGCGGAAGGACTGCCATGAAATCGCATTGGCACGAAACAATTCAGCAGTATGTTGATGGACAGTCGAGCGCGGAAGAAACGGTCGCTCTGTTCAATGGCTTGAACGAAGACGCAGATCTGCGCGCCTTGTATCTCGACTACATGAATCTCGACATGGCATTGGGTGCTATGGCCGATGCGGTCGCCGTTGAGGAAAACGGATCCAACCGGATGACCTCGCTCCACGGAGCCCGTGCCGGGGCACCGCAGAACCTCTGGCGCTGGGCCGCCGCGGCGGCAGCCATGGCGGCTCTGATCCTTTTCGCGATGCTGCCGAGAGCGCCCAAACCCGCGCGCACTGGCCAGGACGTGGCCGCCGTCATTACTTCCTCGCAGAACGCGATTGCGCGCCTCGCGTTCGACACCACTTCCGCGCTTCCAGCGTGGATGTCACCGACCGCCTCGCTACTCGCACCTCCGACAATTCCGCAATGATCCGGGCGCAAGCCCGACAGCAAACCTTGAAACAAATAAATACGAATCAGCCACTATGAAAATCATGAACCTCATTGTTCTCCTATCCACAGCTTGCCGCCTGGCCGCGGCAGACAACTCCGCCGCTAATACCGATCCACTGGCGGGAGCTTTTTTCCCGCCCGAAATCGTCCTGATGGCAGGCGACCAAATCGGGCTGACGCAGGAACAGCGGGAAGCCTTTCGCGCCCATGTTGAGAAGATACAGCCACGATCCAACGAACTCGCGCAGCGGCTCACCCGCGAGACCGCCGCGCTCTCTTCCCTTGCCAGACAAGAGCGGGTGGACGAGGCCGCGCTCACCGCGCAACTCGACAAGGTGCTTGATGCGGAACGCGATTTGAAGCACCTGCATATTGGTTTGCTCGCCTGGATCAAGAATCTCCTGACGCCAGAGCAGCAGGCCAAACTGAAAGAAATCACGAAAGACGGCGGCGCACCGTTCGCCGAAGCGACGCGCCAACGCCTCAATGAAAAAGTCCAGCGCGTGAAGGAGGGCATGCAAAAATGGGCGACAAGCGGACGCGATCCATCGGCCATCGGCAAGGCCATGGAAGATAAGTTCAAGCCTCTCATCGAAGCGGGCAAAGTCATTGAGGCTGAGGCCGAACTGGATCGGGTGCTCGAACAGATCAAGCAGGAAGCTAAGTGAGAGAGTCCCATGCATGGCTTCTGCCTTAACCTCGGGCCACGGAGATGGTCCATCGGGCGTCTGACCATCCTGGGGCTCACGGCTTTGGGGCTAACGGCCAACCCGAGCGCTAAGTCAGCAGAGCCAACCATCAAACCGAACGCTGGGGTGGAGGCCGGAGCGATGAGTGAGCCGCGCTACTTGCTTTTTTGGCGCGCGCCCGAACAGGCGCTGGAACTGGTCCGGCAGCTCGGCAGCAAGGGTGACAGCCGCTCCCGCCTCCTTGGCTTCGGTGTTCCCATGTCGGCCTTCGACGAGGAGAAACAGTTGCCGACGCGTATTCACACGGCCTTCGCCACCGCGCGGGCCCACGATCTGGCCGTAATGCTGTCCTTCGACTTCCACATCCATTGGCGTAGCCGGCCCGACCTGTGGAATTGGTTCGACACGAATCAGCCGGGCTACAAAGCCGCCAACCGGAGGAATGTCGAATGGTTCGGTTGGGACGGCCCGCCCGCCAAGACGCGCTATCTCAACTGGGGTGTGGCCGAGCGCATCGCCCCGCCTCCTTGCCTCACGAGCGCGGCCTACCGCTCAGAAGTGAGGCGTCTGGTCCAAGACGTGATTGTGCCGCCGCTCAAGGAAGAGCTGGCTGTCCTCGAGCGCGAGGGCAAGGGGCACCTGTTTGCCGGAGTGCTGGTCGGCGCGGAGCCGGGCATAGACGACTGGTCGAAACCAGACCCACAAACGGCGAAACTTATGGCGGAGGACGACGTGCCCCGTGGTCGGCTTGGCTACCGGGCGTTGCTGGACCGGGGTTACACACAAGAGAAACCGCCGGCGGACCTGCAGGAGGCGCTGGCCGAAGTGGTCCAGGAGACAGTAGGTTTCTGGTGCCGCCAGTTTGCAGAAGCGGGTGTGCCGCAGAAAAGGCTCTACCCCCACGTCGCCCCGCAGATGCCCGAGATGTCCAGCTCGCCGGTCCGCGCGGCCTTCAATGCCTGGTCGCGCCCGGGCTGGACGACTTACCCGGTCGGGCTGCTGGCTGCGGGCTTCGAGGCGCTTTACGGCGAACTGCAAAAGCGCGGCAACCCCCCTTGGGGCGGGGTCGAAGCCAACGCCGGCATTGCCGGCGGAGCGGTGGACTGGGAAACCTACCTCGGCTGGCACTACAACCACGGGGCGACGTTGGTGGCGATCAACACCGGCGCGACCGGCCAGGAATTGCCCGACCTGTTGGAAAAGAGCGCCTTCAGCCAGGAGGCGCTGGCCGCTTACCGCAAGTTTTTGACGGGAGATCCCTTACGAGAAAAGCCGGCTACCGACACCCCGCAGTTGCGCGTGCAGCGCAAGATGGTGTCGGTGCAGGCGGGGTTTAGGGCCTGGCAGGCGGCGGGCCGCGATCCGGGGCCGATTGGCCGTTATGTCGAGGAAAGGCTTGGGCCGCTTCTGCAAGCCGGCAAGTTGAGCGAGGCCGAGACAGTGCTCGATGAGGCGTTGCGGCGCCTGGCGCCGGCGCCGGCGGCGCCCGGCGCGGCAAACTCGGGGAAGTGAAGCGCGGGCGTGACTCTCCTTCGATCCATCAAACCCGTTGGCCAAGGCACCGGTTAGGCCATGAGTTGCATTGAGTCGAGTCGCTTTGGAGAAGTTTTGAGATGACCCAGCGTTCCACCCATTCCCCTGGTTGGCTTTGGGGACGAATCTCTCCGGGTTCGAGCCATGTTGCAAGCAATTCCTGCTTCGGCAGTTGTGCGCTGTGTGCTGCTTCTGGATATCACGATGGGCTGATATTATGTCCACCAGCTAGCCAGTTGGCAGCGCTGACAATCTTGCGCAGGAACCCACGACTGTATTGCTCATGGTTTTTTGGGCAAAACTGCGTATTTTGGCGCAATGGTTTCGCTTACCAATGCGCAAATACATGCTCTCAAAGCCCAGGCCCAGCGGCTCAAGGCCACGCTGAAGGTCGGCAAGGACGGCCTCAGCCCGCATTTCCTCGCCGCCCTGGATGACTCGCTGAAAAACCACGAACTGGTCAAGGTGAAGTTCGACGACTTCAAAGAGCAGAAGAAGGAACTCGCTCCGCAACTGGCTGATAAAAGCGGCAGCCATCTGGTCACCCGAGTCGGCAATGTCGCCGTGCTCTTCCGGCCGAAACCGGTGGAGCCGCAACCGACGTAACGATTCCGCTGAAGGATCAATTCGCCCGGTTCTGGGATTCCGGGCAAAGAAAGCCGGTAAATAGGACCGCGCTTATTTCTTCACATGCCCCGAAACCAGCTTGGTCATCTCAAACATGCTGACCTGCTTCTTGCCGTTGAACACGGCCTTCAGGTTACCATCGGCGTTGATGAGCGTTTTCTTCTTCGCATCCTCCAGCCCATTCTTGCGGATGTAAGCCCAAAGCTTTTTCGTCAGTTCGGTCCGTGGAAGCGGTTTGTCGCCAACTACTTTGGCCAGCGTCTCGTCCGGCGTGACCGGTTTCATGAACGCTGCGTTGGGCGTTCTCTTTGCTTTTTTCGGTGTTTTAGCCATGCCTTCATCTGCCCATTTGATGCGAGAAACGCAATCTTAATCCAAAGGAAATCCTCCGGCTTTGCCGGAGGACTCCCAAAGTTTGACAGTTCCGGGAATGTGGGAAAAGGGGTGCCGTTTGGTGCTCTTTGGCCGAATACCGATGGGGCGAAACTGACTTTGGACATCGAAAGCGAGAAGTCCGATGGGTTCGAGGGGCGGCGTTGCACTGGCAGAGTCGGGAGGTTCGATTTGGATTCGGCGTTCGACTGACCGCCCGAAGGGCCGTGCGGCTTTGAGCCGCTCCGCCTCTCCAAGCCTCCGGCTTTGCCGGAGGTTTCTGACTATCTTGGAATCTGTCGAGGTAATTGACGTCAGGCCGCAATTTGCAGTGGATCGAAACCGGGGAAATCAACATTCTCATCACTACGAACCGGGGATCAAAAAGTCACCGAGGTGCTCTCGCGACAATCTGTTGGAGAATTGAGGCGGAACCGGGCGAATTCGGCAGGTCCGGTCAGCCTGGGAATGTCCTGCTTTGCCGTTGACTCCGCACGCCCGCCGCCATTACCAATTTCCCATGACAAATCTCATAGATTTAACGACGAGCCAACTCAACAGCATCATCGCCATCAAGGAACAGATCGAGGCGCTGCAAGGCCAGATCGATTCAATCGTTGCTGGCGACGGTGGTGATTCGCCGGCTCCAACCATTGTCACGAAACCTCATCGCCGCAGGTCCGCTGCCGTTCGGGCGCGGATGGCTGCCGCTGCCAGGGCGCGTTGGGCTAAGATTAAAGGTACCGGGGCAACGGACGCCAAGCCGCCCAAGAAGGGCAAGAGGCGACTGAGTGCGGCGGGAAGGGTGGCCATCATCGCTGCCACGAAGGCCAGGTGGGCGAGAGTCAAAGGCACCCCCAGCAAACCGAACGCAGCCAAGAAAAGAGATCGACGCAGCAGCCCGGCCGTTAAGGCTAAGCTCGCGGCGGCCGCCCGGGCCAGATGGGCCAAGGTCAGAGCTGCCGGGAAGACTAGACTATAAGGTTCGAGTTATAGGCAGAACCCAAGTCCCCGATTCGTTGGGCGCAGCAGTCCTGTATCACTCCCGAAGATGAGGGTTAACTTCCGCGGTCGTCATGTATGTGTCAACTATGTTTTTTGGCGCGGCTGAGATGGCGTTCCAGGCGCTGCGCGAAGCCGCCCGGCTTTTCGCCGTAAAGCTTTCCGCCCAATTTAAAGGCGCGTTTTTGCAGTTTGGCTCGTTTGAGGGAAATCCGTTTGGCCAGCGAGCCGAAATCGCGGGCGGGATTGGACCAGTGTTCCTTGCTCAGTGAGCGCAGCACCATAAACAGGTCGTGGTCCTCTCCCAGCGCCTCAGTCAGGTCGTCGCTGCAGAGGATCATCCTGGAAAGCTTGGCCCGCCCAAAACTCTGGATCAACTCTAGTGGTTCTCCAACCGGACGGTGCCATCGCGGCGGACGGTGCGGGTCAATTGATGATAAAAGAGTTGGTCCAAATCCAGATGCGGATCCAGGGATTTGACCAGGTGGGCGCCGCGCTGGTAGCGCTCGGTGGGCGTCATGCCGGTGCTGGAATGGACGCGGGCGTGATAGACACTCTGCAGCCAGAAGGAGAACTTGACGTTGAGTTCTTCGAGGTTGCCGGCTCCCTGGCCGGGCAGACGCAAACCGGCCTCAAAGTCCTGTTGTATAGTGAATAGTACGCGTTCCGCTTTTCCCTTCGACCAGGCGTGGTAGGGTTTTGCGTGCAGGAGTCGCACGCCCAGGTTGGCACACACGATGCGCGTATGATCGTTGGTGAAAGGGCCGCCCTGATCGGTGTAGAGTTTGGCAGGCAGGCCGCGGCGGCGCAACGCTTCCTTGAGGGTTTGATGGAAGGCCTGGGTGTCGGCCCGCAGGTAATAAGCCGCATAGGGGATCAAGCGCGAATGATCATCAATGATGACACACAGGAAAGTGGGGAGGGCTTTGGCCCCGTCGGCGGGGTGCAGAAAAGGGCCCGGGGAAAAGTCGGTCATCCAGAGGTCATTGACAAAGGGCGCCTCGAAGCACTTGGTCGCCCCGCCCAGCGGTTGGCGCAATTGTTGACGCCGGGCCTTGGTGTGCAGCTCATGCTCGCGCAGAAAGCGGTAGATCGAGTTGAGCGCGGGCAACTGGGGATCCTGTTCGCGCCAGCGCCGGTAAAGCACTTTGATGGGCACGGCCAGATGAGTCTGGCACTGTTCCAGGATCCACTTTTGCTGGGTGGGTGTGAGCTTGCGGGGCTGGCCCTTGTCGGCTCGCCCCTTGGGCTCCAGCGCGGCAAAGCCCCCGCGTTGATAATCATACCACCAGTCCTCGATGGTGCGCCGGGCGCACAACCGCTGACTGCCGTCGGGCAAGCTCATCGGACGAAAGCTCACCTGTTCCAGGGCCACCGAAAGGGGAAAACCCCGGCGTAAGAGGTCTTGAATTTGGGTGATGAAGGCAAAACGCTCCAGTGCCAGCGCCTGCCCTCGCGGAATCTGAGATTCGTTTTTCATGGACGCTGGTTTAGCGCGCCCAAAAGTTCCGGGGAAGAAAACCCTTGTGTGGGATCGTCCCCCGGCGGCCGTGGCCGGCCACCCGCCCCGAATCAAATCGCCCCGTGTCGGCCGCTACGGGGCCGGGCGCAAACAGGCGTAATCGCCCAAGAGCGAGCGCTTGCAGTGCCGGGCCAGAAACCGCAACATGTCCTCCGCCAAACCAACGCCGCGCCGCAACTCTTTCCACAGTTGCCGGGCGGTGCGAAGCTCGGACGGTAGTGTCTGGCCAAAGGCGTCTTTGAGAAGGTTGACTCTGGCCAGAAAGCGGTTCCAGGCTCGCTGCAAACAGCCCGCCTCGATCGCCTCAGGCGGAGGATCGAGCCCCGTGCCGACCCCCGCCTGGGCATCGAAGCCGCCTTGCAGCCTCTCTACTTCCAGGGGCCGATACGGCAGCCGATAGGCGGGCAAGACCGAAACGGTATGACCACACAGCCGACACAAATAGCGCTGCACCGGAAACTTCTCCGCTCCCTTGGGCTTCGCGTAGCGCTTATAGCATCCGTGACGGTGCATCCGCCCCGGGCACCCTCGCGGACAAGTCGGTCGATCTCCTTTGAAGCTGTCGGCGCGAACTTGAATGTCTTGTTCAAAACCCAATTGCCGCCGAGGGATCAAGACGGATTATGCCCGCGAGCCCGCGTCTTCGCTTCGGCCTCAGTCAAGCAACGTCAAATCTCCCGCCCCACGAAAAACTGTGGAACGCCACAGTAGATGCGTTTGAGACCGGTGGCCAGGTCTGCCGCCGTGGCTTTGCGGAGGGGCCATGAGGCGAGGCTTTGCCGGGAAACGTCCAGCATCGAGCGCACCGTTGTGCGCAAGGCCGGGATGCGGCGGAAGAAGGAGGACTGCTCGCGGAGCAATTGGCGGCGTACTTGGTCACCGGCGGGGCTGGCCGCAGCCTTGAGTTTGCCCAGCGTGCGTAATTGCACATGAACGTCCCGCAGGGGCGAGATCTTCCGGCCGGCGGCGGCGATGCGCCTGTTTTCGGCGCGGAAAAGTTGCTTGGGGAAAGTCACGCGCAACGAGCGCAACAAAGCACGTAGCCGTTTGAGGGCCTTGCGGGCTTTATGCACCGCCTCGCCTCGATTGGGGCGGCGCAACTGCGCCATTGCCAGGTCAATCTCCTCTGCGGCGATGCGGCCGAAAGCCGTCCCCAAGCTCTCGCCTTTTTCGATGCGGTATGCCATAGAAGCATGTTGGACTTACCACAGCCCGGCGTGAAATCAAAGTCACGTTTGGGCGAATTTCGGCGAATGAATCCACGGAAACGTTCAAGACGCGCGCGCAAATGGAAAAGCCACACGCTTCAGCGGAGCCCTTATTGACCGTGATTCGCACACGCGTAAGTCTCACGCCGACGATACGCACTTCGACCCAGACACATTGCGCCGGAGGCTGATCGTCCACTGGATTTCCGGCCGGCTTCCCTCGGTCTCGAAGTTGCGTGGCAATCGAATCGAGAGCCATTTGCGCAGTATTGAGGAACGTGGCTACGGAGGCAGACGATCCAAAGAAGTGGATTATGAGAGCAATAAATCGATTTTTCCCTCCAAAATAAAATCCCCAAAGAGACATGTTGCGTTTGCAGCCAAGTGCTGCCAATAGATGACGCCTGGAAAAATCACCAACTGGTCAAAGCTACGCGTCGTCGCCACTTCGCCACTTCAATTCGAGCCTGCCACGAAATACAAGTTGCCAATGCGGGCATCAACACCACTGCGCGCATCATTGAGGGTTATGAGATTAGGCCTTCCCATTCGAGTCGCGTACCGCAGGGGATTTAACGGGGGGGGGCGGGCAGAATGGGAAAAGTTGTTCCGACCAGTGGCGATCAATCGCGGATCCATCGGATCGTCTTGCGCAGAAACGTCGCTGCCCGTTGATTCCACTTCGATGCGCTTGTTGAAGGTTTGGAAGATCCATAATATCGCGCCAAACGAATAGACAGTTCGACCATTACACTTGTGATTACCATTATACCTGTGACTACGACCGACCATGCAAGCCGCCCCACCTGAACTTGGACCCTTCTTCGCCCATGTAAAACACCAGAGCCACCCCAGCCCAAAGCTCCTCGACTTGGGCATCCAGATGCGGTGGGGCGCACCCCGGCACAGCGCCCGTCCCCATCGCACTACGCTGCAGCATTCAACCCGTCGGGATGCGATTGGCCAGATCACCAAAAAACTCCTTCGACCAAAGCTCCACCTCACGTGGGTCCTGTAGAAAAGCACGAACCTCATTGGCAGCCTCCTGGAAATTGATTTCACCAAAGCGTTTTATGAGCAGAAGTTTTAGACTCTCCGATGTAAGGGGTTCTCCTTTCCAGTGCTTCGACTGTCGCATTCGGGCGTCGAGGTGCCGGAGATTTGGCGCAACCTTCCGTCCAACATACCAGACAAAGTCATAAAAATCCCGGCCCTTTACACGATTCTTCCATCCCCGGCATAAGACGGCATGAAGCTTGCCCGCGAAAAGACTGCCCAGATCATACAGCCTGACCTGGTAAGGCGTCGGCAATATCTGGGCACGAAACTCGGTGGTAGCGTGGGGCGGCGGCTGCAAATCCATCTCCAGCTTGATCCTAATCTTTTGGTTCGAGGGCATTCGCCGCGCCAGGTCCGGAGGAGCGCCGATATAAAGCAGATTAAGCTGTGTGCTCCCTTTTAGGAAGGCGGACTCGATGCCGGTTCGATTCCCGGACGAACGACTCTCTACGTCGAAGGTAAAACCCCAGGACTTCAGTTCGGCGCCGATGTCCGACAGATACCGGTCAAGTCTGACATCGGCATTCGCTTCCAGGAGCGAAAAATCGAGATCCTCCGAGAACCGTCGCAGGCCGTGGAAGATTCTCAAAGCAGTCCCCCCGTAGAAGGCGGCCTTTGCGAAGAACCCTCCTCGCCAAAGGCCAAGCAACGCCAGCTCCTGCACCACTTCACGAACCGCATTCTGGTAATCAAGTTGAGTCTTTGGCTGGTAGATGGCCAGCATGTCCTTGAGTGCGGAGTTCATTTAACGAGGCCCTTCTTCAACATGAACTGTTGCAGAAATCGAATAGCTGGGCCGCCATAGTTGGCTGCACAGGATGCAAGTTCAGCCTTGTCCAAGCTCGTTTCGAGATCCACTCTCATTCCTTCAAGCCACCGTGCCACGTCGGCCATCGACCGAAACCCTGCCTCCAGACCAATGCGATCACAAAGAGCCTTGGTTGGGCTGGCAATGAGAAAGGGCAGGTCTGAATCGGTCACGCGCTGGATTCCGACAGGATAAACCTCTTCCGGCACGTGCCGGTAACGAAAGCGTCCAAAAGCATTCTCAAAACTGGCCGCACGCTTGGTGGTGGCTGAGATGCACTCAATCACGGCTTCCGGAATCATTCCATGCCAGGCGAGCGCCGTTTCAAAACTGAGGTAGGAAGGACCATAGATTGCACCCGCCAAGCAACGAGCATCGATGTTCCGCCGATTCGCATAAAGTCCGCGGCGTAGCTGAATCAGCTCACCGGAATTTAGCATCCTTGCGATTTTTCCCCGGACAT
>Ga0181527_1004916_pt1 | contig 11302 bp, 15 predicted proteins | sample PEATcosm2014_Bin_30_FD_119762 | JGI IMG/M metagenome (GOLD analysis project Ga0181527, IMG submission 119762) | Peatland microbial communities from MTU Mesocosm Facility, Houghton, MI, USA - PEATcosm2014_Bin06_60_metaG | ecosystem: Environmental > Terrestrial > Soil > Wetlands > Peat | place...
AGTGGATGCCGGTTGATCCAATCCTTGCAGAGTTGCTGCAACAGCATAAGACACGAACAACTCCGCAAGCAAAGAATAGCGATTGGGTCTTCGCCAACCCGGAAAGTGGGAAGCCGTATTGGCCGGGACGCTTGCAGGAACATCATCTTGTTCCTGCAGGGACAGCCGCTAAGATTGGGCGAGTAGGTTGGCATACATTTCGTCACACGTACTCGACTCTTCTTAGGGCGTTCGGTGTTGACGTGAAAGTTCAGCAGGAATTGTTGCGACACGCCGACATTCGGACAACCATGAACATCTACACGCAAGCAGTTCCTCAGGCCATGCGGGAAGCGCACGGGAAAGTGGTGGAAATGCTGTTGCCACCGATGCGGAAGGCGGGATGAAAAGCGAGGCAGCTTTAGGGCAGCATTAAGAGTTCCCTTGAGTGCTAAGTTGTTTCTTTCTGTTCCGCAGGGTACTTCGCAAGTCCTTGAGAACACTGGAAACGCGGATTTCGATCCCCACCGCCCCTACCAAAATCGCATAAACAGCAGGGTTTTTAATTGTCCTTGCCTGCAGAATGAGGCTTTGCCTGCAATTGAAGGACAAGGCGATAGGCGGCGCTGATTCGGATCAGGTCCACGGACAGGTTATACCCTCAATCGATTTACAGGTCCACAGTGGATTTCCATGGCTCCTCTCTCTCCCCGGCAGAGATCGTGGCTGTACGAGGCTGCAAAGGGGCTATTGAGCCTTTCTGGAAGGCCGTTGAGAGGATTGTTGTCACAACAGACGTAACAGGGCGGCCAGACACAAAAAAAGAGCCTCCACGGAATGACCGTGGAGGCTCCTGGTCGGTGTACCGATCCTCACGGACTGTGCCGGGTGCATGGATGTGTGGCTCCCATCGATGCCACTCTGAGCGGCGGCCTGCTTTCGTCATCGTGTTGACCTCACGAAGGAATGCCGACAATCCGGGGTTCTGCGCTACACTCCTCCCGTGCACAACGAGCTTCCAGTCATCGCGGCGTTCGTGAAGCGCAGCAAGCGCGACCGTTATCGGAAGATCCTCTCCGACCCACGCCTGCACCACAAGTTTACCAACCAACTCGCGCACTTCACAGACTTCGATCCGAATTATCGGCTCCCGCAAAGGCACAATGCCGAGAGGATAAGGAATCCCGACGCAACGGCTGTCTTCACTGAAGTTGATTACGGGCCCCTCGGAAGTAATTCACATGCCTGATGACGCTTATCGGAAACTGACTGTTGGGGGATATTCCACTCCTTAGCGGCGTTAAACTATCGGGAGGACAGTCCCGAACTAGTGGAGCCTTCCCCCAGCAGAAATCAATCAACTCGTCTGGGGAGATAGTCCATGGCCGACGTTCCCTTGGGAGCGTCAGAAAGAGCTAGAACCGCATGCGCCACGAACACTGGATTCTCATCGAGCATCCAGTTATCGAAAAGGGCCTTGACGAACACAGCCGTCTGTTGATTCGTGTGGCTAACTTCGGAGCTCGCGGCTGCCTTTAGGAATGTCCACAGTTCTCCAGCATTTTCGACCAGCAGTCCTTGAGCGATCGTCACTGCTCCCTTTGGATCTCCTCTCCTAATCGCTTTCTTCAATGAGGCATACGTTTGCGTCACTTCATGTTCCTTCATCGTGGTCATCATGTTTTCCTCTTATCTGATTCTGAACTGTTTGGTCCTGCTCGGCACCCGATAAGCCCGACCTCGCCAGCTAACCGATGCAATAGCGCTGGATCTGCTGACCGGAGGGCTTGGTGTCTCGCGATCTTCTTCAGGAAGCCGACACGCAGAAATAGCTGCCTTGTTTGCGATCTGCTCCTCTTCCGTACTCAGGTCGAGCTTGGATCGGAGCTTTACAGTCTTCTTCTGCTTGTTGACTGTGATGATCGTGGGCACTACGTGCTTCAGGCGAACGATCTTGCGGGTAGGTTTCCTGGTGACCGTTTCCAGCACGCCGAGCCTGCCCAGCTCCACAGATTTCCCGTCTCCCAGGCCCCTTTTGACGAGTCCAATGACGGTGTCTACGAGCTTTTCAGCCCGGTATTTCGAATACCCAGCCTTTTTCACCAATGCCTGCGCCAGGATCTTTTTGGGCATAAATAGGCTCTAAGTTACGACGGTTACGTCGAAGAACACCTGGTTTCTCTCTCTCCACGTTTAAACTTGCACTCGATATACCAGGACAGGCCTTTCCGCTTATGGACGATGATCGTATAGCCCTTGAAGGTCAGTCCGGTCGTACCGTGAGTTGTTTCATCGCTGTGCTCTAGGGAGTTGGCGATAGCCTGGACCAGATGCTCCGGCTCAATGATCTTGCTCAGCGTTAAATGGCGATTATCCCCGTCCATGGTGACTCCGGTGAGTGGAATGTGGTTGGCTTCAAGGAGAAGAGGAAACTCTCTATCCCCTTCATCCCATGTATTGCTATTAGCTGGCCAGGCTCTCTTCTAATCCGCGTATAAACGGGATAGAAGTCTCCAGTCATCAGGTTTCCAATCACGATGTTGCTGGAACTAAGGGCCCTTGAAGAGGGCCCGGTTAAACGACACTATCGGCTTATTGATACCTTACTCGCAGGTACCGCAATCCGGTGTGTTCGCTACAGACCTTACTGGCTTTCCTTTCGGAACCGGAACCACGTGAGCATTGAACTTTCACTCATCGGAAGCATCGTTAGCCTCGCCATCAGTACCGCAGGCCTGATGTGGTTGGTCGCTACAAGCCGGGGATTTTCCTTCATTCCCTCAAAAGCTATCGCCAGTAGTTTGTTTCTGTGCTGCATGGATACTGCTTGTTTGATTGTCAGACCCTTGAGTTAGACCCAATAGACCCGAACAATGAAGACCCTGTCAGTCGAGCGAGGGGGACCAGGGGTCTAATCCAGTCCCCGTTGAACCGGGCGGCTCAACCTCGACACAACCTGATTAGTATAGACAACTACAGCCTCCTCAAGCCCTGACGCTCACGATTTTCATGGGCATTTTGATCCCTTCAATCCCCTCTGTTTATGCGGCTGCCAGGGATCGCCCTCGTTCACAACAGGAATCACGTTAGACTCCTCCGCAGAAGGTCTGCTGATTTCCGGGTGATGGCGTCATGCTGGAACCTCAAGACCTTTCTCGGATTTTCGCTATCAACTCGGGTTGGTTTTCTCCTATTGCAATCGCTTCTTGAAGAATCGATAACGGAATAGATGCTTCCACCAAGAACGCATCGGCGATTCTTTCTCCGTGTGTATACGCGGCAAGTTGATTTCCGGCGACCACGACCTCGAAGCACGGAACCTCATAAGGATTGTGCTCTTCTCCTAATAACCCCCAAGCACTACCATCGCAGTTCTCGTCAAGATCGCAGGTCTCGTCCCAGCCGTATAGCCATTCGAGAGCCAAGTTTTCTGCTTCGCCGCGAGTCCAAAAGGCATCAAAGCCAATACCAGGACAAGGATCATTCATAATGACGCAGTGGAGCGGAACTTCCCTCATACCTTGAGCGACCCATCCGGCAAAATCGTGCGCGCTGAAGTCGAAAATGTGATGGGTGACGTAAGGCCACTCATTCGACAACCCTGATACAGTTTCGTCCGTCGCTGGCAAAATAGACTTGATAATGTGTTCGTGTTTTTCATCATCCCAATCAATCGTGAAAATCAGTGCTATCTTCATTGCGCCACCATCTTCAGAACCGAATCATTAGCGTTGCCTGTTCTTTGCCACACTGCGATTACTCTTCGGCGAGATGAGATGGCTGTACCAAGCCGAGCGCCGCACAAAAACCAACCCCTGCTCGAAGTCCAGGTCATCAATCGAGAGTCCGAGAACTTCGCCTGGCCTAAGTCCCGTCATGGCAGCGAGCGCGAAGATTGTGCGCCACGGCTCCGAAGCAAGCGCAAGAATCGAACGCACCTGCTCCGCCGTGAAAAACCGGCCCGGCTTGCCCGGCTTCGAGCACGGAATGACAAGATCACTTTGCTGGAATCCTGCCACAGCGTAGCCCCACTTTCGCGCTCTCTTGAGAATCGAAGCGAGAGTACCGAGAACATTCAGAATCGTGTGCCGACTCCGCCCCTTCGCCAGCTTGCCAACGAATGCCTGCACCTGCTCCTGTCCCATCTCATCCAACCTCATCCGACCGAAGGCCGGGACAAGATGAAAACGCAGATGCGAAGCCATGACTTTGGCTGTCGAAGGTTTGAGCAGATCGATCACCTGATTCCTCCAACTCTCGGCGAACTCCGCAAACGTCGCTCGCTTCACTGGCCGATAGTCGAGACGATTGACGCGTGCAAGGAACGATGTAGCTTCCCGATCCGCCAACCGCTTCGTTGGAAATTCCTCGACCGTGCCGAGCAACGTAGTTCGCTGCTCCCGCTTCGTGGTTCCGTCAGCGAGAAGGACATCTTCCCGCCAGCGGAGAGTCCACTGATTTCCTCTGCGGCGAATACTCCCTTTCTGGTAACGTCGGCGAGCCATTTTCACCTCTGGCCCGCTGGCTCGTTGCCCTTGTGCCGAGAGCGTAGCACAGTTAAGCGTAATAGAAGCGCCGAGATTGCCCCGGCAAGGCATTCCCGGCGATCCGAGCGGGACTGCCAACACCGATGAGAGCGAAGGGAGGCTCGCATTTTCCGCGCAGGATTGATTCTCAGCGAACCCCGCAGACACTTCGCCGTTGCTCCCACTATCATGAAGCACGCCACCCGCGAATTGTTCCGGCTTCTCCGTCACGGTGGCGACCCCGCAAGAACCTTCGCGCGGGCCGCGTCAACACGAGCTACGCTCACATCGCGCCGACCTTCACGCTGTAGGTCAAAGATGAAGTGATACCCCGGCGAGTCGAGTAGCAGGTTGCCGCAAATCGGACAATGCCCGACCTCGCGCGGTCCTTCCTCGCCGGGTTCGCGTTCGATTTTCGGATTGTAGTAAGCACCGAGAGCGTGAACGCGCCGCACCCCATCAAGGGCAACTACCAGATCAACAAGGCGAGCAGGAACCGCCTCGAAAAATTTCGAAGGATACTTCAACGCATGACCTCGCGCGCTTCCGTACATACGGGGCACGGAAACATCTGTTTTCCGTCCAGAAGACCCATTGACAGCCTCCATATTCTCTAAGGGCTGGCGTCGCCCCTCTCCGAAACCCATCGTAAGCCTGGATTTCAGGCGCACTTGAGGGCCAAAACCTGAGTCAGAAAACGCTGAGAATAACTTCCCTCAAAATTCATGGCAGTTTGTCGGGAATTTCCCCTAGAATTCATAGCTAGTTTCCGGGAATTTCCCTCAAAAATGCCAAAGCGCCGAAAATCCGCTCCGAAGCAAGAAAAGGCTCTTGACACGATTACAGGCAAGCACGGCAGGGGCAGGCCCGCCCGCGTCCGGGCTTCAGAGATTGCGGGGCGCGCTTACAATTACCGGTTGATCTTCAGTCAGAACTGGAACTCCGTAGGCGAGCCATTGCTGAAGGCAACGACCGAAGAAGAAGTGGTCCAGGTATTCGAAAAAGGCGGACCCTATATATGGGAATTCGCGCCAATTGCGCCGCTCATATTAAAGGTCCTACACGATCCGGAATTTCCGAAACGACGAGAGACGCAGATCAACTTCCTTGCCGATTCATTGGCGGGTTACGGTTGGATAAGTCCCCGGCACTCGCGCAATATTTGCGAAAGGGAACGAGCGAAGGAAAAGCATGCTACACATATCATCCGCTACGAGTTCAAGATTGAGTGCTCTTGCGGTTTCAAAGGTTTCTCGCGTGATCACGCCTGCCCAGAATGCAAGGCGAAAATACCGTTTCCATCTTGGTTCGATTTGAATTCTGGGCTCTTCTAAGTGGGGATCGTGCTTTTTCGCCCCCGCAGAAATTCTCGCAGGAAATTAATTACTCGGAGGCACGGGTAAACGGTGCGAAAGTCGGATTCGTAACTGGTTGAAAAGACCGCACATTTCAGGTTCCGCTGGGAAAGGATGCAGAAAGGGCTCGTTTTCTGCACGGGGAGATTCTCCAATTAATTTCGGGCGATTAATCAATTCTAAAGAAATCTCCGTAATTCGGATTGATCCCTGGAAAATTCATCCGGACCCGCTCGCCCCCAATTCCATGGACTTTAAGATCATATACCTGTCATTCTAAGCGTCCCGATTCTGGTTGGAACGCGAAGAATCTCAACAAACGGTTTGAGCACGCATGGTGCGTTGAGCTTGCTTCTTAGAAAGCGTCACGTCCGTGCGCAAGTCCTAATTTAAGTTGTGCGAGAAAATCGTTGGCGGGGCAAAGCGCTGCCGCTCGGAAATCCGCGCATATAACGCGACACACCCAAACAGAAAGTCGCTAGAGAAATAGTCACGACCCTCGAGAGCCCGCAAAACGTCGTGGTGTCTCCCCGCAACTGTGCAGGAGGAATTGACTGCGTTGTTTCGGGCCACCCCGGCCTTCTAACCGTCCTGCGTATTCCGGTGAGCAAGCGGAATAGCTGATAAGCAATGCTGGGAAGAAGCTTGGGGAAGGCAACGACACGGAAAATGTTCGCTTCTTGAAAAATGCAGCGCAGTTGGACCCCGGTAATCCGAGAGTATGGTGGAAACTATGTGAGGGCTAGGAAACGCCTGGGCGCGAGTTCAGCTCGTTCGACGTGTTGTAGCTCCAGGCGGCGCTGCCCAGCGCCGTCAGCCGGTTGCCCACGGGATCGTAGGTGTATAGCTCTCCGTGGTGCTGCCGCCCTGCGTCGCGTTCAGCAGCTCGTAAATCGCGTCGTAGCCGTAGTTGGTCGTCACCCCGGCGTACAGATCGCTCTTCGCCGTGCGATTCCCCGCGTTGTCCACCGTGTAGGCCGCGCCGTTCAGCGTCGCCCCGCCCTTCGCGTGGGTTACGCTCAGCAGCCGCGATAAAGTGTCGTAGTCGTAGCTCGTGTTCACCGCGTTCGGCCGCGTCAAGTTGGTGCGGCTGCTCAGCGCATCGTACCCCATCCCGAACAAGCCCGTGCCATAGGCCGTTGGCGGCGTCAGCGTTTGCAGCCGGTTCAGCGTGTCGTAGACGTAGTTGCTGGAGCCGTTCTCCGGGTCCGTAAAGCTGGTGCGGTTCGACGCCGCGTCGTACCCGTAGCTGGTCGTCAGCGTGCGGCTGGTCAGGAACGCGTACTGCGTGGACGTGCCCGTCAGCCGCCCCATGTTGTCGAACGTGAACTGATAAGCGCCCGTGGGATCGGTCACACGTTCGCTTCGCTCAGTGCAAGCTTGGGTCAGACGCGAGTCACATTTTTTCAAGCCAAAATCCTGCAAACAATAATGTGAGGTGTAATTCACCGTCGAGCTATCAGGATACGACTTCTGGGTCAGCCGGTTCTACTGGCTTGCCCTGTGCCTCGAAGGGCTTGTCCCAGAAAAGAAAATTCAAAACCCGTACACCCTTTGCAGAAAACGCAAAGGATGCGGCACCCATTGCTCCTAACCCCAACCTGTCGGCCACCCGCCCGAACGAATCGTACGTATAGTTGTTCGCGATTGCCCCCGCAGCGTTGCTCAGCGAACTAATTGACCAGAGTCCGTCCGCTTCATAGTAGCTCGTGGTCCCGCTTCGCAACTCGGCTAGTGGCTCATCGATCTGGAAGGTTTGCGTGTACCGAGCAACCCCACCGCCCGAGGAGTTCGTTTCTTCTACCAGATTTTCGCCGTCATAGGCGTAGATGCTCGTACCACTGGAGGAAGATTTCTCGATGCGCCGTCCAAATGGATCGTATTTGAAGCTGTCAGTGGTTCTCCCAGACAAATCTGGCGTTGCGGCGGAAATCGTCATAGAAAAGGACGTACCCTTCCCTCTCGACATCAACATCCTTACCCTCGGCGATGTAGAAGATTACCTCGGACTTTCCGTCCCCGTCGTAGTCTCCTGCGTCTAGCATTTCCCACTGGAGCCCGAGAAAGACGGCCTGGTGATCCAGCGGCACGTAAAATAATTGGTTACCGCCGAGTGACTGGAAATCATCACCGTCAACGTTAAACAAGCATCTATTGTGCAGAACCTTGGTCTCAATGACGAATTCGCGCTTTCTGGAGCCATAACTTTTTGACACGATAATTTCGGAATCGGGGATCTTCCAGTCGTCTTTCAGAGCCTCGCCGGAAGCGTCGCATTGGCGGAGGTGGCGGAGAGTCTTGCGGAACGATGCCCGTACTTCCGCCATCGCTCGCGGTGAAGGCTCTTTTGCTGTCCAGTGGTCGGGATCGGAAAAATATGGCCTCGAAACGACAACTAAAGGGCGGCGCACGGGGTTGCCAAAATTCCCGTTGAACCGTCCCTGCGGCTTGCCAATAGACGGTACTTGGGCTGCCGGAGTCAAAATTGAATGGATGTTAGTTGGTCCTGTGACCTTCTCCGAAGCCACTTGCGGACTCGGTTCGCTCTCCACTTCTCCAAGTTTCTTACCATCAAACGCGATGGTCCACGTGATACGTTGGTTCAAAATAGCAACCGGTTTCCATTCACTTCCGTCCTTTTCGAACGCTGGTGTAATCGTCCGATTGGCGACGGGGGTAGGGTCCTTCGGGCCGAGATGCTCAAGTTGCCTGCGGTCGTCTTCCAGGAGACCCACGTAAACGGCGTTGGCAGTATGCTCCTGAGGCAGTCGTTCTGATCCATCGCTGCGCCAGAATGAGACACACATAGCCGCAAGAAATGCACAGCACACCAGCAGAGTTGGTCTATGGATTAACACTCAGAATGCTCCCTAGCTCCTTGGCCAAAAGGTCATTTAGGGCCTTGATGTTTTCTGGCGTAGAAACGATGCATCCTTCCGTGCAAAAATGACCGTTGGCATATGGCGTCGTTTGTGACTCCAATGCTCTCAAACACGAGTGGGTTAGAAATCTTCCGTCTGCCCCAAACTGGTTATTCTTCCCAACCGGAATGAGATGTATTCCGCCGAGCCTCTTGTGCGAGATTGATGGACCACCAAATTTGTAAGGCCCAAGCGGCAGCGGGCCGTGGCCGGTTGGTGGGCACGCGGGATTGTTTTGGCACTTATGCTCTGGGTCGCCGTTATTGCCGGAATTTACTGGAAACGCCAGTGTCTCGTTACCTGGCTTGTCTGGGTAGCAGATCATAACTCCATTTGCCCCCAGTGCACTTAGGCTTACAATGCAGTGGGCCAGTCCCGAAGGATCAACATTCCGCACCGGCGAATTTCCGGCGTACGCATAGAAGTTATCTTGTCCCGAGTTGAAGCCGATCGGATCTTCGCTTATGAATCTTCCAGAAATCGTGTCGTAGTACCGCGCCCGGTAGTAATAGAGGCTGGTTTCGCTGTCGAATTCGCGGGCCGTGTACTGGAACGGATTGGTCAGGGATCCGGTCGAACTTAACTGTTTACCGAACGAGTCGTAACTATAGGTCTGGGGTAGAACGCCTGCCGCATTGCTAAGGGACGTTACGGACCCGAGACCATCCGCCTGGTAGTAGCTCGTCGTAGACGAACGGAGCATGGCCAACGGTTCGTCGATGTTCTCGGTCTGCGTGTACCGCGCAACTGCCGTACCTGCGGCGTTTGTTTCTTCGACGAGACTATCGCCATCGTAGGCGAAGATGCTCGTCCCGGAGGACGATGATTTGTAGATTCTCCTGCCGAACGGATCGTATTTGAAGCTGACCGTGCCGCCACTGCCAGGCAGCACGACGCTGGTCATGCGATTCTCGTAATCCCAGGTGTACGACGTGCTTCCCGTACTATCGGTCTTCACAATCGTGTTGCCGTTGTAGTCATAGGCGTAGGAAAGTCCGGGCCGCGAATTCAGCTCGTTCGAGGTGTTGTAGCTCCACGTGGCGCTGCCCAAGCTGGTGAGGCGGTTGCCCACGGCATCGTAAGTGTAGCTCTCCGTGGTGCTGCCGCCCTGCGCGGCGTTCAGCAACTCGTAAATCGCGTCGTAGCCGTAGTTGGTGGTCACCCCGGCGTACAGATCGCTCTTCGCCGTGCGGTTGCCCGCGTTATCCACCGTGTAGGTCGCGCCGTCCAGCGCTCTACAGCGCCCAACTTGGGGTGACGTGTCACACCCCCTCCCGGTGCCGTAGGCACCGCTCTTTCGACACCACCCCGACACTCAGTCATGCCTTTTGCATGGATAATAGCTTTACGACCAGGGGATCTTCGTCAGTCGGCTTCCAGCGCTTAAATGCTGCCCTCAGTTCTTTCAATGTTTCTAGGGATGCAGCGGCACAGCAAATTTGCCGATTATCCTTGAAGTGAAGGAAGAAGCCCCCCGCAGATGGAACGAAGTCGGCCACCCAGCCATAGGCCACAACCTGGATCAGGAAGCTATGTAGTTCTACGAACTCATCTTCCCGGAAGGACTGCGCGGGGGCAAGTTCAAGAGAGCGCAAATCACCGTGTGCCCGACGAATGTTTTCTAGAATACTCCAGCCGGGTGCGACAAGTTGAGGACTGCCGATATCCCAGCGCCGGAGCCAAAGCAATCCGCCGCTAAAGTTCGTATCTCCTCGGAAAGACAGCATGTCCCGGGCGAGAACAACGATTAGCCGATGTTCTTCCGGGGCAGTGATGAAGAATCTGCGCTCTCCCGGATTCTTGTAACGAAGGGTGTCGTCACTTGCCAGCTTCAGGCTTACCTGACAGCACCATTTCCGCGCTTCTTCCTTTGTCATCACCTTCATATGAGTCCCCCGACAAATTCTGTAAAGTCCGGACCGTTGCCGTACTGGAAACACCCAGCCGAATCGTCCGTTTCTACGGCAAAGGGATGGCGTTTCTTAGGGGAAACACGAATCTGGAACCCTCGCTGACGATCACGTAGATAATGACGGCCACCGCGCCCGCCTCGGCAATTGGCGTCGGGGGGATCTTCCTAAGCCTATCCATTATGCTCGGCTTATCACCCAAGTTGATCTTATTCCCCCACCTGTCAAAGTGTCCACGGGGATCTCCCCTCCCCGTCTCGTGTGACCACCATCCATCGTGCGGATCCCACCACGCACGAGGAGGCGATTGACCTTCAGGTTTGAACTTGGGCTCCCATTTCGGTCCGTATTTGTCACTATCGGTACCGGGGACCTTTACCCATTCATTCGGCTCACCTTTGGGGCCCGGGGGCAGCGGGATTGGCGGAGGCCCGTTCGGGGGCGCCTTCACTCCGGCTTGTTGTGTATTGTCGGTCTGCTGGTTCTGATTTTGCGCCCACCATTCGGCCTCAGCCGCCAGAGCGAGCTCGTGAATATCCTGTGCTACCGGGTCATAGAGGTTAGGTCCACCATAAATACACGCTCTTTCTTCCGTCCCATTCACGGTGACC
>Ga0181527_1004917_pt1 | contig 11302 bp, 9 predicted proteins | sample PEATcosm2014_Bin_30_FD_119762 | JGI IMG/M metagenome (GOLD analysis project Ga0181527, IMG submission 119762) | Peatland microbial communities from MTU Mesocosm Facility, Houghton, MI, USA - PEATcosm2014_Bin06_60_metaG | ecosystem: Environmental > Terrestrial > Soil > Wetlands > Peat | place...
CGGCGATCCTCGCCATTTCGCTGAACGAGCGTCTCAACGCCGGCGCGCCGTTCGCCGAGGAACTGGCGGCGCTGGCGCGCCTAGGGGCCGATGGCGGCAAAGTGTCGGCTCTGAAGCCTTTCGCCGACGCCGGCGCCCCGACTCTCGCCGCGCTCGGAGCGGCGTTCGCCAAGATCGCGCCAGCCGTCGTCGCCGCGGCGACGCCGCCGAGCTCCGGCGGGATGATGGACCGGCTGTTCGACCACCTGCGCGGGCTGGTGCGGGTGCGCAAGGTCGGCGAGGTCGGCGGCGACGACGAGACGCTCGTCTCGAACGTTTCGGCGGCCCTCGCCCACGGCGACCTCGACGCGGCGATACAAGCCTATGGCCGTCTGCCCGACGCGGCCCGACTGGCAGGCCGCGACTGGGTCGACGCGGCCCAGGCGCGCCGGGCCGCGGGCGCGGCGGCGCTGAGCCTGCGCGCCGACGCGATTCTGCGCCTCGCGGCGGCCAAGGATTAACGACGCGGCAGGGGATTTTTTGCGCGCGGCGCATCAGGGACTATTCTGACGCCTCGCGATGCTCGAAGCGGAGAGGTCATGATTCGCCTGTTGCTGTTTCTCGCCGCGCTCGCCTTGGCGGCCTACGGCCTGACCTGGCTCGCCGAGAACCCGGGCCAGGTCGCGCTGACCTGGCGCGGGGTCGAATACGACGTGTCGCTGATGGTCGCGCTGGGCGTCGTGGCGGGCTTGGCGATCCTGCTTTCGCTCGCCTGGGGGATCATCCGTTTCGTTTTCCGCCTGCCCTCGCTGGTCTCGCTCGCCGCCAAGGCGCGCCGCCGCGAAAAGGGCTACGCCGCGCTTTCGCGCGGCATGGTCGCGGTCGGCTCGGGCGACGCGCGCGCCGCGAGCCGTCACGCCGCCGAAGCGCGCAAAGCTTTGGGCGACGAGCCGCTGGCCAAGCTGCTGCGCGCGCAGGCGGCGCAACTGGCGGGCGATCGCGCCGGGGCGGCCGCCGCGTTCCGCGAAATGCTCGATCATCCGCAAACCCACGCGCTGGGACTGCGCGGCCTGCATATCGAGGCGCGGCGCAGCGGCGACCACGAGGCCGCGCTGCAGTACGCCATGCGCGCGCACCGGCACGCCGCCCTGCCCTGGGCGGGACAGGCGGTGCTCGACGATCGCGCCGCGCACGGCGACTGGGCCGGCGCCCTCGCCATCGTCGAATCCAACGCCGCCGCGAAGCTCATCGATAAGCCGACCGCCAATCGCTGGCGCGCCGTCCTCGAGACGGCGATGGCGCAGCAACTGGCGGAGCGCGACGCGAAAGCCGCGCTGGCGCTCGCGCAGGAGGCTTGCGCCCTGGCGCCGGGCCTCGTTCCCGCGGCGGCGCTGTGCGGCCGGCTGACGGCGGTCCACGGCGATTATCGCCGCGCCTCGAAGATCATCGAGGCGGCGTATCGGCAGACGCCGCATCCCGACCTCGCGGCCGTCTATCTCAGGCTGCGGCCGGGCGATTCGGCGGCCGACCGGCTGTCGCGCGCGCGCGCGCTGGCGCGCCTCGCGCCTTTCGATTCGGAAAGCCAGATCGCGGTCGGCCGCGCGGCGCTGGAGGCGCGCGACCTCGCCGCGGCGCGCGCGGCGCTCGCGCCCCTGCTGGCGCCGGGCGCGCCGAACGGCCGCCCGAGCGCGCGCGTCTGTCTGCTGATGGCCGACGTCGAGGAGGCGGCGGGCGCGGAAGGGGCGACGCGCGAATGGCTCGCCCGCGCCGCGCGCGCGCCGCGCGACCGCACCTGGGTCGCCGACGGGGTGATCAGCGATCGCTGGGCGCCGGTTTCGCCGTCCGGCGCGCTCGACGCCTTCGTCTGGCGCACGCCCGAAGAGCGCCTCAGCGCTCCCGAGCCGCCCGTCGCGCCCGCGCCGACGCCGGCCGAGCCGCCCGCCCTCGTCGCCTCGTCGCCGGTCGAATCGGCCAAGCCGCCGACGCCGACGCCAGCGGCCGCGCCCGAAAGCGTCGCCGCGCCCAAGCCGGAGCCGCCGCGCGGCGCCGCGACGATCGTCCTGCTGCCGTCGACCGCTCCGGACGATCCCGGCCCGCACGACGAGAGCGAGCGCAAGCCCGGATTTCGGCTGTTCGCGCGTGAATGATCGCCGGGCGGGCAAGCGTCGGCCGGCGAGCCTTCGCCGTCGCGGCGTTTTTCTCGCCGCGTCGGCGCCGCCGCCTTGCCAATTCGGGGCGGCCCCGATATGAGACTGCCGGTCGTCGGCGCCGGGCTCGTCACGTTTCGCCGCCGCGCGCCGCAATAGCTCAGCTGGTAGAGCACCTCATTCGTAATGAGGGGGTCGGGGGTTCGAATCCCTCTTGCGGCACCACGACCCCGATTGTCCGGGCCGGATGCTTGGGCAACGGATCATACCCGAGACATCGGCGACAACCTCGGGTCGCTCAGGCGCGTTGCGCCTCGCCGCCGCGCCTCAGGCGCCGGTCGCCTTGGGCTTCGTCTCGCGGGCGAAGAGCGTCGCGACGAGGGTGACGAGCGCCAGCAGGATCAGCATGATCGAGACCCCGGCGGTGCCGCCCATGTACGCGGAGAGCGCCGCCGCGGCGACCGGCGCGAAACCGCCGCCGATCGCGGCCGAGACCTGGAAGCCCAAGGACGCGCCGCTGTAGCGCACGTTCGGCCCGAACAATTCGGGAAAGTAGGTCGATTCGGGCGCGAACATCAGCCCGTGCCCCAGGTTCAGCGCGACGATCACCGTCGGGATCACGACTGCGGGCGTTCCCATGTCGAGCAGCCGGAACAGGGGAAAGGCGAAGAGAATCGTGAACGCCACGCCGGCGAAATAGAGCGGGCGCCGTCCGAACACGTCCGAGAGATGGCCGAACAGCGGAATGGTGATCAGCTCCAGCCCCGCCGCTAGCGAGATGGCGTTGAGCATCAGCGATTTCGTCATTCCGAGTTTGGTCGTGGCGTAGATGACCACGAACACCGTCAGCATGTAGACCCACGACACCTCGGAGAGCTTGAGCCCGGCGGCGATCAGAAACGCGCCCGGATTCTTGAAGACGAGCTCGACGAACGGGCTGCGGACGATCTGGCCGCGCGCCTTCACCTGCTCGAAGACCGGCGTCTCGGGAAGATGCGATCGGACGTACAGGCCGACCCCGACGAGCGCGACGCTGATGACGAACGGGATGCGCCAGCCCCAGGCCAAGAAGTCGGCGTCCGGCAGCATCGAGACGAGGGAGAAGACGACCGACGCCAGGACGAGGCCGATGGGAAAGCCGACCTGGACGAGGCTGCCGAAGAGCCCGCGCCGGTTCGCCGGCGCGTGCTCGACGACCATCAGCGACGCGCCGCCCCATTCGCCCCCGAGCGCGACGCCCTGCGCCACGCGCAGCAGCACGAGCAGAACGGGGGCCGCGATGCCGATCTGGGCGTAGGTCGGCAGCAAGCCGATCGCTCCGGTCGACAGGCCCATCAGGATCATGGTCAGCATCAGCATCGACTTGCGGCCGAGCCGATCGCCGAAATGGCCGAAGATCGCGCCGCCGATCGGCCGCGCCAGGAACCCGACGGCGAAGGCGCCGAGCGAGGCCAAGACGCCGATCCTGGGATCGATGCTGGGAAAGAACGACTTGTTGAACACGAGCGCCGCCGCGGCGCCGTAGATCAGAAAGTCGTACCATTCGATGATGGTGCCGATCGCGCCGGCGAAGGCGATGACGCCGACGCTCGGCGTCTTCGCGCGGCCGATGGCGCCGGTGGCGGCGATGGTCATATGGCGTCCCCCCGAGAGGCGTCCCGTTTCGCGACGGGACAGTGGAAAGGTCCAGCGGCGAGGCGATCGCCCGAGGAGCAGCCGTGTCCGTGAACGTCTCGCATTGGGAATCGCCTCGTCTCGAGAGCCGATCGAGCAAGTGCGGCGCCAGGGCGGCCGAGCAAGGACCGGACGGACGCCGACGCCGATCGATGCGCCGCGAGGCTCGCCGCGCGCGCACGCTTCGGGTCCGCCGCGGCGATCGGGGGCTCGCGACAAATTGCGATCGCCGGCTTGTCGCCCGAGCGCGCGGCGCGCTATAAGCGGTCTCGAGGGCGCTCCCTCGAAGGGGGAGGCGCGGGCGTAGTTCAATGGTAGAACGGAAGCTTCCCAAGCTTCATACGAGGGTTCGATTCCCTTCGCCCGCTCCAATACTCAGCGAAAATCGATGTTTCCTTCGGCGCGGACCAGGCGCGGATTCCCGGGCGTCTCGGCGCCGCCTGACGCGCCGGATCGCCTTGAGCGGGCGCGCTGCGCCGGACGCAGCGGCGTCGGCCCGGCCGCGGCCGATCCGCTCGGCCTGGCGCAACGCCTGACGGCGTCGGCGGCGATCGTCAGGCGATCGAGGCGCCGCCGTCCACCGCGATGTATTGCCCCGTGACGTGACGCGAGGCCTCGGACGCGAGGAAGACGACGGTCCCCATCAGGTCCTCGTCGCCTCCGAATCGGCCGAGCGGCGTGCGGGCCTTCACCGCGTCGCCTATTTTCTCCAACAGGCCGCTCGCCATCTTGGTGGGAAAGAACCCCGGACAGATGGCGTTGACGTTGATGCCGTACTTGCCCCATTCGGCCGCCAGCGCGCGCGTCATGGCGATGTCCGCGCCCTTGCTGGTGTTGTAGGCGATCGTCGTCATGTCGGGCGGATTGCCCGCCAGGCCGGCCACCGACGAGATGTTGATGATCTTGCCCGCGCCTCGCGGGATCATCACGCTCCGGCCGACCTCGCGGCTGAGGAAGAACGCCGCGTTGACGTTCAGGTTCATCACCTTGTTCCAGGCTTCGTCGGGGTAATCCTCCGCGGGCGCCCCCCAGGTGGCGCCGGCGTTGTTGATGAGGACGTCGATGACCCCGAAGCGATCCGTCACTTCGGTCACGAGCCGCGGGATGCCGGCGAATTTCGAGAGATCGTTGACGACGGTCAGGCAGTCGATTCCCATGGCGGCGAGGTGGGCTTCGGCCTGGGCGAGTTCGTCCGCCTTTCGCGCCGTGATCGCGACGCGCGCGCCCATCTCGCCGAGCGCCTCGGCCATTTGCAGACCGAGGCCGCGCGAGCCGCCGGTGACCAGCGCCACCTTGCCCGTGAGATCGAATAGCTGTCGCACTCCCATCGCCTTTTCTCCCATCCGCCAATTTCGTCGCGCCGGCGAGTCCGAAACGGGATTCGGCGGCGGCGCGTTTCCCCTTTAGCGCGAAAATCGTCGAGCGCGCGCCCCGCCCTCCGCCGCCTCGGCGGCGGCGGCCCAGTGACGTCGCGCGACCAGCTTCAGCATGGTCGCCAGGGTGATCGAGCGCAGCGTCGCCGCCGACTGCCTGTCGATCTCGGCCAGCACGAAGCGCAGTCCTTGCGCGATCTCCGGCTCCGCCGCGCGCGGCGGCGGCGCGGCGGCGTCGACGCCGACATCCTCGAACAGACTGATCACGTCCATCAAGGTCAGCCGCTTGGCGTCGCCGGTGAAGCGATAGCCGCCGCCGACCCCGCGCACCGAATCGACCAAGCCGCCGCGGCCGAGATCGCGCAGCACCTTCGCCAGATGATGGGCGGAAATCCCGTATTTGTCGGCGATCTCGACGGCGGTGAGCTGGCGCGCGGGATCGTCGGCGAGCTCGAGCGCCGCATACAACGCGATGGCGGTGGCCTTCTGCAACCTCATGCCGGCGCCTCCGCGCGAGATAAGGAGGACGCGGGCGAGTCAGTCAAGGCGCATTTCCAGTTCGATGAAGGGGCCGGCCATCATCCCCTGGCTGCGGAAGAAGGAGTGGATCACCGTATTGTCGGGCGCCACCATGGTGCGGACGCGATCGACGCCGGCGACGCGGAAGCTGTCGCAGATCGCATCGAACAGCCGCGAGCCGAGACCCTGCACGCGCTGCCGGGATCGCACCTGCACGGCGAAGACCCAGCCGCTGGGCGAGGAGCCGAACTCCCAGGCGCGCACCTCGCCGATGATGAAACCGTCGATGCGCCCGGCGCGCTCGGCGATGAGGAAGACCCGCGAGTCGTCGGGCCGCGCCCCGTAGCGCTCGAACATCTCGCGCCAATATTCGGGCTTGAGCAGGCCGGTCACCTCTTCGTCGAGCGCGATCACGCCCGGCACGTCGGTCAGGAGGGCGGGCCGGATGGAGATGGGCTCGTCGCGGCCCGGCCGGTGGGTTTTCGTCATCCCTCGCACCCTTGCGCTCCGAGCGCCGGCCTCCCGTCGGCGCCCGGCCCGGCGGCGGCGCGCCGTTCACGCCATCCACGGCGGCGCGGGTACGCCGCCGCGCGTGGCTGCGCAGTCTTTCCGGCATTAAAGCACCATTTTGCCTTGATGCCCAGTCCGTCGCGTCGCCGCTCCGGGCGCGGGCGCCGCCGCGCCGCCGTCTCGATCGCCGGGCGTCGCCCATTGCGAGGGGGCGGCGGCTCGACCCTGGGTCAGGACGCCGCATTGCACGCGTGATAAAATAGGTATAAAAGTACATCTTTATGGATATGCGAGGCGGGCGCGCGAAGATGCGCCCGACCGTCGAGGGCGGCGAGGCGCTGAAAGGGATGGAGACTTTCTTGGCATTTAGGCGCGCGGCGGCTTCCGCCGTGGCGCCATCGCCCGGCGAACCGCCGACCGAGCCGAGCCCGCCGCGCCGGCTCGACGGCGATGCGGCGGGAGGCTGCCGATGAAATCGATCCTGACCCTGACCGTCAACGGCCGCCCGCGCGAGGATCTCGTGCCGGACGGCATGCTGCTGCTCGACTACTTACGCGAAAAGCTGGGGCTGACCGGGACCAAGCAGGGCTGCGACGGCGGCGAGTGCGGCGCCTGCACCGTGCTGGTGGACGACGAGCCGCGCCTGGCCTGTTCGACCCTGGCGGCGCAAATGCAGGGCCGGCGGGTCGAGACCATCGAGGGCTTGGCGAAAGGCGGCCGCATGAGCGTGCTGCAGCAGCAGTTTCACGAGAAGCTGGGCGCGCAGTGCGGCTTCTGCACGCCGGGCATGATCATGGCGGCCGAGGCGCTGCTGCGCCGCGATCCCGACCCCAGCCGCGAGGCGATCAAGGCGGCGCTGGCCGGCAATCTCTGCCGCTGCACCGGCTACGTGAAAATCATCGAATCGGTCGAGGCGGCGGCTCACGAGGCGGGGCGATGAGCATCCACACGCTGAAAAAAAGGGGCGTCGGCTCGGTGGGCGTGCGCACGCCGCTGATCGACGGCGTCGACAAAGTCACCGGCAGAGCCAAATTCACCGCCGATCTGCTCGCGCCCGGCGCGCTCGTCGGCCGGTTGTTGCGTTCGCCGCTGCCGCACGCCCGCATCCTTTCCATCGATGCGTCGGCGGCCGAGGCGCTCGAGGGCGTGGCGGCGGTGTGCACCGGCGCCGACTGCAAGACGCCGTTCGGCGTGCTGCCGATCTCCGAGAACGAATTTCCGCTCGCCCGCGAAAAGGTGCGTTATTGCGGCGACCCGGTGGCGGCCGTCGCGGCGATCGACGAGGCCACCGCGGCCAAGGCGATCAAGCTGATCCGCGTCGAATACGAAAAGCTGCCGGCCTATTTCGACGCGCGCAAGGCGATGGCGCCCGGCGCCGAGCCCATCCACGCCGAAAAGCCCAACAACGTCCTGCGCGAGGTCCATAACGAGTTCGGCGACGCCGCGGCCGGGTTCGAGGCGGCCGATCTGGTGCGCGAGAAGACCTATCATTTCGCCGAGGTCAATCACGTCCACATCGAGCCCAACGCCACCCTGGCCGAATACGACCCCGAACGCGGCCACCTCACCCTCCACACCACCACCCAGGTTCCCTATTACGTTCTCCTCAACGTCGCCAAATGCCTGGAGATGGAGGAGGCGCATATCCGGGTGGTCAAGCCCTTCACCGGCGGCGGCTTCGGGGCGCGCACCGAGTGCCTCAACTTCGAGATCATCGCCGCCCTGCTCGCCCGCAAGGCGGGCGGCGCGGTGCGGCTGCTGCAAACGCGCGAAGAAACCTTCCTCGCCCATCGCGGTCGACCCGAGACCGACATCACGATCAAGCTGGGCATGACCAAGGCCGGCAAGCTGACCGCCTGCCACCTGCAGGCGACGCAGCGCGGCGGCGCCTACGCCAGTTACGGCATCATCAGCATCCTCTACACCGGCGCGCTGCTGCACGGCATCTACGACCTCCCGGCGATCAAGCACGACGCCTGGCGGGTCTACACCAACACCCCGGCGTGCGGCGCGCAGCGCGGCCACGGCACGGTCGACTCGCGCACCGCGTTCGAGGCGCTGATGAACGAAATGGCCGCCGAACTCGGCCTCGACCCCTTCGCGGTCCGCCGGATCAACCTGCTGACCGCGATCCCCTATACGACCGCCTACGCCCAGAAGGTGATGAGCTACGGCCTGCCCGAGTGCCTCGACAAGGTGATGAAGGCCTCGGGTTGGGCCGAACGGCGCGGCAAGATGCCGAAGGGCCGCGGCCTGGGCCTGGCCTGCTCGCACTTCGTTTCCGGCACCACGACGCCCAAGCACTGGACCGGCGAGCCGCACGCCGCCGTCAACCTCAGGGTGGATTTCGACGGCGCCGTAACCGTGCTGACCGGCGCCGCCGACATCGGCCAGGGCTCCAACACCATGGTGGCGCAGATGACGGCCGAGGTGCTGGGGGTGGACTGGAAGCGCCTCAGGGTGATTTCCGCCGACAGCGCGCTGACCCCGAAAGACAACGGCTCCTATTCCTCGCGGGTCACCTTCATGGTCGGCAACGCGGCGATCGCGGCCGCCAGCGAACTGAAGCGCATCCTGATCGCCGCGGCGGCCAAGAAGCTCGACGCCGATCCCGAGAGCGTCGAATGCGAGGGCGAGATCTTTCGGGTCGCCGGCCAGGACCCCGGCCTGCCGTTCTCCGAGGTGGTCAAGGCGGCGCTCATCGGCGCCGGCCCGATCACGGTGAAGGGCGCCTTCACCAGCCCGCCGGAATTCATGGGCGACAAGAAGGTCAGGGGCAGCGCCATCGGCGCCACCATGGGCTTCTGCTACGCCGCCCAGGTGGTCGAATGCTCGGTCGACGAGGTCACCGGCAAGGTCACCGCGCACAAGGTGTGGGTGGCGGTGGACGTCGGGCGCGCCATCAATCCGCTGGCGGTGGAAGGCCAGATCCAGGGCGGGGTGTGGATGGGGATGGGCCAGGCGCTGTCGGAGGAAACCCGCTTCGACCAAGGCCGCATGATGCACGCCAACATCCTCGACTACCGCGTGCCGACGATGGCGGAAAGCCCCGACATCGAGGTGTTCATCGTCGAAAGCATCGACCCCAACGGCCCGTTCGGCGCCAAGGAGGCCAGCGAAGGCATGCTGGCCGGCTTCCTGCCGGCGGTGATGGACGCGGTCCACGAGGCGACGGGCGTTCGCCCCAACGCCCTGCCGCTGACCCCCGACCGCATCGCCGAGTTGCTGGACGCCAGGCAAGGAGCCCGGCCATGAACCTGATGCCGGATTTCCGCTGTCACCGCCCGGCCACCCTGGAGGAGGCGGTGCGGCTCAAGGCCGCCTCGGAAGGGACGCGCTTCCTGGCCGGCGGCACCGATCTCCTGGTCAATCTGCGCCGCGGCCTCGGCGAGCCGTCCGACCTGATCGACCTGACCGCCGTCGCCGATTTCGCGGTCATCCGCCACGACGGGGATCGGCTGCGGCTGGGCGCCGGCGTGACGCTGGCCGCGCTCGCCCGCCACGCGGAAGTCCTCGCCTCCTATCCGGTCGTGGCCGAGGCGGCGCTGGCGGTCGCCGGCCCCACCCATCGGGCGGCCGCGACTCTGGGCGGCAATCTGTGCCAGGACACACGCTGCATCTTCTACAACCAGAGCGCATGGTGGCGCGAGGCCAACGACCACTGCCTGAAGCGCCTGGGCGACAAATGTCATGTGGTGCCCAAGAGCGACCGCTGCTACGCCACCTATCACGGCGACGTCGCGCCGGCGCTGATGGTGCTCGACGCCAAGGCGGAGGTGGCCGGTCCGGACGGCGTCCGCCGCGTCAAGATGGCCGAGCTCTACCGCGAGGACGGCGGCGCCCACTTGACTCTCGGGGCCGGCGAAGCGCTGGCGGCGGTCGTTCTGCCGCCGCCGGACGGCCGGCGCGCCGCCTACGCCAAGGCGCGCATCCGCGACGCCATCGATTTTCCGCTGGCCGGGGTGGCGGCGGCGCTGAGGCGCGACGGCGGCGTCATCGGCTTCCTCAGCATTGCGATCACCGGGACCAACTCGGCGCCGCTCGCTATTCCCACCGGCGAGTTGGCGGGGCGGGCCTGGGACGGCGCGGCCGCCGCGATCCTCGCCAAGAACCTGCGCAAGACGGCCAACGTGCTGCGCACCACGGTGATCGGGGCCACCTATCGACGCCGGGCGATGCAAGCGATGGCCCGACGGCTGGTGGATACGCTTTGGGATAGAGGATGACGGCGGGCGGCAGGTTCGCGATGGAACACGCGGCGTCGCGCCGAGCGCGACAGGCCGCCGACGGCAAGGGGAGGTGAGATGACCGACATCCCAATCGGAAGCGACGTCGCCGCCGCGCAGGCTGACCCGGCGCGCATCCGTCCGCTCGAACGCGCGGACCTCGACGCCGTCGTCGCGGTCGATCAGGACCTGTCGGGACGCAGCCGGCGCGGCTTTTTCACTCGTCGGCTCGATCATGCGACGCGCGATCCCAACGCCTTCGTCGGGCTCGCCGCCGAGCGCGCCGGCCGCTTCGCCGGCTTCGTCTTCGCGCGCATCGAGGAAGGGGAGTTCGGCGCCGTGACGCGCGAGGCCTCGCTCGACGCGATCGGCGTCGATCTCGGGGTCTCCGGCCGACACGGCGTGGGCCGCGCGCTGCTCGACCGCCTGGCCGCCGATCTGCGCGCCCGCGGGATCGACGAACTCGCGACCCAGGTCGATTGGACGGACCACCGGCTGATCGGCTTCTTCTCGCGCACCGGCTTCGTCCTGGCGCCGCGCATCGTGCTGGAGCGCGGGGCGAGCGACCCGGTGCCGGGGGGCGAGGCGGAGGAGGCGCCCGCGCAGGACGAGGCGGCCCAGTCGCCGCCGCGCGACCTGCGGGTGCGCTCGATGACGCGTGACGACCTGGCGGCGCTGGTGGCGATCGACCGCCGCGCCACCGGTCAGGAGCGGCCCGCCTATTACGCCCGCAAGCTGGACGAGGTCTTCGACGAATCCGGGGTGCGGATGTCGCTGGTGGCCGAGATCGACCGGCATCCCGCCGGCTTCGTCATGGCGCGGGCGGACCTCGGCGAATTCGGCGCCACCGAGCCCGAAGCGGTGATGGACGCGA
>Ga0181527_1004922_pt1 | contig 11294 bp, 11 predicted proteins | sample PEATcosm2014_Bin_30_FD_119762 | JGI IMG/M metagenome (GOLD analysis project Ga0181527, IMG submission 119762) | Peatland microbial communities from MTU Mesocosm Facility, Houghton, MI, USA - PEATcosm2014_Bin06_60_metaG | ecosystem: Environmental > Terrestrial > Soil > Wetlands > Peat | place...
CCTAACGGATGCTGACCAACTCCTGGGCGACGTGATGTCCACACGTGGCTATCCAGTCGGCGACTTTGAGCATCGTGCGGCGGATCTCTCCGTGGATCATCCACTAGTTCTCGAGAATTACCGCGCAGGCCACCAAACCGCGCTTCTCCAAATGCGGGGCCAGGCCAGCACCGAAGACTTGCGCCAGGCCATGATTCATTACCGGTCGCTTTTTGAGGAACTGGTCGGCGAGCCCGAGACGGCGCGTGCGAAAGCCGCCGCTTCCTAGACTCGGACTAAAAGAGCCGAAAGCACTTTTTGGACCGTAGAAAAAGCAAGAGAAACGATGAGGCTACCCTTGTGAGTTGGGTGGGCGGCGTCCAGGAGTAGATCTATGCGAAAGTGGCCATTCAGTGGATGGTTGATGTTGGCGGCGCTCCTGGCATTGCCAATCTTCGCGCTATCGCAAGCCGCCCAGCAAACCTTAACACTGATCGTAAACGGCCGCCCCGGAGATGCGCCAGTCGTTCAGATGAACGGCCGATCCTACGTCGAAATCGAAGCGCTGGCTCGCGTTGCGAGCGGTTCCCTGAGCTTCAAGGGGAATCAGATCATATTGACGTTGCCTGGCCCCGCGACAAGCTCGGCCCCGGCACCAACTCCAGAAACCGAGCCCGTAAATCAAGGATTCTCTAAAGAATTCCTGAGGGCAAGCATCGAGGAAATGGCGACGATCCGGGAATGGCGAAGCGTCCTTACAAACGCTGTCCAGCATGGATACCCCATCACGGAAGACTGGTTGTCTGTGTATCGCGTGCAAGCCGCCAAGAGCCTCACGCTGGCTTCCGTGGCAGTGTCAACGGATTCGGATCGAGAGGCTTTGGGATTACTTACCAACGAGTTCGACAACATGCATAAGTTGAGCAACACAATTCTGGAATCGCACAAATCCATGGACTACGTTTCTCCCACGACGCTGACTGACGATCCGTTGGACCAGCGAATCATGAATTGCGCACACTCGCTGGCATCAATGGCCGCCGGTCGCCAATTTCTGGATGATGGGTCGTGTCATTGAACGTATCCTGTGGCGGAGCCTGTCGCGAAAACCTGCGTACAGCCCTCTCTATCTGACGTTGCAGGAGAGCGTTCGAGGCAAAGTTGCCATGATCCGAAGTGTTATCCTTGCTGCTGTATTCCTGGTCTCGATTGCCGCGGCCGCCCTGCCTGCTTTTTGTCAGTCGAAGCCTGACCTGCAAACATTCTTTCAACAGGACATCGGGTTGACTCAGGATCAGATCGCCGCCATCCGAAGCGGACAGCCGGTCACGAAAACTCTTCCATCCCGCGCGCCGTCTGAAGTCGTCCTGTTTGGCGCGGTCTACATTCACGCGGCTCCGGAGAGCTACCTCAAGTTTGCGCGTGATTTTGACCGTCTCCGAAAGCTCCCCGACTATCTGGCGCTCGGGGTGTTCAGCAACCCTCCGCAGCTTTCTGACTTGAAAGGTTTTTCGTTCGAGAATGATGACATCAAATCCTTAAAGAGTTGTAAGCCCGGTGACTGTCTGATTCAGATGCCCACGAGCTCCATCGAAGAACTGCAGCAGGCCATCAATTGGTCTGCCTCCGACGTGAACGAACAAGTGAATCAACTCCTTCAGAAGACCGCACTGCAACGCCTGCTCATCTATCAATATGAGGGTGATGAGGCCTTGGGTGTCTACAACGATAAGCGTAACCCCACAGAAGTTTCTCAACAGTTCGCCTACATGCTCAGTTATGACAAGGACTTGCCAGTGTACCTGCCGGGTTTCTACCACTACCTTCTTGCCTATCCCAGCGCGAAGCCCGCGAATGTCGAAGACACGTTCTACTGGGCAAGAGTGAAATTCGGATTAAAGCCGACGTTGCGTGTCGTGCAGATGGTAACCCTGCGCGGCAAATCTGCCGACCACATAGCCTACGCCATTGCCGAAAAACAACTTTATTCGAGCCACTATTTCGAGACTGCGCTGGACCTTTCTTTCTGTGTCCGCGGGAGTGACGACCCGAAGAACCCCGGCTTCTATCTGATCTTGGCCATGGGCTCCGAGCAGGCGGGCCTGACTGGTTTCGAGGGATCGATCGTTCGTAAAGTCGTGGTGGGCCGCTCCCTTTCAGACCTCCAAGACGCACTCACGAACATCCGCAATACACTGGAAGACAATCAGTAGGACCTCGGTAGACTGGCTAGCCCGCCATGAGCGCCGGGGATGTCAGCGTCGTGGCCGATCTAGCTCAAGTTGTACACGGGGGATACGGTTTTCTCATGCACTGTGCCTGAAATCAGGGCACGCACACGATCAGGGAGATCTGTTGTGTCGAGCGCATCTCAACAAACTCCTCTCTTCCGTCGGCATAAAGCCCGTCATAGCCACCACTGGCACCAAGCAAAACTATTGACTCGCTCTTTCTCCTCTCTTTTCTCTGCGTTGTCTGTCTCCTGCTTAACTGGACATTTGCGTACCAGGACCCGCATGTACGATTAGCGTTTACCATGACTTACGCTATATGTGGTCGCTTATGTCAGATCAAAACGCGGGAAAATGAATATTCAATTTATAGCAAACGAAGAGAACCAGAATCGCGCCGAGTGTGGATAAAATGAGGCCGGCGGGGTGATATCGTTCATTTGTCGGGCGCGAAAACATGTGGGCAACGCCGCCGCCGATGATCGAACCGATGATGCCGAGCACGACCGTCCAGAAAAGCGTTATGTGTACGTGCATCACCGATTTAGCGATGACTCCCGAGACTAGCCCAATAAGAACATACCAGATCAAGTGGAACATACTGTCCCTCCATTGTGTGCCCTCAGAACGTCGACGAGTAAAAGCCAGGGTTTGACAATTAGCCCGGAGTTTCCTATTTGAACTTCTGGCCGGTGCAGTGTAGTGACTGTTAAGGGCGCGTACAGCTCACTTCTATACAGTTTGCGCAATTTTGTTGATCGCTGGCGATAAGAAGCCCCCATCGACTTTCTCACCATTCCAACAGAATCATCCGCCATTCGGCTCCTGTCTTCTTTTGGACAGTATTCAGCATAGGAGCAGGGGAATACTTACATACAAGCACTCGGAACCACGCCCGCCAATCCCTCACTTTACTGGGCAAGAAATATGAGCGGGCAGAAAGAAGTAAGCACGATGCGTACTCTCGTCGAAATTCGTTCGTTGCTTTTCGCAGTCATGTTGATGGCTCTCTCGACCGCTTCATTCGCTCAAATCGGTATCTCTGTATCTTTTGGCCCGCCCGCGCTCCCCATTTATGAGCAACCGATCTGTCCCGGGGACGGCTACATCTGGACGCCCGGTTATTGGGCATGGGACGGTGAAGACTATTACTGGGTGCCCGGCACTTGGGTCGAAGCACCCGAAGTTGGCTTCCTCTGGACCCCCGGATACTGGGGTTGGGGCGGCAGTGCGTTCTTTTTCCATGAAGGTTATTGGGGCCCGCACGTTGGATATTATGGCGGGATCAATTACGGGTTCGGATACGGGGGTCACGGCTATGAAGGTGGCCGCTGGGAAAACAATCATTTTTATTACAACACCTCGGTAAACCGCATAAATAACGAAAATATCCGCAACACCTATAACACCCGGGTTGAATACAACTCGGGAAACCGCGTCAGCTACAATGGCGGCAACGGTGGCATCAACGAGCGGCCATCGGCGCAAGAAGAAACTTACGATAGGGAGCGCCACACCGGCCCTGTTGCGGCACAGAACCAGCATATGCAACAGGCTCGTTCCAACCCGGAGTTGCGAGCCTCCGTGAATCAGGGAAAGCCTCCTATCGCAGCCACGTCCAAGCCCGGAGACTTTAAGGGCAGCGCAGTACCTGCCAGGGAAGCCGGTGCGCCTTACAAGGCTCCCGAACGAACAACAACAGCAAATGAGGCTCGTCCAGCAAACACTCATGCGAGCGAAGTTCAGCCCCACAAGTACACGGCGCCGACCACCGGCAATGCTAAAACTGACAAGAAATATCAACAACAGCAAGATAATCTAGCCGTTAAACAAAATCAGGAACACCAGAAGCTGCAGCAACAGCAAGAAAAAGAACACCAGCAAGCGGCCAAGAAAAACACCAGTGAAGCTCAAAAACAGCAGATGGAGCAGCGCCACTCTCAGCAAACTCAACAACTTGAGCAAAAGCACACTGCACAGCAGCAGAAAGTGCAGACGCACCAACAGCCGCATCAGAGTGCACCCCCTGCGCAGAGCCATCCTCCAGCGGAAAAGCATTAAGCGAGTGGTAGCGGCCGCATAGACGCATTATTTCCGTTCGCATATCTTGGGCGGAGATGAATGCTGAGGAGGTTGGGGCCCCATCTTTCAATACTTTGAAAACTACAACGACGCGGCAGTTCGCCAACGCATCAAAATCCCTTTGCGACGACATCGCGTGAATTCAGGAAAACAGTCGTTTGCGGTATGCAAATCCCTGAAGCGATTAGCGAGCAGAATAGCCAACTCCCGATCTCAAAGTGTCAGTAGGTGTCAGTGGAAATGGGAAAAGCCCCACATCGTTTTGTTAGAGAGTGTGGGCCTTCTTGCGTGCCGGATCGGTCCAGATTGCGCGCTTCTCAGGCTGTGGCCCACCGCCTGGAATGACCAACGGGTGGTACACTGCGCGTATGACTACCAAAAAGAAAACCAAGAAGAAGCAGACGAAGTCGTAGAGAACTGCGGGGAAGAAGATGGCGCCGATGAAGAAGGCGGTCAAGAAAAAACTGGCTAAGAAGAGTGTAACTCCCAAGAAGAGGTTGCCGAAGAAGAAAGCAGCTCCGAAAAGGGCGGAGGTGAAAACGAAGGTCGGCGGCGAAAAGACAACCGGCAGGAAAACGGCGGGCGCACTTAAGAAACAGGTTCAGGGGAAAAGCCAAAGCGTGGATACGGTGGCATTCGCACCGATGGGACTGGGAGCGCTTTCGGGCGAACAATCGGGAGATTTGCAGGGATTGTCCAACGTCCAAGGTGCGGATTCGGAGAGTGTGGACGAGTTACTTGAGGAAGGAAACGCGTTCGAGGCCGACGCGGTGAAGGGCGTGCAAGACGCCGGGGACGCTGACGAGGGGGAAGTTCGCACACACGAGGTGCCGCAGGATGATGTTCCGGGCGAGTATCGGGATAAGAAGTAGTGAGTGAACGGGTCATGCCGGGGCGGAACGCTTCCGGTATCCGTGGAACACTTTGACATTATGCTTCACAGTGGAAGAGGAGTAAGTCATGAGAATTCTTCTCGCCATCGATGGTTCTAAGTTCTCAGAAGCGGCAACGAAGGCTGTGATCGGACAAGCCAGGCCAGGGGACACCGAGGTGCACGTTATGTATGTCATTGACGTGCTTTCCAACCAGCTCCCCGAAATGACGGCCTATTTCCCTGGAGTGGAACACGCGCGAGACGCGCAACGCAAACCGGCAGAAGCCTTAGTTGCAAAAACAGGACAGTTGTTGCGTGCCAAAGGCCTACAGGTGACTACAGCCGTGGAGTTGGGCAGCCCAAAATCTAAAATCATAGACGTCGCCACAGAATGGCATGCCGACTTGATCGTCCTAGGCTCGCACGGGCGAACGGGCCTTGACCGGTTCTTGATGGGAAGTTTGCCGGATTCTGTTTTGCGTCACGCACACTGCTCCGTTGAGCTTGTTAGGCTACCTCGGCCTGCTAAGGGCTCGAAGCGCATAAGCGGGGTAGCGAAAGGCAAAGTCAGGAGAATTCTGCTCGCAGTCGATAATTCCAAATTTTCAGAAGCGGCGTCCCAGCTGCTGATCGAACAAGTGCGACCCCAAGAGACGGAAGTTCGAGTCTTGCATGTGGTGGAGCCACTGCCATTCTTGGTCGCCCGGGGAATAGGCGGCTATGACCCCGCCCTGGATAAGGTGAAGGAGGCTCGAACCAAACAAGCAGAGAATCTGGTTTTCAAGATCGCGGAAACGCTCCGTGCCAAGGGTCTGAAGGTTTCCACAGCCGTTGCAAAAGGTGACCCTAAGTCAAGGATCCTCGACGCGGCAGAACAGTGGAAGGCTGAATTGATTGTTCTGGGCTCGATTGGACAGACCGGTCTCGAACGCTTCTTGATGGGCAGCGTTTCGGATGCCGTGGCACGGCACGCCCGCTGTTCGGTCGAGGTTGTTAGGGTTCGACCTTCACACTGAAACGCGAGATGTAAGCCGTGGTGCTGTCACGGGGTAGTCAACGAGCGGACCGCAGATTTATCGCCCCTGTTGGCCGGCGTTAGCGTGGCGCAGGATGTTTAGGCCCTCGGCGTACAAGGCCATCATGCCGTACTCGATGCCGTTATGGACCATCTTGACGATGTGGCCTGCGCCGCTCGGACCGCAGTGCAGGTACCCATGTTCCGCGGTGCCGCCCAACTTCTCCCGACCGGGCGTGCGGGATGCCTCCTCAATGCTTGGAGCCAAAGCGACAAAAATGGGGTCGATGCGCCGGACGACAATGTCATCACCGCCGATCATCAGACAATAGCCTCGTTCTGAGCCCCAGATTCCGCCGCTAGTTCCGACGTCCACATAGTGGATGCCCTTCGGTTTGAATTCATCAGCGCGCCGGATGTCATCATGGTAGTAAGAGTTGCCGCCGTCGATGATCACGTCATTGCCTTCGAGGAGTGGGATGAGGGCCCTCAGCCTCGGATCGACCGCGGCGACCGGCACCATCATCCAGACCGTGCGGGGCAATTTCAGCTTATGCGCGAAATCTTCAAGCGATGCGGTTCCGACCGCGCCCTCCTTCGCAAGTGCCTTTACGACCTCCGGTTGTCGGTCGTATGCGACGCACTTGTGTCTGGCGCCCAGAAGGAACCACACCATGTTGGTTCCTATCCGGCCCAATCCGATCATGCCCAGTTCCATTTGATTCTCCTCGTCTTAAAAACCGTGACGACCGTTGCCCGACGTCAGATGAAGTTCCTGGTTTCCATGCGGCGTTGAGCGAGTGGTGCGATGGTTGCTGTCACGTCGAACACTTGCTGTTTCTGATCTCCCATGCTTACTATCTCCGGCAGGCGCTCCCCTAGGAGAGTCCAAGACGGGCAAAGACAGGAATCTTCACTGTGTCCAGGATCAAATAGAAAACGATAGCCGCTGCAAACTCACACCCTACAACCGAAACCGATAGTGGCGCCATTGCGATTCCCCGCGTAGCCAACGCTGAGATAATCAGAAGGTCGGCGATAGAGGACACCACAAGCCATATAGTCGGACGGAGTCCCCAAAGGTGGCTACGTCCTCGGATGGCGTAGATTGTGGCTTGGCTGCCATAGACGATCGCAACGACAGAAAGAGTTCTCAGGGCCTCGATTCCGAGCCCCATTTCGAACCTGCCTACCGCTAGTATCGCTGTACAGAAGGCCAGGAAAAAACCTGCCAGAATCGCACTCGCCCCGGTAATCCTGCCAATTCGCCACGAATTTGGCATCTTCGATGGCTGCACTCTGTCGGTGGTCAGTGACATCGAAAGGAAATCTCCTGTGATCATCACGATGACCATGAGCATGGGGGTCAGGACCGCGTGTCCCGTCATAACCAGCCCGACTGCCAGGAAGAGCACCTGGACGATCTTCTTGATAACGGAATTAAGCGCGTAATTGAGAATGCGCTGAAATGTGATCCTGCCTTCTTTGACAGCATCGACAATGCCAGCCAGACCTGGCTTGGTTAGTACGACACCTGCCGCCGACTTGGCGACATCGGTTGCCGTCGAAACGGCGATGCCGATCTGTGCTTGACGGAGCGCGGGCGCATCGTTAGCGCCATCGCCGCACATCCCAATGGTATGCCCGCCTTTCTGGAACGCCTTCACGAGATCAAATTTGCCTTCCGGAAGGATGCTCGCAAACACCGCGAAGTCTTCTGCATTAAGGGTACTCGGAAGCGGTCCAGGGGGGCAGATTGCACCGTCCAGCCCAACGGCACGCGCGACGACTCCGGCCGTCGCCGGCGCGTCACCGGTCACCATCACGGTGCGCACGCCCAGGGTTTTGAGTTCTGAGATGAGTGAGGTCGAGTCCTTACGGGGTGGGTCGCTGAGAGCGATCAGCCCGATGAGCTGCATGGTCGCGGGAGAACCTGCAGCTACGGCTAGAACTCTGAAGCCTTGTTTTTCTAGCTCATCAGCCATGCCGACCGCAGTGGGCGACGGAGCTGTGAGGCCGGCGACTACTGTGAAGGCCCCTTTGATGATGCGTTGTTCGCTGCCCTTTGCATCCGTCGCTGTTGCCTCGGACGTCTTCTTCGCAGGGTCGAACGGAAGAAACTTGCTTAGCTTTGGCAGGTCTGGTGCCGACTTGCGGGAAGAGGCAGAACGAATCGCGGCATCAACAGAGTCCTGGCCGCCTTCGGAACTTGCGAGAGCTGCCATCCCGAGGACATGGGCATCATCAAACCCCGGCATTGGCCGGACACTTGTTACCGAAAGCTCGTTGAGGGTCAGAGTTCCGGTCTTATCCGAGCACAAGACGTTTATGGTTGCCGCCTCATCTATAGCCGAGAGCCGTGTCGGAAGGACGCCCACCGCCGTCAGCGCGCGAGCCCCCAGCGCTGTCGCGAGGGTGAAGGTTGCCGGCAACGCCACCGGTATTGCAGCAAGAACCGACGTGAGTAATAGCGGAATGATCTCACTCCACGGCATCGCATGAAGATAGGCATACACTCCTATGAAGAGGATGATGGCGCCATCGAATACCGCCAGGTTGCGAACGATCCGCAGGACAGCCTTCTGCTGTGAACTCACAACGTGGGCGGTGCGGACAAGTTCCGCCGTTCGTCCAAACTTGGTGTGAACGCCAGTAGATGTCACTTCTGCCGTCGCCTCTCCACGCCGGACTAATGCCCCTGCATAGGTATCCACTCCGGCACCAGCTTCAAGAGGCAGAGACTCGCCTGTAAGCATCGACTGATCGAGAGAGACAGATCCCTCGCGTAAGTGCACATCGGCCGGGACCACCCCACCGAGCGATAACTTCACCAAATCTCCGCGCACCAACTCCGCCGCAGGTATCGTCTTCCAGGCGCCATCGCGGCGTACGGAAGCATTCAAGGCGAGACGCGATTTCAAGGCAGTGAGGGTAGCTTGGGCGCGACCCTCCTGGAAATACGCCAGTGCGGCGTTGAAAATCAGCAGACCCGCAATGACCGCGGCCTCGAGATATTTGTGCAGCACGACTTGAAGCACCATGGCAGCTTCTAGCAACCACGGGACAGGTGCCCAGAATTTGGCGAGCGCATTTCGAAGCGGATGAGCAGACGTGTCGGGCATTGCATTTCGCCCGTCTTTCTGAAGGCGGCTGGATGCCTCGGCGCTCGTTAGTCCGCTCGACGCGGTAGTCTGAGCCGGCGTTGCGGGGGGACTGGGTGGTACAACTGCGGCAGCATTACCGGAGGTCATGAGTTGTTCCCTGACTTTCTGCGTCCCATAGGGTCATCTGACGCGAGCATTTCGAGTCCCCCGGGCACCGCCTACAATTCGAGGCTTACTTCGATAGCTGCTTGCGGATGGATATCAATTCCCGCTGCCGTTCCGAGGTGGTCTTGGGATATGCCATTTTAAGTGCCTTGAACGTATCCAGGAGAATTTGGGAGACAATCAACCGGGCATTCTCCTTATCATCGGCGGGTACGACGTACCAGGGCGCGTGATGGGTGCTTGTCGCGTGCAGGCAAGCCTCATAAGCCTTCGTGTAATGCTTCCAGTACTTCCTCTCATGAATGTCCGAGAGGCTGAATTTCCAGTTCTTGTCCGGCTCATCAAGACGCTCGAGGAAGCGCTTTCGTTGCTCGTTCTTCGACAGGTGGAGGAAGAACTTGATGATGCGGGTGCCGTTACGGTGGAGATGCGCCTCCAGGTCCACGATGGAACGATACCGCCCCTTCCAAATGGTCTTCTCGTCGAGCAATTCATCCGGAAGTCTTTGGGCGCGAAGAATCTCCGGATGCACGCGAACGACCAGCACCTCCTCATAGTAGGAACGATTGAAAATGCCGATCCGCCCGCGTTCGGGAAGCCGGCACGTTGTGCGCCAGAGAAAATCATGTTCCAGTTCCTCGGCGCTTGGCTGTTTGAAACTGAAGACGTCGCAGCCTTCCGGATTGACCCCGGACAAGACGTGACGGATGGCGCCGTCTTTGCCGGCAGCGTCCAAGGCCTGAAAGATCAGCAGCAACGCATAGCGGTTGGACGCGTAGTGAAGTTGTTGCAGCGAGCTCAGCTCCGCCACATGTTCTTCCAGCAATTCTTGATACTGCTTCTTCGACTCGCAGATGGGCTTCACAATCGTCGGCCACTTTCTGAGTTTGACCTTTTCTCCGGGCCGCACACGGAAATCCTTTGAATTGATTTTCATATCTCTCCCTTCGGCGTCACGAACTACGTAGCTGCGGTCAGCACACTCCCGGGGCTCAGGAGGACGTTGACACAGCCTTCGTCCCTCCGACCTAGTCTTTCCGAATATCGCGCTCCGCCTCTAGCCAATCTTGACTTGCATGGCCCTCCCGGCGGCCTCCCTGCTCGTAGAGTTCATAGGCTCGTGCAGCGATCCGCGGTGTAAGATCGAACGTCTTCTTCTTGGCCAACAATGGGGGTTTCGTAGGGTCAAAAATACGATACGCGAGCAGCTTCACTCGGTCGTTCACCAGGGCCCAAGCTAGAGCGTAGGCCCAAACGAACCCTGCCCAGCGCCAGCCGAGCGGCGTCATAAACAAACCATAAACCGCTATCAACGTCGCCACGATTTGCGTACCGAGCACGGCCGCCCATAGAATTCGCGCGGGGCGTATAGACCAGAACGGGCCACGCGTGCGCGTCAGGAAAATCGTCAGATGTCCGGCCACGGACAGTTTCAGGTACATCAGCGTCTGAATGTGCGCGCGGTCGAAGTGAAAAACGCGCTCGCCAAGATAAAACAGGCCAAACGCGGAGCCGACCCCGATGAGACCCAGCACCGTAGAGATCCCGAGCACTAGGCGCATGTTCCAAGCCTCAGGCTTATCCTTGTAATGAACGTTGTCGTAGGCGATGGACAGGATGGCTCCGTCGTTGAGCAATGCCAGCATCACAATCATCACCGCAGTCAGCGGATAGAAGTTAAACACCAAGATCGCCAACGTCATGAAGAAGAGCACGCGCAGGGTTTCGGCGATGCGGTAGATCGCGTAGCTGTTCATCCGCTGGAAGATGCGGCGGCTCTCCTTGATTGCGTCGATGATCACCGATAGGCCGGACGCCAGGAGCACGATGGACGCCGCCGCGCG
>Ga0181527_1004926_pt1 | contig 11288 bp, 6 predicted proteins | sample PEATcosm2014_Bin_30_FD_119762 | JGI IMG/M metagenome (GOLD analysis project Ga0181527, IMG submission 119762) | Peatland microbial communities from MTU Mesocosm Facility, Houghton, MI, USA - PEATcosm2014_Bin06_60_metaG | ecosystem: Environmental > Terrestrial > Soil > Wetlands > Peat | place...
GCCGAGATGGAGATAAACCCGCTCATGGTCTTCGACAGCGGAAAAGGATGTGCGGTTGTGGATACCCGCATACGAATGAAGACACAGACAAATACATGCTGAGCTAATCCAACGGCTCATTTTTTTGTTGGCAAGACAGCCTTAAGGGATTTATGAACTGCCATTTTCCCGTATACGCCGATGGCTGCATAGTGGAAATCGAATCTGATAAGATGTCTGAATATGTACTCCCATGAATAAAAACGCCCCATTGCCCTGAAAGTATCGATCTGCAGGGTTTCCGGTGACATAAGCAGTGGCTTGAAAACCACATGCTGTACATCGTATTTGCTCCATTCCGTATGAAATAATCTACCGCTCTCTAGCATCTCGTCAAACAGCGGGGTCCCCGGCAGCGGCGTAAGAATCAGGAACTGCACTGTGTCTATCTCATATTTTTTTGCAAAATCGGCTGTGTCGGTGATTGTCTCTATGTCGTCGGTATCCGCGCCGAGGACGAACATCCCGTGAATATGAATTCCGTGGTCTTTGATCATCCTGATACATGAGATGATATCCTCCAGCCCCTGTTTTTTATTGTAAGCTTCAAGTGTTCTGGGATTGATGGATTCGAAGCCGATGTATAGAGTGTGGCACCCTGAGTCAGCCATCAGGCGGAGAAGTTCCCGGTCCCTGGCCACGTCTGTCCTTACCTGGGCAGACCACGTTGTCTTAATTCCATCTGACATCATTCCCTTGAGAATTTCCCTGGTCCTTCTTTTGTTGGCCGTAAAATTATCATCAACTATGAATTTTGTCGCTTTTGATACTGATGCCGCATAACTAAGCTCCTTGAGTGTCGCAGCAACAGATTTGTGACGGTAGTTCCTTCCGAACATATGAATAACAGAGCAGAACTTGCAATCAAAAGGACAGCCCCTGGACGTTGAAACAGGATAGGTATTGGACCGCTGCCAGTTATGGACAAGCGATAAGTCAGGGTTCGGAAGGCTGTCGAGGTCTTCGAGAAACTCCCTGGAGGGATTGTGAACGGTTTCCCCATGCTTGTCTTTGTAAGAAAGGCCTTTGATTGCTGCTAATGCAGGTTTTCCCTTTTCCAGATGCTCGATCAATTCAATAAGAGAATGCTCTCCTTCTCCCCGTATAACAAAATCGGCATATTGCAGGGCCTCGTCGGGCTGAAACGTTGGATGTGGCCCGCCTATGATAGTCGGAATCCCAAGGGCTTTTAAACGTTTCCCGATGTCGTATGCCTTTATTGCCGTCGAAGTTATGGTAGAGACGCAGACGAGATCGGATTTCTCTATGAATGACCAGTCGGGCGAGGCAATGTCTTCAACAAACACCTTCACTTCATAGCCTTTGTCTCTAAGGATAGTTGAAAGCAGCACTGCCCCAAGCCGGGGTATCGGGAATTTGCTGAAGATATGCTGCCCCGGTGAGCCTGCTTCGATAAATGAAACTCTTTTGATCACCATTTAGCTATTAGTTTATTCCAAAAAAGGGTTCGCTGCAACATAGTCAACAATCCCGCATAACTTCCCCCCATTTAACATGAGGTCGAGAAAATGGGGTCATTGTACTTTTACCCTTTCTCGTTTAGTTCGATGGTGATATAATTTATAAACAGACTCTATGTGGCCCCGGTCCATTAGGGTTGGATTAGGTGGTTCAATAGTCGTTCGAGTAGTTGTTTCGCAGCATGAAAATGTTACGCGGCTGCTGTAAAGCGCGCCAATTCTTTGCTGTCCTGCGGCAGTGAGGTGGGATCTTCTAAATATAAGTTGAACACGTAGGAATATATCCATGACAGCAACTGTCTTTGACATAAAAAAAGGTGTTTTTCAAGTCTCGGTCGACGAGCTGTCGCAGCGCCTTCCGGCAGACGGCTTCTTCTGGCTCGACATCGATGGCGCATCAGCGGAGGAAATCCAATTAGTGGCAACCGCTCTTCACCTTTCCGAGCCGATCAGTTCCTGGCTCCCGCGCTTCGGACAACGGGCCAGACTCGAGGCAGACAGACACCAAATCCGCATCTCCACATGGGGAGTCGGAGCTTCCGGACTGCCTATCGAGGTGCACGTTCTTTTTACACAATCGTGGCTTCTCACGGTCCACGCTGGTGGCAGCAGTTCAATGGACTGGGCGCGCGGCATATACCGGAGTGTCGTCGAGACGACTGAGGCACAACAATCGGGCCTTTTCATCATACTGACAGAACTGGTGGCCAGTTTTAACCCTTTGATCGAGCAGTTGGATGAATTGCTTTATGCTTTGGAGGAAGAAGTTATCCAGGCGCCAACGGAAGCGCAAGTAAAACAACTTGTGAGATTGCGTAAACAGTTGTGGTCACTGCATAGGATTTGGGAGCCACAGCAGTGGGCGGCAACTCAACTCTCGTTCTCTATCAAGAGACTGCCAGGAATGAGTGAGCGGGAAGATCTGGTCCGCGATTACACAGAGCGCATCTCAGATCTCATGGATAGGATCAATGACCTGCGCCAAAGAGCCACTGAAGCGATGGAGAGCTACGGGACGAGTGTTTCCAATAAACAGTCAAAAGTTATCAACCGCTTGACGATCATCGCTGCTGTTTTTCTCCCGCTGACTTTTCTGACCGGCTTCTTTGGAATGAATTTCCAATGGATGATTGACCGCCTGCATTCTCTGGAAGCCTTTCTTTTTCTTGGAGTCGGTCTATTAGTTGGGCTGTTGGTCGCCACGTTGTTACTCTTTAAGGGTCGGGGCTGGCTTGGCGAAAAGCAGGCAGGAAAACTTGAGGCAGTGGCCGCTGCTGCACCGGTATTTCGGCCGCAAGCGACTAGCGCCAAAAACAGCAGAGCAAGCGGCTCTCCACCTGCTCAACCAGGATGATTAGATAATGACAAAAGGCAAAACAGAGTTATAAGGCATGAGGGTGCCTGTTTTTCAGGGGATACTTCCTATCAAAGAGTCCCAGGCCTCGACAGATATCATGGCCGGCCTCACGCTGGCTGCCCTTGCCATACCTGAGGTAATGGGCTACACGAAGATTGCTGGCACCCCTGTGATCACCGGTCTTTATACTATCCTTATTCCGATGACTCTTTTTGCATTCTTCGGGTCGTCCCGGCACCTGGTTGTTGGCGCCGACTCTGCCACGGCAGCCATTCTCGCTGGTACACTTGCCGGCATGGCTGCGTCAGGGACTGCTGAGTGGCTCACACTGGCAGAAGTCCTCGCGTTACTATCAGCGGTTTTCCTGATCATAGCTCGTATCATTCGCCTGGGGTTTCTCGCGGATTTCCTGTCGCGCACCGTGCTCGTCGGTTTCCTGACCGGCGTCGGCGTTCAGGTCGCCGTCGGTGAGATATCAGGGATGTTCGGTCTTCCCGAGGGCGGACAGGGTTCGATCCACAAGATCATAAACGATTTGCAGCAGATCGGGCAGACGAATTTTTACGCCTTGGCTATCTCCATCACCGTGCTCGTGCTCATAGTCGGGTCAAGGAATATCTCGGGAAAAATCCCGGGCGCACTGATATCCGTGATTGGCGCCATAGCAGCAAGCTCGCGGTTCAATCTTGAAGCTCACGGCGTACACCTGCTTGGCAAGATCCCGAGCGGCCTGCCAAAGATCACCCTGCCCGACGTCCACTGGGAGAGAGGCCTCGTCTTGAGGTTGCTTCCCACCGCCTTTTCTATGTTTATTGTCATTCTGACCCAGAGCGCAGCGACCTCACGGGCTTACGCTGTCCGCTTCAACGAGCGCTTCAGCGAAGATGTAGATCTGATAGGTCTGAGCCTGGCCAACGTCGGAGCTGCTTTATCCGGGACCTTTGTCGTGAACGGAAGCCCTACTAAGACCCAGATGGTGGTCAGCGCCGGAGGACGCAGCCAGCTGGCACAGATGACCACGAGCCTCATCGTCCTCCTGGTGCTGTTGTTCCTTACGGGTCCGCTGGCTAACATGCCGAACGCTGCCCTCTCAGCAGTGGTCTTTCTGATCGGAGTGGAATTGATTGACGTCAAAGGGATGAGTAAGATCTGGATCCAGCGTCCGTCCGAATTCTGGGTGGCGCTGATCACTGCGCTTGTGGTGATCTTTGTCGGCGTCGAACAAGGCATTATTCTTGCAATGGTGCTGTCACTTATAGAGCACGTACGGCGGAGCTACCGATCTAAGAACGACATAGTCGTACCTGACAAGAGCGGCGGCTGGCGGCTTCTGCCCGTGACCGCTCCGGAGCAAATGCGGCCCGGGCTTCTGGTATATCGCTTTGCCCACACGATGTACTACGCCAATGCGCAACAACTCTCCGAGCAGGTTATCGGCCTCTCGAACAGGGCACAGCCCCCCCTGGTCTGGTTCTGTATCGACGCGTCAGCGGTAGCGGATGTGGACTTCACTGCCGCATCAACCCTTCGCGATATCCACGGCATTTTGAAGAGGCAGGGGGTCCGGCTTGTCTTTTGCCAGGTGATCGACCTCGTCAAGGCCGAGTTGGACAGGTATGAGCTTACCGACCTGCTTGGGAAAGACGCCTTCTACGGGACCATCCATGAAGTAGTAAGCGCATATGACAAGGCTCGCGAATAAATAGCTTGTGCATTCAAGCGCTCAGGGTTGGGTCAGATTTGGCTGATCCGACTGAGCAAAACCGCAGGCGTAGCGTAGCCACGTTCTGCCCCAAAAAATCTGACGATTTCTTGGGGTCCCCGAAAAGTCAGAGACTTTTGGGGGCGCCCTATGAGATGCATCAATGTGCAAGTTATTTATTCGCGAGCCCTTAGTAATTCCAATACAAAACAGCCGAATTAAATAAACAGCGCCATGCAGCCGATAATATTAGCAGGGAACATGGAGGTGACCTATGGGCAAAATTATTCCGTTACGGGACCGGAACAAGATAAAAGCGGCCTTCGAAAACGATTTCGCCAGTATGCTTAAAAATGTGGCTGAAATCAAGAGAGATGCGCTGGGAACAGAAGATAACAGCATTTTTCATTTAAATGTGAGTTTCGAGGACCTTTTCAAGGCAAAGATAGGCTCATTTATCATAGACCACAGGATGCTGAATGCTGACCTGTTCCGCTGCAGTCTCTATGTAGCAAATGTCCTCGGAGAGACCCTTTCAAAAAAGATCACAAGTTTTTACATAACCGATTATTTAATCCGTGGAATCGAAGAGGAAGCCCCGGATATCCTGAAAGAAGGCGCTGACCTCTGTTGCATCATCTGCATCTTTTTCGAAGAGAGGCGCAACTGGAGAATGACGCGGGCTGGGGATTATGTCAAAATGGGCATTCAACTATATTCCATATATTATGCCATGACACAGAAATTAATAGCCGGGTGTATGAGCAGGAATTTTCAAGACATCATTGCTATAACGAAAAAATGCGTAGAGGATATGGGGCGCAAAGGATAATAAGGTTCTGCTAAATGATGAATCACTTTGGGGTGTACGTCATAGATGTGGGACGTGCCAACACGTCATTTAGTGAGTAGTAAGTAGTGAGTAGAAAAAAAACATAAAGGCAGCCATTCACTACTTACTACTTACTACTTACTACTTACTACTTACTACTCACTACTCACTACTCACTACTCACTACTCACTACTCACTAACCCGATCTTAAGCACCGGAATGACAAAATTGCAAACCCATAAATCTGACACAGGCCCGGCAACGCTCAAGTTATTTATTAGCAGAACCCAAGTGTGATATTATAAGTTAATTAAAAATAACTGTTAATTGTCTTTTAAGGAAATAAAAAGTTGTTGTCACATTATTTCGACCGCATTACCGAATCCCTTTTTGTGAAGCTGGTAGTAATCTTCGGTCTACTCATTATATCGGGAAGCAGCATCCTGTGGTACCTGTCCAGCCGGACTGATCGAAAGGACCTGATGGACAACTCAGTAGCCTTTATCTCATCATTTTCCGAGATGATCCACCGAAGCATCAAACATGACATGCTCCTCAACAATAGGACGGATATTCAGAGGGCCCTCGAATCCATCGGCGCCACAAACTCGATTACCCGCATAAGCCTGTTTGACAGAAATGGAATAATTCACTATTCGTCAGACAGAGGGACCATTGGAAGTCGTGCAGACAAGACCTTCCCTGCCTGTATCGGCTGCCACACTGACCCGTCACGGCCACGGGATACACTCATAAAAGAAAAACAGTGGACAATTTACACCGAGACCGCGGGACACAGAGTCTTAAGCTTCATAGAACCGATCTATAACGAGCCAGGCTGTTACACAGCCCGGTGCCACGTCCACAGCAAAGACTATCGAGTCCTCGGAATTCTGATAACGGATTTCTCGCTCTATTCAATTGACCGGCGGATAAATGCAAAAATGATGAGCACCGCGGAGTTCACTTTACTGTCCCTGACTGCCGGCGCTGCGATGCTGTATCTCTTATTCTGGAGATTTATTATCAGTCCTATTAAAGTCCTTTCAAAAGGCATGGAAAAGGTAAGGTCAGGGGACCTTTCGCAAATGCCGCCTAATCCCTCTAAGGACGAAATAGGTGAACTTGCCAGGACGTTCAATATTATGATAAGCGAGTTAAAAACATCGAGGGACAAAGTGGAAAGATGGACTCAAACCCTTGAACAGGAAGTGGAGAAAAAAGCAGCCGAGATAAAGAGGACCCAAAGCAAGCTCATAGAGGCGGAAAAGCTTGCCGCACTCGGAAGACTTACTTCGGATATTGCCCACGAAATAAGGAACCCCCTTTCGGCTTTGGGAGGATTCGGACGCAGACTTAGAAAGATCACTGTCGGGGCAAAGGAAAAGGAGTATTCGGAGATTATAGTTTCAGAGGTAGACAGACTTGAGCATATACTCAAAGATATCCTGTCATTTTCCCGGGAGGTAAAATTTAATTTTGAGCGGGCGTCTGTTGCGGATGTAGTCAGAGATTCCATTGCTGCTGTTGCTGAACTGTGCTCTGACCACTCCGTAAAGCTCGTAACTGATTTTAAATCGGACTTACCCGCCATCTTAGACAAAACACAAGCTGTACAGGCTATAGGCAACCTTTTATCGAACGCGATCGACGCCATGTCAGCCGGCGGGACCCTTACTATCAGCACCACTGCAGAGACGGTGAACAATGCAAATTACGTAGCCGTCCATATCTCAGACACCGGCAAGGGAATACCTGACAGCAAGCTTCGTCTTATTTTTGAACCTTTTCATACAACAAAAATAACCGGATACGGCACCGGGCTCGGTCTTTCCATAACCAAGAAGATCATTGAGGAGCACGGAGGCTTCATACGGGCGGAAAACAATAAGGGACAGGGGATTACCTTCAGCCTTTATTTTCCATGCCAGACTAATGAAGACCTGCAAAGAACGCCATGTTGGGAGTTCATGAAGTGCAGAAGAGACGTTAACAGCGAGGTGGCATGCCCTGCCTATCCCAATTTCGGCAGGATTTGCTGGGTAGTGGCAGGAACGTTCTGTGAAGGAAAGGCCCAAGGAACATTTGCTCAGAAATATGAGGACTGCAAAAAATGCGAGTTTTACAAAAAAGCGACAAATAAAGAAGTATAAAAGCGTTAAAGCGTTCAACGTACTGCGTTCAGCGTTAAAGAATTATTGTATTAAAGTTTTTTGCCTTGAACGCAGTACGCCGAACGCTGTGAGGAGCATATGGGAGAACCGGTTTTAATAAAAGACACGGATTTGAAGTTCCCCCACTTCACGGTCCTCAAGGCGTCGGCCGGTTCCGGTAAAACCCGCACCCTCACAGAAAGGTTTGTCCAATTTCTTCTTTCCTGTAAAGTCCCAAGGAACAGTCTGAGGAACATGCTTGCCATAACCTTTTCTAACAATGCCGCAAAAGAAATGAAGGAGAGGACACTCTCGCGGCTGAAGGAGGTCTACTTCGGGGACGAGACAAAGGTGCGGGAACTATCAAAAATAACCTCTCTTGATATTGAAACCATGAGAGAGAAGGCCGGCCTTCTGATCGGAGAGATACTCGACAGTTACTCGGATTTCCAGGTGAAGACGATCGACAGTTTCATGACGACCGTTTTTAAGGCCTCGGCCCTCGATTTTGGATATAACCCTGACTTCGATATCTTGATGAGCAACGATTTGATAATGGGCTACTCCTTCAACCTTTTTATGAGAAAGGTCAAACACGGCGCCGCGGAGGCAGCCTGTATCGAAGAGATCGTGGACCTGATGCTGGAGCAGAAGAAGGCCACTGAAGCCTATTTATGGGACCCGTCAACGGCGCTTCTTGATGAAGTAAAGAAGATATACAGGAAACTTTCATCCAGAGGGAAATCGGCTGAGATCGAAGATTACAGCGAAGACCTTAACAAAGTAAAAGATAAAATAAGCGCGCTTATTAACGACATCGAAAAAGAGATCGAGGCTTCAGGCTTAAAGATACACGGCAATTCATCCTACAAGACTATCTTACCTCTGGTAAGGGAGAAAATGTTCCCTGATCTTATCGGGAAGGGATTTGCCAACCCTCCGGTGATCAAACCGAAAAAAAGTATAGGCAACGAACAGGCTGCATATGACAGGATCTTAGGTTTGTGGTCTGATGTCGGGGAACTGACCCGTCACTACACCTTTTATTTCGTTCGCACACGATGTATGCCATACGTGAAGGCTTTTCAGGCCTTCAGCGATACTGTGGATACGGTGAAGAGGCAGCAGGGCAAAGTCTTCATCGAAGATATAAACATGCAGCTAGCCGAGTATCTCAGCAGTTCCATAGTCCCTGATGTCTACTTCCGGCTAGGCGAGACCATCTTCCATTTCCTCATCGATGAGTTTCAAGACACCTCGCCCATACAGTGGCAGAATCTCTTGCCCCTCATCGAGAACTCGCTTTCCCAGGGAGGTAGCCTCTTTGCGGTTGGGGACACGAAACAGGCTATATACGGCTTCCGGAACGCGGACTACACGATCATGAAAGGGCTCGAAAAAACGAACCCATTTCCTTCAGCCGAGCATGCGGTCAGGGAGCTTGATACTAACTACAGGAGCAGAAAGAGGATACTTGAGTTCAACGAGAGAGTTTTCAAAGAGAAACTTGCCCGTAACGATGAATACAGGGAGGCCGGTGACAGAAGCGGTCTTACCGAATACATCCAAAAGCCAAAAGAAGATAGAGAAGGCGATGGGTACGTAGAGGTCTCCCTCCATGAAAGGACCGACAAAGGACCTGCCGAGCGGGAAAAGATACAGGAACTCATAGAAGAGTTGCGCACACGCGGGTACCGGTACGGTGACATGGCCGTACTTACACAGACGAACGAAGATGCAGTCAGCGCTACAACATGGCTGAACGAAAGAGAAATACCATTTATCTCTTACAGCAGCCTCGATGTGAGGAGGCGCAAGATAACCGGAGAGATCATTGCAATCATGAACTTCCTCGATTCACCTACTGACGACTTTTCATTCGGCTCCTTCATCCTGGGAGAAGTTTTCACAAATACGATTACGAAGGACCATCCAGGCGAAGGTATCGAGGGGCTGAGGGAATTCTGCTTCACGCATAGAAAGAACCCTCCCCTGTACAAGGCATTTCAGCTTACGTTCAGCAACCTTTGGGAAAGATATTTCGACGGCCTTTTCAAGGCAGCGGGTTTCCTGCCCCTGTACGACCTGGTCACAGAGGTTTTTGCCGTCTTCAGTGTTTTTGAGAACATGCCGGAAGAGGAAGCGGCGCTCATCAAGATACTTGAAGTGGTCAAAGACTTCGAAGGAGGAGGATTCAACAGCCTCAAGGATTTTCTCCAGACCGCATTAGATGATGAAAAAAGCGTGTCTGAATGGGACATGGCCGTCCCTAAAAACATTGACGCTGTGCAGGTGATGACCATACACAAGGCCAAAGGGTTGGGGTTCCCGGTGGTGATTGTCCTCCTCTATGAAGCAAGGAACAGGGGCTTTGAATACATTGTCGAGGAGAAGGGTGAGACTGTCTGCCTACTCAAGATCAACAAGACCACATCTGCCTGTGACGAGACCCTTCAGAGACTCTATGATAAAGAAAGGATGAGTGAGATGGTGAACAGGCTTAACAGCCTCTACGTGGGGTTCACCCGTCCCGAGAGGGAGCTTTATGTTGTCGGGGTCAAAAGCAATGACAAGGGTTACCCGTTCGTCCTGCTCCCGGACGATGAATTCCCCCCTTCGCCCAAACCTGAATACGCTCCTGACATCCCGCCATCAGCAATTCCAGGGACCCCCGCTCCTTGCCTGCTCCTGCACTGCCAAGCGCGGCTGAAATTCCAGTCCTCTCACGAAAACTTTCTGGCATTAGAGGAAAAAAGGAGGGGTGAGTTCATCCACAGAGTATTGTTCTTTATCGACTACGTGAAGGATGGCTTTGAAACTGAACTGCAAGAGATCTTGAGTCGTGTCAGGTATGAAACCGGATCGGATTATTCCGATAAAGAGATGAAAGCTCTCGTCATTGCGGTAGTGAGCAACAAGGAGATAGAAAGGTATTTTACCGCGGCGGCAGGGCGGCTGATCAGGAAAGAACAGGAGTATTCTGACAATATTGGTAGGCTCTTCAGGATGGACCGGGTGGTAATAGACAAGGACGGCGTCACTGTGATCGACTATAAAACAGGAACAGACAAGGAAGCGCTGGACAAATACAGGGCCCAGTTGAAGAACTACATGAGCATACTCAGTGATGTCTATGCCGGAAAATCCGTTAAAGGCGTTATTGCTTTCGTCGACCTCGCCGAAGTGGAGAGGGTGGGATGAACACGCTTATCATTCCACCCGGCAAAAGCCTGATAGAAGAAGTCCTGCCTCTTTTGACAGGGAATGAAAAGGATTACTCTTCATCCCTGGTGGTCTTCCCCGGCAAAAGGCCATCCCACTTTCTGCGAAAGGCACTGGCCGCAAAGGTCGGTTCAAGCTTCATCCCACCTATGGTTTTTTCGATGGATGAGTTCATCGATTCGCTATTTGATGAGTTAAGTACCGGAAAAAAGATTGAGACCATAGATGCCGTTGCCCTTCTATACAATATCCACAGGAAGTCCCCGACGCCGCTTGGCGGAAAGGGGTTCATGACTCCTGACAGTTTCTTCCCGCTCGGACTCAAAATATATCGTGACATTGAGGAGTTGACCATTGAGGCCATCAATCCCCAGATGGTGAAGGGAATCGAATCCTTTATTGCCGAGGGCATGCCTGGACAAACAATAGAAAGATTACAGTACATGTCTTATTTCTATGAGCAGTTCTATAGAGAAATCGATGCATTCGGCTTTTCGACGA
>Ga0181527_1004928_pt1 | contig 11278 bp, 9 predicted proteins | sample PEATcosm2014_Bin_30_FD_119762 | JGI IMG/M metagenome (GOLD analysis project Ga0181527, IMG submission 119762) | Peatland microbial communities from MTU Mesocosm Facility, Houghton, MI, USA - PEATcosm2014_Bin06_60_metaG | ecosystem: Environmental > Terrestrial > Soil > Wetlands > Peat | place...
CAGCATTGGTGGCATCCTCCTTCAGGCCGGGGTGTGCGTACCCACTGCTCGGACGACTTCCTCTGGTTGCCGCTGGCTGTGTGCCGGTACGTCCTGAGCACTGGTGACGCCGGGGTGTTGAATGAACCCATACACTTCATCGAGGGCCGTCCGGTGCCTGCTGATGAGGACTCGTATTACGATCTTCCAGGCGGGTCTGACAAAATCGCCACTTTATACGAACACTGTGTGCTGGCAATCCTGAACGGCCTCAAACTCGGTGCGCACGGCCTGCCGCTAATCGGATCGGGTGATTGGAACGACGGAATGAACATGGTTGGCGCACACGGTAAGGGCGAGAGCGTCTGGCTGGGGTTCTTCCTGTATAAGGTGCTCGTACAGTTCTGCGAAATTGCGCGTCTGCATGGGGATCTGTCCTTCGTCGAACGCTGTCGGGAGGAAGCTGCTCAACTGCGCAAGAACATAGAAGAGAATGGCTGGGATGGCGAGTGGTATCTGCGCGCTTATTTTGACGACGGCACGCCACTTGGTTCGGCGAGTAATCCCGAATGCCGGATTGATTCTATACCTCAAAGCTGGTCTGTCCTCTCCGGCGCCGGAGATGCCGAACGTTCTCGCATAGCAATGGAAGCGGTGGATAAGTTTCTCGTTCGACGTGACCATGGCCTGGTCCAGATCCTGGACCCGCCGTTTGACAAATCGGACCTGAATCCAGGCTATATAAAAGGGTACGTCCCGGGGGTAAGGGAGAATGGAGGGCAATACACTCACGGGGCTATCTGGACGGCGATGGCATTCGCTCAATTGGGGGACAGCCGTCGCGCATGGGAACTATTGGCAATGATCAACCCCGTAAATCATGCGGAATCTCCGGAGAAGATCGCAAACTACAAGGTAGAACCCTATGTTGTCGCGGCAGACGTTTATGCGGTTTCGCCGCACATCGGCCGTGGTGGATGGACATGGTACACGGGATCGGCCGGCTGGATGTACAGGCTTATTCTGGAATCGCTTCTTGGGTTGATACTTGAAGCAGACAAGCTGCGTTTCGCCCCTTGTCTGCCCGGGGATTGGGAGTCGTTCAAAGTGCATTACCGGTACAGGGAAACCGTCTACCACATTACAGTGCTGCAAACGAGCGACGGCAGGGAGGCAAGGGTAACCGTCGACGGCATAGAGCATGCTGACAAGGCAATTCCACTTTTTGACGACCATCTGGAACATTCGGTCGAGGTGAGAATACCCTGCAAATAATCTGCCGTTGTCAGGATTAAGGGTCTGTGTGCAAGTTATTTAAGACTCCTTGCGGCAGGACCGCAGGGAGTCTTAATGCAAGGCATATCTTTCATTATATTCGGAGACCTTAAGCACATGACCTTACCTTTGCACTTCATAGCTGACTGATATTACCACAAAGGTGTCTGCACCGTTGGGTCTGATCACCACAACTTCTTCACCTTCGGTCTTTCGCAACAATGCTTTTGCCATTGGAGAATCAATGCTGATAAAACCCCTTTTGAGATCTAATTCGTCCGGACCGACGATGCGATAGCGAAACAGATTTCCATCGGAATCCTCAAGCTCGACCCAGGCGCCGAAAAATACTTTCGTCGTATCGTCAGGGGGCCTGTCCACTACAACCAATTCGTCCAACCTCTTTGAGAGAAACCGCAGACGGGAATCGATCTGCCTTAACTGTTTCTTGCCGTAAATATACTCCGCGTTCTCTGAACGGTCCCCCATGGCCGCGGCTTCGGCAACTGCCTGTGTGACCTGAGGGCGCTTAACTTTCCAGAGATATGAGATCTCCTCGCTTAAACGCGTTCGACCCTCGGGGGTAATATACCTGGAGGGGTGGGCCTTATTACGGGATGGTTGCATGCCTTATTTCCTCTTTTTTCCCTCTGTTTCTTTCCCGGCAGCGTGAGAGATCATGAAATACTCATTAATAACATAACTGGGGCTTTGCCGGCACTAAATCTGTCCTACAATCGCCGCCCTCAGTGCTGCAATCTCTTCCGTCGGTCCCAAGTCCGCTTCCAGCACGTCGAGTTTCTTGAGAATCTTCCCGGTGTAGTCGGGGATGATAAGGTAGTCGTGGGTCTTGGCAAGATCTCTCATCTTCCACCAAAGGCCCTCTTTTGAATTCACAATTTCTTGCAGTTTTACGAAAATATCATGTTTGGGGTTTATATTTTTCATGTCGGCATCATACGAGAACATCAGATACATCTCCTTAAAGGAGAGGGCCCCCTGCTTAACGCAGAGGGCCTTGGCCTTAGGCGCTTCCTTATTGTTTAACTACCGTGATTGCCTTGGGACCCTTCGGGCCTTTTTCGGTATCAAAGCTGACTCTGTCACCCTCGGCAAGGGATTTAAATCCCGCGCCCTGGATGGAAGAGTGGTGTACAAAGACATCCTGACCGTCTTCGCCTGTTATAAAGCCGAAGCCTTTTGAGTCATTGAACCACTTTACTGTTCCATTAACCATTGTGTTTACCTCCTCGCATAAAAAGTAAAGTATCAGAATTCCAAGTGCGTCAAAAAAATAGCCACGGAACTAAAAGTCCCCGTGGCAATTGATCGTGTGCTTTAAAAACCTCTGAACCTTCGAATTTAATTATGGCATCAATATGAATATAATAGCAAGGAATCGAATTGCATCATCAGAAAAGTATTCGAAAATAGATCGTTGCATCATTTAAGAATGTACTCGAAATAATTTCATAAGTTGAATCCGGCAGAATTAAAAAGGCAGATAAGCAAGCCTCAGAACAAGCTTATTAAACTATCTTCGGCAAAAGCAAAGAAGTGATTTGTAGCCTAACGTGCAATATGAGCCAAGAGCAGGCAGGACATGGCGCCGTAGCGGGCGTCGACAGACCGAGACGCCATGGATGGCTGAACGGGCTGTCGTCGCCTTCGAGCAAGGCTGGATGCCTTGCGAGATTTAGCCGAGGCACTGTGTCCTGCCTGCTCTTGGCGCCCGGGTTGGAAGCCCTAATAAGCAAATATTTTCGAATACTTTTTAGGTGATGCAACGAATACCTGTTTCGAATACTTTTTTAGGTGATGCAACGCGGGAATGGTTGGTAGTGTCCTAATTTGTCAAATTAGGACACTACCGAATCGTTTTATACGTTTCTCCCTTTGCTTAATAGTGGTTCACCAGGTAAACTATAGCAAGTCAGCTTTTACCTGTATATGTCACTGCGATCGTTAAAAGGAGTTATTGTCGAGAATTACGTTGTTCCCATATTGATGGCCTGTCCCTTTTGTAATGTGGATTGGTATAGGTTACGGATAGAATATGACCATCAGGCAATAATCGAGTATAAATGCTCCGCATGCAGCAAGCATTTCAGGTATTACAAGGCTTTCGGGAAAATAGTAGAACAGATCCAAGCCATCGGCTCTACACTCTTATAGGTTTTAACCAACACAATTTGTGTTGAAGAAAGGCCCAAATCAAGGAAAGGAGCATATTGGAGAATTTATGCAACGCTCCAATATGATAAAAACTATGAAAGTTGTAGCATTTAACGGAAGCGCACGTAAGGACGGCAACACCGCAATTCTTATCAGACAGGTATTTAATGAATTGGAGAAGGAAGGGATCGGAACAGAGATGGTGCAGTTTGCAGGCAGGAAGATTCAGGGGTGTATTGCCTGCTTCAAATGTTGGAGCAACAAGGACAGACACTGTGCGGTCAGGGATGATATCCTTAACGAATGTATTGATGCGATGACCGGGGCCGATGGTATTATTTTGGCTTCTCCTACGTATTTTGCTGATATAACCAGCGAACTGAAAGCTCTCGTTGACAGAGCGGGAATGGTAGCAAGGGCTAATGGCGATATGTTCAGGCGTAAAGCCGGTGCAGCCGTAGTCGTGGCACGCAGGGCTGGAAGCATCCACGCCTTTGATACGCTTAACCATTTTTTTCTCATCAGCCAGATGATAATCCCGGGGTCGAATTACTGGAATTTAGCTTTCGGCAGGGAGATAGGTGAGGTCGAAAAAGACGCGGAAGGATTGCAAACGATGAAAGTGCTCGGTGAAAACATGGCATGGCTCATGAAAAAGATAGGGCACAGCCAGTAGAACACTGTCATAAACTAATTCGATAAAGCACTGCCTTTGACGTGATAATTCCCTGTAGTTTGCTGCGGGGTTTCCGGATTTCTGTCATTACCTCGAAAATACCCCCTCACCCCACCCTCTCCCACCAAGGGGAGAGGGATCTAATTATAATTCCCCTCCCTTTGAAGTCGGGGATTTGCGGGGAGGGTGATTTTCATGCCCCTTTGTGAGCCCTGGCTCATGGGGATTCCGGTGCTTACGAGCACCGGAATGGCAACAAGTAAAGATTCGGCTTTTAGATGCACGCAGTTTGCTGCGGGTAGCATTGGGTGACCGTTTGCAGTTCCACTTGCCGCGGCTTTATCCAAGGGTATTGACACCGGCGCCACGATTTTGTCATTCTCTTCTTGATAATTCAATATACTCTAAGCCATGCGGACAGAAAATAAGGAGGGAGATTATGTCGACAGAGTCCGGGAAATCCACAACCGATCATTGCGAGACAAAGCAATGCGCTGATGAAGCGCCGCAAAAGCCGGCCGCAATGGGCTGGAAAGAACTATATTTAAAAGAAGATTGGTGGGCCATCTATGTAGGCTTTGGCATTGTGTTGCTTTGTCTAATTGCTTTTTTGAACGGCTCGACATTTGCAAAATCGCTCGCAATCAATCCGGGCGGCTTGAAATGGACTTCCGATTCTTTCGGCAAGGTGGTTGACCACTTCTCAAATAATATAGGTCTGTACGGCATCCAATTTCTGTTCTGGCTGGTAATATTCAGCATTACAACAAAGATTATGCGTATAAAGACGTCGGAGTTTATCCCGGCGTTCATCATTCTCTATATCTTGTCAATACTGGCTTTTTTGATTGGCGGATGGAAGGACGCCGGCAGATGGATGCTGGAGCCGCCGATTGCTGCGCTTTTGGTAGGGCTTGTAATAGCAAATGTTTTTCCCTTTCCAAAATGGATGGATTCCGGCTTCAGGGTGGAATACTACATCAAGACAGGCATTGTCCTTCTCGGCGCAACATTTCCCCTCAACCTTGTGGCATCGGCTGGACCGGTCGCCCTCTTTCAGGCAACGCTGATATCTATTACAACATGCCTCACAATTTACTTCGTGGCGACTAAGGTCTTCGGACTCGATAAGCGGCTTGCAGCGGTAATGGGCACAGGAGGCGCCGTATGCGGCGTGTCCGGCTCTATGGCCATTGCAAGCGCGGTCGGCGCCAAAAAAGAGCATTTGTATACATCGGTTACCCTCGTAGTCATCTGGGCTTTAGTCATGGTTTTCTTTATCCCGTTTGTGTCAAAGACGCTTAATCTTCATCCCGGAATAGCCGGAGCATGGGTCGGGACATCTGAGTTTGCAGATGCAGCCGGTTTTGCCGCTGCCAGCGCCTATGGGAAAATGGCAGGCAATGAGGACGCAGCCATTCAGGGCTTTACGTTAATGAAGGTAATAGGCAGGGACATCTGGATAGGTATCTGGTCATTTGTCTTTGCCCTTATCGCCTGCCTGAAATGGGAGAAGGAGGAGTGCGGGGTAAGGCCGAGCCCTATGGAGATATGGTGGAGGTTCCCCAAATTTGTGTTGGGATTTTTCCTGGCTTCGCTGGTTATGACCGTGATAGCAGCCGGCTATTCGGCAGCGGACTTCAATAAGCTCTTTAAACCAGGCGTCTTTGGACCTATTGCAGGGCTTCGCACATGGGCCTTTATTTTCTGCTTTATGAGCATTGGGCTTACATCGCGCTTTAAGGAGCTCAAGTCCGCAGGACTGAAACCTTTCATCTCATTCACCGCCGGGGTTTTGGTAAATGTAACACTCGGCTTTATTCTCTCCGTTTATGTATTCGGCAGTCATTGGATGACACTCGGCAAATAAGTTGCCCTTGGGAGGAATATGTGATAGCCGAATGCATTGACTGCGGGTTCTTCCGGAACGATCCAGCTATGATCGAAACAGCCTTTCCGGGATTGAACTCCCTGGGTTCTGCTTATTCATCCGTCAGGGCAGAGTCGGGTATATGCGACCGTCTTGAGCTGTTTGTATCATCACGCTATAGTTGCACTTTTTTTGTCCAGGCAAATACCTCAGAGCCTTAAAGTCTAAAAGTGAGTAGTAAATAGTAAGTAGTAAGTAGAAAAAATGTAAAGGCTTTCACTATTCACTATTCACCACTCACCACTTACTACTTACTATTGTAATAATAGATGATTGCATGCAGTAATTTTGGAGGCAGAAAAATGATTGAGCCTATAAGAATCCTTCCGGAAGAGACAAGAAAGAAAGTCTTGTCCGGCACAGCTATTTTTGTCTGCGCGTATGAGGATGAGGAAAAGTTCAGGGAAATGCATCTTGAAGGCGCTATCTCATTTAACGCGTTTAAAGATAAAGTCGATTCCTTAACAAGGGACCAGGAGATTATCTTCTATTGTGCTTGACCAAAAGAGGCCAGTGCTGCCGGTCGGGCAGTCGAATATATGGAGAAAGGGTTTACTAATGTAAAGGTCCTCGGTGGTGGCGTAGAGGGTTGGGGAAATGCTGGATATCCTCTTGCGGGACCGGGCATTTAGAAGGTGTAAAAGTTGATGAGGGCAGGCAAGGAGGTCAGCTGCCCGCCCTCATCAATGTTCCTCAAGCGAATTTATTTATGCGCGTTCCTGTTTCTCCACTCGTCCCCGATTGGGCCCCGGCTACTTTTTGGTTATTAAGGTTATTAAGCAGGGCCTCAAATGAGGCATCGCCTTCCTTATGTTTTTTGTGGTGAACGTTTAGTGCCTCAGCGTTCAGAGGGTCCTTGGGCACTGCCGAAGCCTGGGTCGGGCCCGTATTACCGCCTATATTGCCGCCCATATTGCCAATACCGCCAATTCCTGCGCTCATACTTCCTCCTTGGGACACAGTTTCGTATTAACTGACAACAGCCTCGAAAGGTTGCCATTGATTTTTTGTCTTTGAAATACCATGTATCAAGAAGGATGCCAGTTGTATTACTTTTGGATTTAAAGGATATTTCTTGAATAAAACTTTTGATACACTATGGAATTTACCCCATAGTTTATGGAATGGAATCCATAAAAAAATCAGGTAGAGGTATAGGTAAAGGTAGAGGTATAGGTAAAGGTAGAGGTATAGGTAAAGGTAGAGGGAAGATAAAAAGGTAAACTGTAAAAGACAATACCCGACCTATCAGTCAATGTTAGATCGAGTATTTCCGCTTATACACCGCGTTTTTTATGCGAAAATATTTTCCATTCCTTCCTGAAGTCAGTATTGACAAGAAGTTCTCAAGGGAGGTAGATTTGAACCAGTACTGCTCACCGACCTCTTCGGTTCGCTTAAGGTATGGGGATACCCTACCTCCTCTGACATTGTCAGTGGCTTAGGCAAAGGAGTTATTTTTATTATGAGAAGGATTACCCGACGCGCCTGTTTAAAATATATCGTATTGGCTCTTACAGCAAACTCTTTCCCTGCTGTTTTACATCCATTTACTGTTCTTGCAACGAACCTAGAGAAGCAACCTACCCCTACAGAGCGTGAGATCTCAACTATAGCCGAAATCGCACGTCAATTCATGGATCAATATCTCGCACCAGGCTTGTCAGTGGCGATTGCTCGGCACGGACAATTTGTTTATCAATATGGGTTTGGCTACACAGATAACACTTCTGGTGAGCAGATTACTCCTTCCCATTTGTTCCGCATCGCCAGCGTCACCAAGCCGATAACATCTGTTGCCATCTTCTCACTGATCGAACAAAACCGTCTGCGGTTGAATGATTTGGTTTTTGGTTCGCGAGGACTTTTGCAATTCGATTATTCGGATGGGAAAAGCTATCCTGAACTTGTAGACAGAATCACTATATACCATTTGCTCACGCACACTTGTGGCGGCTGGGGCAATGACGCAGACGATCCGATGTTCAGACACTCTGCAATGAATCACAAAGAACTTATTACGTGGACAGTGCAGAATAAGAGCTTAGAAGATGCGCCAGGCAGTCACTATGCCTATTCAAATTTTGGATACTGCATCCTGGGGCGAGTGATAGAAAAGCTAACTGGACAATCCTACATAGAATTTGTGCAGCAAGCCATTCTTAAGAAATGCGGCATCAAGACCATGCAACTCGCCGGAAACACGATTGCGGAAAGAGCTAACAACGAAGTCATCTATTATGGACAGAACGGATCGGACCCCTACGATATGAACATCATTCGCATGGATTCGCACGGTGGCTGGATAGCCACACCTAGCGATCTGGTTAAGTTCGCTATGCACGTAGATGGTTTCAAAATTACACCAAATATTCTCAGCTCGACCTCCATCAAAATTATGACCAGTGCCAGTGCCGCCAACTCCCGCTATGCCTGTGGCTGGAACGTTAACAAAGCTCCTAACTGGTGGCACAATGGCAGTTTACCGGGCACCACCGCCATCATGGTGCGCACTGCCAGCGGTTTATGCTGGGCCGCCCTGACCAATACCCGCACCAATGGCATCGAACTGGCCATTGATGAAATGATGTGGAAAATGGTCAAAGCCGTTCCAAGATGGTACGCATGACTTCCTTTTGTTGTGAAGTTGGCAGGTCGTGATGAACGAGCAAAAAAACCGACTCAGTGACTCAACCAGCGATTCCACGCGAAGCGCAGAAAGCGGCGAGTGACCCCCGTGGTAACAAAGTTACCTTCGGAAATCCTCATTTGTTTCGATTCGTAATATCTGTCGATAAGTCGGTGAAACAAGCCCCACTCGAATCATCCGCACTATGCGCTTTCCCGAAAAAACTTGCAAGGTTTCGAACCGGACTTTACCGTACACTGTCAGTCAGGTCACATTGTGGCAACGTCGCATAAACAGGATCTTTACATTTACCTTTACCTGATTTTAAGAAAGCTTGTATTCTTTGACCTTTGTGAGAAGTGTCTTGTAATCTACCTGTAAGATCAACGCAGCTTTTGACTTATTGCCCTTTGTTAAATCCAAAGCCTTTTTGATTGCTTTTTTTTCAACATCCCTGACAGCTATTGTGGTAAGTTCCTTAAGCGGCAATAGATCGAAAGATTCTGCCATCCCGGTCGAGTCCTCGAGTAAAAATTCAATGTCCCTTAGCTTTATCGAGTGGTTTTGAGACATTAGCACAGCTCTTCTTACAATAATGTTTCTTAATTCCCTGACATTTCCCGGCCAGGGATACCGCTTGAGAGCTTCAAATATTTCTTCGCTGAAATTTTTCAGCGGGACATTCAATTTGTCTTCTGCTTCAATAAGAAATTTCTGAGCGAGAAAAGGTATGTCATCAACTCTCTCCCGCAATGGCGGAATAGTTATCATAAATTCGCTGAGACGGTAAAACAGGTCCTTCCTGATACGTTTTTCCGCCAGTGACTGCTTTATGTCCCTGTTCGTTGCGGAAATAAAGCGGACATTTATGTCCTTTGTTTCCGCACTTCCCAGGGGATGTATTTTCTTTTCTTCGATAACTGTCAGGAACTTGCTCTGTGCATACGGGGTCATATTTTCGAGTTCATCGATAAATATAGTCCCACCGTTGGCGGCGAGCTCAAACAGGCCTTTTCTTTTTTTGTCAGCTCCTGTAAAGGCGCCCTTCTCATACCCGAAAAGTTCACTCTCAAAAAGAGTCTCAGGGATGGTTCCCATATCAATTCTTATAAACGGGTTGTGGGCACGCGGGCTCAAATTATGAATAATGTTGGCAATAAATGACTTCCCAACGCCGGTTTCTCCCTGGATCAGGACTGTAAAATCTGTCTTTGAAATTCGGCGTAACTGTTCGATTATCTCCCTCATTTTGTCGCTCCTGCCCAAGATCCATTCCAGAGAGTTCTCAGCCTCTGCATTGAGCCTTTCCAGTTCACTCTCAAGTCCTTTGCATGCACTGGTTTTTACCATTCCTTCCGCCGCTGTGCATTTGGTGACGTCACAAATATTGCATTGGATAACTTTCTTATGGTTAACAGGATAGGCATTGCATACGAATTCCACATCAATGTGGCGACCGTCTTTTGTATCGACGGGCAAAGCTTCATAACGGATATACTTTTTAAACTTTAACTCATCAAAAGCTGTCTTGCTTGCGCGGTTATGTTTGAAGGGGTCTATTTCCCAGAGTTTCTTCCCTAAATAATCCTCGTGTGAATAGCCCAGCATATCAATCAGAACTGTATTGACGTCTGTTATCGTCCCTGTCTCTGCGTCGAGAATTAATATTCCATCTTTGATTGTCTCAAACAGCCGCCTATAGCGGGTTTCAGAGATCTGCAGTTGATCTTCTGCCAATACTCGTTTCGCTTCCGATAGTTCCAAATTCTTTAGACGTTCCTGCAATTCCCTTATTTCGTTTAATAAATCCTTATTCTTATTGTTTTTCATATAAACTCTCGTTTTAGCATAAATAATCGATAATATTAATATAATGATAGGCTAAAAGGACAAAAGGCAAGACTAAAGTTTGATGACGTCGTAAAAAGTCAGCGACTTTTCAGGGGCCCCGCTTTAGCGGGTATTACCACTTTCTACCTGACCATCAAACCCTAGAGGGTCAAAAAACAACGGTACGAATTTGGGATTATCTTCACTTACGATGCCTTTGTGATTGGCTCAAGGCTTGCAAGATTATTTGCAATTCTAGCCAATCTTTGTAAAACTATTACTCTAAGAAGATGGCATTCAACTTATTTGAGGTTCTCATATGAATGATATAAAAAAAACAAAAGAGCAACTTATAAATGAATTGTCGGAATTACATAACCAAAACGCCGAACTGAAAAAGAGTGAGCACAGGCTGCGGGCGAGCGAGAAGCGTTACAAGAGATTTGTTGATGCCGTAACAGATTGCATTTATACTGCCGAGATTGTAAAGGGCAGACCCGGGAGAATAACAAACATCTCAATATGCGCTTCAATTATCGGCTATATGCCTGAAGAATACCTGGCCAATCCTCACCTTTTCGATGAAATGGTACATGAAGATGACAGATATGTTACAGACAAACAGGTCCAGTCCCTGATCGCAACCGGGTCATGCAAACCTATTGAACACAGGGTCATTCATAAGGACGGCTCTGTCAAATGGGTCAAGAAGACCCTTGTTCCCCACTACGATGAAACCGGAACACTTGTGGCCTATGACGGCCTTGTAAGCGATATTACCCGC
>Ga0181527_1004929_pt1 | contig 11269 bp, 9 predicted proteins | sample PEATcosm2014_Bin_30_FD_119762 | JGI IMG/M metagenome (GOLD analysis project Ga0181527, IMG submission 119762) | Peatland microbial communities from MTU Mesocosm Facility, Houghton, MI, USA - PEATcosm2014_Bin06_60_metaG | ecosystem: Environmental > Terrestrial > Soil > Wetlands > Peat | place...
CAAGGCCGAGATGCGCGGCGACGAGCTGGTCCGCATGGTGCCTTACAAAGACGGCAAGGCGAACCGCGGCCATTCCTGCGTCAAGGGCCGCTTCGCCTGGGGCTACGCCAATCACCGGGATCGCATTTTGCAACCGATGATCCGCGCCAAGATCACGGAGCCGTGGCGGGAAGTCGGTTGGGACGAGGCCATCGCGCATGCGGCGGCCGAGTTCAAGCGCATCCAGGCGACCTACGGCAAGAACTCGGTCGGCGGCATCACCTCGTCGCGCTGCACCAACGAAGAGACCTTCCTGGTGCAGAAACTGATCCGTGCCGGCTTCGGCAATAACAATGTCGACACCTGCGCGCGGGTTTGCCACTCGCCGACCGGCTACGGCCTGTCCAGCGCCTTCGGCACGTCGGCGGGAACACAGGATTTCGATTCCGTCGAGCACGCCGACGTGGTGCTGTTGATCGGCGCCAATCCAACCGACGGCCACCCGGTGTTCGCCTCGCGCCTGAAGAAGCGACTCCGCCAGGGCGCCAAGCTGATCGTCATCGATCCACGCCGCATCGACCTGGTGCGGAGCGCCCATATCGAAGCGGCCTGCCACTTGCCGCTTCGCCCCGGCACCAATGTCGCCGTGCTGACGGCGCTGGCCCACGTCATTGTGACGGAGGGCCTCGTCAACGACGCCTTCGTGCGCGAGCGCTGCGATCGGGACGAGTTCCAGGATTGGGCCTCGTTCGTCGCCGACGAGCGCAACAGCCCGGAGACGGTGGCGAGGATCTCCGGCGTTCCGGCCGAAGCCATGCGCGCCGCCGCGCGGCTTTACGCCACCGGCGGCAATGCCGCGATCTATTACGGACTCGGCGTCACCGAGCACAGCCAGGGCTCGACCACGGTGATGGCCATCGCCAATCTGGCGATGGCGACCGGCAATATCGGCCGGCCCGGCGTCGGCGTGAACCCGCTGCGCGGCCAGAACAACGTGCAGGGCTCGTGCGACATGGGTTCGTTTCCGCACGAACTGTCGGGCTATCGCCATATCTCCGGGGCCGCGACGCGCGAATTGTTCGAGTCACTGTGGGGCGTTCATCTGGAGAAAGAGCCCGGCCTGCGCATTCCCAATATGCTCGACGCCGCGGTCGACGGCTCGTTCAAGGGCATCTACATCCAAGGCGAGGACATCCTGCAATCCGACCCCGACACTCATCATGTCGCCGCCGGCCTCGCCGCGATGGAGTGCGTCGTGGTGCAGGACTTGTTCCTCAACGAGACCGCCAACTACGCTCACGTCTTCCTGCCCGGCTCGACCTTCCTCGAGAAGGACGGCACCTTCACCAATGCCGAGCGCCGCATTCAGCGGGTGCGCAAAGTGATGGCGCCGAAGAACGGCTTTGCCGACTGGGAGATCACCGTGCGTCTGGCGAATGCCCTGGGCTTTGCCATGCATTACGACCATCCGTCGCAGATCATGGACGAGATCGCGCGGCTGACGCCGACCTTCACCGGCGTCTCTTACGCCAAGATCGAGCGGCTCGGTTCGCTGCAATGGCCCTGCAACGACACGGCGCCAGAGGGCACGCCGATCATGCATATCGGCGGCTTCGTGCGCGGCAAGGGCAAATTCGTCATCACCGAATATGTCGCGACCGACGAAAAGACCGGCCCGCGCTTTCCGTTGCTGCTCACGACCGGCCGCATCCTGAGTCAATACAATGTCGGCGCGCAGACGCGCCGCACCGCCAACATCCTGTGGCACGAAGAGGACCGGCTCGAAATCCATCCGCACGACGCCGAGCAACGCGGCGTGCGCGACGGCGATTGGGTCAAGCTTGCAAGCCGGTCAGGCGAGACGACGCTGCGCGCGCTGATCACCGAGCGGGTGGCGCCGGGCGTCGTCTACACGACATTCCATCATCCCAATACCCAGGCCAATGTCATCACCACCGATTTCTCCGACTGGGCGACGAACTGCCCGGAATACAAAGTCACCGCGGTGCAGATAACGCCGTCGAACGGGCCGACCGAATGGCAGCGGCAATATGACGAGCAAAGCCGGCTGAGCCGCCGCATCGCCGCGACGATCGAGGCGGCGGAGTAGGGCCATGAGCGAGCCGGTAATGGGCGAGCCGGTGATCCGCGTCGCGCGGTCGGTTTGGCGTTCTCAGGGCCCCGCCGAGGGCGAGCGGTTCATTCCCGAGGAAACCGCGGTGGCATTCACCTATAATGGCGGCTCCTACGCCGTCATGATGGCGACGCCCCGGGATCTGGCGGATTTTGCGCTGGGCTTCAGCCTGACCGAAGGCATCGTGGCGGCGCCGCAAGAGATCAGCCGGTTCGACATCGTCGAACAGGAACTCGGCATCGAGTTGCGCATGTGGCTCACCGAGCCACGCGCCGCGGCGCTCGACCAGCGGCGGCGGCATATGGCCGGGCCGACCGGCTGCGGCCTGTGCGGCATCGAGAGCCTTGCCGAGGCGTTGCGCCCGGTGCCGCGCGTGCCCGAAGGCCTGCGGTTCCGCCCCGCCGAAATCGTGCAGGCGCTCGAGGCCGTCGCTTTGCGCCAGGACTTGAACCGGCAAACGCGGGCGGTTCACGCCGCCGCGTTCTGGCAGGCGGGAACCGGCCTCGTCGCCGTGCGCGAAGACGTCGGCCGCCACAATGCGCTCGACAAGCTCGGCGGCGCCTTGGCGCGCGAGCGCATCGCGGGCTCCGGCGGCATGGTGCTGTTGACGAGCCGGATTTCCGTGGAGATGGTGCAGAAGGCAGCCGCGCTCGATGCGCCGGTCGTCGTCGCGATGTCCGCGCCGACGGCGCTCGCGGTGCGGACGGCGCACGCGGCCGGCATCACGCTGGTTGCCGTGGCGAGGAGCGACGGTTTCGAGACATTCACGCATCCGCACCGCATCGCCATGCAAACGCGCATCGAGGTCGCCGAAGATGTCGCTTGATACGTCGCCGGATGAATTGCACGCGAAGTCCGCAGCCAAGCTCGTCTATATGGCGAACCAGATCGGCAAGTTCTTCGCCAGCCAAGGGCCCGACAAAGCGGTCGCCGGCACCGCGGAACACATCGGAAAACTCTGGGAGCCACGCATGCGCAACGCGATCTTCGCGCATCTGCAAGCCGGCGGTGCGGGCCTCGATGCCAATGTCCGCCGCGCGCTCGAAATCTTGCGGGAAGCGGAAGCGAGAGCGTAACGCTCAGCCGGCCTTGCGCACGGCGGACTGCGTGACGCGACCGATCCAGTCGCCGAGCCGCTTGACGAAGATATTCGGCCTGGTCTTGTCGTCCATCGCGATGACGTGTCCGATCGGCGCCACGACGGCGCGCCGGTGTGGCCGCTTGGCGCCGCTGCGCGGCGATTTCCGCGATTTCCCACGGCCGGATATTTTGGCGTGGCCGAGCGCGATCGGCCCGACATGGCTCAGGAATACTTTTTCGTGCGGCCGGGTCAGTATGTCGACGGCTTGCCGCAACGGCAGCCATTTCACCGCTTTGACATCGCCCATCAGTTCGTGCACCGGCGGGCCGACGGCGCGCATCAGCCAGAATTGCACGATCTTGATCTTGCCTTCGACCGCATAAGACATCGAACCGAGGAACTCGTGGATCGAGACGTCGTGTCCGGTCTCCTCGATGACTTCGCGCTTGGCCGCGTCGCGCGGTTGTTCGCGCGGCAAGAGCTTGCCTTTCGGGAGCACCCAGGCCTTTTCCCGGCGCAATCGCACCACGGCGACGCGCGGTCGCGCGTTGCCGCGCAACACGATACCCCCTGCGGCCAGGATCGGCGCGAACCGTTTGGTGGAATCAGCCATGCTCAACCTATGCCGGACGCTCGCACAAAGGGCAAGCCGGGATTAGTGCGGATAGCGGTTGCTGGCGGGGTCGGAGGCCGGCCATTCACCCCGCGGTTCACCAATCGCTTGCTGGAAAATACCGCAAGCGCGCTCACCTACATAAAAGCAATCGCGAGGAATTCAATGATGAAGCGAGCCCACGTCCGAGTCATGACACGACGATTGCAATTTTACCGAAATGCCGGTTGGCGCGCATCATTGCCAGCGCGTCGGCGATGTCGGCGAGCTTGAAGCTCTTGTCGATCGGCAGCGACAGCTTGCCGGCTTCGATGGCCGGCCACAGGTCGGCGCGCATCAGGCGGTTGATGTCGCGGATTTCGTCGGCCGTGCGGGTGCGGAACGTGACCCCGATGTAATCGATGCGCTTCATCGCGTGCAGGTCGAAATTGAATTCGCCTTTCATGCCGCCGAGCCGGCCGACATTGACGATGCGGCCGAGCAGCGCCGCCGCTTCGAGATTGCCGTTGGCGACGCCGGCGGAAACGAGGTCGACGATCAAATTGACGCCCTTGCCGTCGGTTGCTTGCTTCACCGCGGCCGGCCAGTTCGGATCGCTCGAATCGAGCGCGACATCGCAGCCGTAGTCTTTCAGCCGGGCGCGCCGCGCCGCATTGGTCGAAGTGCCGATCACCAGCGCTGCGCCCATCAGCTTGCCGATCTGCATGCCCAGGAGGCCGACGCCGGAGCTTGCGCCCTGCATCAATAGCGTCTCGCCGCGCTCGAGCCGCCCGGCCGTGACCACGGCATTGTGCATGGTCTGCAACGCGACCGGAAAGCACGCCGCCTGCTCGTAGGTCATGTTGTTGCCGGGAATGCGATGCACGCGCCCGGCATCGGTAACGACATATTCGGCAAAGCCGCCCGGCGCCGAAGCCATGACGCGGTCGCCGGGCTTGATGCCATTCGCCTGAGCTTGGACCTCGGCGCCGACCGCCTCGACCTCGCCGGAACATTCGAGCCCGATCCGCGCCCCGACCCCACCGACGCTGCCGTGCTGAATGCCCGATGCAACCAAAAGATCGGCCCGGTTGAGGCTCGAAGCCCGCACCCGGATCAAAACCTCGTTCGGTTTCGGCTCGGGCTTCGGCAGGTCGCGGATTTCGACGCCGTTTTCGCCCAGGACTGCGGCTTTCATGACTCCCCCCCTATCGCAGGTGTGACGAGATCTCGGGCGTCCGATGTGCTATCTTGCCCAAAGCGACGCTGACCGACGCATGACGCTGCGCCGAATCCGCCTTTGCATGACGAAATACAACAACCCCCGATGAACCAACTGGTCCGCCCCCGTATCGCCGCCTCTGCCTGCCCGCACGACTGTCCGTCGACCTGCGCGCTCGAGGTCGAGGTGTTCGATGAGCATACCATCGGCCGCATCCGCGGCGCGAAAGACAATGCTTATACCGCCGGCGTGATCTGCGCCAAGGTCGCGCGCTATGCCGAGCGCGTGCATCACCCCGACCGCTTGAAACAGCCGTTGCGCCGCGTCGGCGCCAAAGGCTCCGGCGAGTTCGCGCCGATCTCCTTCGACGACGCGCTCGACCTCGTCGCCGAGGAATTCATTCGCGCCGAACAGAAGCACGGCAGCGAAGCGGTGTGGCCCTATTATTATGCCGGCACCATGGGCTTCGTCATGCGCGAGGGCATCCACCGCCTGCGCCATGCCAAGAAATATTCCGGCTTCTTTTCGACGATCTGCGTCAATCCGGCCTATACCGGCTTCGTCGCCGGCACCGGCAAGCTCGCCGGCGCCGATCCGCGCGAAATGGCGAAGTCGGATCTGGTGGTGATCTGGGGCACCAATGCGGTGAACACCCAGGTCAATGTGATGACGCATGCGACGCGGGCCCGCAAGGAACGCGGCGCCAAGATCGTCGCGGTCGATATCTATATGAACGCGACCATGCGGCAGGCCGACCTGCCGGTGCTGATCCGGCCCGGCACCGACGGCGCGCTCGCCTGCGCGGTGATGCATTGCCTGTTCCGCGACGACAAGGCCGACTGGAATTATCTCGAGCGTTACACCGACGCGCCGCACGAGCTGGCGGAGCATGTGCGCAGGCGCGATCCAGCCTGGGCTGAGCGCATCACCGGCTGCGCTGCGGCGACCATCGAGGCCTTCGCCCGCCTGGTCGGCGAGCGACCGCGCGCTTTTTTCCGCCTCGGCTACGGTTTCTCGCGCTCGCGCAACGGCGCGGTGAACATGCATGCGGCGAGCTGCATTCCGGCCATCACCGGCGCCTGGCGTCACGAGGGCGGCGGCGCGTTCCACAACAACGGCGCGATCTTCCATTTCAACAATGTCTTGATCGACGGCAGCGACCTGCGCGATCCGAAAATCCGCATGCTCGACCAGTCGCGCATCGGCGCGGTGCTGACCGGCGACAGCGACGCACTGCTCGGCGGGCCGCCGGTCACCGCGATGCTGATCCAGAACACCAATCCGCTTTCGGTCGCCCCCGATCAGGAGACGGTCAAGCGCGGCTTTGCCCGCGACGATCTGTTCGTCTGCGTGCACGAGCAGTTCATGACCGACACCGCCAAGACTGCCGACGTGATCCTGCCCGCCACGATGTTCGTCGAGCATGACGACATCTATCAATCGGGCGGCAGCCAATACATCCTGCTCGGGCCGAAGCTGATCGAGCCGCCCGGGCAATGCCGCTCCAACCACGACGTCATCGGCGCACTGGCGAAGCGGCTCGGCGCCGAGCATCCGGGCTTTGCGATGACGCCGCGCCAGCTGATCGACGGCACGCTGCAAAAATCCGGATGGGGCTCGCTCGCCGAGCTTGAGGCCAGGCGCTGGATCGATTGCCAGCCGGATTTCGCCACCGCGCATTATCTCGACGGCTTCGCCTATCCGGACGGCAAATTCCGCTTCAAGCCGGACTGGCCCAACGTGCCGTTCACGCGCTGGCACCGCACCATGATCCCGTCGCCGCTGCCCGCACTGCCCGATCATTGGGGCGTGATCGAGGAGGCCGAGGACGAGCATCCGTTCCGGCTCGCCACCTCGCCGGCGCGGGGTTTTCTCAATTCGAGTTTTACGGAAACGCCGACCTCGCTCGCCAATGAGCGGCGGCCCGAAGTGATGATCCATCCCGACGACGCGGCGCCGCTCGGCATCGCGACCGGCGATCTCGTCACGCTCGGCAACCGCCGCGGCGAAGTGCGGCTACACGCCAAACTGTTCGACGGCGTGCGGCGCGGCGTCTTGATCGCGGAATCGCTGTGGCCCAATTCGGCCTATGCCGACGGCCGCGGCATCAACACGCTGACCGGCGCCGACTCGATCGCGCCGTTCGGCGGCGCCGCGTTCCACGACAACAAAGTGTGGCTGAGGAAGCTCGGGCAGAGCGGTTCCCGATCAGATTGAATCAACGTCGTCATTGCGAGAAGCGAAGCGACGAAGCAATCCAGAGTCGGCGGCGCAGAACTGGATTGCTTCGCGGAGCCTGTCATCGGGCCGGCCACTTCGGGCCGGACCCGTTGGCTCGCAATGACGACGGAATTACGCCACCGCCCCCGGCCCTGGCGTAGCTCCCGGCGGGCATTTGCCGAGGATGATCATGCCGAGGACCTCGTCCTTGGTGACGTCGGCGATGCGCGCGGTGCCGACGACCCGGCCGTTCTTCATCACGCAAACCCGATCCGCCAGATCGAAGACGTCGTGGATGTCATGGCTGATCAGAAAGATACCGATGCCATCAGACTTGAGCTTGCGGATGAGCGCGCCGACCTGCGCCGCCTCCTGCGGTCCGAGCGCGGCGGTCGGTTCGTCCATGACCAGGATTTGCGCATTGAACAGAATCGCTCGCGCAATCGCCACCGACTGGCGCTGTCCGCCGGACAACGCCCTGACGGGATCCTTGAAGCGCTGGAAGTGCGGGTTCAGCCGGCCCATGACGTTGCGCGCCGCAGCCTCCATGGCGGCGTCGTCGAGCGTTCCCCAGCCGGTTCGCAATTCGCGGCCGAGAAACAGATTGGCGGCGGCGTCGACATTATCGGCCAGCGCCAGGGTCTGGTAGATGGTCTCGATGCCGTAGCTCCTGGCGTCGCGCGGATTGGCGATGCTCGCCGCCTCGCCGCGGATGCTGATCGTCCCGGAATCGCGCGGCAAGGCGCCGGAGAGGATCTTGATCAGCGTCGATTTGCCGGCGCCGTTATGACCGACGAGCGCCATCACCTCGCCGGCGTAGAGATCGATCGAGGCGCCGTCGACGGCGTGAATGCCGCCGAACGACAGCGAAATGTCGCGCATCGCGACCAGAGGAGTGCGGGAAGCGTCGATGCTGCGCTCTGTCAAGGCGCTGCCCTCCGCCGATAGACGGTGTCGATGCCGACCGCGAAGACGAGGACCGCGCCGACGACGATATTCTGCAGCGGCGTATCGACGCCGAGCAGCACCATGCCCGACTGCAGCGATTGCATCAGCACCGCGCCGAGCATCGCTCCGGGCACGGTGCCGACGCCGCCCGCGAGCGAGGTTCCGCCGATGACGGCTGCCGCGATCACCAGAAGTTCGGCGAGCGTGCCTTCCGAATTCGTCGCCGCATCCAGACGCGCGATCGACACGGCGCCGGCGATCGCCGCGAGCACGCCCATCAGCATGAATATTTTCACGATCACCCAGCGGGTGTCGACGCCGGCGAGCTCGGCCGCCTCCGGGTTGCCGCCGATGGCGTAGACGTAGCGGCCGAACCGCGTTCGCGTCGCGAGAAAGCTCATCGCTACGCCGACGCCGATCGCGATCAGAACCGGAACGGCGATGCCGTGGGCGATGGAAAGCCCGCCGCCGGCAAGCGCGATATGATGCGCTTCGGCGTAGCGGCGCACGCTGCCGATCGGCCAGGGATAAGCGTTGGCGATGGCCACCGCGGCAAGCACCGCAGCGCAGCCGAGGCCGCCGACGAGGATTTCGGCCGCCATCGGTCGCAGCGGGACATTGAACCGCTGGCGCTGGGTGCGGCTGCGCGCGAGCGACAGCACGACCGCGACGCAAGCCACCACGCCGACCACCCAGCTCCAGGTCGCGCCGATCGAGCCTTCCGGGCCGCCGCCCATGAGCCGAAACGTGGCGTCCAACGGCGCGACCGTCTGGCCGCTCGTCACCCACCAGGCTGCGCCGCGCCAGACCAGGAGCCCGCCGAGCGTCACGATGAAGGCCGGAATGCCCAGATAGGCGATCACAAAGCCTTGCAGCGCGCCGAGCGCCGCGCCGAGGCCGAGCCCGACCAGAAGCGTCAGAACCCAGGTCGCCGGATGTTCGAAGCCGAGCAGCTTCGGCAAAAGAGCGGCCTGGATCACGCCCATGACCATGCCGATAAAGCCCAGCATCGATCCGATCGACAGATCGATGTTGCGCGTCACGATGACGAGCACCATGCCGGTTGCCATGATGGCGACCGACGACGACTGCACCGACAGATTCCATAAATTGCGCGGCGTGAGGAACAGGCCGCCCGACAACACGTGGAAAACGATCCAGATCAGGAACAGCGCGCCGACCATGCCGATGAGGCGCGTGTCGAGTTCGGTTGATTTGAGGAGACGGGCGAGCACGATCAACCGCAAACCTTGACCGTGCCTGGCTTGACGCCCTGACAGACCTCTTCCTTCTTGATCCAGCCTGAGTCGACGACGACGTCGAGATTGTCGCTGGTGATCGGGATCGGCTCGAGGAACAAGGCGTTCATCTCGATTTTCTTCGGGCCGCCTGCGAATTTCACCACGCCGGGGATTTCGCTCATCGCCTTGCCCTCGGCCAAGAGCGCGGCGATCTCGACCGCTGTCTTGCCGAGCGCGCGGGCGTCCTTCCACACCGAGACGCTCTGCGTGCCGCGTGCGATGCGGTTGAGCGCCGCATGATCGCCGTCCTGACCGGAGACCGCTACCGCGCCGGCCAGGCCTTGGGCCGCCAGAGCCGCGATGGCGCCGCCCGCGGTGCCGTCGTTCGAAGCCACGACGGCGTCGACTTTGTTGTTATTTTTGGTCAGGATTTGCTCCATGTTCCTCTGGGCGTTCGCCGGCAGCCAGCCGTCCGTATAGGATTCGCCGACATCCGCGATCCGGCCGGCGGCGATGGCGTCTTTCAACACTTCCATCTGGCCTGAGAACAGGAAATCCGCGTTCGGGTCGGCGGACGATCCTTTGATGAATGCGTAATTGCCTTGCGGCTTCTTCGCGAAGACGCCGCGCGCCTGCATGCGGCCGACTTCCTTGTTGTCGAAGGTGACATAAAATGCGTTCGGATTTTCGATCAGACGGTCATAGCCGATGACCGGAATATTTTCGTCGATCGCCTTGCGCACCGCGGGCGCGACGGCGGAGGCGTCCTGCGCCAACACGATCAACACATTGGCGCCCTGCGCGATCAGGCTTTCGATGTCGGTCAATTGCTTCTGCGCGGAGGATTGCGCGTCGGCGGAGATATATTTGTCGCCGGCCGCGGCGATCGCGGTCTTCATCGCGGCTTCGTCGATCTTGTAGCGTTCCTCCTGGAAGTTCGACCAGGATACGCCGATCACCTTGCCCTTGGCGTCGGCGCGCGCAACGAAGGAAGCGGACAATGCGGCGCCCGCCATCAAGACGGCGGCCAACTTCCTCATAGCGACCCTCCCTGCCCCGGGGACGGCATTCGCGCCCGGCCCGGCCGAAATATATAGGCTTTTTCGGGATGTGCGCTCGTGTCCCCAGAGCGGGTCTTCAAATCCTGCCTTGGGGCAGCCGCGGCGGCACGGCATCGATCTCCACGATCTCCTTGCCGATCGGCCACAACGCGATGCCGGCGAGCTTCAGATGCGCCCAGGCGAACGGGATACCAATAATGGTGATGGCAAGCCCGATCGCCGTGATCAGATGGCCCAGCGCCAGCCACCAGCCGGCGAGCACGAGCCAAATGATGTTGCCGAGCAGTCCGAACGGACCGGTGCCGACGTCATGGCCAAAATATTCGGCGCGCGACACCGCCTTCCGGCCGAACGGCAGCAGCGTATAGGACGCGATATTGAGCGCCGCCCAGGCCCAGGGCAGGCCGATAATGGTGATCGCCATGATCAAGGCGGCAATCAGCCAGCCCAGCGCCATCCACAGGCCGCCGAAGACGATCCAGAGCAGGTTCAGCAGCAAGGAAACAGGGCCCATGACCCTTTATGTAGCGCGATCGGGCGCGGCTGCAATGGCGGGGGTCCATGATAGCGAACCCACTGGCGTCACTATCACGGAGACGTGATCTTGACATTCGTCTCTATTTATGCTACAGATTGCGAATCATCTCGCCCCGTAAAGGACGCCCGTCCGGAGGCATGCCGGTGGGCGGGGCGAGAGCGGTTCCCGCGGGCGGATTTGCACTCCGCTCCCGGGCGGTTCGGGCATCATGTCATCCGGCACTACGACCGGGGTGGGAGGTGCTTCCCCGGGC
>Ga0181527_1004931_pt1 | contig 11266 bp, 7 predicted proteins | sample PEATcosm2014_Bin_30_FD_119762 | JGI IMG/M metagenome (GOLD analysis project Ga0181527, IMG submission 119762) | Peatland microbial communities from MTU Mesocosm Facility, Houghton, MI, USA - PEATcosm2014_Bin06_60_metaG | ecosystem: Environmental > Terrestrial > Soil > Wetlands > Peat | place...
CCCCCATCAACGGAGGGGCGCAAGCGTTGGAGGATCGGCTCCGGGTGGGGCGACCTTGCCCACCGGGGCCAGATAAATGACGAACTCCTCCTGGCCGTCCACCCGCACCAGCCGGTCCATGAGTTGCTGGTGATACGCGGCCACGGCGCAGGTCCCCGCCCCAATCGCCTCGCAGGCCAAATACAAGTTCTGGCAGACGTGCCCGGCGTCCAGGGCGATGACCTTGTGGGCGGCCAGCCCGTAGCGCCACTCCATGCGGTACGGGATGGTCGCCCAGATGAAGACCACCGCGGCCCGACCGACGAATGCCTGCCCCAACGTCGCCTCGGTCAACTTGCGGGGCATCTGCTCCTCTTGGAACAGGTGCAACAGTTGGTGCTCCAACGGCAGGTAGCGGTAGAAGCCCGGCTCGATACCGCTGATACGCAACACCGCCAGGTAGGTTTCCAGGGCGTGCCGGTTGCCGGCGGAAGGGACTGTGCGCTGCACAGCGCCCTGGGCAGGCCGTTGCCGAACTCCCTGCGTGGCCCACAGCAGAAAGGACAGCTCATCCAGCGTGAGTGGCTCGGGGCTGAAGTTGCGGCGGCTCTGCCGGTCGCCGATGGCCGTCGCCAGGCCCACCGTTTGAATACTTTCCCACTGTCGGACCGGCGGCAGATCGAAGCGTCTGGCGTCGGCCGAAAATGGCTTTTCCAGGGGCGGAGGCTCCACACCCACGTGCTGATCGGTCTGGGAGAAGTCGATCTGCTGGCGGATCGTGTCCTTGAGAAACTCCCGGTAACGGTCCAGTTGACCTTTGGGCATGGCAGCAACTCCGGCATGGTTCAGAAAGCACGGCTGGTTGCTTCCATAATACCGTGCCACGCCTGGAACACCAGTTCTCCCCCGAGACCCGCTGGCCACCACAATTCTCGCCCTTCAGCCCAAGGTCTCGTCGGCTGGGTCCTGAATTCATGGGCTGCATTCTTCATCGCCGCGGTTGTGCTCGTCGTTCTGGCGGTCTCCGATGGCAGCATTCGCCCCGGAAGGTGCTTGGGAATGCGGCGGCCGGGAACCACTATGGGGCACCCTTGGCTGCGCGCGAGTCTTGCCGGCGGATTGGGCTGGGATCTTACGCTCCCGGCCCACCGCTTAGCTATTAGGATGGGAGGCGGGGCCAACGTGCGTCGACGAAGAATGCTCGGATCAGGAAGTAAGTCGCGTTGATGATCCCCATGGGAAAGCTCCCGACGTTGTCCGAACATCTCGATTCTACTCCCGGAAAGCTTGGGCATCAAATCCCGCAACTCCTTGACGGAGCGCGAATACGGAGTTATTAGTGGGGGCACCCATTCACAATACTGCCTGGAAGATCCGGAACTGCCTGGAAAGCAAGCTGTAATGAGCGGGGTGATGAAGGCGAGAATGCTCGTGCCCGTCTTGGCAGCCCCGGGCGCAACGAGTCTCCGTACCGGCGTTGCGGCCGACGTGGTCACCCAGCAGCCCGGGAACGTCATCCTCCGCATGGCCAAACAGTGGCGCGATCCCGACAAAGACCCGGGCGGCACGATCTGGCGATACTTCGAAACCTGGCAAACCGACGTGGTTCGCCTGGACAGCGGCGAGTTGCTCCGCGTGGAGCCCTACGTATACCGGAAGAAGACCAAAGGCGATTTCCGCAACAAGACCGGGGAGATCCTGCCGGCCAGCAAGGTCGTCGGCTCCGTCTTTCCCCCGGCAGGCTGGCAGAAGACCAATTTCGACGACAGCGGCTGGACGCGCCAACCGGGTTCCTTCGAGGGGCACTACCGCAGCCTGGCCCTGATCTGCGTGCGCGGAAAATTCGAGATGCGCGATCCGGCGCAAGTGGCCGGCTGGGCTATCCGCTACGCCGACGATGGACTTGACGGTAGTCGTGTAGCCAATTGTCACCAGTGTGCCGATCATCACATACTTGCCGGTGCTGTCGGACCCTAGAACTTTCGGGCGTGAGATCCAAGTGGTCGGATCGCGCAGTGGGTGCTTGGGATCATTGGGGGCCGGGAGTAGAGAGGAGCTTTCGTACTTCCAATCGTGGAGGTTCTTCGACGAGTAACAGGACATGCCGGTGTTTAGCATCCAACTGAAGGTTTGGCCCTTGTAAGTGCCGGGCGGAATGGTTTTCCCGGTAAAATTCATCCCATACCAGTAATAGGTGCCCTTCTCGTAGAGGACACCCCCCCAGTGGGACTGAATCGGCTTGCCGGCCATATCGAGCCACAGCCGGCCGGGCCGAAATGTACTTGTGGAATCGGCCGCAGGGAGTCTGGTCCCGACCAGGATGCCTGCGGCAAACAAGATCACTCTCATCCCTTGAGAAAGGACGGATGAAACCATGTGTTTATCAGTCATAGTTCCCTTCTCTCTTCATGGAGGATTTGTAGGGCTCGCCGTCACCATAGGCGAGATTATGTACACATCGATGACATTCGTCTTCATTGCGTTCCCTTTCCGTCCCCAGCCTTGAACACAAGGCCATACCGATCTTTGCTCAGCTTGACGAAACTCCTGATGAATTTCAAGTCGTTACACCGGCAGGCCGATTCATGGGCGGTTCGAGTCGCAATGCCCGCAAATGAGAAAGCCCCTTGAGGACCAACTCCGCGTCAATTGCGGCCCCGGACGCTTTCCTGTAAATATTGGGCAGGCTTTGTCGATTGAACGGCGGATTCCAATAGAGACCATCGTTAAGAAACAAGGCGGCATTTGCAGCAGGAGAAGTCCGATCATCCCAGATTGCCGTTTGGGCAGGGCTTGTATCCAGACCACCCGCAAGCATATTGCCGATACTCAAGACGCTGGTTCGACTTCCGTCGCCTCGGAGTTGGAAGACCGGACTTGTACGTTTCTCATACAACCACGACGCTTGAGCGACGACGTTCAGGGCGCCGCGGAATCCGTCGATATTGAAGGCCGGCGTCGGATACTGTGCAACGCCCTCCTGGTTGCACGCAAAGGTCAAAACACCCGACGAGGACGAATTGAGCGTCATTAGCCCCTTGGGATTGTTTTCATTTCTATAGCCGGCAAAGAGCAATCTGCCGCCGTCGATGACGTTGAGCGTATTGGGCTGATTGCCCCAAAGATACCCGTTGAGGAATGAGACCTGTCCTTTGGTGGAACCGCCACTTCGAAGAACGCGGCCGCCTCGAACTTCCACGGCTCTTGCAGCCAAGCCAATATACTGATTGATGACGGTCACATCGCTATTCTCGACGCCGTCGATCAGCCAATCGCACGCGGCTTCTTGGCCTTCGGTATTGCCCATGGGCTCCACCTGGTCGCAATAAATGCGGCCGCCAGCCTGATCGGCATTCTCCACCGTCATTAAGTCCGCGCCACGGCCAGCGAGAGCAAAGGAGATGTCGCTTATCGTCACCCGGGTCGGTCCCAAGAGCCTGAAACACGGCCCAGTACCGCTCCCCGTCCATGAAATGCTCGCTCCGCTGGCGCCAGGCCCGCCGCCATCGCCGACTAATTGCATGTCGTGATTGGGTGGAACGGCGACGGTACTCTTGAGGCTGTACTCTCCCTTGGGGAAATGGACGACCGGGTTGCTGCCTGCCGGTTCAAGGCTCGCCGCGGTTATCTTGCTTTGGATTTCCGCCGCGATGTCGCCTGCGCCTTTTTGGATTTCGAAGATCTTTCGGTGGTTGTTCCGCGGCGTCCCTGGAAAGCGTATGGTGGACGGCACGACAAGCGTGGAAGCGTCGACGATCTTCTGTTCCAGGATGCAGCTTCGTGCGGCGGCTTGCACCGGCTTCGCGATTGTAAACGTATTCCCGACGCAAACGAGGTTTGGCTTGCCTGAGCTGATTACTGGCCCTGGGCCGCTGCGACTGAGGATCGTGTTGTCCAGCGCGACATCGACATTCTTCATGACGGTCGCATCGGTTGCGTTGTAAACCTTGTTGTTGTTTGCCATGACCATGCACCACTGGCTCTGCGAGTTGTCCAGGAACATCTTGGATCCCACCGACGTGTTGTTCAGAACCGGATAGCCGTTCTGACCTGTTGTGATGTCGACAACGGTGGATCGCATGAACACGTTGCACATTGGCATGGCAAATCCACCGCCATTGTCTATGGCGGTCCTGCAATCTTCAAAAAGGCAATACCAGGCGTAGATACCCATGCAGTTCTGGTTGGTCATCTTCAAGCCGGTCCCGCAGCGAGAAAAGCGGCAGCGCATGATCGCGGTGAGATCTTGTCCCTGATCGCTGGCGCCGCCATATTGAATTCCCGTAGCAAGGTTTCGGAAGAACATATCGGTGATCCGCCAATCGGAGCCGTACACGCCGTCGCGCAGCAGTCCGATCGAAGCTCGATGGTTGCCGTCAAAGGAGATACGGCAGATATTACCGTACGTTGCATCGAGACGGACCATTGTTCCTTGAGCGACGCCACTGGTTGCCGCGGGAAAGTCGTCCATGCATTTGATCAACGTTGTCGCCGGGTCTTCACCGACGATTCTTAGTCCCGTGTAATCGTCGTTCACGCGGTCGGTGTAATACACCGGTTGACCGATCATGTAGGTTCCGGCGGGAAAGTAGAGGACGTTCCACGTCTTGGCGTTCGTGTTCTTGAGGGCCTTGAGTGCATTGCCGATTGCCGCGGCATCGTCGGTCGAGCCATCTCCCTTCGCGCCGAACTCTTTGACGCTTCTCCAGCTTGGAAAGGGACCGGCAAATTCTTCGCCAGTGTCGTAGTACGATATGGTTTGAGCCGATGCTCGAAAGGAAATCGCTGCTATGATTGCGGCGAACGCAACGGCCGCTAGTTTCGCGTTCATGGGTCATTTCCTGTTCCGTTGGGTTGTTGCGCCGTCAGCCATGCCGATCGGTTGCACGCGCTATGGACAACTCTACGGAGGTTCATTCGTTGGTACCCTCATCTCTTCTCTCGCATCGCGCCGGCGTCTCGCCGGCTCGAATCATATTCGCGACTTTCAGTGGTTATGATCCCGTGTGAACTGGTATTGGTTGTTCGCCGACCTGTACTGATCCGGCCGGGCTATTCCACTTCCGTAACGCTGATATTGTCGAACCAGACCGGCGTCTTACCGCTGTTGCATAATACGAGGGTAAAGCTCCAATCGGTATGCTCGGTGGTGAAGATGCGCTCGACTTTTTGCCATCCCCGGGCATCCGGTTCACCAACCGGCCGCAAAGCGACCCAATCCTGGCCACCGGTAATACTCCCGACACCGCCCTTTGGGCAGCGAATATACCCGGTCAGGCTGTACTTCTTGTTGTGTTCCAGGCGGAAAGATGCCGGAAAGACGCAGAGCGTGAAATTTGCGACATTCCCGCGATATGGATCGATACGCAGGCTGTATTTCCCCTCCTGGGCATATTGGTCATCCAGTTTCGCCAAGGACACAAGCTTCGCGCCATCTTCCTTTCCCGAATAGTCGATGAGGCTCCAGAAATCCGGCATGGTCGAGCCGGGAGAATGCATCTCAAAACTGCCGTTCCACACCGCGCGGTTCCAGGCGCGCAAGGCATTGCGTTCCAACTTGCCATCACGCTTGAATTCCACGAATAAGTCCGACCATGTGGCGGGGAGCGTCGTGTACTTGGGCGCGATGGCCACGCTCTTCGCCCCCTTGGCGGGCACGGTCAGCGTCCGCCAGCCGGTATCTTGCACATTGCCATCGCCCACCAACCGGGCTTCGACGGTTTGAGGTTGCATTGAGCGATTAGTGAACGTCATGGCCGTCGGAATGCCGCGAATATCCGCCGTGAGATCGGCGATAACCGGACGCGCAACACAAATCGTGTGATAGCATTCGCCGCCAGCCTTCCCCACCGTGGCCGTACAGAACAAGTCCTTAAAGCCCCATGCCGCATCCCTGGGCGCCGTCAGCGAAACGGGCAGGGTTTTCACACTGCCAGGCGCCAACACGGCAAGGACGCTTGCCGTCGTGCTCCATCCTTGCGGGGCACGCCAGCCCAGCGTGCCGCTGACTGGTTGGGCATTCAAGTTGATCACGTCCGCCGTCCCCGTGATCGTCTCGCCCGCCGTGATGCTATTGGCCATATTCACGGCAAGCAGGGGGGTACACTGGTCGGTCAGCACGACCGTGGACAGGCGTTCCACCGACGGGGTAAAGCGGAATTTGCCGTCTTGCAGCGTTAGAGGAAGTCTTTCAAGCTTGCCGCTCAAGGCAAACTGCCAGGCCGCATTTACTTTGGCCAGCGGCGTGACATCAACCGTGACCGCCGCGCCTGCGACTGCTTTCGGATTGGCGACATTGACCAAGATCAAGCGATCAGCGCCATCGTTAAGGATGAAGCGTTTGGCATTCAGAAAATGCGCTTCCTCACCGGCGCCTGCCTTCCCATTGGGGGCCAGCGGCGCATGGGGATCGGCGGCGGGACGCGAGGGGTCGGTTATGTTTACACCAACGCTATCGGTATACCTTGCCCGGTACAGCCATTGCTTCGTCTTGCGACGCAACGCCAGCATCTTTCGGCCGAATTCATTCTCCGGCAACATGTCGAATCGAGCACCCATGATGAACGTGAAGAGATAACGACCTTCCGGGAAACGTTTCGCATAATCCCACGCTCGATCGCCGCCATTCATCTGGCCATCGAACACGATATGCTGGGGGAAGGCATAACGATAGATATGGGTATTGGTATAGACCCCGGATGCCAGGTGGAAGGTCAAATACTGCCCTATGGGGGAGCTGCACCCCTCGCCGCAGGTGACCCAATCCGGATCGAGCTTGCGCATCGCCGCCATGGTTCGCCGGAGCAGGTCGACGGTGGCCCGTTCGTTGTCACCGGGCAGTAAATGGCCATGATTCGGGTTTTGACAGTCACCCTCACCACCCATGATCTGGTCGTGATAGAGTCCGGAGGCGCCCCACTTGAAATAGTTGTTCGCCACCTCCAAATGATGCGCTTGCCAGTCAGGCGATTGCAGGCAGATATTGACCCAGTTGCCTACCATGTGAATGGGATGCTGGCTGGGGTTGCTGGCATTTCTGAGGAACCAATCATCACCCGGCCAATTGTATTCCTTCGGCACCAGCGACGCTGGCAACGTGCCGATGTGGGACTGATGTTTCCACGACGGCGTCCAGGTCCGCCAGTTGAAATAGTACATGGTCCGCATCCCCAGTTCATGCACGCGGCGATTGACTTCCGTAAATTGGTCCGCCGTTCCCCAGAGTGGGCAGGGATAATGCTGGTCGCCGCAGGCTTGATATTGGCCGTCAAGCATCGCCGAGTAGATGTCTTGCAGCGGCACCCTATTCTTCTGCAAGCGTTGTGCTTCGCGGAGAATAGCGTCGAATCCAAGATCCTTGAAGGCATCGGAATCGCCCCCGCCCCAGACGTCGCAGTCTTTCGCCCAGGCCGGGACCTCTGGCGTCTTGAATGTCTTGTCGAACCACTCACGATAACGATCGCATGCCCAGTGCCAATCGCCCCGGTGCGGGGCCAACACATAGTCGGGTGAACTCCAGGTGGCCGGTCCCTGCACGGTGATGTCAGTGCGCACGGCAAGATCGATGGATTCGTCGCCCGCCGGGCGGACCTGCCAGGCGATATCATACAACGGTGTATTCTCGGCACCGACGTAGAGACCGCCGTCCGCATCCCACAACGAAGCCAGCTCCGGCGAGAGACCCGAACCCCATTCTTGCGGATGGTCACAGCCGGCCGGATTGATCATCTTTTGCAGCCAATCCGAGCGTGGGACGATCAATTGATCATCCGACCCCTGCTTGCCGATACGGGCCTTGCTGATCGCTGGAAAGGTCATTCTCCGCACGATCGTGCCTGCGGGCACCTGGAGTACGGTTCGCCAACGCGAGAGTTGCCCATCCAGCGTGACCGTGCAGACCGCGCCAAGGCCGGGCGCGAGTGTCGCAGTGTAACGAACTTGCGGTTTCGGCGTCTGTGTGCGGCTGATCTGCCAGGTAGTCTGCGCGCCTAGGGTTCGGATATTGCCGCCTTTGGCATCGGCAATTTCCAGTTGCAACATCGGCGCAGCCCCGTGAATCACTTCCAGCCCATCTGGCAGCCGTTCCGCGCAAGACAGGCCGTTTGCGCCGAATTCCAGCCGCATTTGCGAGTTCTCCAACACGGCAAGCGGTTTTGTCTCCTGTGCCCACGCCGTGAAGGACACCAGGCCGATGAATATGGATAGAGTACTGATGAGTGTCGTTCCAGCATTTCCATTTTGTGAGGCATGCGAGTGCGATTGCAATAGTCGATTTCTCATGGTTCATCCCGTATGTGCCGTCGATTGAGTCCGACCCTGATCCTATTCACTTCTTGGCTAACTCGAACACCACCAGATTCCAGCAGCGGATATTCTGCAAGTCGGCCGTGACACCTCTCTCGTCTCCGGAGAGATTCAACCCAACACATTGGCTATTCCCATCGGGATCGAGCAGCCAGGCTTTGGCCACCCGCCATCCAGCCGGGTGTGCCCGCTACGAAATTCCGGCAACAAATTGAGCCGTAAGTGGTGTAGTAATTGACCTCCGGGTAAAGGAAAGTAAGCCGCACTCAACGCAAGTGCGGCGGATTGCCAAACGGTCGATCCTGGCCTGGGCCTGGGGGCCCAAGGGTTGGTCTTTGGGGTAGCCGAGCTCCTGGCGGGCTCGATCCTGGTGCCGGGCAACGGCGCCGCGGAAGGCCGCACGCTCGGCGGCGGTGATCGGGCGGCGCCGGCGCCAGACTTCACCGGCAGTGGGTCCGCGATGGCCCCAGGGCCAATACAGTTCGTTGGCGATGGCTTGCGCCACGTTGAGATCCACGGCGGTCCAGTGGGCTGGACAATCGTGGAGGATCGCCTGATGCTGGCTGCGAGTCTTCATGGCACCGTTCCCCGCCTCGCAACCACCATTGTACTCGGGCGTGCGGGGCGGCGAGAAGAGGGGGAGGACGTCCCACTGCTCCAACAGTTTGCGGGTGTCCTCGCTGATGAAGGCGGAGCCGTTGTCCGACTTGAGGACCAGCGGCGGGCCATAGCGGCGGAAGAGGTCCTCCAGGGCCAGGCACGTCTCGTGGGCATCTTCGGACGCCACGGGGAACCAGCCGAGCTGCATCCGGCTGGCCAGGTCGCGGACCGCCAGGATGTGTAGCCAGCGGCCGTCAATAGGCTCTGGCGGCTCGGTGTGGTCCATGGCCCAGACCGCGCCGGGGCGACGCGAGTGGAGGACGTGGAGCAACCGGCGATGGTCGCGGCGCCGCCGGACACACCTGGAAGGCCATCGCCGTGGCGGTGTTCCCCAAGCCGAAGGGTGTGTCGAGGTTCCCGGCCAGGGTGCTTGCGATCCGCCCCTAGAACGACAAGCCATGAGTTCCGAGCCTGATCACCAGACCTTTCGCTCGTCGTTCCCGCCCGGAGCGAAGCAGCCTGCCTCTGCGCCGGAACCTTGTGTGAGCGCCATTCCGATACTACCATAGCCATCAGCCAAGCAGAATGTCCATGTCTGCGAGGTCGGAATCTACCACGCATCGGAGATACGACAGCTCTCGCGAATCGCGATCAAGCAGTAGGAGGGTACGGACATGGGGAATCAAAGCCGTGTGGGCGGGTGGAGCGGAAAGAGAGTCTCACGACGCAACTTCCTGGGCCGGACCGCGGTCGCGACGGCGATGGCTGTTGTCCCCCGACACGTTCTAGGAGGTCCGGGCCATACCCCGCCGAGTGCGAAGACCACGCTGGCGGGGATCGGTATGGGTGGGCAGGGCCTGCAAGACATGGCCGCCCTGCAAGAGTTCTCCGCGGTCCAGGTGGTAGCGGTCTGCGATGTGAATCGTGAAGGCGGGGGCTACCTCTCCTGGAACTGGTCGGAGGGCAAGCAGCAGAGACTGGGGGGCCGGGAGCCTGCGCGGCGTGCGGTGGACGAGTATTACGCCAAGCAGCAGAGGTCCGGGAAGTACCAGGGTTGCAAGGCATACAACGATTTCCGGGATCTACTAGCCAAAGAGGATGTTGATGCGGTCATGGTGGCGACACCGGACCATACCCACGCCGTGGTGACGATGGCCGCCTTGAAGCAAGGCAAGCACGTGTACTGCGAGAAACCACTCGCCTATTCGGTCTATGAGGCTCGACAGGTGACCGAAGCGGCGCGGCGGGCCAAGGTCGCTACGCAACTGGGCAATCAAGGTCAGGCATCCGAAGAGGCCCGTTTGGTCTGCGAGTTGATCTGGGATGGGGCCATCGGTCCGGTTCACGAGGTGGAGGTCTGGTGTCCGGTGCGTTTCTGGACCTGGCCTGCTGGGGAAGCCCGTCCCTCGGAAACGCCGCCCGTACCCGAGGGATTGGATTGGAACCTGTGGTTGGGACCATCGCCCCAGCGACCGTACCATCCGGCCTATTGTCCGTGGACCTGGCGAAACTGGTGGGACTTTGGGACGGGGCTGCTAGGGGACCTTGGTTGCCACAAACTCTCGACCGTCTTCAAGGCATTGAAGCTGGGCCATCCGACCAGCGTCGAGGCGTGTTCCACGAAGTTGAGCGCGGAAGTTTACCCGTTGGGGGTGATCGCGCGGTTCAAGTTTCCTGCCCGTGGCAACATGCCTCCACTCACATTGACCTGGTACGATGGAGGGCTAAGGCCAGCGCAGCCGAAGGAACTGGAATCGGACCGTCGCGTGGAGGATGTGGTCTACACGGGCGAAAAGGGGAAGCTGATGGGGCACCGACTTATCCCGGAGTCTCGGATGCGAAGCTACGGACGGCCACCCAAGGTGTTGGAACGCTCGGTCGGTCACTACAAAGAGTGGGTTGACGCCTGCCGGGGCGGCTCACCCGCCGGTTCCAATTTCGTGGATCATTCAGGACTTTTGTCGGAGGTGTGCTTGCTGGGGAACGTCGCCGTGCGTGCCCAGCAGAAACTGGATTGGGACGGTGCGAACATGAGAATTACCAACAACGAGGAGGCCAACCGGCACCTTCAACGGGAATACCGCCGAGGTTGGACCCTGTGAGCATGGCCGCGGCATTCGTGACCAAGCCATAACAACGACCGCTAAAGAACCATGCCCAGCAGCACTCGCCTCCAGCAGCAGATCCAGTTCCTAGTCGAGATCGACAAGCTCAAGCAGGTGCTCCGCCGGACGTGGCTGATGGACCAGTCCCGCTACATCCGGGATGCCGTGGCCAAGGGCTACCTGACCGAATGAGGCATAGAACCCATCATTTCTTCGGCGCCGCGTCACTCCAAGTGTCGGCGGTGCGAGCTTTCACGTCGGGCATTGGCGGCAGAGCA
>Ga0181527_1004932_pt1 | contig 11261 bp, 11 predicted proteins | sample PEATcosm2014_Bin_30_FD_119762 | JGI IMG/M metagenome (GOLD analysis project Ga0181527, IMG submission 119762) | Peatland microbial communities from MTU Mesocosm Facility, Houghton, MI, USA - PEATcosm2014_Bin06_60_metaG | ecosystem: Environmental > Terrestrial > Soil > Wetlands > Peat | place...
ATCTCGTTCCATACATTTTCTGATATCATGAGCATTAGAGCATCTCCTTTTTTTTAGTTCACTGGCTATTTTAGCCAATAAATCAAGAAGATGCTCTATCTATTTAATTTTCGGATAAGCTCTTATTTTAACCACTTATATAAAGGATCGGTTAATGAAGAACAAAATGATAACAATGTTTTTTGCGCTTGCGCTCTTAGCGCCATGCCACGCAATCATGACAGAATCTTATGATGATAATAATAATACTACTCCCACTGGACAACGCGGCTGCTGCAAAAAAAAGAAAGTTAAAAAATTCTGCGGCATATGCGCACAGTGCATATCGGTAAGCGATAACCTCACCGTTGGTGAAGATCTCACTGTTGGCGGTACCATCACTGCAAGTGGCCCTTTGGTAGCCAATAAAGGCGAAACCATAACTGGTCCTTTAGTCGTAAACGGAATCGTATATAGTAATTTATCAGCGCTTGCAACTGCGCTCGCTAAAACGGGTATCGTTCCTACGGGAGCAGCTGGATATGCTATGTTCTATGGATTAACAACTGGTACTGGTAATGGTGGTCCAAACGATTACGCTTCAACCGTTGCGGTTAAAACTTCTGCAGGTACTGGCCGCGTTCCTTTCCCACGAAGCGGGCCCGCTACTGCCGGTGGCATCGCCCGCGTTGATTCTTCAAGCTTTACGTTGCCTGCTATTGGCACTTATGAAGTTACCTTTAGAGTTCACACCACAGAACCTGGCCAATTAGAATTAGAACTCAATGGGGTCGAGCTACCTCAAACTGTTGCGGTAAATATGAATCCAACATCTGGCGGGCACCCAATTATTGGCAATGCATACATTACAACAACCTCTATTAATTCGGTATTAGCAGTCATTAACCCTCCTGGGAACGCCTCTGCTCTTACCATTACTCCTGCTGATGGCTCAGACACCCATGCAAATGCTCAGAGCATAACCATTAGACAAATTGGTTAATATGTTTATAGCATTCTAAGATAACACTTCAGGCGCCAAGTAAACTCACTTGGCGCCTTTTTTTAAGGAGTATTCCCATGAATCATAAAATAGTTACGATCTTATTTCTGTGTACCGCCTTGTCACCATTTCACATAACACACACACAGGTCAAGCAAGAAAATGATGGTTTTGAAAACAACCAAGCAGATAATCAAACAACTGCTGAAACACGCGGCTGCTGCAAAAAAGATAAAACGAAAAAAATCTGTAATTTGTGCGTTAAATCTTTAGCCGTAAGCAGTCAGCTTTGTGTGAATGGTATCGATTATAGTAATTTGAAGACTCTTGCAACGGCGCTGCATGGCGCTGGCTTATCGGGCGCCACCGGACCTACTGGCCCCGCTGGTGCAACTGGTCCTGCTGGAGCAACGGGCGCGACCGGGAACACTGGAACAACGGGAGCTACTGGACCTGCTGGTGCAACCGGCGCGACTGGAGTAACGGGAACTGCGGGCTCAACGGGCGCTACTGGTGCAACAGGCGCAACGGGTGCAACAGGCGCAACGGGAGCAGCAGGCGGTGTCTTAGGTTATGGATATATATATAACGTTAGCCCACAAGTAGTACCACTGGAAACTGCAATTAGTTTTGATAGCAATGGTCCATTACTTGGCATTACTCATACTGCTAATACTGGCGCTATTGGAACCGTTATCACCATTACCAACGCAGGAACTTACTCCATTATATTCTCAGCATCGGGTGTTGAACCAAATCAGTTTGCGCTATTTGTAAATAACGCTCCCGCTCCATCATCAATATATGGCTCGGGCGCAGGCACTCAGCAAAATACTGGCCTCATCATCTTGACTCTCGGCGCGGGCGATCAGATTACCCTTGTAAATCATACTTCTGCCGCGGCGGTTACTCTTCAAACTCTAGCCGGCGGGACACAAACAAATATCAACGCATCAATACTCATCCAAAGACTCGCTTAAATAATATTCTCAGCTAACCTACAGGCGCCAAGGAAATTCCTTGGCGCCTGTTCCTTTTTTTGTTGTATTCAGAGAATCGAATAACAAAAAATATGCTTAAATACCGCTCATTCTGAGTTGCGCGGTACGCGCAGATCGAAGGGCTATTGCATTCAGAGAACAATCTTTTTTACACTCTCATTTGATATAACTTTGTATCTCTATGTAAGGAGACGTTATGAACGGTGGATTGTTAAATTGGACACTTATTTTCTTGGTGCTTGCTGTTGTAGCTGGGATCTTTGGATTTGGTGGCCTTGCTGCAGAAAGCGTAGGCATTGCAAAGATTTTATTTGTGGTGTTCATCGTGATATACATCATATCATTCATTATGAATCGTACCCCAAAACCATAATACGGACACATCAAAATCTATGAACGAAGAGTCGGGCTTTGTGAGTCCGATTCTTTTTCGTACTAGTAAAATATTCCCTCTTTTGCCCACAAAAAACAGTTTTCCTAAACTATTAATCGTTTTAATTTTTTCATTCTTTGACCCCGCGCATCATCTTTATATAGGATGCTCCTATCAATTCTTAACTAAAGAAAGAGAATCCTATGAATTATCGAACGTTAAGAGTTATTACACTCTTATCCTGCATATTTGTGCAAAATACTATCGCAAAACACCAACCATGCCCTGTATCTCAAGATGAGCTTATTGATATTATTGAACAGTCGAATGAGCAACTCGCATACATACCTGATACGATTATGGGCATTGTAGTGCGTCATGGCGCAACATTAAAAAATGCGCCTATTGACTCACTCCATGAATTGCAGGATCTCATTGCTGATGGCATTGATGCGGCCGAAATAGAATTTCTTAAAGCTGCTGCGAATGTATTACTCACATTGCTCGATGCGCAAGCCGATGCTCAAGACATGCAACTCGTAACAGAATATAAAAATGCTCTAGAATCGGGTGATGCAGTGCTCGAAATTCGTGAGTATGCTGACTCAAGCGGTAACCCTTCGAGACGGCTGTACCGGCACTCCTCAGAATGAGCATGGCGAATGGTCGACTTCCGTCTTCACCAAGCCCCTCGATCATGACTCAAGCTCATGGCTCAGGGCAGGGAGGATGAGCGGATTCTTAATATTTAAGCCCCAGATTATGTTTATGCACAATCTGGGGCATGCGTGAATTTCATGTCCTTCTCTAAACCTAACGCGTGCATTCAATATGCTTTGACATCTCTTCAACCGTAATCAAATATTTTTTGATATCGTTAAATACCGCGATTGAATCAATGGCGATCGCATCCTCCACACTCAATGATCCGATTGATGTGCGCGTAAGTTCATACGTGGTTGCATGCGTCCCCATCTTTTGCGCAATATCATTCATGAGTGAACGAATATAGGTACCATGAGAAACATGCGCTTCAATGGTAAAAAATGGATGAGATAAATCGATAAGCTTAAGTTCATAAAGAGATACCGCTCGCTTTTTATGGAGCACGACGCGCTCTAATTCTTGCGTAGTTTTCAGACCTTTACGAATAAGATCTGAAAGAGAATACCCTTCATGCTTGAGGGATGAGTAAATGGGGGGAATTTGTTCGTATGAATTACCAAATGATCGCAACGTTGCTTCGAGTTGCTCATTCATAATGATTGGTGGGTTTTCATCCAGAATCGATGCCCCCTGATGATCAAGGCTATCAGTTAATTGTCCAAATTTTCCCGTTGCACGATAACGCTTATCAAGGATCATGTAATGGCGCAACTGACGCGTTGCAGCGCGCCCGATGCCGACGACAAGAAGACCCGATGCGAACATATCAAGAATACCCGCATGGCCGATCCTGACCTTTCTATCGATGATCCGCTTTAAACGATTAATGATACTATATGAAGTAACATCGCGGGGCTTTTTAATCAGTAAAAAACCCTCTAAAGAAGAATATATTTTTGGCATATGGTTCCCTACCCCCGTAAGTCAAGCATTATGCAATACGATAAATGCGATGCTTGCCAACCTTAATAGTCATGCCCGATTTCCATTTAATTTCTGCCTTAAAATCAGTCACTGCCTTTTCATCGATAGAGACTGAGCCACTTTCAATCAAGCGCTTTGCTTCAGACGATGTTTTGATCGCATCAAGCGCCTTTAAAAGATCGACAATCCAAATTGGATTAGCAAGATCACCAAGAGTAACTTCCTGCGCTTGCGAATAATCCTTTTTTTGAAACACCGCTTCAAATTGCTTTAATGCAGCATCCGCTTCTGCTGGTGACCAGAATTTTGCAACGATATCGCGCGCCATATTCTTTTTCAATTCCATGGGATGCAAGGTACCGCCAGCAACGCGCTCTTCTAACACGCTCATTTCTTGCTTATCTTTGCAAAGCAGCACGTGCATATAACGCCACATTAATACGTCAGAAATCGACATTAATTTACCAAATGCCTGCTCTGCTGGCTCGGTTAAACCAATAGTGTTTCCTAATGATTTGGACATCTTTTGCTGACCATCTAAGCCTTCAAGTAACGGCATTGTAATGACCACTTGAGCCGATTGCCCATATTGCTCTTGTAGATAACGGCCCATTAAGAGATTGAATGTTTGATCGGTGCCTCCAAGCTCAACATCAGCATTCAACGCTACTGAATCATATCCTTGAAATAGCGGATATAAAAGTTCATGGAATCCAATCGGTTGATTTGTTTCGATACGATTTTTAAAATCTTCGCGCTCAGTTAAACGCGCAAGCGTAACCTTCGCACACAATTTTACGATATCTTTTGCGCTCAATGGATCGAGCAATTCTGAGTTATACCGAACGGTAATTTTTTTAGGATCAAGAATTTTGCTGACCTGATCAAAATAGGTTTTTGTGTTGTGTTTGATAGCCTCTTCGGTTAATGGCGGACGCGCCTTTGAACGGCCTGTCGGATCGCCAATACGTGCCGTAAAATCGCCAATTAAGAAGATGACATCATGACCTGCATCTTGAAATTCTTTGAGTTTTGAAAGCACGACTGCATGCCCAAGATGCAAATCGGGAGATGTGGGATCCATACCCAACTTTATTTTTAATTTCTTCCCGGTCTCTAATTTTTTTTCAAGTTCACCCTCAGGCAATACCTGTATAGTATTTTTTGCAAACGGATGTGCCATACATTACATTCCAAATAATCGAAGAATCAATTGACTCATATAACTGACGCCCAAGTAAAAGAGCTCATATAAATAGGGGCCAAAAAGTATATAAATTAACAGAGGTCCCAACATCAAAAATATCTGAATCTGTGGATTATAAAATGAGGTGCGTCGGGATACTGACCAAACAATAAATGATGCCAAATTAGTAACAAAATTGATCAGCATGAGAAACATTGATAAGTGCAATGTGGTCAATAATAAGGTATAAAACGCAACAATCATTGAGGGGGGTTGATTTCCGGCAGCAACAAGCTGATTGAAGTTATAGCCCAAAAGAACCATTATTACGACCGTAGAAGTGGCCACTACAAAGCTCATAAAGGTGTCTGAAAAGAGAGCGCAAAGACGCTTTGCACTTGCATAGCGTCCATCGATATTACTTAAATAGATAGGAATATGAACGCCCCAACCAGCACGGAGAAAACAGAGAACTGCAAGACCAATCATGTCAATATGCACAAACGGATCAAGCGTTAAGAATCCAAGCATTTCTGGAGTTGAATCCCCCATTTTTTTAGCCGTCCATGCTCGAAAGTATCCCAATAACGGAATCAACCAAAAATAGGTTATCAGAGAGGCTATTAATTTAATGAGTGACTTGGCTATATCAAGCGTCAAAAACATATATTTACTAATACTAAAAGGGCTTTATATCTGTACTTATTTTAGTGTAGGCAAAAAGGGATAGATGGTCAAACCCTCCCCGCTGTTCAGTCTTCGCTCCCTCCAGGAGCTTCCGTTTTCGCCCTTTGGGCTACTTCGGACGCGTCGCCTGACAGGCCGGGCCAGGCTCGGCCCATTCGCGCCTTTAGTTCTGAGCTCTGAGCTTGACGAAGAGACGAAGAGACGAAGAATCAGGGTCAGGATGAGCAGGCCCCGTTCCTGGCAGTCCTGAGTGAAATCGAAGGGTCGAACCACCCCGGTCAGGTTCCGTCTACATTGCCTTTGGCAACTACGTCGGACGGGCCCACCTGAAGGAATTGAGAAAAAATAGGATTCTAAGAAAAGAAAAATCCCTGGTCACCAAAACACAGGCTCGAAGCCTTCACGGGATCCAGGGATTTATTCATGTATAAAACATGAAATTTAAGAATTTATACAGTATAGTTTACCAAAAAAGTACGCTTATTCAACCATTTTTTTCGCCTCCGATCAACGCGAGGCCGATCATGCCTAACACCCCCATGCAATTGTTAACAATCTTAAATTTGCTACACTAAATATCAATAAACCTTAATTTCAAGAAATTTTTGAGTAAATAGTTATGGAAAAACGATTCGATCACATTATTGCCCAGCAGCAAGCACAAGAGCTTTGGGAGCGAGAGCAAACCTACACCGCCACCAACAATCCCGGGACTTTTTTTAGTGTTGATGCCCCACCACCCACTGTGTCTGGATCACTCCATATCGGCCACATCTTCTCCTATTCTCAAACCGACGTTGTCGTTCGCTATAAACGCATGAGCGGTTTTTCTGTCTATTATTCTTGTGGGTTTGATGACAATGGTCTTCCAACCGAACGATATGTTGAGAAGAAAATAGGCAAAAGCGCTCATCAGTTCTCTCGTTCAGAATTTATCAAACTCTGCCTTGATGAAACCCGTGAAGCCGAAGAGCAATTCAAGGCTTTATGGCAACGTATGGGCCTTTCCTGCGATTGGGCACGATGCTACTCAACCATCTCTGATCGCGTTCGCGCTATTTCTCAAGAATCATTCATCGAGCTTTATAAAAAGGGCTATATTTATCGCAAGCAAGAACCAGCGCTCTTCTGCACAACCTGCCAAACCTCCGTTGCTCAAGCAGAATTAGATGATATGGAAAAAGATTCTTTCTTTAACGATATCGTCTTTAAAGATCATAAAGGTAACGATCTTTTGATTGGGACTACTCGCCCTGAATTACTATCATCATGCGTCGCGCTCTTTTATCATCCGGATGATATTCGTTATCAACACTTGAAAAACACCAAAGCTATCGTACCTATTTTTGAATATGAAGTGCCGGTATTTGCCGATGAAGCAGTCGATCCTGAAAAAGGAACCGGACTTGTTATGTGCTGCACTTTTGGCGATAAAACCGATATTGAATGGTATAAAAAATATGCATTGCCGTACAAAGAATCGATCTTGCCATACGGCAAATGGGCTGACCATACCGGCATTCTTGCGGGACTTAAAGTTGAAGCTGCGCGCCAATTAATCATCGAAGTGCTCAAAGAAAACAATTTACTCATTCGCCAACGCCCGATTAAACATTCAGTTAATGTTCATGAACGTTGCAAAAAAGAGATTGAATATATCGAAGTGCCGCAATGGTTCTTAAACATCATGGATCACAAACAAAAACTTCTTGCGATCGCCGATGAGATCAATTGGTATCCTACATTCATGAAATCTCGCTACAAAAATTGGGTTGAAAATATTGGATGGGATTGGGGCCTTTCACGACAACGCTTTTTCGGCATTCCATTTCCCGCATGGCATTGCACACAATGCAAAGCAATCTTACTCGCCGATGAGAGCCAACTTCCAATCGATCCGCAAGAAACGGCATATCCCGGCAAAACATGTCCACATTGCAACAGCGCTGATATCAAGCCGGATACCGATGTTATGGACACCTGGAATACCTCATCCCTAACGCCATATATTTGTGCATCATATTTTTATGACAACATGAAATCGCCATTTAAGGACCCGCGCATCAAAGAATTTATCCCAATGGGCATGCGTCCGCAGGGCCATGATATCATTCGCACATGGGGCTTTTACACCATTCTTAAAACATGGATGCATCAAGACTCTATTCCGTGGAACAATATTGTTATAACTGGCCACGTACTCAGCGACACCAAAGAAAAATTGTCCAAGTCAAAAGGCCAAAAGGCGATGACGCCTGAAGAATTACTTGCACAATATCCAGCAGATGCAATCCGCTTCTGGGCCGCATCAGGCACACTCGGACAAGACACTGCATTCTCTGAACAACAGCTCAAAATCGGTCTACGTTTGATAACAAAATTGTGGAATGCATTCATATTCACCAAAGATCATATCAGTGCATATGAGCCATCCTTCGACCCCTCGCTTCATTCGATAAACTCAGGATCAGGGCTCAGGATGAGCGCCCCGGCGCACCTTGGTGTATGCAATGAATGGATACTCGATTCAGCAACTAAAGCACTCAGTTCATATCAATCGTATCTTGATAATAATGAATTTAGCTTAGCGCTCAACAGCATCGAGCAGTTCTTCTGGAATGATTTTTGCGATAATTATTTAGAGATTATTAAAGATCAACTTTTCAATCCAGATCTTTATGATGCGCAAGAAGTCGAAGCTACGCGCTACACGCTTTACACCGTTGGATTACGCATTCTCCAGCTCTATGCGCCATATTTGCCATTTGTTACCGAAGCAATCTATCAAGAGATTTATCGCAAAAGCGTTGCCGTAAGCTCCCTGCACCAAACGCGTTTCGATTCGATGCAAACAAATGCATATGGAGAAAGCGCACGCATAATGCATATGATTCTTGAAATCATCGGCACCGTACGCAAACTCAAAACTGAAAAGCAACTTTCACTCAAGGCAGATATCAGCACGCTCACCATTTATGGCTCCTCCTCGTTGCATGAACAACTCAAGAAATATGAGCAACTCATTAAGGGCTCAACGCGTGCACAAACAATCGCATATGAAACCACCAACCGTGAAGCGAATGCTCTTGAACAAGATTCCACCTCCGCTCTGCGAGCTACTTCGGACACGGGTGAATTGTGGCGCGCGCATGTTATTGTGAGTGAAGCGTCAGATAAAAAAGGCGCGTAAAACAAAATATTTTCTCCGTTCGCCCTGAGGGTTCTGAGTCAAGTCCTGAGTATAGCGAAGGATGCGACGAAGAACGTCTCGAACGGGTAACGGAGCAAAGAGACTTATTAAATGTGCACGCTTGATGTATCCCCGCACCCATTCGAGACATTTTTCATTTCGTCCTTCGTCTCGCTCAGGACTATGAAAAATCCTCAGGGCGAACGGGGACTGACAACTTTATTTTTTACGGATAGGTTCCATGATAAATATCAAAAACACACAACGAAAGATCGCAATCAATATCGCGCAGATAAATGAGGATGTGCAAACATTCTTGACTACGCTTGGTTATGAAGAATTTGATCTCGGCATCTGGATAACCACGGATGCCACCATTCAAAAATATAATCGAGAATATCGGCACAAAGATAAACCAACCGATATTCTCTCATTCCCCTATCACGATAAGCTCAAAGCCGGCAAACGCATTAAAGTCCAAGAACCCGAAGATGAAAATCTTGGCGATCTGATCATTTCCGCTGCATACGTAGAAAAAGATGCAGAACGCTTGGGCATTACGTTTGAACGCCGCATGCGCCGCCTCTTGGTGCATGGTATCTGCCATTTACTGGGCTATGATCATATGAAAGATTCTGAATACAAAGTTATGCTCGCCAAAGAACGAGAGCTACTTGAGAATGCATTTGGTAAAAAAGAAACTGCTGAAATCTTGGTTGGTGAAATATCGGAATAAGAACTCTTGATTGATGCTGCCTGGACAAATCTGCAATTCAATTACAGATTTGTCCAGGCAGCATCAATACAGTGATCAGGTGGACCATATCGAATGGACACAATTTTAAAATTTACCCTTAAAGCAGGGTATTTTGTCGTCTTTTTGATCATTTTTTTCAAAACCTTATGGACAAATCCGCAATTCAAATCTATATTTGTCCATATACCCTTAAAGCAAGGATCTAATCGATGATTCCACGTACACTATCCACCAAAATTATAGAATTAAGCCAAAAACTCCCGGTTATCGCCCTCCTTGGTCCGCGACAATCAGGAAAGACCACACTGGCAAAGGCGATTTTCCCAAATCATACCTATGTATCGTTAGAAGATTTTGATATCCTACGTTCAGCTCTTAATGAGCCGCGAGTTTTTTTGAATTCATTTCCTAATGAACACGGAATCATTATTGATGAAGCTCAAAATGCGCCGGAACTTTTTTCTTATATTCAAAGAATTGTTGATGAAAAGAAAGTTTATGGATACTTCATATTAACCGGATCACAAAATTTTTTACTTAATGAAATGATAACGCAGACGCTTGCCGGAAGAATCGCTCTTTTTACCCTATTGCCCCTTTCACAAAGCGAATTGCAATTAAGTAATTATCTTGCATCCGATAGCAATGGCGCGATGTTCTTAGGATCTTATCCACGCATTTTTGATGAAAATATTTCTCCGATTGACTGGTATCCCGCCTACATTCGTACATACCTTGAACGAGATGTGCGCCTCATGAAAAACGTTGGCGATCTATCTACGTTTCAGCATTTTCTAAAACTATGCGCTGCACGCATCGGACAACTCGTAAACTTGACATCACTGTCAAATGATTGTGGCATCACTGCAAACACTGCTAAGGCCTGGCTTTCTATACTTGAAGCAAGCTACATAGTATTTCAACTGCAGCCGCATCATGCCAATTTCAGCAAGCGACTAATAAAAAGCTCCAAAATATATTTCTATGATACGGGTCTTGCCTGCGCCCTCCTCGATATTGATTCGCCGGAACAACTGGATAGACATTATTTAAAGGGCGGTCTTTTTGAATGCTATATAATCAGCGAAATCATGAAAACCTACTACAATGTTGGTCGCATGCCACGCTGCTATTTCTGGCGCGACAAAACAGGCAATGAAGTCGATTGCATTCTTGAAAAGGGTATCGCATTGACCCCGATCGAAATAAAAGCAGGACAAACTATTAATAGCGATTTTTTCAAAGGACTTTTGTATTGGGATTCGCTTGCGAATGCAGATCCACGCAATAACATTCTGATTTATGGAGGAACCCGGCCGCAAGAGAAGCCCACCGGCCACATATTAGGATGGAATAATTTCACGGATCATATTAAAACGTTAATTTAAACATTTACTGGGCTATGATCATATGAAAGATTCTGAATACAAAGTTATGCTCGCCAAAGAACGAGAGCTACTTGAGAATGCATTTGGTAAAAAAGAAACTGCTGAAA
>Ga0181527_1004933_pt1 | contig 11261 bp, 10 predicted proteins | sample PEATcosm2014_Bin_30_FD_119762 | JGI IMG/M metagenome (GOLD analysis project Ga0181527, IMG submission 119762) | Peatland microbial communities from MTU Mesocosm Facility, Houghton, MI, USA - PEATcosm2014_Bin06_60_metaG | ecosystem: Environmental > Terrestrial > Soil > Wetlands > Peat | place...
ATATCGGAAGGCCCGTGGGTTTCGCCTGCGAGGCCATCGCAGCGAGGACCATTCCTAGCCGGCACCCAATAACGCGCCCTAGCCCTGTCCCAGGGCAGCCCCTGTCGCCGCGCCCGCTGTCATGGCTTTCAGGAAAGATCGCCTTTTTCGGAAGCGTGGCCGGCACATTGGCTGGAGATGCAGGGCCCGCGTGCGCTGTCTTGCCGGAATCCTGCAAAACGAGAGCGGTGCTGGTGAGAAGGCCGCCGATCACAAGACTCCAGACGCACAGAGCGCCCGGGCGGTACTTCGTAATACACACCTTGGAGGAGATGTCGAAAACATGATGGAGTAAAATGGTCGTTGAGAGTACGTGCGGATTGCGATGCCAGTCCCTTCCTGGATCGAGATGGCCTGGAGTGGATCGGCCAGCCGTTCGAGGCAACGCCCGCGGGGATTCAGCGAACGCTGGTCGTGAGGGGGCGCGACGAAGTTGAGGTGGCGGCGCTTAGGGCCTATCGATCTCAGCTGAGGTCCTGGTCGGCCAAGGAGTTGAAGTATGCGATTGCGCACGATCCCAGCCTCAGAACGCCGGCGCTGGAGACATTCCACGCCAAGATCATCCTCGCCGATTCAGACCGGGCTTATATCGGGTCGGCCAACATGACCCGGTGGTCGCGGGACTATTCCTTGGAGTGCGGTGTGATCATTTCAGGTCCGTGCGTCAAGCCCGTGGCAACGCTCCTCGACGCAATCGTTGCGATTGCCAGTGAAGAACCCAGCCAAGAAAACGCATAGCTTGGCGGGATGGGCTCGTGTCGCGCGCTCTCAGGACAGAAGGCCTCTTCCGGTTCGAGCAGGAGTATGCATTCGCCTACAGAACGATGAGTTCACCAATGCCCTGCAGACCACCGATTTGGACGTCCTGGTATGTGACTTGTTGAATCGGGGCAGACGGCACCCAGCAGAAGCGGTATTCATCCTGGTACGTGTACCGAAAATGCTTGACGAACGGAACGAAAACCTCTGCTTTGGCTGGCAGCAACGGATCGATGTAGATGGCAGCGCCATCCGTCATTGGCACGCCGCCAAAGATCTGTCGCGTGGCCTCGCGCAGCATCTCGGTGAACCGCGGGCGATCGCGAATGACGACGCAGGCATCGGCTGAGAAATCGACAAAAAGACGTGGTTCGACAGAATTGGTGACGCAATAAAGCCAGTAATCGGTGGGCGACGTGAACTTGACGTCAATTCGTTGCTCCGGTATTGCCGCCGGCACGTCCTCCGGGTTCTTGACAATCCGCATGACCTCATCGCGGGAGAGGGCGAGCGCGAAACTCAGTGTGAGTTCGTCATCCCTGACGGCGCCATTGTGGTCCGAACCAGCAAAATAGCTTGCCGGCTGAATGCGCAAAGCACCAGCTTGGTAGAGGCGCTCCATGTAAGTGCGTTTGCCGAACTTGATAATGACTTCGCCCGGTTTTAAGGCGAGGCTGGAAAGGCGCTTGGCCGCTTTCGCTGCGATTTCGGAGGCGAAATTCGGCAGAGACTCGGAATGCAGAACCTCGTGTGTGAATCCGGCTGGGTAGGGGCCGTACCGGAGTTGCAACTCTTCGAGCATGTGGGTGAATTTTTCAATCCAGACGGCCGATTGGTCCGTCACGGGACCGGGGCCGATCTTCCCTTCCGGGCTCAAAGACAGGATGTTCAGAAAGATGTCGCGAATGCGCCGGTTGAGTTCCTGCTGCGAGAGATGGCGCGCGTATCGATGCATGTCATACTGCCGCCGCCAGGCAATATGGCGCTGCATCGGCTGGTCGGCGGATCAGTTTGGCAGAGACGGGTCCCAGGCCTGCGACGCCGAAAACGGAGTCGCGCCCATGTTCATTTTTGTGCGCAAGCTGATCCTCTGTTCAAATTCTAAGGGTGATGCGGCTTGCGATCAACCCATCGGCGGAGGACGGGGAGACCTGTTCGCTGGCGGCATACCCTGGATAATAAATGATGGATGGGGCCCCGGAGGGCTGAGTGGGCATACGCGTGACATGACTTCGATCGAACGGGTCGGGTTCTTTCATTTTGGCAGCGATAGGAAGGACGATCCGGTGGGATCGCTCGAAGCGAAAATCGCGGAGTGCGCAGCGCACCAGACAGGCAACAGCCTGATGGTTCTTCCAGAGGCGTTCAACGTCCGGGGCGGATTTTACGCCACCGACCCAGCGCTTGATCTCGATGCATTTTCGCGCCTCCAGGCCCTTTCAGTTCGCCATGGCATCACTTTCGTCGCCGGCATAATCGATCGGCTAGGGGGATCGAATTTGGCGTGCCTGATCGACGGAAATTGCCCGCCCGTGGTTTTGTCGCGCAAACAAGCGGGCGGGCGCGATTGCCTCTATACCCCGTCGTCTGGGGACCACACAATCGCCGCGTTGCTGGCCGGGATTGGGATTACAGCTTTGGTATGTGACGATGCCGGATACGCGGCGCGCGCTGAGGCGGATCGCGCGCGCGCCGCCCGGAATGTTCTCTGCGTGCCGGCATATATGACGATCACCGATTCGACCGCGATAGCCAATCTCTGGGCCCATTCCATTACCGTTATCCTAGCGAACGGCTGCGCCAGCTACCCCAGCGTGATTCGTCATGAAGGTCGCGAATACCGGTCCACGCGCTATCGCCTGAAAAACGAGATTGCGCTTTGTGATTTGTGAGGGAAACGGGAGCTTCTGAAGCAGTGGCATATTTGGATGTCGAATCCGGACACAGCAGCCAACGGCGTCGTACCCAATCGCGGCCGGATATCGCGGCGTAGCAATCCTTCGTAGTCCTGAAAGCTCTTGGGGCACAACGGTAGTTTGGCGCAGACCTCAAGCCACCGATCCAAATACTGATTCAGTGTCTGCTTCGAGGAATTCAGATTCCAGCCGCGGTCACGTTCGCTCAACATCTTGTTCAGATGAGATTGGGCATGCCGGAGTCCTCGTGAACAGTCTGGTTCGCGTACTTTTCGCTTTTTCGATTCGGGCTCCCGCCGTTGTACACGCGCACCAACCAGGTGCGGTCGCCGCGCCGGACGATCTGGCCGACTTTCCGTGCCATAGAGACACCTCCACAGCGTCGCGGCACACGGATGGCACACTCCGCCTGGCTATTGGGTTGAATGGTTGAAAGTTATGGAGATAGGCACTGATCGGGGTTCAGTCGCACCGCCATTCCGGTGCGTTCGATGGTGCCCCAGGCTACCCCGGGCCCGCTGCACACAGGCTTGGCAGGGACCACGATTCAACGGTGTCAGTGGAGGAGTTGCATAATTCAGCGGAATTCGTTTACCCGGCCCACTCCCTATCTGAAACGGTCGTGGTAGCAGCGATCCCTTTCAGAGCTGCGCCGAGGCCAACAACAAGGGCGAACCCGTCCGGGCCTGAACCAAGAGCGAGCAAACGGGAATGACCTCCTTCGTATCGACCAGGAGATCCGCCACTGGGATCGAGTTCGAAGACTGCAATCATAGAGACGTTGGGCCAGTGCGTCCTGCACCACTGGCTTGTGGGCTCGTAAACCGGAGGGACGGCCTGACCAATCCCCACCCACATTAGCTGTCTTGCCCGGCAAAATCCGATCACCAGCCAATGATCAGCAGAGGATCGCCGATAAACCGCATCGCATATTGCTTCGCCACGAATTACGCACGCGGGCCGACTCAGCGCTAAGCTTTCCCTCGCCCGAACCTGACGGAGCGTCGCGCAATCCTGCTTAAAGTCCGCCACGGTGAAGTCGTAGACCTCGGGCTCCTTCAAGAACGCATCCGCCTGCATGTGGGTTTCGAAACCAAGCAGCCTGCGAGCTGAGCGGCCGTAATGGCACGGGACCGGTATGCTTCGAGTGCCAGGCTTTCAAGGGCCGCGCGAGGCAGATCCGTCCACTTCGTTTCCAGTCCCTGTGCGATGTCTTCCGGCAGATCGAACGTGATCAGCATGGCCCTTCAGCCATTATCTCAAGGCACGGCTCTTTCACCACATGCTCGCTTCCGAAGCATCATGAGACCGTTTTCGCAACTAACGCATTTGATACCGTCCCAACGGGCGACTGGACAGGCCGTCCTTTTCGAGGGGAACCCGTCTCGCGCGCCGGAGCCTTCCGCGGCGCCGGGGCGGCCTTCCCGACGCAGGGAATAGTCACCAGGTCCAACTCGTCGTGAACATCGGTGGCCGGCGCCAGGTAGCGCATCGTGGTCTCCAGGGACTTGTGGCCCATCCAGTGCTGCACGGTCCGTACATCGAACCCCCTGCGTAGCATTCCCGTGGCATAGGTCGAACGAAAAGTCTTCAGATCAAACTTTGTCGGATCGAGTTTGGCGCGCTTCGCGATGGATTTGCAGTGATCGAGCATGTGCTGTTCGCGGTTTCCGGTAGGGGATGGGAACACAAATTGGCAGTTCGGGCGATGCGCATGCTTCCGAAGCTCGTCGATGAGTTCCACCGGGGCCGGAATCTCACGATCTTCCCATCGCTTCGGGTAGAATCCCAGTTCCGGTTTCGAGGTCACCCTCACAGTCCGCAACTCGAAGTTGATGTCGCTCCAGCGCAGGAACATCACTTCCTGCTCGCGGAAACCGGTCAGCAGAAACGTGGCGAACAAAGCGCGTTCCGCATCGGAGCAGGCTGCAAAGAAGCGGGCAAGCTCCTCGTGGCGGTATATCTTTACAAGCGGCGTGATGCGCTCCGGTAGCGACAGCTCTTTCGTGATCCCGCTCCTACCATGGCGTTTGAGAAACTGCGCAACGATGACCGCGTTGTGCAGGATCGTATTGGATCCCAAGCCATGATCTTTCTTGAGCGTCACGACGAAGCGCGTTAGGTCGTCACCGGAGATCGCGTCGATCGAGACGCAGTCGCGGAAGAACTCCCCGAAGCGGTTGAGCACGGCTTCATATTTGCGATGAGTGTTGGGCTTTTTTAGCGCCTCGATCTGCTCCAGGTATTTGGTGATGGCGACGTGCAACGCAGGCTTCTTGACAGTTTCGCCGCCTGTTTCAAACCCGGGGATTCCCAGTTTGCGGCCTTCCAGTTCATGGTGCTTGCGCCGCTGTACCTCAAGTGCCTGAGCGGCGGTGACGCCAGCACTCACACGGCGGCGAGTGCCGCCCACGTACCACTCGACATAGTAGCGGCCGTCGGCGATGGCGTTCCAGTCGTAGTTGCCTTTGGCATTCCGGGGGATGGAAAACATCTTCCATCGGCCGTCAATTTTGATGCGTTTGACGATGTTGACTCGCGACAAAATGTCTCTCCTGCGAGCCGCATCTTAGCGGACAGCAAGGGAGACAGCACGTGGTCTAAATGACAGAAAATAAAGGGGGTGGGTAGAAGCTGGCATTCTACCACTGAATTACTCCCGCACGCAGGGGTTCAGCCACACTATAGCACATCGATTTGGGCTCGGTGACTGGCTATCGGACTTCCAGCAGAGCCCAGCCAGGCAGCGACGCGGGCTTGTTGTTCAAGAACACGATGCGGCGGGTCTTGGGGAATGGCAGATTCGAACCGATCGCCTTGCCATAGAGCGACACCTGTTGCAAGATCTGGCGGTAGGTGGGATCGCCGGTGTCGAGCCAGGCGCTTTTGCTCAGCAGCCCGCCGCCCCAGCCGAGCGAGAGGAGGCAATGGCCGGCCTGGCGCGCATCGGCCAGCCGTTTCTCCAACTCATCGATTTGGCGGGCGAGCAGATCGAGGCCCGTCCAGGTGGCGTATTGCTTGTGCGCCGCCAGCAACCGCGCGGCGTAGTCGTTGGCCGCTTCGAAGATGCGGCTGCGATCGAACGATTCCTGCCAACGGATCACCCGGCGGATCTCCGGTTGGTTGAAGAACGTCTTCTCCCACCAATCGCCTTCGAAAGCGAAGCCGGGCGGCGCCATCTCGACGAAGACCGGCGTGCTGTCGTCCGGGCGCGAACCATCCACCGTTCCGCGGGGGATCTGCTTCCACCCAAGCGTGTAAGAACCGCCGCGGGGCAGCAACGTGGAGACACGCAGCAGATACACTTTGAATCCCGCGTGGCTCACCGGCGCGGAGTCCGCCACATTCACCAGCCGCATGCGGCTCGCGCCAGCATTGCCCAGAGCCTGTTCTTCCGGGGCTTCCGCCAGACGCCGCGGCACGCGCTCGCCCTGCGTCCGAACGGCAACATCGTTCAACATGCCGCTCTTCCAATTGGCGGAGACCATGCCAGTGCGCAGGGCGCCCTTGATGGCCGTTCCGGGCAAATATGGCCCCGAAGCGCCCGTGCAGAACGTGGGGATGTGCAGGCTCTCGCCGCTGGCGCGATTCCAATAGGCGGAATAAGCCGGCGATTCGAAGGGAATGCGGCGGCCCGCGAAGTTCTGCGCGAACCCGCCCCAGGAGGCGAAATCCAGCTTATCGGCGCGCTTCAGTTGCGACAGGTATCCATCGAGGCGCGGCCCCTTCGCCAGCAGGCGGAAGATGCGCCACTGGTCGAGGACGTTGACCTGGTCCTTCCAGACCATGTAATCGATGGGCGACAGCTTGCGTCCGTCGCCAACGAGCAGAGGCGTTAGACAAGTCAGGTGATATCTCATACCGCTCCCTCACGGTCGCGGCTCGGAAGGTCGCGGGTCGGAAGGTCGCGGGTCGGAAGGTCGCGGGTCGGAAGGTCGCGGGTCGGAAGGTCGCGGGTCAGACGAGGCAGCGGAATCGACAGAGCGAAACCCGCGCGAAACACCGGGTGCGCGAAACCATCGGGCGCCACGTCCGGCGCCGCGCCGCGGATGATGTCGCCCGCCACCAGCACCGACCCTTCGGTCACCATCTGCAATTGTTTCTTGCGCTCGCCGAATCCGGCCGGGCTGTCGATGCGGCCGCCGCGCGCAATGACGGTATAGTTGCCGCGTTTCCAATCGACCGCGTCATGCGGGCCGGGAGTGAACAGGGACAGGAGCCAGTGTTCGGTGGTAGCGGCATCGGGCTCCGATAGTTCCTGAGCGGGCGAAGGGGCGAGGGGGCGAGCGGGCGAGTTGGGCTCGGACGCTGTTTCGATTGGTTCCTGAGGGGGCGAGGGGGCGAGGGGGCGAGGGGGCGCGAGCACAAGTTCGGGGAGCATGCCTTCGGTGAATTCCGGTTGGGCGCTCCGTCCCCAGCCGCGGGCGCGTTCTCCGCCGAATCCGGAATCCGCCAGCAGCCGCAGCGCGCCACGCACCGGTTCGGACCAGCGTGCGTGCGCCGCGTCGCCGGAAAACGACATGATCGCCCACAACCCCGCATCGCGGCGGAATTCGATGCAGCCTGTCGAATGCCGTTCGGCATTGCCCGTGAGCCGATCGATGGCCGCGCTCCACCGCACACCGATGCGGAACGGTCCCAGTTGCCCGGCCGGCAGGAGGCACTCGCTGGCGCCATCCACGGTCCACTGGTCCTCATGCGGCGGCTGCCCGCCGAGCAAAGCCGCCACCAGCGGCAGCGGAATGAAACGCGCGCTTTTCCAGCGCGTCTTGGCGGCGCTCACTTGAGCCATGGGTGGCCAGATGCTGCGCGGCGGCACGATGAAGGCAGTCTCGCCCTGAAAAGGGAAACAGGAACTGAAACGCACGGCCGGCCCTTCGGGATGGCGCGCGGTGGCATCCAGCCACGCATCGCGCATGCCGAGTGTGGACATGGCGGCAGTCACCGCGGCGTACAACGAATCGCTGTGATAGATCGGATCGACGCGATTGCGCGCGCCCGAATCCGGTCCCGAGCGCCAGGGGCCGGCGGGACGGAGCTTGACGATCAGACCTGGGTTCAAGCGAGGGCTCATCACTCCTCGTGCAGGAACGAAAAGGCGGCCTCCTGGAAGCCGGTCTGCAAGGCAGCCAGATCGACGCCGGCTCCCAGATCCTTCTGCGCCGCGCCGGAAGCATAGTAGTTCTTGCCGCGCCAGGTGAGCTTCAGGTTTGCCAGGCGCACGCGGCCGCTGCCGCGCGAACCGCCGCCACCCAGGCTGTCGTCTTCGAGCATGCGCAGACCTTCCAGCACGCGCAGAAACAGAGGCGCATCTTCTTCGCAGAGCACATCCATCACCAGGCGAATGCGGAAGCGCGCCCCGGCGGGCACACGCTCCAGAGTGCGCGGATTCGCCTGCGAGGTGATGCGGTCGATGGCGTTCTCGCTCTTCACCTCGGTGAGCTCGTCGTCGAGGTTCTCGCGCATCTGCGCGGTAATGCTGTCCGGATCGAGCGGCGCGTCGTAAACCGCGAGACGCGCCGGAGTGGCCTGCGAGCTTTCGAGCGAATCGCCCGAGGCGCGGTCCATGCGGCCCGGGTTGCGCCCGAATATGAGGCAGATCTCATCGTCGGGACGATCGCTCTGGTGGATGCGGACTTCCTGTCCCTTGCGCTTGGAAAGATATACCAGCTCGGCGGGCACAGCCAAGCCGGATGACTGCTCCAATAAGGACCGCAGCTTGCCGCGCAGGGAACTACCCGGCACGTAGGGGCGGCCGAAGGCGTCTTTGACCACCGGGTTGTCGGACCCGCCGATCTCGAGCGAACCCTTGCCGGCGCCGACGTGGAGCCCGGTCTCGCAGTGCAGCTCGCCTTCCAGGATCAACTTGCCTAAGAATTTCAGTTCGGTTTGCGTGGTGTGCGCGCTCATGTCGATTTACTCGTTGTAGGCCACGATGGCCTCGAATAGGTCCCGAAAACGTTCGTAACCGCGCGGATCGTTCTTGCGCGTGACTTGCAGAAGCAGCTTCTCCAACTGGTCGAGGCTGCGCAAGCCGTGGCGCGCGATGGTGTAAGCCAGGCGCGCGCGGAGCATCACGAATTCGTGCTGGCGCTCGCTATCGGGCGCCCGCACGGCCCGCCGCACGGCGCTGTACAGGCGCCGCAACTGGCTCTTGGTGCCGGAGTCCATGTCGCGCATGCGGCTGACGATGCCGTGCGCCTGGTTGTCCAGATAGAGGCTGTCCGCCATGAGTTTTTCCAACTCGATCTCGGGCGGACCTTCGGGGCGTCCGCGGTCACCGTAGCGGTCGCCCCGGTCGCCGCGGTCGCCACGGCGGTCATCGCGCCGGTCGTCGCGACGCCCGCCGCGATCCGGTCCGCGCCCTTCGCCGGGCCCTCGGCCGCTTTCGCCGGGCCCTCGCCCACCTTCGCCGGGCCCTCGCCCACCGCCCTCGCGCGGCGGACGGTTTTCCCTTGTCTGCTCTTGTTCTGGCATCTTAGTTAACCTCAATAACCGCTCCCTGACGGTCGCGGCTCAGTAACCGCTTGCTGACGCGCGCGGCTCAGTAACCGCTTGCTGACGCGCGCGGCTCGGAAAACGCTATACCTCGGTCATCAATCGGGCCCACTCCAGGGCCACCAGCCCGGCGGGCCGCAGCTTCACTTCGGCCGACTTGCGTCCCACGATTTCGTTGGTCAAATGCGTCCGCAGTTTCTGGAATTCGCGGTCGCGGGTGCCGCTCAGAATACGGGTCAGGCGGCGCTGAAAGCGCCAGGTGCGCGTGGGTCCCTCGGCCTCTCCGCCATCGCCGTATGCCTGCTTCTGGTAAAAACTGCGCAGCCCCATGAGGAGCTGGCGCGAGAGCCGGGAATCGCCAGCCAGCTTCACCACGGTATCTTTCAGATCCGCGGCGTCGGCCAGTTGCTTCCATTCCAGGATGCGGCCCAGCACATAAATGCAGTCCTTATCGGCGGCCTTGGCCAGCTCCAGGTTGCGTCCGGCATCCTGGTACACGGCGTTGATGGGATAGTGCATCTCCGGCGCGAGCGCCACCGCCATGGTAATGGTCTTGCCTTCGGGCCCCGGAAAATCCTTCAGGTTCTCTTCGGTGAAGCGGTGGAAGAGGCGCTGGACTTCGCGCGCCAGCAGGAGCAAGGCGTCCCAGCTTCCATAGACGGCGAAATCGTCGCCGCCGGAATAAAGGATCGTGACCTTGCGCCAGAACTCGGGCATGGAGCAGAGCACTTCCAGCTCGCCGGCGAAGAACTGTTTGTAGAGCACGGAAAGCTGCACGTGCTCTTCGATGGTGGTGAGCCGGCGCAGGCGGACGCCGAAGCTGTCCACATCGCCCCGGAGCACGCCCCACAGCGAGCGGCCTTGCGCGCGCCGCGCCAGGGTGGCCACGGTAGCCGCCGAGCGGCCGTCCTCACTGGGAGCGGCGTGCCGCGCCAGAGTGATGCCTTCGAGCGAGAGGTTGGTGGTGAGGTTCCAAGTCTGTTTGCCGGCGCCGGGATGCACCATGGCGGGCGTCTCCGGCGACCAGCCGATGACACTGGCCTCACGCACGTTCAGCCCCAGCTCCTTCGAGAAATAGGCGTCCACATCGGCTGGCACAGCCGAAGCGAATGGCTGGAACGCCTGGGCGCCGGCGGCCGCGAGGGGAGTGGCCCGCTTGTGCTGCAACTCTTCGTTCAGCCGCTTGCGCACCACGCTCCAATCGCCGAGGTTTTCGGTGACGCTCCACAGCAAGGTGAGGTAGCCGCCGCTCAGTTCGGCAAGCTGCCGCGCCGCGCCGGCCAGGAACTCCTCCGCCGGGCGGCGCGATTCGCCCGTCAGGACCAGCAGGAACTGTCCGCCCCCGCTCGAGCCGAGCAGAATGCGAGCGAGTCCGAATTCGGCGAGCAGGGCCCGCGGCAGGACCTCGCACAGCAAGGTGATCCATTGCGAACGCCCCGCGAGAAGCTCCTCGCCATTCGACCGCGCGGGCACCGCTCCGCCGGGCGGGGACAGGAGGAACTCCTCTATGCCCAGGATTTTCCCTTGCAGAAGGATCTGTTCGGACATCTAGAAGATAGGCCTTGAGAATTCCCCACTGTAGCACAGCGCGGCGGGCGGGACGCGGCGATGCGGCGACGCGGGGACTGAGCGGGCGAGGGGGCGAGCGGGCGAGGGGGCGAACCGGACGCGGCGACACGGAGACACGGGGACGCGGAGACACGATCCGGAGCAGGGACAGCTTGGGCGTGGGAAGCGGGTCGAGAGCGAAGTTGGAGGAGATTTGGGGTCACATTATAGCTTTGGGGGGCCTCCGGTGTCGCCGGAAAAGGGATTCGCGTTGGGATTTTGGGGTGCATCCCGCACCCATCCCCCGTCTGGGGCATTGCGTGGCTCAGGAAATTGGGTTCGATTCGTTTTTTCCGATTTGGGGGTAAGGGGAGGGGTTTCCGGCTGGCTGGACGCGGCCTCGGCGGCTGCAGCTTCGGCGGCTGCGGCTTCTGCCTGGCGGGCGCGGCGCTCGTCCTGCATCATGCGCAGTTCGCGGAGGGCGCGGGAGAACTCACGCTG
>Ga0181527_1004938_pt1 | contig 11255 bp, 6 predicted proteins | sample PEATcosm2014_Bin_30_FD_119762 | JGI IMG/M metagenome (GOLD analysis project Ga0181527, IMG submission 119762) | Peatland microbial communities from MTU Mesocosm Facility, Houghton, MI, USA - PEATcosm2014_Bin06_60_metaG | ecosystem: Environmental > Terrestrial > Soil > Wetlands > Peat | place...
CCGATCAGCTCCTCGAGCCACGTGGTTCCGGCGGTCTTGAGGTGCACGCCGGCGTCGAATTTGCGGAGCGCCCGGCGCATGGGCGCGTAGATGGAAAACTTGTCGCTGCCGGAATGGACGCTCAGCTTGAGGTTGCGCGGAAGCTGGTACTGGCCGGTGGCGTAGGCGATCACGGCGAGGTCGTCGTTGAATTCCTTGGCAAACTGCGCGAGGTCGCCAACGTAATCCACGCCTTTGTTGAAGCGGCCGGTGAACTTGGGCGCAATGGTCTGGATGGGAATTTTCTCATCGGCGATGGCCGCGAGAATGACGAGCAGCTCGGGAGGAGTTTGCGGCGAGTCGGTCTCGTCCATGGAAACTTCCGTCACGAAATGGCCGGCGCCTTTGCGCTCCGCGACGTGGCGATAGATGCGGCCGGCTTCCTGGACGGCGAAGAGGTACTTGGCGGCAACCGCCTCGACCGATTGCCGCGTGGTCGCAAATGGCGCGGCGATTCCGGGGACGCTCAAGCGCCCGATCAGCTCCGGATGCCGGCCCACGAACGCTGCTACGTCCGCCGCCGGGGCGGGCTGGCCGATGGCCGAGGCGACGTCCAGCGTATAGAAATCGCTGGCGTCGATGAAGCGGTCCACGGTGCCCAGGTTGATGTGATCGGCATCCACGTGGTAGGGATGTTTCCAGCCCAGTTCACGGACGGCCGCATCGGCGGCGACCCGCACGCTGGCCGGTTCGGAACCGACGATGAGGTGCTCGCGATTCGACTTGTTCCAAACGGGGATCACGGTGACGCCGGACTTCTCGGCCATGACGCAAGCTGTCAGTTGCGCCTTGGCCTGATGCGCGAAGCGGTCTCCCACTCCAATCGAGAACTTCTCTAGTGTAAGCATGAGTACCGGAAAACCTTATTGTAGCGCCGGCGTTCTTCGCCGCCGGTGCTATTCTTGTGATTCAGGAGGCTGGATAAAATATGGCGGCATCGATTCTAAACGAAGAGAGCTGTGTGGTCCGCGCGACAAACAAACAGAAGGGGCGCACATGCTGGCTGGCCCCGGAAAAGGCGGCGGTTACCAACCTGTATTACGGCAGAATTATTCTCGATTCCGGCGACGCCCCGCTCGAATTCTCGACGGGCACGCACGAAACCGGCTTGGTCTGCCTGAATGGCCGCGCCGCGGTGGAGGCGGCGGGGAAGAGCTTCGAACTGGGCCGCTACGACGCGCTGTACGTTCCACGAGACTCGCAAGTCCGCGTGGCCCCGTTGGACGCGGGCTGCGACCTGGCGGAACTTTCGGCGCCGGTCACCGGCCAATACCCGCTGCAATTCGTCTCGTTCGCCGACGTGCTCCGCGACCCGACCCTGCATTTCAAGACCGGCGGCCCGAACGACCAGCGCGAACTCCACATCCTGATCGGCAAGAACGTGCAGGCCGGCAGAATCGTGACCGGCGTGACCTTCACCAAACCGGGAAACTGGGCCTCCTGGCCGCCGCACGAGCACGCCGCCATGCTCGAAGAGGCCTATCTGTACATCGATATGCCCGCGCCCTCCTGGGGCCTGCAGCTCGTTTACACCGATCCGCAGAGGCCGGAACTGGTGGTGGCGGTGCGCGAAGGCGATGTGGTGGCGATGCCCGTGGGCTACCATCCCAACGTGGCTGCGCCCGGCAGCGCCATCGGTTTCATGTGGATGATGACGGCCTACCGCGAAGTGGCGGACCGCCAGTTCGGCGTGGTCAATGTGCAGCCGGAATACGCCAAGGGCGGGTCCGGGTTGGAAGCCGCGCACGGCAAGAAGTAGGGGCCGGGCATGTCCGGCCCCTACCGCGACGGGGCGGCCAACACCCGATCCGTGGCCGCATCGATTCCGGACACCGCGCCGCACAGCTTGCGACTGGCCGCCCATAGTTCTTCCGCTAGCGAGAGATCGGCGTCGGCGGCATCGCCGAACGACCCGCGAGCCGGATGACGGGCCAGCGCCTGACGCGCCGTATCCGCCGAGGCCTTTGGAAGACACTGCTCCACCGTTGCCAGGACACTCCCGAGCAGCGCCGCGCTGCGCCGGTACCGCTCCGCCGGACCGAGCCCGCGAACGGCGGGATCCAATTCCAGAATCCGATCGCAGAGCGCCAGTTCCCGCTGGGATGTTTCATCGGAGGGGTTCCAGCGTAAGGCACCGCGGAAGGCCTCGCGCGCGGAGACGTACTGCTCCCCGGCAAATTCGGCCGCTCCCAGCCCGGAGTATGCTTCCGCGTCGCGATTGTTCTCGCGCAACAGGCCGCGGAATACGTCCGCCGATTGTCCCGGTGATCCGTAATCCAGCAATAGGCGCCCGACGCGCTTCTGGGCGGCCGTATCGTGTGGAACATAACCAATAATCGCCAGCAACTCCGCCGTTGCCTGAGTTCTCGATCCCGCCTTTTCCAGGAAGGCGGCCAGCTCAAAGCGAACCTGAACCTGGTTGGCTACCTGGTCGGCTGGCCAGGAGCCGTAAATGGCGCGGTGGTAACAGGTGACGGCGTCCGCCGTTCTCTCTTGCCGAGCCGCGATCCTGGCTAGCCCGAGATTGGCGCGGCCGTTGGTGGGGTCCCGCCGCAGCACCTCCTCCAGGTACACGGAGGCTTCCTCCAAGCGGCCGGTTTCCACCAGCGTCAGGCCCAGGGCAAGCCGGTAGTCGCGGTTGACTGGCGACACGGAAAGCGCGTTTCGAAACTGCTCGACGGCTTCCTGATTGCGATCGTGCAGCACCAGGTCGTTGCCCGCCTTAAAGTACCCATCGGCCCTGGCCGCGCGTTCGGAACGGTAGTAGTAATTCAGAAAACCCACCAGCAGCAGCGCCGCGAGCGTGGCGGCAATCAGGCTGGGCAGGAACGCACCCGAGCGGCGAGTCACCGAATGCGCCGGTTCGGGAACCGCTTCCTCCGTGCCGGTCACGCCATAGGCGCGCAGGATGCCGCTGAGAGAAACCACGCCCCGCAGGTTGCGGACGTTGGTCCGGCTCACCACCGGCAGCACGTTCAGCTTGGCTTGCGCCATGTGTCTCAAGGCCGCATCGAGCGGCTGATCCACGTGCAAGTGAGGAAAGTTTTGCACCGTGAGCGGCTCGCTGGAATCGTAGCCGGGCAGCGTCTGGGCCAGCGTCCAGTCGCCGTGCCCCTCCGCCACGTGCTTCTGCAATCGAGCCAGGGACACCATGCCCAGCAGGCCGTGTTCGCCCACGACCGGGGCGGCATTGCGCTCTTCGTCGAGAGACTGGGCCGCGTCCTCCACCGTGTCGCCGGCGGAAAAGACTTGTTCGGCCGGAGTCAAGGCGGCCCAGACGACCGGCATCCCCTGGCGGTCGCGGGCTCCCGCGGGCAGGTGGATGCCATCCTGGTGCTGAAGAGCTTCATAGATGGGTTCGCGCTGCAGGTGGTATGAGATGTAAAAGCTGATGAGGTTGGAAATCATGAGCGGCACGATGATGGAGTAATCGCGCGTCATCTCGAAGATCATGATCACGGAAGTGAGCGGCACGCGGACGATGCCCGCGAAGGCCACTCCCATTCCCACCAGCGCGTAGGCGCCGACGCTGCCGGTATAGTCCGGCAGCAGGTGGTGGGCCACGCTGCCCGCCGCGCCGCCCATCATAGCTCCGATGAACAGGCTGGGGCCGAAGATGCCGCCCGCATTGCCGGTGCCGTAGCAGGATGCGGTGGCGATGAGCTTGAGCGGCACCAGCAGGGCCATCAGCCCAAGGGCCATTTGGCCATTCAATGCCAGGCTGACATTGCCATAACCGACCCCCAGGACCTGCGGCACAAACCATCCCATCACGCCGACCAGCAAGCCGCCCGCCGCCGGCTGCAACCACTCGCTCCACTTGGGCAACTGCAGAAAGCGCTTTCGGATGAAGAGCAGCAGCTTGACGAAGCAAACGGAAACGATGCCGCCGACCACCCCCAGGGCGGCATAGAAGAGGAACTCGACGGGGTGGATGAGCTGATAGGCGGGGACGTGAAACAGCGGTTCGTCGCCGAGCAGCAGGTGGAGCACGATCCACGAGGTGGCGGAGCTCAGCACGACGGAACCCAGCACCGGCGCGTGGAGGTCGCCCATGACCTCCTCGAGCGTGAAAAGGACCGCCGCGACGGGGGTGTTGAAGGCAGCCGCCAGGGCCGCGGAGGCTCCGATGGGCACCAGCGCGCGGATCCGCTCCGGTCCCAGCCCCAGCCGCCGGCCGAAGACCGAGGCCAGGCCGGATCCAACTTGTACCGACGGGCCTTCGCGGCCGAGCGCGATGCCGGATGCCAGCGAGACCGAACAGCAGAAGAATTTCCCGACCACCGTCCGAAAAGTGATGAGGCCGTCGCGGAGAAACAAGGCGGCCTTGGTCTGCGGGATTCCGCTGCCGCGAGCGTTGGGGAAATAGCGGGAGAGCAGATACCCGGTGAAGAGAGCGCCGGCGACCGGGATGGCCAGCCGCCGCCAGGCCGCGCCGCCCGCGGGGTACATCCGGGAACCGAGACTCTCGGTGACGTAGATGAAGGCCGCGACCACCAGGCCAACCAAGGCTCCGATAATAAGGGTCAGGACGAGGAGGACCTTATCTTCGTGCTGGTGCAGCCATTCCGCGTCCGACCAGTTCCTGAGGCGGCGTTTCCAGGCTGAGTTTGACTGGGGCGAGCTCATTTCCGCATGGATTCCCAGAGCTTACTGTTCAGGTTAACAAAGACAGGGTGCGATGCGGCGTGCGCCGCCGGAACACCTCGCGCCGCACAAATATGCCGACGATATGGTAACGATCCCGGCCGTGGCCCCGTCTTCGAGTTTGGAGGCAATAAGAGATGCAGAGAATGAGAAACGCCGCAGCGGCAGTGACGATGCTGGCGGTGCTTGCAGCAGTCCCTGCTTTTGCCCAGGCGCCCCCGTCGTTCGGTTCGGGACAGTTAGACCAACTGGTGGCGCGGATCGCGCTTTATCCGGACCCGCTGCTGGCGCAAATCCTGGCTGCGGCGACCTACCCCAACGACATCCCCGCGGCCGCCCAGTGGGCGGATGAGCACCATTACCTGACCGGGCAGCCGCTGGCCGACGCCATCACCGCGGACCAACTGCCTTGGGATCCCAGCGTGCAAGCGCTGCTCCCATTTCCGTCGGTGCTGGACATGATGAACTCGGACATGAACTGGACCACCCAACTCGGAAACGCATTCCTGGCCCAGCAAGCGGACGTGATGGACGCGGTCGAGCGGCAGCGCGGCATCGCACAACGCTTCGGTTACCTGAGGAGCAACGGGCAGATCGTGGTAAGCGGCGGGCCGTACATTACCATCATGCCCGTGAATCCGGGCTATATTGTGGTTCCCTACTATGACCCGGCGGTGGTGTTATACGCTCCACGGCCCGGATTCGTGGTCGGCGGCGCGATCCGCTTCGGCTTCGGCGTGAACATCGGCGGGTTCTTCGCGCCGTGGGGCTGGGTAACGGGAGGAATCCGCTTCGACTGGGGCGCGCACGCCGTATTCCTGAACAATGCACGCTGGGGCAGGACCTGGGTCAACCGGAGCGCCTACGTTCATCCCTACCCCGCGATCCGGCGGCCGGCGCCGGGTTCTGTGCGTCCCGCCGAGGCGCATGCGCTCCATCCCCGCTCGGAAGCGGAGCGAAGTGCACCACGGCAAGGCAAGCCCATGCCTCGCGAAACGCACCGGGAAGAGCGCCGCTAGGCATGCGTTCCGTCAATCGACAGGTGGCACGATGCTGAAAATTCAGAAGATTCTTGTTCCGGTTGTGTTCACGGATACTTCCTTGCACGTCGTGCACCAGGCCGCCTGGTTGGCGCGCCGCTTTCATGCGGAAGTGATCCTGCTGCACGTGGTGCCGCCTCTCAGCTATCCCGCCGGCGCGCTGGAGAGCGGGGACGAGCTCACGGCGCGGGATTTGCACGCGCACATCGTCCAGCGGGCTGAGCAAGATCTGGATGGGGCGCTGCGGCCGGAGCTGGATGGGATTGCGGTCACACGGGTGCTGCTCAAAGGCGACCCAGCCCGCGAAATCGTGAAGACGGCTCGCGACTGGAACGCCGATCTGATCACGATGTCGACCCATGGCCATGGGGTGTTCTACCGCTTTCTGCTGGGCTCGGTGACAGCCAAGGTACTGCACGAAAGCCATTGCCCGGTCTGGACGGGCGCTCACCTGGAAGAGACGCCGGCGCGCGAGTTCTCGATCCGCCACGTCCTCTGCTCGGTGGATTTGGGCCCTCGCAGCCTCCACACGGCGACGCTGGCCGCCGAGATGGCCGCGGCCGTCGACGCCAAGCTCACGCTGGTGCACATCACGGCCAGCGTGGAGGTCTGGGGCCCCGGCGGATCCCATGTGGACCCCGCGTGGAAGGAGACGCTCGTCGGCATCGCCATCAAGGAGATCGCCCAGCTTCAGCGGGAGGTGGGCACGCAGGCCGATGTCATCATCGATAGCGGCAATGTTCCGGAGCTGTTGAACCGGGCGGCGGAGCGGGCGAAGGCCGACGTGTTGGTCCTGGGACACAGCCCTGGGCGAAGCCATCTGGGGGACAACGGCGAAGGCTATGGGATCATACGGGAATCGCACGTCCCGGTACTGAGCGTGTGAGGACTTACAGTTCAGGTTAGCAAAGACCTTGGCAGGCGGAAGCGCCTGCCCCGCTCAGAACACGCGGTCCTGCTTGCGCAGCGTTCCGAAGCTGCCGAGGTTGGCAATCGAAAACGCCACGCGCCACTCACTCCGGTCGACGATCCCGACGTTATACCGATGATACTCGACGCTTAGCCCGCAGCAATCGGTGTTGTAAGTCACCTGGGCGGTGGAATACAGGATCACCGCCTGGCGGTAATCGTAGACCGTCACCACGGCGGCGTTCCATCCGCGGTGGTTGGGATCGCCGAATCCCGTCCGGAGCTGGAACTGGTTGGCATTGGGCGTGAGCGCCGGGTCGTTGTGAACCTCGTTGTTTCCGGCCGAAACGAAGTACTTCTGCCAGCGGTAGTCCACCGAGAGCGTGCTATCCACAATTCCACGCTGGCGGGGGTCGTAGTCGGCCTGCCACTGGATGCCCAGACCGTTAATCGGGCTCATGCGAAGCAGTGAGACCACCGGCGAGGTGCTGCGCGGATCGACCAGAAAGGCGTACCCCGTGAGGTCGGCCGTGCTCTCGAACACGTTGCGCACGCCAGGGGCCAGCGCACCGCCGAAGGTGGGGTCGAAGTAGCGTTTCTGCAGCAACTCCCAGGTGAAGATCTCCTGCACGGAATCGCCGCGCTTGGCGTAGATCCGGTTGGTGAGCGACAGTTCCAACTCGTTGGTGTTGGAAAGCAGGTCGGTCTCGTCGTAACGGATGAAGCGGTCGAAATCGCTCCCGATCCCAGTGACATAGCGGTAAGTGGCGCGGGGCTCGATGACATGCTTGAGCTTGTCGCCAAAGACGGTTTTCTTGTTGTAGATGCGGGCCAGCGACGGGAAAATCAGGTCGGCCGAGAAATCCCGCGCGCTCCTCAGGATGTTGGTGCCCACCACCTGGAACCGGTCCTGATAGGGCGCCTGAGACTCGCTGTAAAATGTCTCATGGATGCCGAAGCTGGGCACCAGGTGGAAGTTCCCCCAGTGAAAGGCGGTGGTCACATGGGGCGCCAGATTCAAGCGGTTCGCGAACTGGCCGGTCTTATAGGTGTCGATCAAGATAGTTGGATTAGTCGTGCTGTCGAAGACCGGCTCACTGCGGTACAGGAGTCCGGCGGCGGACTGAAACGAAAACCAGAGCGGTAGGTTCTTCCAGATGAGATGGTCGCGGCTGCTCAGCTCCGCCTCCGGCAGCTTGCGAATGGTCACCGCGTTGGCCACGTAATGCGAATTACCGGTGGCGGGATCGACGATGGGCACTTCGATGGATTGAAAGTTCTCCAGGCGGGCGAAAACCAGATTGAACGTGTAATTCGACCAATTTTTGTTGACGAAGCCCACGGAATGGATCTCCGAACCGACGGCTTCGTTGTATGACTGCGTCCACTCCTGCCGGAAGCGGAAGGAAGTGATGTAGTTGATGGCGCCCCGCGCGGTCCAGCCGTCGCCCAAGTCCGACTTTCCCGTCACGTAGAGGCTGACGCCGCTGTATTTTTGCGGGGGATTGCCGCTGTTGGGCGCGCCGCGGTCCTGGACTCCGTACAGAATGGCGTCAAAATCGGTGCCCACGCGGGGCTTGCCGCCGAAATCCACGTGATGCGCGAAACCCCTGGCAGTGTAGTCCTGAACCAGGTAAGTCAAATTGTAACTGCGTTTGATGGCCCAGAAATAACCGATTCCCAGCATGAAGCCGCGCTGCGAGCTGTGTCCGATGTTGGGGGTGAGGAAACCGCTCCGGCGGGGCTCCCGTTCGAGCGAATGGTAGAAGTAGGGCGTGTAGAACAGCGGGATCTTCCGCAACAGGAACACGGAGCGGTAGGCGATGGCGCGCTGGCCGGGGATGATATCGAACCTGGGCCCGGTCATCCGCCACCATGGGTCCGGCATTTTGCAGTTAGTGACCCATCCGTTATAGAGGATGTACTTTTCGCCGATGCGCTCGGCCCACTTTCCCTCAAAGTGGAACGGGCTGCTGGTGGTGAGCGTGCCGGGACGCGCAGCGATGCGCGGGTGGGTTTCGCCGCGGACGTCGTAGAACTTTCCCTTCTCGTCCTGGGTGTTGTAGTCGAGGTGGTCGCACCAGATCTGCTCGTTGCGATCGAAATCGCGGAAGTAGACGTGGCCGGTGGCGCGTACGTCGCCGGTGGATTCGTCCCACTCGATCTCGTCGGCGCGGAAGAGCATCTTGGCGTCTTCCATCTCGACGGGATGCCCGCTCCATTTGTGCACCGTACCGTCGCTATCGGAGGTATCGGAAAGCACATTCCATTCGCCCATGGGAATGGACTTCGGCGGGACGGCCGGGGGCGGTGGGGTGGGGGCGCTCGGGGGTGGTTTCTGAGCGGCGGCTCCGGCGCATAAGATCAATGCCGCCAATATGGTAAGAAGGAAAAGGCAGGTATAACTCGAAGATTTTTCGTGACAAATATCGCCGGTTGTGTTAATAAGGGTGAGAGAGCGTTTCGGATGGAGCCTCAAACGCTGAAGTTAACACACTTCGGAAGGCTCATGTTGCGGGTGCCGTAAGGGGATTATTGCCGAAGCATGACGTGCAGGTATTGCGGTTCACGTAATGGCGAGGGAGAACACCGGTGCTGGCTGTGCGGCCGGACGCCCGGCGACACACTGACCGGGGAGTTTACTCTGCCTCGCACGGACGGCGCGCTGGCGGCCAAGCTGCATCCGGCCGCGCACGCCCATGCGCCGGAGCCATCGGTGTCCGGACGGGCCGCGAACCGGACGCCCGGAATGGAGCGCGCCGTGCAGGGTTCCTTGTTTCAGGAACGATCGGCTTCCAACGTGATTCCGTTCGATTCCTTCGTTTTGTCATCCAGCGCTCCACCGAAGCCGCGTCCCAAGGCCGCGACCGGCTCGAAGCCTGTGTCGAAGCCACCGGCTCGCCGGACTCCGCGCGTGCCGGAGGGCCAAGGCAAGCTGGATCTTCTGCCGGCCATCCCGGCGAAGCCGCGCACCCTGCGCACCACGGTGGAAGCCGTCATCTGCTGCGAGGCATCGGTGGCGATACCTCTGCATCGCGCCCTGGCCGCCGCGATCGACTGGATCCTGGTCCTCATCGGGTACGGCCTGTTCCTGGCGGCGTTCTGGCTGGGCGGAGGCGCTTTTGTGCTGACCAAGCCCAACCTGCTGGTCTTCGGCGGTGCGCTGCCGCTGGTGGGCTTCAGTTACGGCCTGTTGTTTGCCATCGCCGGCACGGAAACCGCCGGGATGCGCTGGACGCGTTTGCAGGTGATGACCTTCGACGGCTTCCCGCCGGACGGCGGGCAGCGCGGGTTCCGCTTTGCGGGCGCGTGCCTGAGCCTCTCGACAGTGGTGGGCCTGTTGTGGTGCCTGGCCGACGAAGAGGGTCTCACCTGGACGGACCACATTTCCCGCACGTTTCCGACGCCCCGCGAATGGAACTCGCAAGTCTTCCGCCGGCGGTAAAAATGAACATCCATTTCGACGAGAAGAACCTGCTGGCCGATATGGTTGGCAATGCCAACGGCCTCAGCCGTTCCGAAATCGAGCGTGCGCAAGGGAAGGCTCTGAAGGCTCTGAAATCTTTCCGCCGGCAAAGCGATGAGGGCCGCTACGGGTTCGCGCACCTTCCTTTCCAGACGAGCGCGATCCAAGCCATCGGCCGGTACGCGGAGGAAGCGCGCGGCAGTTTCGACACGGTGTGCGTGGCCGGCATCGGCGGCAGCGCGCTGGGCGCATGGGCTCTCGACTGCGGCATTCGCGGTCCTCATCCCGTGCAGGGCGCCTTCACCCCGGAGCATCCGCGGCTGGTGATTCTCGATAACGTCGACCCTTCGTTCACCGCAGCCGCGCTGGCTTCCATGGACCCGCGCCGTACCTTGGTGGTGGTAATTGCGAAATCGGGCGGCACGGCGGAGACGGTGGCCACGTTTCTGATTGTGCGCGACTGGCTGGAGCAGGCGCTCGGCCGACGCGAGGCCGCGCGGCGTATTTCGACCGTCACCACCGAGGGCAAAGGCGACCTGTTTGCGCTCTCGCAGGGGGAAGGCTACGGCGTTTTCGGCATCCCCGAAAACGTGGGCGGCCGCTTCAGCGTGCTGTCGCCCGCCGGCCTGCTGCCCGCGGCGCTCATCGGCATCGATATTCGCAAGCTCACGCGCGGCGCCAGGCGCATGACGCACCTCTCGTGGCAGCCGGATTTCGGCGAGAATATCGCGCTTCGCATGGCGCTCTGCCACTGGCTCATTCTGACCCGCAAGGCGAAGTTCATCCAAGTGGCGTTCCCGTACTCGAACCATCTGTGGGGCACGGCCTTCTGGTTCCGCCAGCTTTGGGCCGAATCGCTGGGCAAGGCGCGCAATCGCGCGGGCGAGGAGGTCCATACCGGCCAGACCCCGGTGGCCGCGCTGGGCACCACGGATCAGCACTCGCAAGTGCAGTTGTACATCGAAGGCCCCAACGACAAGGTGTTCACCTTCTGGGCCGTCGAGAAATTCTCCAGCGCGGGCAGGATTCCCAAGCGCCGCTTCAACCTGGGGGCGTTCGACGCGCTGGCCGGGCGGTCGCTGGCGGAGTTGATCGATGCGGAGCGGCGCGCCACGGCCGCGGCCCTGACGGAGAATGGCCGCCCCAACTGCACC
>Ga0181527_1004939_pt1 | contig 11249 bp, 12 predicted proteins | sample PEATcosm2014_Bin_30_FD_119762 | JGI IMG/M metagenome (GOLD analysis project Ga0181527, IMG submission 119762) | Peatland microbial communities from MTU Mesocosm Facility, Houghton, MI, USA - PEATcosm2014_Bin06_60_metaG | ecosystem: Environmental > Terrestrial > Soil > Wetlands > Peat | place...
ACCTGGTGAATGTGCGCTTTGTGCTCTTCGCCATGGTGGGCGCCCTGGGCGTGGGCGTGCATCTGCTGATTCTGAGCGTTCTGTTGCACGTGGCCGGATTGCGGTTTGCCATTGGCCAGACGGTCACCACGTTTATCGTGATGATTTTGAACTTCATCCTGAACAACTCCATCACCTATCGCGACCGGCGTCTGCGTGGATGGAAGTTTCTGAGAGGCCTCGTCACTTTTTGCCTGGCGTGCGGATTGGGTCTGGTCGCAAACGTAGCCATCGCCACGGAGGCGTTTCATCGCGGTGTGCCGTGGTGGCTGGCTGCGCTCATCGGTTTGCTGTTTACGTCGGTGTGGAATTTCGCCGTGACTTCGATGACCACGTGGCGGCAGGAGCGACTCTCCAGCGAACAACGCGCGCGGCGGCGCATGGCGGCGGCGGCAGAGGCGGGGCCGAAGGGCAACGGAAGCGCGCCGGCGTAGACAGCCTGAAAAACAGGGAACAGGGATCAGGGAACAGGATTCGCGCGAACCTTTAGTGACGTTGGCTGCACCGAGTCTTTGTTGCCTTGGCAGGCTGCGCCGCCGGATACTGACAAACAGAATGATCACTCCTTTTGCGGCCGGAATGTACGAGGGCCTGGGCGCTGCGGCAGGCGCGGGCCTGGCGGTGGGCGCGTACGCGTATGCCTCGCTGTGGCCGGGTTCACGCATCTTCGGCGCGGCGATTACTGCGCCGGCGCGGCCGGGCGAGCTGGCGCTCACCTTCGACGACGGCCCGAATGCCATGTGGACGCCGCGACTGCTCGACATCCTGGCGAGCCACGATGTGCGGGCGACGTTTTTTCTGCTGGGCAACCGCGCCGCCGCGCAGCCGGAGCTGGTGCGGCGCATCGCGACAGCAGGACACACCATCGGGAATCATTCGTGGTCGCATCCGAATTTATCGCGAACGAGAAGCAGCCGCGTGCGTGAGGAGCTTCGGCAGACCAGCGATACCTTGCAGCAAATTATCGGCGCGCCGGTAAAGTTTTTCCGGCCGCCCTTTGGAGCGCGGCGGCCCGTGGTCTTCCGCGTGGCGCGCGCTATGGGCATGGAGCCGGTGCTGTGGAACGCGATGACCTCCGACTGGAAGGAACCGTCAACAGATCGGATTGCGGAGCAGCTAGCAAGAAAAATTGACGGGCTCGAGCGGCGCGGACGCGCGGCGAACATCGTGCTCCACGACGGCGGGCATCGCGATGCGGCCGCGAACCGCGAGCCAAGCGTGAAGGCCGCGGAACTGCTGCTGGAGCGCTACGCCAAGAGCCACCGGTTTGTGACCGTCGACGCGTGGCTGGGCGCGTGATGCGAACGCGCCAGCTGCCAATAGCAGATCAAGAGGCAAATGCTGTGCGCGCCGCGGCGATCGTCGCCTCGATGTCGGCATCGCTGTGCGCAGTGGAGAGAAACGCGGCTTCAAACTGCGAAGGCGGCAGCCAGATTCCCTGCTCGAGCATCGCGCGATGGAAGCCGCCGAAGGCAGCCGTATCGGATTTTGCGGCCTGCTCATAATTCGTGACGGGTCCGCCCGTGAAAAACCATGTCCACATGGCGCCGACGCGGTTGGTGGTGAGGGGAATCCCGGCCCGCGCGGCTTCCTGGGCAACGCCCGCAGCGACGGCGCGGGATTTTGCTTCGAGTTGGGCGTAGACTTCCGCGGCGTGCTCCTCGAGATAGCCGATGGTGGCGAGGCCCGCAGCCATGGCAAGCGGATTGCCGCTGAGCGTTCCGGCCTGGTAAACCGGTCCGAGCGGCGCCAGAAGATCCATGAAGCGGCGCTTGCCTCCGAATACGCCGACAGGCAGTCCTCCGCCGACAATTTTGCCCAGCGTGACCAGGTCGGGATCGAGCGCATAAAGTTGGCATGCGCCGCCGAGCGCAACACGGAAGCCGGTCATCACCTCATCGACAATAAGCAGGCTACCGTGACGCGCTGTGAGCTTGCGCAAGCCGGCGAGATAACCCTCGGCCGGCGGAATGCAGCCGGCGTTGCCGACGATGGGCTCGAGAATGATGGCGGCGATGGCGCCGGGGTGGGCCTCGAACGCGGCCTCCACGGCGGCGAGATCGTTGTAGGGCAGAGCCAGCGTCAGGTGCGCGATCTCTTCGGGAACGCCAGCCGAGCCGGGGATGCCGAAGGTAGCCACACCGGAGCCGGCTTTGACGAGAAGACCGTCAGCGTGGCCGTGATAGCAGCCCTCGAATTTGACGATAATCTTCCGGCCGGTTGCGGCGCGCGCCAGGCGAATCGCCGACATCGTAGCCTCGGTGCCGGAGCTGACGAAGCGCATTTTTTCAATGGCTGGGTAGCAAGCCACGATGCGCTCGGCAAGATCGGCTTCGGCAGCGGTCGATGCGCCAAAGCTGGCCGACTTGCGTGCCGCGCGTGCAATGGCTTCCACCACGGGCGGAAAGGCGTGGCCCAGAATCATGGGGCCCCAGGAGCCGAAGTAGTCGATATAGCGGTTGCCGTCGGCGTCGAAGAGATACGCGCCCTCGGCGCGGTCGATGAAAGGCGGTGCGCCGCCCACGGCGCGAAAGGCGCGCACGGGCGAGTTGACGCCGCCAGGAAAATAGCGCTCGGCGCGCTCCTGGAGGGCTTGAGAACGGAGATGTTGCGGGGCGCGGATTTCGGCGCTCATGGTGGATTCAGTATAGAAGCCGTATGGGAAGAAGCCACCAGATCACTCGAGCGGTTCGCTTTCGCTCCATCGGCTGAGGAAAGCTGCGGGCGTAAGAATGGCAAGTCCTTCAATAGCCGGCAGGTTCAGCAGATCCCGGTCGCCGGTGACGATGAAATCGGCATGGCCTTCCATTGCGCACTCCAGGACGCGATTGTCGGGTTCATCGGGACAAAGATTAAGGCGACGGCGCGGGGTAATCCACTCCGCGTGCTTCCAGAGCGATGTTGTAGTCTCGGAAACCTGTTGCGGCGTGTAGCTAAATTTTCCGTGCAGAACACGGCCAAGCTCCGCCTTGAGGGAAAGCGACGTGAGCAGTTGGAAATCGCCGTTGATTGCAAGATCAACGACCTTTGCAGGCTTGCCTCCGTAACGCAGCGCAGAGACGTAGACGTTGGTATCGAAAACGACCCTCACGCTCATTCCGTGTCTGTGGCGAGTTGCGACGTACGCGCAGCTTCCTCCTCAGCCATCTCGCGCCGGACCTGACGCACGAGCTTGACGACGTCTTCTTCGTTCTTGACGCCGGGCATGTCGTCCGAGATCGTCCCGAACGAGCGGAGCCGACTCCACATCCGCTCGCTCTGGTAGCGGCGCAAGGCTTCGCGCATCAGCTCGCTCATGGTGCGGTTTTCTTCCTTGGCGAGAGCCTGGGCCTGCTCGAAGAGCGGAGGGGGGAGGGTGATGGAGACGACCTTGGTGGTTCTCATGATGACTTAGTATGACTTAGTATGACCCAGGATGCAATGGGCCAATGAAAGATCCACATGCGCGGCTACCAGCGCGTTGTGAGGCCATCCATCCCCACTGCTCGTTTTGTGGGAAATGACCCCTGCAAATGCTGCTAGAATTCCTCTTTCCGGCAGCTTCGCGCCGCACAGCTTCCACGAAAAGAAGACCTCGACCGTGCCTCAGGAAACTTCAAGTAAATCCGTAACTTACTCCGACGCCGGGGTCGACATCCGCGGCGCCGGCCAGGCCAAGGAACGTATCAAGTACCTGGCGCAGAAGACCTTTAACCGCAATGTGCTGAGCGGGATCGGCAGCTTTGGAGCGCTCTTCCGGCTGGACCTACAGCGCTGGAAGAACCCCATCCTGGTGAGCTCGGCAGACGGAGTGGGCACCAAGCTGAAGGTGGCATTCGAGCTGGGACTGCACCAGACGGTGGGCGTGGACCTGGTGAACCACTGCGTGAACGACATTGCCGTGCAGGGGGCGATACCGCTCTTCTTTCTCGATTACCTGGCGACGGGCAAGCTCGACCCCGACGTGATTGAGAGCGTGGTAAGCGGGCTGGCCGATGGCTGCAAGGCGAACGGCTGCGTGCTGATCGGCGGCGAGACCGCGCAGATGCCCGGCTTCTATGCCGACGGCGAATACGACCTAGCGGGATTCATTGTGGGCGCCGTGGACCGCGACAAAATGGTGACGGGCGCAGGCATCAAGCCGGGTGACGTGCTGATCGGCCTGCCCTCCACCGGGTTGCACACCAACGGTTACTCGCTGGCGCGCAAGTTGCTGTTTGAGGTGGGCGGCTACAAGGCCACGCAATACGTAACGGCGATCAAAGAGAAGGCCGGCGCAGCGCTGATGAAGACGCACCGCAGCTATCTGCACGTGATCCAGAAACTGGTGGCGGCGGGGCTCACCGACGGCATGGCGCACATCACCGGCGGCGGCATTACCGAGAACCTGCCGCGCATTCTGCCCAAGGGCGTTACGGCGCAGGTTGAGATCGGCTCGTGGCCGGTGCTGCCCATCTTCGAGCATCTGCGCGAGCTGGGCAATGTGCCGCAGGATGAAATGATGCGCACCTTCAACATGGGCATCGGGCTTATCGCGGTCATTCCCGCGGCCAAGTTTACGCGCGCCAAGAACCTGCTGGACCGGGCGGAGGAGAAGTTTTATGTGATCGGCCGCGTGGCCAAGGGCGAGCGGCGGGTACAGTACACGTAGAGGAGCAAAAAGCAGGGGGGCACGCCAATGTACGCGCAAGAGGAAAGGCGGACAAGGCCTGGAAAACTGACCCTCTTGTTCGGGTATCTTCTAAACTTGGCCTGTGCGCTCGGTTGCGGATTTGCCGCGGTCCAGTTGGCGCCTCCCAAGCCGCCCTGGGATCTGCTCAAGGATTTTCGAGCAGTTGGTTTTGCCGTCTTAATGATTGCGGCAATTTATTTCTTCCAGCGAGGACTGCGCCTGGTCATCAGATTCCAAAGTGACAGAGCGGCTGATTACTATGCCAGAACAGCACCGATGAGTCTCGGATTGAATCCAAGACAGTCGGATTCCGAAGAGCAGGTCGACGACGATGAGCTCTGATAACGTGGCTCAATCACGACTGAAGCTCGGCATTCTGCTCTCCGGCCGCGGCTCGAATTTCCTCGCCATCGCCGAGTCCATCCGCGCAGGCAAACTCCCCGGCGTCGAGATTGTCCTCGTCATTTCCAACGTGGCCGAGGCTCCGGGTATCGCCGCTGCGGCCGAACTGGGTCTGCCGCACGCGGTGCTGGTCCCAAAGGGCCGCAAGCGCGCCGAATACGACGCCGATGTGGCGACATTGCTCGAGGCGCACAGCGTGGACCTGGTTTGTCTCGCCGGCTACATGCGGCTGCTCTCGCCGGAGTTCGTGGCCGCGTTTCCCCATCGTATCCTCAACATCCATCCCTCGCTGCTCCCGGCCTTCCCCGGCCTCGACGCGCAGCAGCAGGCCTTCGATTACGGCGTGAAGGTGACGGGCTGCACCGTGCATTTTGTCGACGACGAGCTGGACCACGGCGCTATTGTTCTGCAAAGGTCCATTCCGGTGCTCGACGACGACGATGCGCACTCGCTTGCTGCGCGCATTCTCGCGGAGGAGCACATCGCCTACACCGAGGCGATTGCCCGCTTGGCGAGCGGAGAGTACGAGGTCCGCGGGCGACGGTACGTAAAGGCAGGGAGTAGGGAGTAGCCAATAGGGAGTAGGCTCGATTGCTCCCTTCACTTTCTTCACTTCTTCACTCAATTCACTCTCTTCACTTCCTCACCCGAGGGGTTCACCCCAGTCTCCGCCAGAGCCTGTCTCCGCTTCACCAACCGCGGCCCAGTCTGCCGCAGAAGCAACAAAATGAAAACCATTTTTCAACCAGCGGCGAACTGTCAAATTACAATCTGTCTCACCCGAGGGGTTCAACCCAATGGTTTGTCAAGCGCCCGGAGCCTCGTCGCCTCCCGTAAACCGATGATTTTTAAAGCAGTTGCTTCCTCGCTGCACTTTGCATGTAATTACCCCCGAATTGCTTAACCTTATAGACAACCTGAGAAACAGCGGAAATGAAGTGCCGGGCGATGGAGAAGCCCTCCCCCCTGCGGTTCCTGATTTCGCCTGCATTCTGTCTCTGTGGGCAGGCGATCTGGCAGAAACAGAGTCGAACCGCAGCCATGGATGGCGTCGCGGCGCATGCTCCCCGGGAAGAATCCGATTCGTTCCCGGGGAGCACGGGACCCCTGTTGTCTCGATGGGGCGGCCCTCCAACGGATGACCTGACCGGAACCACGGCAACATCCGGGTTTTGAGAGCCACCTGTGACCATGCGCAGGGCCGGCGAGGAATGCAGCGCCGGCCTGCGCAGGAAGGCTTTTCGACGCAATCGCACACAACCCCATGAAGCGCGCTCGCCGCTGCGAAGAGACGTGGCGCGAAGGAGTATGACCCATGAATGTTTTGACGAATATCTGGAATCAACCGAAGGCGTCGGCGGCGGGGCTGCTGATTGCAGTGGCGAGCATTGCCGGAGTGCTGTCGCAGCAGGGCGTGACACTTGGCAAAGCGGGAACAGGAACGGTGGTCACGCTGGCAAGCGCGCTGGCCACGGCGCTGCTGGGATTGCTGGCAAAGGATCCTGAAGCAGCGAGTCAGCAGGCCGGCGGGTCAGCAAGTCAGCGTGCCGGCGCATCGAGCACCAACGCGAGACTCGGGGCGTGGATGCTGATTGCGCTGACCCTCAGCGCAACCCTGCCTACCACGGGATGCACCGCAAGCACCAGCGAACTGCAGTCTGATGCAACCGCGCTGGCCTCGGCATTGAACAATCTTGCTGTCGTTATCCAGCCCTCAGACGCGACCGCTGCCAACAACCTCAAGACAGCAGCGGCTGCGCTTACGGCAGCGGCGCAGAGCGGAACCACGGGGCGGGCTTGGGAACAGGCTCTTAATGCGGCGACATCTGGGGCTGAAGTGGTGCTTTCGGCAATCCCTGTTACGGCTCCTTATGCAGCGCTGCTGGCCATTGCGGTTGCGGCAGCGGAAGCGATCATCGCAAATACGGCGAGTGGCGGGACGTCGGTAAAGGCGGAAGCGGCAGGTGACAACGCCAACTTGCTCTGGTATACGCGCACCGGGAGCGGGCTCCTCAGGCACCGTTTTGGTCGCGGCCCTGCAGGCGACTTTAAGGCATCGTGGAATGCCGAAGCGACAGCCACTGGATTTGCCGGAGCGGCAGTCAAGTGATCTACGAAAATATCACCCCGCAGCGGCTCGCGGCCATTGAAGCCAGAGCGCAACTGGAGCTTGGCATCTCCATCAGCGGCAATGAGGGAACGGCCACAAAGAACGGGATCACGATCAGTTGGGTATACGACCCTTCCGGCCGAACCCTGACCGTGGGCGATACGCGCAAACCGTGGTACGTCCCCGAGAGCAAGATCGATGAAGAATTAACGGAACTGGTCAATGCAACCGAGCCTCCACGAGAAACTCAGTGATCGGTGTTCAGTGGCCATGACTGCGCTGATAAAACGAGACGGGCCGCTTCGATTCCGAAGCGGCCCGCCATATTTTCTTCCCCGATCGTTCCTGCAAACTCTACGTATTCGAGTCCCTGGCTTCGCCCAAGATCAACTTGATGGTCATGCGGTGCTGGCCGCGCACGATGGTCACGCTTACGGTGTCGCCCGCCTGATGTTTTTCCATGATGGCGTTAATGTCCTGGGAATCCTGGACCTCCTGGCCGTCGATGGCGATAATCAGATCGCCGCCCAGCATGATGGGCGTGTTGCCCACGTAGGCCTGTTCGTTGCCGCCGCGCAGACCGGCGCGCTCCGCCGCTCCGCCGGGAAGCACGCGCTGGATGAGCACACCGGAATCGGCGGCGAGACCCATCTGCGAGGCCAGATCGGGCCCGATGGGAAAATCCACAATGCCCAGCGTGGGCCGCTTGACGCGTCCGTACTTCAGCAGGTCGGCAAGCACCGCCTTGGCGGTATTGATGGGGATGGCGAAGCCGATGCCCGAGCTCTGGTCGGCGCCGTTCGAGGCGATCATGGTGTTGATGCCGATGACCTCCCCGCTCGAATTCAGCAGCGGCCCGCCGGAGTTGCCGGGATTGATGGCCGCATCGGTCTGAATGGCATCTTCGATCGGCGCGCCTTCTTCGTTGCGAATGGGCCGGATGGCGCTGATGATGCCGCGCGTCATGGTGCCGGCAAGGCCGAAGGGATTGCCGATGGCGTAGACCTTCTGGCCCACGTTGAGCTGTGACGAATCGGCCAGCGTTACCGGCTGCAGGTTGGGCGCATCGATCTGCAGGAGGGCCAGGTCGTGCGTGCGGTCGGTGCCGATCACGTGCGCCGCGAATTTGCGCTTGTCGCTCAACTGCACTTCAATGCCGCGATTGGCGCCCGCCACCACGTGAAAATTGGTCAGAATGTGGCCGGCCTTGTCGAGAATGAATCCCGATCCCTGGCCTTGCTGCGGGACGGTTCCATAAAAGAAGTCGAAGACCAGCGCCGTCGAGGTGATGTTGACCACCGAGGGCAGCACTCTTTTATAGACTGCGATGTTGTTCTCTTCTTCGGCGTCGTACTTCGGCGCCGCCTGGGCCTCAGTGAGCTCAAGCGGCGCGGTGGACCCGCCGCTGCCGAACAGCGAACTGCGCCCCATGGAGTGCATTGGTTGGAGATACGTAGTGACCAACCAGAACCCGCCCAGCAAAAGCACAAGAATGAGGAGAATGCGGCTCAATTTCATGGCTCAATTCCCTTAAAAAGATTCCAAAACCATTGCATGGAGCAGGCATTGCATGCAGCAGCACTTTGGACTGCGCCTGTCCCCGGCCCCTTTAAAGCACCGGCCACGTCTCTTATTGTAGTGACAGTTATTGGCCGGATTTGTTGCTCTCGGCTCGCAGCCGCGGCCAAAGCGCTGTCACCTGGGCGCGCAGCGATTCAATATCGCCAGAATTATCAAGCACATAATCGGTCTGTGCGGCTTTTTCGGCGTCTGGAACCTGATGCGCAAGGCGGTTTCGTGCATCGGCTCCGATCGCTTCCAGGCTGGTTTCCGTGCCGCTCGATGAATGGATGCGAGCAGCGTAGCGAGAGATTTTGAGCTCGTCGGGCGCGGTGACGACGATGACGCGATCGATGCGCCGCCGCCAATCGGCTAAAACACTGTCTTTTTCGCCGCGGGCCTGGGCATCGCGCACCACCTCAAAGATGAGCGCCGACTCGATGACGGCAACGGCCGATGGATCGCGCGCGAAGACCTCATCCATCCATCGCGCCTGGGCCTCGATCACGGGCGGATGCACGATGGCGTTCAGTTCCTGCAGGCAGCCGTGGCGAAAAGCGAGATCGGCGAGGCGCGCGCGGTTCAGCCGGCCGTCGGGGCCGACAACCTCGGGACCGAAGAGTTCGACGATTGCGGCAAAGACTGGCTGGCCCGGCTCCATGAGGGTGCGCCCCAAAGCATCGGCCTCGATGACTTGCGCGCCGAGCGAGCGCAGCATGGCGGCTACGGTCGATTTGCCGCTGCCCAACCCACCCGTCAGTCCGACGCGCAACACGATCTACAGCCCCCGCCGCAGTTTGGCGGCACGCACCGTGTTCGACATTAACATCGCAATCGTCAGCAGGCCCACGCCGCCGGGCACGGGCGTGTAGGCGCCGGCAATCTCGAAGGCCTTGGGATGAATGTCGCCGACGATGGTCGAGCCGCGTTTTTCGAATGCCGCTTCACGCTTGGCGTCGCCCTTGAAGAAGCGGTCAAACTCCTCACGCGTGCTCAGGCGGTTAATTCCAACGTCGACGAGCGTGGCGCCGGGAGTGACCATCTCCGGCGTGATGAAGCCGGGGCGACCGATGGCGGCAACCAGAATGCCGGCCTGGCGCGTAATCGCTGGCAGGTCGCGCGTCTTCGAGTGACAAATCGTTACGGTGGCATTCTCATGAAGCAGCAGGATCGCCACAGGCTTGCCCACAATGTCGCTGCGGCCCACCACCACCGCGTGCTGGCCGGCGATGGGAATGTGGCTGCGCTTCAGAATCTCAATGACGCCCGCGGGCGTGCAGGGCACAAGCGCGGGACGGGAGGCAAGCAAGCGGCCCGCATTCACAGGATGAAAGCCGTCCACGTCTTTGGCGGGATCGATGGCGTCGAGCAGCCTTTTGGAGTCGACCTGTGGCGGAAGAGGAAGTTGGACGAGAATCCCGTCGATATCGTCGCGTGCATTGAGCTCGCCGACGAGCGCGAGCAATTCTTCCGTGGTTACATCGGCGGGCGGCGTGATCAGGTCGCTATAGATTCCAAGCTCGGCGCAGGCCTGCACCTTGTTGCGGACGTAGATCTCCGAAGCCGCCACGTGGCCCACCAGCACCGCCGCGAGGCCCGGCCTGACGCCGCGCGCGGCCAACTGGCCGACCTCTTCGGCCACTTCCTGCTTGATGGCGGCGGCAAGCGCCGCGCCGTCGAGAATTCTTGCCATCCTGCCTCCAGATTCATCGTATCGCTTCCGGTTAAGGCAGAAGGCAGGTGGTGGGAAGGATGAGCGCGCGAACGATTCTTCTTTACCTGCGGCGCCGTCCGCTTCGGTCAGGACGACGACATCACCGTGCTCACCGTTGAGCGGGTCGGGACGGGCAACCAAACGCCGCTTTTGGCCACCACGGCCGCTCACTGAACGGCAATTCCGCCGCACCTACTCATTCCAAAGAACCTGCGACCCCATCCTCGATCGATCCGCGTGCATCTTGTCACATCGAATTGTGAGCTATCTCACATACAGTCCCGCGCCTGATGCCTAACGTCAGAGCTGTCGGGAGTGTGCCAGATCACATCGCTGATCACAAAGCCCCTCCCGCGCTGGCTGAACGGAGACAGCGTTTCATGAAGGATGCAGGACATCTTTTCCGGTTTGCGGGGCTCTTTGTGGTCGCGTTCCTGGTGTTTCTGATGCTGCGCGGCTTCGTGGTTCCAAAGACCTTCGGGCAATATGGGCATTATCGCGGGGCAGCGATCGGCGAGATCGCCCAGCACCCGGTGAAGTTTGCCGGGCACCAGACGTGCGAAACCTGCCACGCGGATATTGCCGACACCCATGCAAAGGGTGCGCACGCACACGTAAACTGCGAGGCGTGCCACGGGGCGCTTTACCAGCGCCTTCCCGTTCCTGAGCAGCCCAAGCCGAATCTTTACGAGCGCTTTGTGGCCTTGATTGTGAAGCCCGTGCCGGACCCACCCATTCTTCTGCATGCGGACGATCCCACGTCGGTGATTCCG